>Ga0207671_10000262_pt1 | contig 78823 bp, 79 predicted proteins | sample KBSC24metaG_FD_184352 | JGI IMG/M metagenome (GOLD analysis project Ga0207671, IMG submission 184352) | Corn rhizosphere microbial communities from Kellogg Biological Station, Michigan, USA - KBS C2-4 metaG (SPAdes) (version 2) | ecosystem: Host-associated > Plants > Roots > Rhizosphere > Soil...
GTGATTGCGATTGCATTTGTAAGGCTCAGGTTAACCTGCTGAGTAGCGTTAGCTGTTACCTGTGCGTTAGCAGCAGAAGCGAAACCTAAGAAAGTGGCGGCGATGATTACGATCTTTTTCATTTTATAATGTTTTGTTTGTGTTTTAAATTTTGTTTGGTTTGTTTTTGTTTGCTTTGATGGCACAAAGATGCAGCAGCGCTTAAGACTTGAAAACATTTTAGCACCTGTTAACGGTAGATTTAGAACTGGTTAACAAGTGATTAGGAAACCGTTAGGTGTATAAAAGAGGTCAAAACCCTTTACCATCAGCTATGTAAAGGTGGATTTCGAAAAAAATACTCAAAAAACCGGTTTTTGGCGGAAAGCCTTTGTAGTAATGACTTGCAGCCGGTTTTTCCAAGGTATAATCGGGTATAAAATGCCCTTTTTATACCTTTTATACCCTTCACTAACTAAATGCCACCTATTTGAAATTGCTTTCCACAGATCCCGCAGATGAGTGGAATGTGACATCTTTCAGAATTATTTCTTTTAGGACATTTTTTAGCATTGATGCTTTGAAAGGCTTGTTGCTGCTATGTTATTATGGTTTTATGGAAAGTAACATTAATGGACAGAAGTACCCCAAAAAAAGGTTACAAAATGTCGCATTTTAAAAAGTATAAAGTAAAAAGTATGCAGTAGGAAGACAGTGATAGAATTGGGTTTACAGTATGTCAAAGAGCTTGCATGCATGTTGGCCGTGATGGAACTTAATGCATAGGCATTGGCAAGATAGGATTATTAACATGCAGTTTCCAAATTAAGATGTCCACAAAGAAGGAGCAGAATTAAAATGATATGGTGAATACTGCGTGAGGGTAGTTGAAGAAGAACACTAGCTACAAAGGAATGTAGTTCCAGAAAGCCAATTTTCTACAACTCTATAATAATATCGTACTTAGTTAGTAGTCCAATTACTGAAGGCAATGTAAATTTTGCTTTCTTTATGCGATTTATTTCCGGATTGATAGCATAGTTGGACGCCGTTCTGAAATCAGCTTTTTCGAGAATGGTATTTTCAAAACGTGCATTGGTAAAGTCACAGTTATCAAATATAGCAGCTGTAAAATCGGCGTCTGTAAAATCTACCTCGTGAAACTGCGTATTTATAAATTTAGTTTTACGGAGCTTTCGTCCATAAAAGGATGAATGATCTAATGTGCAATTTTCGGTGGTAAAAGACAGCGCAAATTCATTGCAGTGATCAAAGCGAAGACCAAGCATTTTACATCCCTGAAAACGAACATCTATAAAGGCTGTTTGTTTCAATGCAGCCAAACTAAGATTGCAATTATTGAAGGTGCAATTAATAAACTTCAAATCAGCTAAATCTGTAGCAGAAAAATTGCAGGTCGTAAAGTCACAATTCTCATACTCCCCTTTTTCAAGCTTAGTTATCTTAAAATCAGTTTTTTCAAACGGTTTGCCTTGTATGTATACAGCATTCATAACATCAAATAACGGCATTAAAATAGAAGGTACGCACAGCAAAGATTAATGAAAAAAATCTAATGATTTTGCCCCAAATAATAGAATTGGAAAAAGGTGTCAATATTTCGTCAACTATTTATAGGAGAAACATTCATTAGAGCTTAATATAATATATAATTTGCAAAATAGATTTGTATCTTTATCCGTGTCAAGCAAATATGAGCAAGTCTCTTCCTTTTTCCAATTGGTCTCTTAGCAAAACCCTGGCTACAGAACCCGATAATTTTGCCAAGGCCAAAATACGGATAGTATATACCATACTCATCTTTTCCATAGTCAAAGCTCTGATTGCAATTGGCTTTAGCTTCGAGGCACATCAACCGCTGCAGCTAAAGAGAAGTATTGTAGCGCTGGTACTATATGTGTTACTTACAAAAGTAGTTCTATACAAACCCGCACGCTTAAATGCACTTGTGCATACAATGATGATTGTAGGGCTGCTGGTAGTATGGTCAAATATCTTTGTTTATGCACACAAGATCAATATTGTAACAGTACAATTCATGTTTATGATCGTATTGTGCGGCTTTTATACGCTCGGCAGTACATACGGTATTATCTATTCAGTTATTGCTATATCCCCGCTTATATTATTTTCTGCAGTGGATGGCAGGTCTGATCTTTATATGACCACCGGTGCACAGGTATTACCCTCACCGGGTTTTGAAATTATTATGGCACTTAATTTCATTACAATCATACTTTCTCATTATCTCTTTTTTAAAGCTTTTAAAACCAGCATACAAGAAAAGGAAATGCTTAATGCCCAGTTGCAGCAATCAGTGGCTGCTGCTGAAGAATTGGCTGTTTCGAAATCTAATTTTCTTTCCACTATGTCTCATGAGTTGCGCACCCCTCTCAACTCCGTTATTGGTATTAGTGAATTGCTGATAGATGACAAGCCGGAAGAACGACAAAAAGAAAATCTTAGAATTCTGCATTCATCGGCCCTGGACCTGCTTTCCCTCATTAACAATGTGCTTGACTTTAATAAAATAGAAGCAGAGAAGCCAAGACTTGAAGCAGTGCCCTTTGACCTTGTCGCATTTATGGAGAACAGATGTGCTGTGCTGAAGATAAAAGCAAATGATAAAAAGCTTGATTTTAGACTGGATATAGACAGACAGCTGGCAAACTTGACAATAGTAAGCGACCCTACCCGCCTTTCGCAAGTGATCTATAACCTGGTGAGCAATGCAATAAAATTCACCGATAAAGGAAATATCACTATTAAGCTGGATTGTGTAAGCAAAGGTGAGCACCAGGCAGCTATACGGTTTACAGTATCGGACACCGGTATAGGTATACGACAGGAACGCCAGGAGAAAATATTTGAACTTTTCACCCAGGCAGAAACAGACACTACCCGCAACTATGGTGGAACCGGCCTGGGGCTCGCAATAGTTAAGCAAATACTTTCTCTATTTAATACAGATATACATTTAAATAGCAGCCCAGGCAAAGGCTCCAGCTTTTCTTTTATTATAAATTTTATCACTACCCATATGGCAGCAGAAACAAAACCGGCAGAAGCAGAATCACCTGATCTAAGCCATTTAAAGATACTGGTGGCTGAAGATAATGAGGTGAACAGGATACTGGTGAAAAAACAAATGAGCAAACTGAATGTAGAACCAGTCCTTGTTGCCAATGGTGCACTTGCATACGAAGCTTTTTTACAGCAAGACTTTGATGCTGTATTTATGGACCTGCACATGCCAATAATGGATGGTATAGAAACTACTCAGAAAATACGTGCGTCAACTGATCCCATGAAGGCTAAAGTATACATTCTTGCATTTACAGCCTCCGTAAATGAACAGGAAAAGATTCATGAATTAGGGTTTAATGATTTTCTTTATAAGCCTGTAAATATGAGTAACCTACGTGAAAAGCTGGAAATGATAGCGCAAAGAGAGCGAATTAAAGAAGCGTCCTAACAATACCTATAGAAGGGAAAGCCGCTCTCAAAAATAAGAGCGGCTTTTTTTGATTTTTAAAATGCTACTGAACTATTATTTTGCCTTTCATGACCTGATGAATGGCACAGTAGTAAATGGTGCTCTCTTTTGCCACCAATAGATACGAGCCATCACTATGGAGTTTACCAGATGTCCATGATTTATTTTTTTCTTCTGTGACGCAATGATCAACGATGTCCCTGTTTACAAAAACTATTTCATCACCTTTTTTTACAACCAGGGAGTCAGGTACAAATTTCATATTCTTTATCTCCACTGTATATACCTGGTATTTTGGCACCGCAGGTACTGTAGTTTTTGCCTGATTATTACTTGCAGGACCTGCGTTACAACTACTAAGCATTAAGAAGCAAATAAGAATAAATATGTGTCTACATTTTATGAGCGCCATGGCCTTCTATATTTGATTGAACCATTTCGGCATGCTCAAGATGAGTTCTTAATGTTGGCATTACCTTTTCCAGCAGACTTTTTAATTCAGCATTTTGCGCCTGTGCGATGAGTACACTTTCAACTACATGAATAACAGCTTTATGATAAGCAACTTCATTATCTATGTAGGCTTTATCAAAAGCTTTTCCTGATTTTGAACGCAGCATTTTTTTTGTCTTGTCTGCGTCTGCCATCAACTTTTTGCTAACCGCATTGTCCTTGGGTGTTACATGCAGTTTGGTCACCAGGGCAACAGCCTGATCGATAACAGCCTGGTGATCGTTTGCCATCGTCTTGGCGAAATTGATAACATCCGGATTTTTTGATTTTTGCTTTGCTACTTCAGCATAACCTATGTCAACTTTGTTAGCCACTACAGCCACATGAGCAATTTCAGGATCGGAAAGCTTCTGCGCCTGCACTGATGTTGTTCCAAAAAAGAACGCTGAAACTGCAATGCAGCAGCTCAGAATGTGTTTAACTTTATTCATGACGTGTGTTTTAGTATTATTAGATGCACGACTACTGGAAAGGTTACAGAAAATAAAAGTATTTATAGCTGTATTTTTTATTGCTATGAGAATCATTAGCTTAGACATACTTTTATTATAATTAATTATTCAGTTATGGGTATGTTCTTCAAATTTTGCGTGTTTTTCATTGCATGTGCTGTGACATATTGCAATGTAAATGGGCAACAACTACCTGATATGGACTATAATCCACCAGCCTTTACGCCAAAATATGCTAAAAACGCGGGCAGCGTAATTGTAATAGATGAAGCACATAATAATTTCCATACAGCCAAGGGGCGTTATACTCCATTTGCCAAGGTGCTATGGGAGGACGGCTACCAGGTGGAGCGAGGTAGAGACCTGATTAGTAATAAAAGCTTAAAAGGAACTAAAATACTGGTAATAGCAAATGCTGTGAACGAGGTCAATATTAGAAAATGGGAGTTGCCAACTCCGTCAGCATTTACCACTGAAGAGATAGATGCTGTACGCGAATGGGTAAAAAGCGGAGGCTCACTGTTTCTTATAGCAGACCATATGCCCTTTGCCGGTGCGAATGCAGACCTTGCGCTGAGTTTTGGTTTTGCGTTTTTAAATTGTTTTGCATTCAATCCCGTAACCGTTAAAAATGGAGCTGCGGATATTTTCAAAAAAGAAGACGGCAGTCTTGTAACAACCGGTTTGACCGGACTGGAGGATGTAGATAGTATAGCGAGCTTTACAGGACAGGGGTTTTCTATACCGGCGGGTGCTATTTCCATCTTAAACCTGGATAAGCGATTTGTATTGCTACTGCCTGAAGTGGCCTGGAAATTTGACAAGGAGACTATACGTATGAGTGGTAAAGGAAAATCGCAAGGAGCCTATGTAAAATTTGGTAAAGGTAAGGTGGTGATATTTGGCGAGGCCGCTATGTTTACTGCCCAAACAATGAATGGAAATAAAGCCGGCATGAACACACCTGAAGGTAGTGAAAACTACAAGTTACTGCTAAGCCTGATACATTGGCTGGATAATAAATGATTTTCATACAGTAATACCTCCGCTCTATTATTATTGGTACCTTCCCGAAATTTTTCAACGTAATGAATTTATCATTCAGAAAGCTATTATACACCGGTTTCACTATAATGATCTTATTAACAATAGGAAGCGGTATAGCATATTTCTTAGTGGTAAAAAAGCAAATAAGGCAAAGCGAGCAGGTTGCTCATACCATCAAGGTAATAAACCTTACGGAAGCGGTGCAAACCTTAATGATAGATATGGAAACAGGCAACCGCGGGTATAGGGTAACTCAAAATGCAGCGTTTCTGCAACCATATACGACGGCGATTGTGAAGATAGGTCCAGCACTTACAGATCTGCAAAATGAAATAGGCAACGATTCAAATCAATTGAAAACTATTGCGTCTCTGCGTTTACATATTGACTTACTTATAAAATTCTGGAAAAGTATAGGTGACACATCCATTTCCAATAAACGCGCAATAGAGATAACAACGGAAGAGAAAAGACAAATGGACTTTATTCGCAGCTTGATAAACAAAATACTAACGACAGAAAAATACATCCTGTTTCAAACCGATGCGAAAAATAATCAATCTATTTTCAACTCAAAAATCGTCTCTATCGGAGATATCTTGCTTACGCAATTAGTGATCATATCGCTTATTTTCATCATTACCGGGGAATTAAGAAAGAGAAAAAAACTGGAAGATGATCTATCGGGGCAAATACGACGGATTGAGCTACAAAATAAAAATCTGGATGAAATAGCTTGGATACAATCTCACAAGGTCCGTGCCCAGGTTGCTACGATATTGGGGCTCAGTAATTCGCTGAGCCATTCAAATACGGACGAGGAGAATACCTTTATTCTGGATAATATAAAGACCACCTCAGAAAAGCTGGACGAGATTGTGCGGGAAATAAATAATAAAACTACAGATAGAAGCCCAGAGATATAAAGAAAATTATTGCTTCCGTTTAGACGTGGTATAATAAACTATAGTATTGAGCGTTATCAGCTCGAAAATCAATCATGCACAAAGTAATTATTATACTATGCTTATGTATACCATGCTTATGCGTGGCGCAGGATTACAAATATGATTTTGGATTGTCTGCACCATTATTTTTTAGACCGGCACATGCGCATACGAAACTGTATAATAATTTGAATTTATTCGGCGCCATTGGCATTGATGGTGTGCTGCAAATAAAAGAAAGTGACGAACGAAGTATGTCATTTGTATTAAATGCAGGCTTTACAGACGACATCAGGAAATTCAGCCTGAGCTATATAAGCAAACTTAAGACCAGTTTATACTTTATAGATATTAATCCATGTGTAGTGGTGCCGTTGCGCTGGACCCGTATACAATTTCGAATGGGTATTGGTGCGCTTATTCAAGTTGGCCAAAGTGTTTCGCTTGGTGGCGAACCTACAAGTGGACCATACAGTAACCTGGACAGTATGAAGCTATATTTAAAAACCAATAGCAGAGGAATATTGCCATATATAGCCTTAGGTGTTTCGGATGATATTGGAAAACATGTGCGCCTGGAATTTACAATAAATCCCACCCTTCTGGACCTATATGAACCTGGTACGGATATGACTTTTTCCTACAATAATGGCAGTACAAATTTACCTTATAACTATCAGCCGATCTATATTGGTTTTCGTTTATTTTATTTTTTTAAGAATCAATTTAAAAACTGATTAATATACTATAGTGCAATGCTGGCGTTAAGTAATTGCGCGCCAACAAAACGAGCAATAATAATCTATTGAAGATCATTGGATATGCGTATCACTTGGTTTCTTATTTTTCTTCCGGAAAAATAAAAGATACGCAATCAATACTATTGCCAAAAACATTACAACCCATGCTATAAAAAACATACTGCACAATTTTTCTTATTAGTCAACAACACCATGCCATAGATAGTTAATAAGGCGTGAACAAATTAAATAATAAAAGCCGATCAATAGACCGACTTTTATTATCAGCTCTCTTTTATAAATAAAAGAAAACTGTCCATACTTAAAATAGAAGAAATGTAGTTAGTGACCTTTGCTATGCGAATGCCTGCCACCACGCTTTGAAGAGCCCGGTGAATTTGCAATTTTGGCTGCTCTTGTTTTACTCATGCCCTTGTCGCGCAATGCTTCATACTTGTCACTGTCCTTTACATTTCCATGCTTCTTACCTGGCATAATATTTAAATTTTGGTTCACTAAATTGGCAAAATAATAATGCCATGCAAAGCCCTGAAATACGATTTAACAATGCTTTGGTAGTATACAGGGGATGTTATTCGGGATTTCCTTGTTTGAACGTATGCTTCGTCTGGCTTTTATAAGAAGTATAGCAACCATTGGCACCAGCACAACCAAATGCAAACACTCCCATTGAAAAGAAATACCCTCCCAAAAGCATACCCAGCCACTCTTTTTGCACAACACTACCAATAATAATAATTAGTCCTATCAATACATAAAATACGCGTTGTACAGTCCAATTATATAATATCCTATTTTTCATACTAAGACAATCTATTTTTAAGACTATGCCAGCCTCCACCATTATATACTTCGAATCCTTGCTGTTCCAGTATTCTTTTTGCAGATGCACTGCGCATACCGGAGGCGCAACAAGTGATAATCGGCTTGCTTTTGTCAATCTTCAGTTTTTCAATACCGGCTGTGTTCAGACCTTGCAAAGGCAGATTCAATGAACCGGGTAAATGTCCGCTTTTATATTCTTCTACTGTGCGAACATCAAGTATTGTAGCACCGCCGGCCACAATTTGTTTTAAATCTATGGTTTCGTTCATACCAAGCAGTTTCTTTAATAATTGTATCATATTAATTTTTGTTGTTAAACAATTTATTTCAATTCAATATCGCCTTTGTCTGCTGATATCATATTCTTTTTCATTGTGTGGCGTCTTATATTTGATCGCTACACAAAGGTGATGTATGGCGGTAAAATAGTTGGTTACATTTGTTACATATCTTTAAGCAACTTTTTTTATCATCTTCCAGCTTTTTCAGAAATATAGAAGCCATCCACCCAGTATTAAAGATTGGAGAATGCGGTAATTGTGTTGAAAAAAAGTGTTTATAAATCATTTTAACGCTTTTATGTAAATTCGGAATTGTAATTATAAAAAATAGCAATAAACCTAAACAGTAGAACCATATGAGTAAAATAATTTCCTTTATGCACATATCCTTAGACGGTTTTGTGGCGGGACCCAACGGTGAGATGAATTGGATAAAAGTAGATGAAGAGCTTTTTGATCACATCGGTAAGCGGATAAGTGAAACTAATGCGGCTCTGTATGGGCGGGTAACTTATGAGATGATGGAGGGCTACTGGCCTAAAGCGGGAGATGAGCCTAACGCAAGCAAACACGATATTGAACATTCAAGATGGTATAACAAGGCCCACAAAATTGTTATGTCAAAATCAATGAAGGGCGCTGAATTACCTAACACAACGATTATTAGCGACAATCTTCCTGAAAGAATAAATAAAATAAAACAGAAAGCAGATAAAGAAATTCTGCTTTTTGGCAGCCCGACTGCTACACATGCACTTATTCTAGAGGGTTTAATAGATGGCTTCTGGCTATTTGTTAACCCAATTATTCTTGGACAGGGCATCCCGTTGTTTGTGGATATAAAAAACAGAATAAAACTGAATTTATTGACTACACGACAATTTGCCAGCGGGGTAACTGAACTGAGCTACGTGGTGGACAAAGGATAAGATTGTGATGCAGCGCACTCCCTCTCATCTTTTTGAAAAAAAACATAGTTCTGCAAAATGATTTTTAGCTGAACGCTTTGGCGGTGGCTTGTTTTGGCGGATTGTGGGAGGGTATAATTGGGTATAAAATGGTATAATTGCTTCTGAGCGGGTATGAGCAGGTGCATTTTAGGTATATACGGGTATAATTTAAGATCATTTATACCTGAAGTAATACAATGATAAAAGCGGTGATGCCAAGTGAATGTAACATTTGCAGAAATATTTCTTTTGGGACATTTTCGGCTGACAATGTACTGAAAGGCTTGCTGCTAATGTGTTATAATACTTTTATAGAAAGTAACATTGCTACCCAGGAATTACCCAAAATGTTACAAAATGTCGCATTTGAATTATAGCGATGAGTTGTAGGTCCGCGGCTGGAGGTTTAGGGTTTAAAGTATGTCAAAGAACTTTTAGCGTATGACCTGCGATGCGTAGGACACACTCCTTACCTCTCTGTAGAGGGGAACGTTACATAGCAAGGTACTATTATTAACAAGGCGGTTCCAAATTAAGATATCCACACAAAAAAGGAACACTACGCCTAACGAGGTAAGTAATACTTGTGCAAGCAATGTACTACTTATTTAATGTCTTAATTTTGGTAACAAATCTTATGATCCATGCCTGTTCATTTTTCCGGATTTATAAAGACGGTACTTTTTAGTATACTGATTGGCTGCTGTATGCTTGCTTATAATACAAGTGCAGCACAAGTAACAGTGCATGAGCCTACATTGATCGATTCTACCTGGGAAAAACCTTATGCGCCTTTTAGAATAGTGGGCAATGTGTACTACGTGGGCACTTATGAGCTTGCATCTTATCTTATTACTACACCTAAAGGTCATATACTCATTAACACTGGGCTCTCGTCATCGGCAGAGATGATAAAGAGAAATATTGAGGCGCTGGGATTTAAAATTGCTGATGTAAAAATATTATTGACTAACCAGGCTCATTTTGATCATATGGGTGGTATGGCAGATATACAAAAGATGAGTTACGCAAAAATGATGGCTGATGCAGGCGATGTGGCGGTGATAGAAGACGGTGGCAATTCGGACTATCTGTTTGGCGGACATGGTGCCATATATCAACCGCTGAAAGTAAGCCGGGTGCTGCATGATGGTGATATAATAAGCCTGGGTGGTATGAAGCTTACTTTGCTGCACCACCCAGGGCATACGAAAGGCTCATGCAGCTATTTATTTACAGTACACGATGCCAAACGAAAATATAGAGTACTTATAGCTAATATGCCAACAATGCTGGATGATGTAAAGCCTGAAGGCATGCCTAGATATCCGAACGTGGGAAAGGATTTTGAATATACCTATAACGCAATGCCCAAACTGAAATTTGATATATGGCTTGCTGCACATGCAAGCCAGTTTGATCTGCATAAAAAGCACAAGCCAGGTGACCAATATAACCCTGCTGCATTTGTTGACAGGCCGGGTTATAATAAATTATTAAATAAGCTACATGCTGATTACCTGGCGAAGGTGAAGAGGTAGTTAGTAGATATTTAGTAATAATCAACCATGATAATGCTCTTCTATTCCGCAGCCGCAGCCATGAGGTTTGGACGTGCTACAGGAGCTGGCACAAATAATTGTAAATAAGGTCACGGAAAGAAACAGTAGGAGTAATTTCCCTTTCATGTTATGTGCATGATATTACCTAAATATAAGTTTTCCATCTCACTAATTGGTAAAAGGTAACATTTGCCGGAAAATTTCTTTTGGGACATTTTCCAGGTGACAATATGCTGGAACGATTGCTGCTACTGTGTTATAATACTTTTATAGAATGTAACATTACTACTCATAAATTACCCAAAAGGTTACAAAATGTCGCATTTTAATTATAGTTATAAGTTGTAGGTAGCAAATCTGCGATTGGATGGTTAGGATTTACAGTATGTCAAAGAACGTGCTTTAATTAGCAGATGTGCTTTTTAGCAAATTAAGCTAATGGAGCTGTGTGTTAAACAAACCTCTACTCTTCTTAAGAGAGGAATGTTATGTAGCAAGGTACTATTATTAACAAGGGGGTTCCAAATTAAGATATCCACAAAATGCATGGAGGTGGATTGCTATGAACTGGAAAGGATTTGCAATATATTTGATGAAGCTGCATGTCAATTAACCCTATGGGAGAAATAACATTTTGGAAACTGAATAAGAAACGGACAATTATAATATTCGCCATATTGGCTGTCACCTCTTATTCCTTAGTTTTAAAAAACTCAATACAACATGGACGTAATTTTCAAATAGTTATTCCGTCTATTTTATTCGCTGCTGGGTTTCTAGTATTTATATTACCAAGCATTAATGGTTTTAGAGTTATAAAAAATCTAATAAATGATAACAATGAAAATTCACTATTACCTCTTTTTGATTCAGGGTTTACAATTGGAGTACAAAATAAAAATACATGGTTGATCTTCGCTACCCCTTGTATTAATGCTACTATATCTGGATTGCCAGTAAAATTCTATTATACACCATCGGATAGAAGCAGCTGGGCTGAACTAGTATGTATATGTTCACCTCTGATGCGCGAAAACAGTAAATGCATTGGCAGTGATGTAATATCATTTAAATTGTATTTGAGGAAGAGATTGACTAGAAACGTGAAGCCCGAAATATTAAAAATGGTTTCTAATCTCAAGGCGAAAGGATTTAGTTCAGGTGTTGGAAGAAAGGTGTCTACTAAACATTTTGATGCTTATGAATGATATGATTTAAGATTGCTATTAAAGCCATAATGGAAAAGACATGAAATATAAATGCAGTTGCTGTGGACAAGAACACGAAGAATGGCCTGCTTTGACGCTTTCTTTGCCGGCGCAGTATGACGAGCTGACAAATGATGATAAAGAAGAACTTGGACAGTTAAGCAGCGATTTTTGTGTTATTACTTATCCTGATCAAACGGATAGGTTTATTCGTTGTACCCTGACACAAAAAGTGACCGATCATTGTGAAGACCTGGAGTATGGGATATGGGTTTCATTAAGTGAAAAAAGCTTCCAGGACTACAAGGATAATTTTGGTAACGACAACCATTTGACTCAATACTTTGGCTGGTTTTGTAGCAGCATACCTGAATATAATAATACGTTAGACATACCCACAACCGTAAACACGAAGGCCGGTAATAGCCGACCAGAGGTTATTCCACATGAGGACTTTGATCATCCATTTGTAAGGGATTACTACAATGGTATAACAAAGGAAGAGGCAGAAAGACGAATAAAGAATATGCTTTTAGATACTAATTCTGCGCTTGAATAGTAGAGCAATTGCCAAATAACAATAGATATATAATGTAACTTGTTAGCAAATTTGAGATCATGCGGTATTGCCTATTCATTCTGCTTTTGCTAATACAGCTGCGTGGTGTTTGTCAGCATGCAGCGATATCGGCTACGAAAATGAATGTTTTATATGTAGGGGTTGAGAATCCTATTTCATTTGCTGTGGAGAATACAGAATGCAGTGAACTTAGCCTGGCAGTAGAAAATGGATTGGTGAAAAGGATGGGAGCATGTGAATACAACGTAGTGGTTACAAAGCCAGGAATGACCACAATTTATATCCTTAAAGGACAGGATACAGTTTATAGAACCATATATAGGGTAAAGAATCTCCCGCAGGTGGTGATAGATGGTAATGGAACTGGCCCCAATTGGTTCTTATTAGACAGCTTACGTTCGCATACCGGACTGACAACTTTAATGGAGGACCATTTTGATTTTGATGCAAGCTTTTCTATAGTAAGCTATAGTGTTACAGTAATGAGGGAAAGAAAGTTAGATGGCAAGAAAAAAACATACTGCAATGAATGCATTAAAAAGATTGAAAATGAACGTTATGAAACTGTATTTTCAGGAACAAATAGTGGAGCAAAATTCAATGAATCTTTGAACGCGTTTATTCAGCATAAGCTAATGCCTGGAGATAAAGTGTTTATAGAAGATATTAAAGTGCTGGGGCCGGATAAACGAATAAGGTTTTTGAATTCTATCATTTACAGGGTGCAATAGCTGAGGGATGAGCGAGATTGAACTGCGAGTTATTTGTATCGGCAATGTAAGGTTTAAGCGCGGACGCTTGAACCAGTGGAAAATATGAAATATATTCATGTAGTCGACTAATTTTAGATTGATGCAATGCGTCTCCAAAACATTTATAACCTGAAATGAAACTCTTTCCGATTTTTTATCTTCTTTTTTTTGGGCACGCAGCCTTTGGACAAGATCAAAACCTGTTACAAAACAAAAAACATTTCGATATAGAATTGAAACAATGGACAAAAAGTTTCAGTGCTTTTAATTTATCAGATTTTAAACTCGTTGACACTTTACACTTTGACAATAACTATGCTCAAGATCTAAAGTCATTAAAACAGTTTCTATCCATTTATAAACCCATCATTACTTATTCGACTGACGGCTCAAAATTTATTGACATTTATAGTTATCAACTAAGCCTTGAAAAGGAGGGATCTTATTATGAAGCAAATCCAGATGTAGACCAAGCGATATTGTTGTGCGACCCTAAAGCAAAATATTGGGACCGAATTTTCTTTGGAACATATTCACGATGGATTGATGAAGTAGTATGGCTTTCAAAGACACAATTTATTTTAGTCGGCATCACTATGCCTGAAGATGAAAAAAGGCAGCCACTGATATTATTGGGCGACACAAAGAAACAGTCGCTGTTAGAATATGTTGACACAAATAAGCAAACTTTTCAGAGCGCTAAAGGTTATTCGTCATTAAAATTGAAGCGAATAAAGATTAAAGGATTGTAGCGTCATATGCTACCAATTTGTAGAAGAGTATCTCTTCATATTATTCGGGCGTTACAAACGCCCTACCCTGGCATCCTCGTTATAAACGAGGACGAGTAAGGGTATTTTTCACGGGAACAGGAGAACGGACGAGAGATTTGTTATAGATTTATTATTCGCGCGTTACAACTGTGGCAAGTGTGTGACCTGCGCGAGTGTTGTTGGTGAAGAACACCAACAACGGAGAAATCAAAGGCAATTACGGAAAACACCCATGAGTAAATCGAACTTAATAATTCCAGACTTCACTGAGGACATCGTTGGCTTCATGATTCAATCTATGCTGACAATAATAAGGTTTCCAAGAGCACCTTTTGCATTGGTTCCATTGTCAAAAAAAGATGAAGTGATTTTTGGGGCAGATGCTCGAATTGACTCTATTAGTCCTATATACATTCAATTCAAAAGGTCTTTTGCATATCCTGACAGCAGTAGCTCAAGTATTATAAAAGACCGAAAAAAGCTAAAAGCAAATTGTTCGCCTATAACATTATTTTTTGAATTACGAGACAAACAACCCAAGCACGCAGATTATCAGCATAATGTACTATTTGATTTAAAAACTAAGTTGGAAAGGACTGGAAAAGGGAAGGCATTTTATACCGCACCGTTATTTACGAACAGAACTGCATATTTATTAGCAGTCCATATGTCTTCTCTTTTAAGCTGGAGGCCGTGGCATTGGTTTATGGACGAGCCTTTCTATGAGAGAACACAAAATATCCTGACATCAACTGGAAGCATCAGATTTCAGAACATTCCTATATTAAAAGAACATATAGTCATCCCGCCGCATATAAGAGTGACTACCCATAAACATAAGTATAGCTATTTGGAGACAGGAAAAGAGGTATGTTTCCATGATCCCACTAGTCTTGACAATTTCTCAACGCTTGGACAGACTATTTATGATTTTCTGAAGTTTCAGGATGGACAACCAACAACAGAAATGACAAATCTAATTGAGTCCGGATCACTTTTGGAAAATTTAAAGAATGGGCTATTGGGAGAAACTCAGGATGGGCAAAATAAAAGCACAATCAATAGATGGGTAGAGTTCGGAGAGGTATTGAGAACTAATTACGACATCTATCAATTTATGCTATTAAAACTTAAAAATGAATAAGGCGGCTTCCGCATAAGATGATGTTGTCAATGCAAAATAACAACAATAACAAACATGACACCGACAGAACAGTTTTGTAAAATTCTCAGAGAAAGATCCGCTGAACATATTTCTGCTGGAAGACTAATGCATTTGAATGGTCACTATGGGCAATTAATTTCGATTTTGAGGCAAGAGCTTGATTCACTCGTTCGAACTATTTTTTTGTTGAGTAAAGACTTAAACCTTAGAGCCCATTTTATTAATCAAACCTTACAAAATATTAAGTGGACGCTGCCGAACTCAAAAACGGTAGTAACGGATAAGCAAATGGTGGACTTAGCCAACACTTTACATGGTTGGACAAATTCTGTTTATAAGCTTGGTTGTGCATTTATCCATTTGTCACCTATGGCAGATTACAAGAATACAAACCCATTTCAACAGCTGCCTAAAAATGAAATCACTAACATAAAAATACATTTGAATAATTATCATGGATTTAATTTGAGCGATGATTTGAATATGACGACCATAAGGTTGTATTTACCAATGGTATTGGACAAAGTTTCGAATAACCTGGAATGTTATATTGGATATTTAGAAAAAAATAGAGTCGACAGTATTGGAAACCTTTAACATCTAATTACAGTTAATAGGATTTGGTATCAGTCGGCTAACAATATGACTAAATTCGTAAAGCATATTTTTTGGCGGATTGATGCGTCGCGTCAATTCAGACGTTATAGGCAACTTTTATGAAACGACAAGACGACTTCAAACCAGACATAAAAAACAAACTCGCTGAGAGAGCTGCTTACATTTGTTCAAACCCGAGTTGTAATCGCATGACAATTGGGCCAGACAATTCAAACCAACATAAGTCGACTAAAGCTGGTGTAGCGTCACACATTTGTGCTGCAAGTCCAGGTGGGCCTCGTTACGACATTTCACAAACGCCAGCAACACGACAGAGTATTTCTAATGGTATATGGTTGTGTGGGACATGTTCAATGCTCGTTGACAAAAATGGTGGACTTGACTATCCTGCCGACCATTTGCGAAAATGGAAATCAGACCACGAAAAACTAATAAAAGAATGTTTAGAGGGCAGTAAAAGGGTAATGTTCAATTTCATGACACAGACCGACCAATCGCAGACATGTAGGAAAATTGTAAAGTTTTTAGAACAAAGGGGGGCCTTATTTATGGATTTGAAATACGAAGTTCCGATGTATGTTTTTGAATCCGCAAAAGAAATCAGGACATTTCTCACTCAAATCCAAATCGAAATAATTCCTGACAGTCCATTAGAAGTTATTGTCGACTCAATAAATAATGCTTGCAGACATTTTATGAACACAACTCACACCAATATGACAATGACTGAGATAGCATATAGTTTAGGTGCTATGAGAAAAATTATTGGGCTTAATTTGCTTGACATGAAGAAAGTATATGGAGTTCAATTGTCTGGACAGATTAACCAAATTTTGCCAATTGAATAAAAGCGGCCTATAACAATGGTTTTTGCGCAATCGAAACTTACGTATAAATAACTTATTAGTACTTGAACCCATTAATAATTGAAAATGAGCAGATTGTAAAGGAAAAAATATAGAAGAAATATGAAAGCCACTGAAATTCAGTGGCTTTCATATTTAGTGATCCGGATTGGATTCGAACCAATGACCCTCAGCTTAGAAGGCTGATGCTCTATCCAACTGAGCTACCGGACCAGTCTAGTTGGAGTAATGCAATGCCTGTGAAGGCTATTGCGCTGCAAAGCTATAAAAAATGAGTTAATTATTCTGGTTTATTTGGCATTAAATGGTTTTTCGCCGCTGGGGGCTTCACCGTCTTTCAGGGATTGTACGGGTATAAGATCGGCCATATACTTCCACTGGTCGTCCTGCCATTTGAAGCCGTCGTACTGGCCACTGGGCACGTAGGTGTATTTACGGTTGGGGTCGTTGACCTGTGATACGAGCTTATCGAAATAAACCACTTTCATATCATCGTCCCAGTTCATAGATGCCTGCACTTCTTTTTTGTATTCTATAATGAAACGATAGATAGGCAAGCCCGGAGTGGTTTCTGAATTGATATTGAATATCTGCGCGCCGAACACAGGGCCAGAGTCCGTGATGGTAAGTGGCTCCATCACTTTTTTGTTGCTAATAGGATTGGATGCATTGAGGCCGAAGAGGGTATACACTTTTTTGCCGTCCACCTCATGCGTAATGATGCGATAGTATAGGGCGCCGTACCACTTGGTGTGTGAAAGCGGACTGTCTGTGGCATTGCGGCCCAGGTCTTCGGAATAGTCTACCATCGGGTACAGCTTCAGCTGCTCGGTGGGCATTTGTATGGCGCCGTAGTAGCGACTGGTAACAGGTGTGGGTATAATGTTCCAGTTGAACATGCGGAAACTGTTGTCATCCGGAGACATGATGTTTATCTTCTTACTGAGGTTATCGAAAGGATATTTGTATGAATCGGGAACCTTCAAAGCCTTAACCAATTGCCTTACAAAACGCTCGCAGTAGGCAGGGCGTGTATCTGGTATGTAGGCGGTGTACATAGAATCGGCAGTGGTGATAAGGGAATCTTCCATAGCATGCAGAAAAGAAAGGCTTTCTGCAGAGAGGCCGGCCGCGGGGGCGGCGTCCTGAGCAAAGAGATGGGCGGAAAAAAACAGTATGAGGCCTGTAACAATAGATAAAGTCTTCCTCAACATTTTGGCAATCATTTCGTTTGCTCCAAACCTAAACAATTTTATGTTAAAGACCCAATAAAAAACAAACTATGTTTTTCGTGCAAAAGCATTTATTTTCGAGGCCAAATACAGTGTACATGCACCTGATCCAACAAATACTTTTCTTAATATGTGCAGGCGTTGCTATCTATATTTTTGCTAAGAGTGCAGGACGGATACGCCGTAATATAAACCTGGGCCGGAACGAGAAAATAAACGATAATAAACCGCAACGCTGGCGCAATATGGTGCTGCTGGCACTGGGGCAAAAGAAGATGTTTAAAAGGCCTATACCCGCCTTTCTGCACCTGGCGGTATATGCAGGCTTTATAATAATAAACATAGAGATACTAGAGATATTCCTGGATGGTATACTGGGGCAGCACAGGCTGTTTGCGCCTATGCTGGGTATGCTGTACCCATTCCTGATAGGCTTCTTTGAGGTGCTTGCAGTGCTGGTGTGGGTATCCTGCGCCATCTTCCTGATACGCAGAAATGTGCTGCACCTGCGCAGGCTGTGGATGAAGGAGCTGGATGGCTGGCCAAAGACGGATGCCAACCTGATACTGATAACTGAAATAGTACTGATGAGCCTGTTCCTGACTATGAACAGCTGTGACCTGGTGCTACAGAGCAGACATGTGGAGCATTATACGGCGACACAACCCTTCTGGATAACAAGCCATTTCATGCCTATATTCTCATCGTTGTCAAACGGCACGCTGATAGGTATAGAAAGGGGCTGCTGGTGGCTGCATATACTGGGTGTGTTTGCTTTTCTTAACTACCTACCCTACTCCAAGCACCTGCATATATTGCTGGCCTTCCCTAACTCCTACTACGGGCGCCTGATACCACAGGGCGAGATGACCAATATGCCGGAGATACAGAACGAGGTGCTGTATATGATGGAGCCGGACAAAGCTCCGCCTGCAGGTGATGCACAGGAACACAAACGCTTTGGCGCCAAAGACGTACAGGACCTGAGCTGGAAGAACCTACTGGATGCCTATAGCTGTACCGAGTGCGGCCGCTGTACGGCAGTGTGCCCGGCTAATATGACGGGTAAGCTATTATCCCCACGCAAAATAATGATGGACACGCGTGACCGAATGGAGGAAATAGGTCGCGGCATAGACAAGAACAAGGCATGGCAGGACGATGGGAAAGCGCTAGTGCATGACTACATAAGCGTGGAAGAGCTGCGCGCCTGTACGAGCTGCCAGGCGTGTGTGGAAGCATGCCCGGTGTCAATAAATCCGCTAGATATAATAATGCAGCTGCGCCGCTACCTGATAATGGAAGAAAGCAATGCACCGCAGGAGTGGAACCTGATGAGCAGCAATATAGAAAACAACATGGCGCCGTGGAAGTTCAGCCCGGATGACAGGGATGCATGGGTGAACGGATAACAAAACAAATTTTTACTAACAGAACTTGATGATATGTCGATAGCAGTAAAGTCAATGGCTGAATATGCTGCCAGTGGTGAAATGCCGGAAGTGCTCTTTTGGGTGGGCTGCGCGGGCAGCTTTGACCAGCGTGCACAACGCATAACAAGAGCATTTGCACAGATACTGGATAAGGTGGGTGTGAAATTTGCCATTTTAGGCAAGGAAGAAATGTGCACGGGCGACCCTGCACGCAGGAGCGGTAATGAGTTCCTGTTCCAGATGATGGCGTATAACAATATACATACGCTGAATGGCTATGGGATAAAAAAGATAGTAACGGCTTGTCCGCACTGCTTTAATATACTGGGGAATGAATATCCCGCTTTGGGCGGTAACTATGAGGTGATACACCATACTACCTTCCTGCAGCAACTGATAAATGAAGGGAGGGTTCGGCTGAAGGATGGTGGCGCGTTTAAGGGCAAAAGAATAACCTACCACGACAGCTGCTACCTGGGCCGCGGCAATGGCATATATGATGCGCCGCGCGAAGTGCTGGAAGCACTGGATGTGGAACTGGTGGAAATGAAACGCTGCCGTACAAATGGTATGTGCTGCGGTGCGGGCGGTGCGCAGATGTTTAAAGAGGAAGAAAAAGGCACTACACGTGTGAACTTTGAGCGTGCCGAACAGGCACTGGAAACAGGTGCTACAATAATAGCGGCTAACTGCCCCTTCTGTACTACTATGCTGACGGACGGCGTAAAAAACAAAGAGCAGGAAGACAATGTGAAGGTGATGGATATAGCTGAGCTGGTTGCGCAATCTCTGGCGGAATAATTTTAAAAAACCTATGTATGAGAACCCTGCCTACAGGAAATGGTGATGCGCAATGGGAGAATAGCCTGATAAATGACCTGGCGTTTATCAAAAAGCATTTGCGCTACCCTCTTACCCGCAAAACACTAGTGCCGTCATTTATATCGGGCATAATATTGGCTTATATGCTGCGCATGGCTTGGATGATATGGATAATGCATACGGCAGTAACCAAGCATAACTTTTTTGATGTTATGCCTTATATAATGATATTAATAATAGCATTGCCTCTTGTCTTTACCACTTATGCATATATGCAGGTGCTTAGATTTCAGGCTGTGAAAACTGTCTTTTTTTCTGCTGAGAACCAGCAATTGATACAGAAATTCCTTCAGTCGCAGCACCTGGTTATTTACCGCCACCCCGATGCGCCTGAGGTCTTCCAGATAATAAGCAAGAATATAAATGCAAATAGTAACAAGGACCAGCGGGAAATAATGATATTTATTGCTGATGATAAACGAATACTTATAAACAGCCACCTTACTAATGTGGGATTCTCTTTTAATACTTATTCAAGGAGGCACTATAAAGAAATGGCTAAACGGCTACAGGAATGGATAAAAATACATCTGCCTGAAAATGCAAATACCTCTATAGTTTCGAGTAATACATTCTGATGTAACTTTGCGCTATGCAAAACGAGTTGACGAAGCTGATACCAGCAGATTTCCCTGAAAATTCGCGTGTGTGGGTGTACCAGAGCAGCAGGCCTTTCATAGAAAAAGAAGAGATAGAAATAAATGAGCAATTGCACCATTTCTACGCACACTGGCAAGCGCATGGTGCGCCGGTGAAGGGCTGGGCTAAGCTTTTGTTCAAACAATTTGTGGTGATAATAGCCGATGAAACAGATGTGGAAGTGAGCGGTTGTAGCACGGACAGCTCTGTACGCGTGATAAAAAGCCTGGAGCGTCAGTACGACGTGAACTTCTTTGACCGTATGACCATCACCTTTCTAAGGAACGGAAAGGCAGAGATGCTGCCTTTTGGACAGGTGCAGTATGCTATAGACAAAGGCTTTATTACAAAAGACACTTGCCTTTTTAATAATGTAGTGACCACAAAGGGCGAACTGATGAGCAAGTGGCTGGTGCCACTGAGTGAGAGCTGGCTGGCAAATAAGGTGTCGTTACCACAATTATAATTGCAAGTATAAAAACAATAAGCCCCATGAATAAGACTATTCATGGGGCTGTTTTATAGTAATAGGGATTAATGCTTCAGATCCAGAGGGATCAATAGCTTGATGCTAAAGTTCCTGCCCATGTTATATACACCAACACGATTTACACCGTTAGCTGTATTTACAGGATAGTATTTGAATCTGCTCATGTAATCTCTATAAGGGGTATTGGCAATGTTATCTACTGACAGATATACTGAGAATGCCTTGTGCCCGCGCACCATCACATCGCTGCCAAGAGCAGCATTAAACAATGTGTAAGCAGGAGTGGCTGACCTGCTAGCTGTATATTCGTAACCTGAAAGGCCCATATAGATACTGCTGGCATTATAAACATCGGACTGTTTGAAGCTGTAAAACACACCAAAACGGAAATAAGAATTATTAAACGTTTTACTTAGCTTTTTAATGTTTACTGTTATTTCTGAACGGAGCCTTGCAGGAGGTATAAAGGGCAGATATTTTTCTGAATCCGGTGCATTATTCAGATGCGCATTTACAGAACTGAACGCTGTGTACCAATCAAGCCATTTAATATAAGATGGATGGATATCAAGAACAGCTTCTACACCTGTAAGAGTTGCATCACCCTGAGTATATTTAAAAACAGGTACTGACTGACCGGGGTAACCAGGTACATTAACAAGCAGAGAATCGCCCCTACCCGGTATTTGACTTTTTAACTGCTTAGGATAGATGTAATTATTAATACTGTTAATAAAAGGGCTGATTTCTATCGTAAGGTCTTTATTTTGGATACCCGGAGAGATATCAAACTGAAGGCTGCTTTCGGGGCTTAAGCCAGGTTCACCAATTTCGTAAACTACTGTACCATCGTGCACTCCATTAGATCCGGATTCAGCAACATTTGGCGCCCGGAAACCTTTAGAAACATTTGCTTTCAGGTATATGCCATGCTGAAATTGGTAGGTAGCTCCAAGACTTGCTGAAACACCATTGAAATTTGAACTATATGCCGTAAACTGGTGTATAGCACCTGGATCGTTTGCTGTTAGTTGATTGCCATCAGCATCTACATAATCATCATGACCTTTGAACTGGCGGGTATCATAGCGAAGGCCTCCGCTAAGATTCAACTTACCAATTTTTTTATTAGCTATAGCAAAAGCGCCAAGGTCAAAAAGATTGTACTCAGGTATCAATAACAGAGTGCCTTGGTTCTGCGAATTTTGGTACATACCGTTTATGCCCGCGGAAAAATTAAAATTATTCCAGTCAGGCGAAACATACCGTAAGTCATAGTTCACGGTATTCAGGTAATAATAGATATTTGAAACGTCAGGTTGTGTTATATCATTATTTTCCTGTCTACGATTTTGCTGCCATGCAAAACGGGCAATGATCTTACTATTGCCAACAGCAATATCATTGTCCCAAACCAATTTGTAATGTCTGATAGTTTGATTTATAAGGGCTGGCGTATAAGAAACCAGATCCTGATGAGTAGCAATTGCTTCTCCCGGTTGGGTAAGTGCACCGCTACTGTCTGGTAACAATACTTGTTTTAAAAATTTTCCGGTGGCGCTGTCCCTTGCCCCGTCTACAATGCCTGTTCTAAGCGCAAAATAGCTATAATGTAGCTGTGAAAAACCCCACTTGCGATGTATGCCTAATGTACCATCCCAATTAAAATTGCTGAACTGAGAATTCAATACGTAACCATCATATTTATTTTGGTACGCATGTGCCATTGTATTGTCTATACGTGCTCCGAAGGTAATTCCTTTGATATTGCCAGCTATACTTGCGGCAGTATTAATAAGGCCATTGTTGGTTTGATAATTGTAGAGAATATTTCCTTTTATTTGACCTTCAGGCAAAGTGGGTTCAGGTAAAAAATTTATCACTCCGGATATAGCGTCAGAGCCATATACCAAGGAAGCTGGACCCTTTAAAATCTCCGCCCTATTTATAGCATTTGGATCAATTTCAATACCAAATTCATCTCCCCATTGTTGTCCCTCCTGACGAACACCATCATTAACAACTACCACACGATTATACCCTAATCCGCGAATTACAGGTTTCGAAATACTTTGGCCATCTGTGATGGCCGATACGCCGGGTACTTTTGCTATGGCATCAATAACATTGGTTGAAGCGTTTTGCAGCAAGTAGCTATTGGGGACTTCTGTAATAGGTTGCGGCGTATTGTTCAACTCAGTTGCAACCGAATTGCCTGTTACCACAACTTCCTGTTCTTCATAGGCAGCAGATATCAAGCTAAAGTCCTGATATATAAAACCATGAATTTTGATTGACTCGGTAATTACTGCATATCCTATAGAATGTACTGTAACTATATAAGTTCCCTTTGGCAAATCAGCTAAAGTATACAAGCCTTCTTTGTTTGTAACGGTACCTATTTTCAGGTCTTCAATATATATACTTGCACCAGCAACAGGATTGCCAGTTTTTTTGTCTGTAATAGTACCCGTGAGCTCATTTTGAGCAAAGCTCGCAATCGATGTAAATAATAGCAATATATTAATTAATAAAAAAAATCTCTTCATATAAACGAAATGATTAATATTACAATAAAATAAGCCATTCCATATCCATGTGATATATGGCAAATGTGCTAATAAGGTGGTCAATAAAATCAGCAACTAAGACCGTCAGGCGGAGGAAAGAAAACCTTGATGGAAATATGAAGAAGGTGGTTGTTAGAAGGCAAAAATATTTTGGCTGATTTTAGTCCTGCAGAATAGTAATTGGACAATACAGAAAAAAAGTTGTAGTTGACCGGCACCGTACTGCTTTTCTTGTTTAAATGATTACCATTCCAATTTTCTGAAATGTCGTTATCGTGCTTAAAATGTTCTGCATTTGAAGCAAATAAGGTTTCCTCTTTTTCGTCATGATAAACTAAGACAGAAACACTATCATTGGAAATACTATACGATGCGATATCGTACAAATTATTTTTATAAAGTATTTCGTCAGTGTTATTTTTATCAAATTTGGCTAAGGGAATTTTTATTGTAATTAATTCAGCTTTATCACTTAGTAGTTGGTGAGCTGCAACTTTCAGATTTATTTCTTCAAAATTGAAATATACATTATACAAAATAGCATTAATGCTAAAGCATAGCAATAGCACAAATGTGACAATGTGTATATACGTTTTTTTCAAAAATGATAAATTGGGATAAAAATATACAAAATAATTTTATCGTCATAGTTACGCATTTTGACTCAGCGTTTCAGTAATTGCATTTGTTTACCAACTATTTATGAGCCTTGTATTTCTACAGGATTCATTTTTTGCCATATATTTACTACTCAACATAGACTTTATGAAAAACATACTAAAGTTAGTGTGTGCTATATTGCCCCTGGCGATTGTATCCTGTAAAAAAAACACTACACAAACGTTTCCCAAGCCATACATCGCCTTTAAGCAGGGCGCAGGGTATATTTCAAAAGACACGACCATAGATACTTTTACAAGGGTAACTATGGGTATAAGCGCATCCAAATACGGCGACGATATATTGCGCACTATAAACTTCTACTGTTCTTACAATGACAGACCAGATTCATTTTTATTTGGCATTCCGCTATATGGCATTTCCGGAGATGATTTTGAATATGATTGCAACCTGGGCACACAGAAACGTGGCAAAGAAAAATTCACCATTACAGCCACCACTCAAAGCGGTGCGTCCAACTCAGTGAGTGCGACCGTAAACATCCAATAATATCAGATATACCACCACTTATCCACAATAATAGGTGGCTATTTAAAAGGAAGCGTAAAGACACTACATTTGCGTTATACCGCCGTGTAACAGGTGGTATTTTAGCATAAATATTAGAGGAAATTAATGTCTGAACAGAATAACCACTCTGAGCAAAGCTCAGTTTTGATTAGCGAAATGTATGAAAGCTGGTTTCTTGACTATGCCAGCTATGTGATACTGGAACGTGCTGTACCTGCCGCCGAAGATGGACTGAAACCTGTACAACGTCGCATACTGCATGCAATGCGTGAAATGGATGATGGCCGTTTTAATAAAATTGCAAATGTGATAGGCCAGACTATGCAATACCACCCGCATGGTGATGCATCTATAGGGGATGCTATTGTGAACCTGGGCCAAAAGGACCTGCTGATAGAAACCCAGGGTAACTGGGGCGATGTGCGCACCGGCGATAGCGCGGCGGCTTCACGTTATATAGAAGGACGCCTTTCAAAATTTGCCTTAGAAGTTGCCTTTAATGGAAAAACTACCGACTGGCAGCTGAGCTATGACGGCCGTAAAAATGAGCCAGTAACGCTACCTATGAAATTCCCACTGTTGCTGGCGCAGGGGGCTGAAGGTATTGCCGTTGGGCTTTCAACTAAAATATTACCGCATAACTTTTGTGAAATACTGGACGCTGCGATTAAGCATTTGAAGGGCAAGAAGTTCGAATTGTTTCCTGATTTTCCTACAAGTGGTATGGTGGATGTGAGCAACTATAATGATGGTGCACGCGGAGGAAAAATAAGAGTGCGGGCACATATAGAAGAAGCCGATAAAAAGACCCTACTGATAAAGGACGTGCCCTATGGTATAACTACTACACAAGTAGTGGATAGCATATTGAAAGCCAATGACAGCGGAAAAATAAAAATCAAAAGTGTAACAGATAATACCGCTAAAAACGTGGAGTTGGCGGTGCAACTGGCACCGGGTGTGACCACAGACCAGACCATAGATGCACTATATGCGTTTACAGACTGTGAAATATCCATATCGCCTAATGCATGTGTGATACTGGACGACAAGCCACATTTCATAGGTGCATCGGACCTATTGAAGCGTTCTGTAGAGCATACCAAGGCGTTGTTGCTTAAGGAGCTTGAGATAAAGCTGGGGGAACTGGAAGATAACTGGCATTATTCATCCCTGGAAAAGATATTTATTGAAAAACGCATTTACCGCGATATTGAAGAACAGACTACCTGGGAGGGCGTGCTTTCAGCCATAGATAATGGGCTGAAGCCATATAAAAAGAAATTTCGGCGGGAAATAGTGCAGGAAGACATAGTAAAGCTGACGGAAATACGCATTAAACGTATTTCTAAATTCGATTCATTTAAGGCTGACGAGCATATAAAAGCGCTGGAAGAAGAAATAGAAGAAGTTAAGAATAATATCGCCAACCTGAATGACTACAGCATACGCTACTACGAAAACCTGCTGAAGAAATATGGCAAAGGACGTGAACGCGTGACAGAAATACGCCAATTTGAAACAATACAAGCCACAACAGTGGCCATAGCCAATGCAAAGCTGTATGTAAACTATAAGGAAGGCTTTATAGGCACCGGACTGAAGAAAGATGAATTTGCGTTTGACTGCTCTGATATTGACAATATTATTGTCTTTCGCAAGGATGGTAAAATGACTATTACCAAGGTAGCCGATAAAACCTTTGTTGGAAAAGACATAATATACCTGGCTATCTTCCAGAAAAATGATGAGCGTACCACATACAATATGATATATGTGGATGGGAAAACAGGCATATCATACGGTAAACGCTTTAATGTGACCGGTATAACCCGGGACAAGGAGTACGACCTAACCAAAGGCAACCCCAACAGCAAGGTTCAATACCTGTCCGTAAATGCCAATGGCGAAGCAGAAGTAGTAACCATTACCCTGTCACCGGGCTGCACGGCGAGAAATAAAGTATTTGATTACCCATTTGAAGAACTGGAAATAAAAAGCCGCTCTGCACAGGGTAACCAGGTAACCAAATACCCGATAAAGAGCGTTAAATTCAAAGAAAAGGGTCGCTCTACCCTATCTGCCCAAAAGATATGGTATGACAATATAGTAGGGCGATTGAATAAAGATGATAGAGGTATTTACCTGGGTAGGTTTGAAGAAGGAGATCGAATAATAAGCTTTTATAAGGACGGCAGCTATGAACTGACAGATTTTGAGCTTACCAATAGATTTGATATAGATAGCCTGCTGAAAATAGAGAAATTTGTACCTGGTAAAGTGGTATCGGCTGTGTATTACGATGCAAAAGCGGGGCAATATAATGCTAAGCGCTTTATGATAGAATCTCAGACACTAAAGAATAAATACCTGTTCATAAAAGAAGGCGAAGGCAACCGGCTGGAATTGGTTACCACCCAGGAAGACCCCGTGATAGTAGTGAAGGCTGGGAAGAAGAAAACTGAGCTGACGGAGGAGGAAATAGCACTGAGCGAAAAGCTGGACGTAACCGGCTGGAAGACCGTTGGCACACGTATTGCAGGTAATGACGTAAAAGAAATAGCGCTGGTTTCTGAGGAAGAAACAGGACATTCTGAAAATGAAGCCCCAACGCTTTTCTGATATAAAGATTTTTTAGAAAAAATGCTACCTTCACAATTCAAAATTTTCGTGAAAGACTGACTAAGTAATGAAAAAGATAGAACTGGAAATTGTTGCTTTATCACATAGTATTACTCAAACTCATTCTTATGCCGTAGTGCTTGGCGAGGTAAATGGTCTTCGCCGCCTGCCGATAGTAATTGGCGGTTTTGAAGCCCAGGCAATAGCTGTAGCCCTGGAAAGGATGCAGCCAAGCCGCCCGCTTACACACGATCTGTTTGCCAATTTTATGTCAACTTTTGCCATAGACCTGAATGAAGTGATCATTTATAAGCTGGAGGAGGGTATATTTTTTGCAAAACTTATATGCCAGGCCGATGGAGAATCAGTAGAAATAGATTCACGTACCTCTGATGCACTGGCACTGGCAGTGCGTGCTAACTGCAGGGTGTACACCTACGAAAATATACTGGAAACAGCGGGCTTGTACCTGGACCAAACCGAAAATACAGGTGAAGGCGCCGAAGCAAAACAGCCTACGCCAGCCATCACTAATCCCGGTGTGGATAAAGAAATGCACAATATGAGCCTGGAAGAGCTTAATACCCTGCTGCAACAAGTGCTGGAACAGGAAGACTACGTGCGCGCCATTTCCATACGAGATGAGATAAACAGCCGCAAAAGCAAGTAGCTGTTAAAATTTGTAAAACTATAGTCAAAACTGTGCTGAGCGCAGTTAATTTAAACTAATAGTTGTAATTTTCGTCTAATACATAATTCAATTTCTGCTGTATGAAGGGTTTTCTATTAATGTCACTGTGCATCCTTGCATTTGTCGGCAGCCCATGGGCGCAGACAGATAAAAAATGTGGTTACGATTTCATTCATGCAGCAGCAATAAAACGCAATCCTAATTTTGATGCCGAGCATGCCGCTCTGCGTGCAGAAGCTATAAAGAATGCTGCCTCTGTAGGTGCGAAACGCACTACTGCAACTGCTGTAACTGTTCCTGTTGTTTTCCATATCGTGTTAGATTCTGATTATCTGAAACTAATGGACGCCTCTACCATAGCAGACCGTGTAAACAGCCAAATGGAAGTACTGAATGAAGATTACAACAGAGGGAATGCCGATAGCACCTTAATACCTAGCGTTTTCAAATCATTATATGGTGACGCGGCTATTCATTTTGGCCTCGCACGGGTGGACCCTAATGGAAATGCTACTCCCGGATGGGAAGTAGTGATGACCAATAAAACGGGTTTTGAGTTGAATAATGACGACCCTGGCGGAAACGGTAAATATACAGATAGCGGTGGCGCTGATGCATGGGACGTAACAAAGTATATAAATGTGTGGGTGGTAAACTTTTTGGTAAATGGCAGCCCTTCTACTACTATAGGTCTCACTATTATGCCAAGCTGGACAGGCACTGCCTCAGGTGACTATCCTAAAAATGAAATGGGTGTAATGCTACGTTATGACGCATGGGGCAGACGCTCATCAAGCTCCGAAAACTTCTTTGCGAATATAGATCAGGGGCGCACGCTGACCCATGAAATGGGGCATTTCTTTGAAATGATACACATATGGGGTGACGATGGCGGGTTGTGCCCCGGAAGTGGCGGCAAAGATGATGGTATGGCAGATACTCCACCGCAGGCTGATGCTACCTATGGTTGCCCAAGTTTCCCAAAATTTGATGCCTGCACCAACTCCGGTACAGGTATTATGTTCATGAACTATATGGACTATACGAATGATGCCTGCATGTATATGTTCACAAATGACCAGGTCACTATGATGCGTAGTCAACTTGACCCGACCGGCGAATCTTACTCGCTTACCCAGCATCCTGAATTGCTGGCCGTACCTGATGTTCCGGCTATAAGCGCTTCAAATCTTTCTATTTATCCTAACCCTACAACAGGCAAAATAAATCTTACCTTCGCTCCGGCTCCGAAGGACCTGCAGGCCGTAAGCGTAGTAAATATACTAGGCCAGAAGGTGTGGGAAAAGAGCATTAACAAACAGCAGATAAGTATACTAAACATAGATCTTTCCGGAATGACGAAAGGCATATATTTTGTAGAATGCCAGTATAGCAGTGGAAAAGATGTAAGAAAAATAATGTTGCAATGATAGTGAACCAGCTTAGTTTATCAGAAGTTCTTAAACAATCACATTTAGATAAAAACCTGCTGCGTATAGCAGAAAAAGTACAAAACCAGGAACGCCTTACTGAAGAAGAAGGCGTTTTACTTTTTGAAAAAGGAGAGCTGGGGTTTGTGGGTGCATTGGCTAATCATATAGCCGAGCGTTTGCACCACGGTAAAGTTTATTTCAACCGTAACTTTCATATAGAGCCAACCAACGTTTGCGTATTTACCTGCAATTTCTGCTCATATTCACGCCTATATAAGCACCGGGACGAGGGTTGGGAACTGAGTATAGAACAAATGCTGGACATAGTGCGTAAGTATGATGGCCAGCCGGTAACGGAAGTGCACATAGTGGGCGGCGTACACCCTAAAATGAACCTGGAGTTCTTTTGTGAACTGGTTAGCAAAATAAGAGCTCACAGACCTGAGTTGCATATAAAGGGCTTCACTGCAGTGGAATTGGATTATATGTTCCGCAAAGCGAAGCTAACAGTGGAAGAAGGCATGCAGAAACTGAAAGATGCTGGCTTGCAATCAATGCCAGGTGGTGGTGCTGAAATTTTCCATCCTGACGTGCGCAATGAAATATGTGCAGATAAAGTAGATGCTGATGGCTGGCTGCTGATACACGAAACAGCACATAAACTAGGCATGCATACCAATGCTACCATGCTGTATGGCCATATAGAAAAGTATGAACATCGCGTAGACCATATGAGTCGCCTGCGTCAGCTGCAGGATAAAACCGGAGGCTTTAACTGCTTTATACCACTAAAGTTCCGCAATAAGGATAACGACATGTCTAATGTGCCCGAGGCAAGCGTAATAGAAGACATGAAGCTGTATGCTATCTCGAGAATATTCATGGATAATTTCCGTAATCTGAAGGCTTACTGGCCAATGCTGGGCAGACAGTCTGCACAGCTTACATTATCCTTCGGTGTGAATGACCTGGATGGAACAATAGACGATACAACCAAGATATACTCAATGGCAGGCTCTGAAGAACAAACACCATCTATGAGCACCGAAGACCTTTGTGACCTGATAACAGCAGTGGGCAAAATACCTGTAGAAAGAGATACTGTGTACAATGAAATAAAAGTGTACAAAGAAGAATTAGCTTAAGCTTCTTATCAATAAATTAATGGTGGCGGGCTTAAACAGTCCGCCATTTTTTATACTGTTTGGTTCAGTTGCTTTCTATCTGCAATGAGCAGGCAAACACACAAGGCGGGAACAAGAGAATTCCAATAGAAATATCGAAGATCGGTGTCTGTTTGATAGACCAAAAACTGAGGCAGCAGGTAAAGCAAGCCGGATAGTGCTAGTATAATATAATACTGTTTATAGACCGGATTTCTGAATTTTCTGATAAAAAACAATAAGGCTATCGACACCAGGAACCAAAACCATGGGCGCATATAAAACATGTCCTTCTGAAAAGTGACAGGGGATAAAAACACTTTTGAAATTATATTCGGCTTGAAAACAAAACCGTATCTATTGGGGTCAATATAAGGATAGTAATAATGTAAAGGCGTCCGGTTGTATACGCGCAGATAGTAAAGGAAACCGTCTGCCCTATTGCTTAAGTAAACTAAGGGGTGAGCGGCAATGGCATGTACCCATGCATTTCGAAGGTCTTTTACACTGCTGTATTCCATATCAGGAAGCAACGTTTTTCCATCATAATCATCCCAAAGGTCATCGAATGTAGCAGTGATGTATTGTGTACGTAAGCGATTGGTATCAAACCCTTCACCTGTGAGTACATAGGGTGTATAGTAGCTTTGCCCTGTTTTTGCATAAATCCCGGTGATATCTTCTAGGTATAACTTTACCTCAGGGTATGTTTTCTCTGCATTAAATAGCTTGTAATTTACCGGAAATTGAAGCCATGTTATAGCAGCTGTTATGACAACGAGTGCAACAATTTTGATACTCCTTGCTTTCCGCTTAAATACCAGCCAAACCCATAAATACAAAAATGGTAAAGACCCGGGTAATGCATTTTGCCTTATCCATGTTGCATATATGATAAGTAATAAGGCAATAATTGCTTCACTGATTGAAAGCTTTCTTTGCCTAGCTATAGCGCGAAACATAATGACCGATGCAAGCAGCCAGGTAAAAGACATTTGAACGTCTTTAATGATATAACCTGCAAAATTCTGAACAAAAGGTGCAAAGCTTAAAAGCACTATGCATATCTTCCAGAGCCTGTCATTGATAGCTGTGAGCAATAGATAAATGCTAACCCAAAACATGCCGAGCTGAAATATCAGCATCATTAAGGGGCCAGAATATATATAATTGAGCAAATGCCATAGGCCTGCCATTATAGGCGGATGCCAATCATCGTAGGTGTTTGTTACAGCTTGCTGATATTGGTTCAGGCCATCTGGTGATAAAAAACCAGGATAGTAGGCAATAAGATTGAACGCAAATGCCAGGAAACAAATAATAAGCGCTACCCTCCCCGATCCGATATCCTTTAGAAATGACATGAGGACAAATATAGATACTCAAGCGCTTATCAGGAATCTAGCAAGGCGAGAAATTCCTGCTGCAGGGTTTCATTTTTGTCCTGGGCGTACCAGGTGTGTAATATCTTCTCTATATCATCATAGCTCCTGCCCGCAGCATCTGCTTTCCAATCCATCATTATCTTTTGTGCAGGTGCAGGTCGCGGGCCCCAGCGAAATAGCTCATTGCCCTGCGCGTCTACGGATGCAAGTATAGGTATGCTGCGTGTGCCGTTTGTTAGATATTTATCCATTATGCCCGGGTTTTCATCACGCATAATGATCTTAATGGAAATGTTGCCGCCCGACGCTTCTGCCATTTTTTGCATGGCAGGCATTGTTTGCGCTCCATCGCCACACCAGGCTTCCGTAATGATCCACCATATTTGCGGCTTTACTATTTTTACTTTTTGCTCTAGCTTTTCATCTAAATGAAAAGTCTTTTCCCAGCGACGCATACGCTGAAGATTCAGCTTTGTAAAGAAAATAAGAGACTCAGACTGAGTGGCACCACTGGTTTTACCTTCTGCTACCAATACCTCCATAAGCTGCATAAATGCAGTATATGAATAGCTGGTATGTACCGATTCAAATAAGTTAGCCATTAGCTATAAGATACTTATTGTTCTATAAAATCGAGGTCCTTGCCAAAAGTTTCTTCCGTCATCACTACAGATATAGTACTGATGACCATTACCACGATACCCGTCGCCGCTGCCGCATTTATATATCCTAATGAGGGCTTGAGCGTCTGAAACAAGATAATGATAAGCGGTAATGAGCCACGCACCATGTTGGGAACTGTGGTAGCGGCAGTAGCGCGCAGGTTAGTACCAAAATGTTCGGCGGCCATAGTAACGAATATGGCCCAAAAGCCCGTACCAAAGCCCAGCAACATACAGATAAGGTACATGCCTGTAGCAGTGCCATTATATTGACAGAAATAAAGCACCAGTCCGATAATGGTAATGATGTAAAAGATATAAAGCGCTTTCTTCCTGCTTTTGAGCCAGTTGCTTACGAAGCCTATCAGCAGATCTCCCACCGCAATAGCAACATAAGCCAGCATCACTGCTTTACCAGGTTCTATAGGTTCTTTTATATTAAACTGTTCACCAAATTCTTTTGAGAAGGTAATGAGTACACCAATGACATACCAGGTAGGCAGGCCTATAAGGATGCTTAGAAGATATTTTTTGAAGCGCTTGCCGTTGCTGAAGAACATTAAGAAATTGCCCTTGCTGATATCGGTGTTCTCAATGCTTTTAAACATGCCTGATTCAAACACACTAATACGAAGCAGCAGGAGAATAAAACCCAAACCACCACCAATGAAATAACATACACGCCAGCTAAACGAGACCTTTATAAAGTACGCTACAATAGCGCCACTTAATCCGATACCTGCAACTAAAGAAGTGGCAATACCTCTTTTCTCTTTAGGTATCAGTTCGCTAACCAATGTAATGCCTGCACCCAGTTCGCCAGCAAGACCTATACCTGCAATAAAACGGCAGATAGCATACTGCGTAACATTTTGCACCATGCCATTAGCTATGTTTGCCAGCGAGTATAAAAGAATAGAGCCGAAGAGTACGCTAAGGCGGCCTTTTTTATCGCCCAGCATGCCCCAAATGATACCGCCAATTAACAAACCATACATCTGGTAGCTTATTATCGCTTTGCCTTGCGTATCTATCAGTGCTTTAGTAAGGCCGAGGCCTTTGAGGCTGTCTACACGAATAATGCTAAACAGCAACAGATCGTAAATGTCAACAAAATAGCCCAAGGCTGCCACCAATACCGGGATGCTTAGTAAGGCAATACTTTTATTATGCTGCTGCATGAAACCTATGGGTTTTGCGGATTGTCTGTACTAACCTTTTTCTTACTGAAAAACATTTTGAAAAGCACAGGAGCTGTAGTCACCAGTATAAGCAATATAACGATCTTATCAAGGTTATTCTTTACCCATTCATTGTCGCCCACTATATAGCCTATCATCACCATACTGGTAACCCATGCTATACAGCCAATGAAATTGTAAGAGATAAACTTCTTGTAATTCATCCCTACTATGCCAGCCACTATGGGTGCAAAGGTGCGTACTATAGGTAGAAAACGAGCAAGTATGATGGTAGCAGCACCACGCTTTTCATAAAACTCATGGGCCTGCGTCAAATGCTTTTGTTTAAAAAGGAATGTATCCTTTCGAGTGTACAATATAGGCCCCGATTTTTTACCAAACCAATACCCTACTATATTTCCTAAAACGCCGCATATAGTAATAAGCAGTATCCAGTAAACAAGATTAAAAAAGTCGTTGTGAAATGGTGATTGTGAGCCACGAATGATAATGCCGCTGATAAACAAAAGTGAATCGCCGGGTAGGAAGAAACCTGCGAATAGACCAGTCTCAGCAAAAATAATGAACATTACAATGTACAGCCCTCCGTGATCTATTATCCAGCCGCTATTTGTAAGGTCCTTAAATAATTCAATTAAATGATGCATTAATAAATACTTAAAGGGTGAAAATAGGAAAAATTACACACATCTATATCCTAAAGGCACATAGCATGTTATTATAAATACAATTACTCGTCCAGCTGGTCCTCCCATTTGCTTACTACAGCTGTGGCTATGCTATTACCAATTACGTTCATAGCAGCACGTCCCATATCAAGCAAAGGGTCAATACCAAAGAGGAGTGCAAGGCCTGCTTCAGGCAATTTAAAGGTGACCAGTGTACCAGCTATTACAACCAGTGCGGCACGCGGCACACCTGCCACGCCTTTGCTGGTGAGCATAAGTACAAGCAGTATAGTTATCTGTGTAGCGGTGGCCAGGTGTATGCCATAGCATTGCGCTATGAACAAAGTGCCGAAGGTCATATACATCATAGAGCCTGCCAGGTTGAATGAATACCCTAATGGCAAAACGAAGCTCACGATTTTCTCATTGCAGCCAAAGCGCTCCAGCTCAATCAAGGTTTTAGGGAAAGCTGCCTCGCTGCTGGTGGTGCTGAACGCAATGATAACCGGCTCGCGAATGCGCTGCATAAGGGTAAATATTCTGCCCTTTATGAAAAATGAGCCCGCAAGCAATAGTATACCAAACAATATAAATAACCCCAAGTAGAATTCTAATATAAATACCGAGTATGTCTGCAAAACGCCCAACCCTTGCTTGGCTATTACTGCTACCATAGCGCCAAATACGGCAAAGGGTGCAAAGTTCATTACATATCCGGTTATCTTAAGTATTACATGTGCTATGGCATCCATAGCCTGTATCACTATTTCTCCCCGCTTGCCAATAGCCGCAGTAGCCACACCAAAAAATAGTGAAAAGACTACTATCTGTAGTATCTCATTCTTCGCCAGGGCATCGAAAAGACTAGTTGGAAACATATGATACAGAAACTCACGCAGAGATAATGAACTTGCATTCACTCCACTATTACCGGCTATATCAGGTAGCGGTAGGTGCATTGCTTCACCCGGCTTAAAGAAATTAATGAGCAGCATGCCAATAAAGAGGCTAACGAAAGAGCCTGCGAAAAACCACAACAATGTCTTACCCCCTATACGGCCGACGGCTTTTATATCGCCCAGCTTTGCAACGCCTACTACCAGTGTGGTAAATACCAGCGGGGCCACGATCATTTTAATAAGTCGCAGAAAAATATCAGCGAGTACGGAAAAGGGTTCAAGCTTATCATCGCGCCGGGTGATAAACGAATTATTGTCTGTTTGCAATCTTGTTTTCTCCGCTGCCAGCACTTTGTAGCTTATGCTACTGGTATCAGCAAGTTTGTGCAACTGTGTTTGTATAGCACTTATTGCGGTGGTGTTTTTAACGATGTATTGATTTTCCTCGCTTACATAACTTTTATTGAGCCAAAAGCCCACAGCAATACCCAATATCAAGGCAAGGATAATAAAGAAGGTAAGACGGTTATTTTTCCGCTTGGTTTGTTCTGCCATAGGCTGAAATAATGCTGTAAAATAACACTAATTAGTAGGAAAGGAAGTCCTGTACAGATGAATTGCCCTGCAGGCCGCCTGTGTGTATGCATAGTATCCTCGCATAGTCAGGGAAGTGACGTCCCAGCAATAGCTCGTCCAGGCCATACATCATTTTAGATGTATAAATAATATCCAGTGGTATATCATTAATGCGGTAGAAATTATTCATGAAGGCCAGCAACTTATTATTCCATTTTCCAAAGCCGCCCAGATGCCAGTTGTCAAAAAGTTGCCAGTTCTCGTTTACACGCAAAAATGGTTCTATTTCTTCCTTTATATAGATGCCCTCTTTCATAGGCACAAAGCCCATTATATTCTGTGTGGCAGGTAATGCATTGCGCAGCCCCACAAGCGTAGTACCCGTGCCTGCAGACAGACAAACGTGCGTATAAGTAGCGGGTATCATCTTTGCTATATCTTCTGCTCCCTTTCTACCTGCATCGTTTGCACCACCTTCAGGTATTATATATGGATTATTAAATTCAGCAGAAAGTTCCTTCAGCCACGCCTCATCTGTTTTCTTTGCATAATCTTCCCAGCTTACAAATACCAGCTGCATGCCGTAAGACCTGCATTCATCCATAGTAGCTGTGGGATTGTTCTTTGCGTAGTTGCCGCGTATAATGCCTATTGAACTCAGGCCATATTCTTTGGCAATAGCGGCAGTTGCTACCAGGTGGTTCGAATAAGCGCCGCCAAAGGTAAGCATGCTTTTATAACCTTGTGCCAGCGCATTATCCAGGTTATATTTCAGCTTAAACCATTTATTGCCTGAAATGATGGGATGAATAAGATCCAGCCGCAGCATGTCCATTTGCAGCACGCAGGGTTGATACCATATCGGGTTCAATGGTTGAATAATGGCCTTATGCTCATTAATTATAGCCATACTCTCGTAAGTAGTTATCGTTGTCGCGCCACTTAGGCCGTACTTTTACAAATAGTTCAAGATGTACTTTCTTCTGCAGGAAATCTTCTATCTTCTTCCTGGCATTAATACCCAATTGCTTTATCATGCTACCGCCCTTGCCCAGCAAAATGATCTTTTGTGTTTCCCTGCTCACTATTATTTCCGCCTTTATGACGTCAAGCGTGGGCTTTTCCTCAAAAGATTGAATAGTTACTGCAGCATGGTAAGGTATCTCTTCGTGATAAAGATTGTATATCTGCTCTCTTATCAGTTCTGTAACAAAAAAACGTTCAGTTCTGTCGGATATATGGTCTTCCGGGTAATACGGCGCGCCTTCCGGCAGATGACGCAACAAGATAGGAATAATCTTATCGATATTTATACCTTTTTGTGCTGACACCAGTAAAACTTCACATTTGGGAAATTTTTCCTTGTAGCGCTTTGCGGTATTTTCTATTTCCTTTTTATCCTTAACAAGATCAATTTTATTAAGCAGCAGCAGCGTAGGCGTCTTTAGCTTTAAAGAATTGGTAATTGTTTCCAGCTCTTCTATAGGTGCAGCTATATCGTGTATCAGTATGGCCACGTCTGTATCTTCCAGTGCATTCTTTACCTGCTGCATCATTTTTTGGTGTAGTTTGTACTTGGGATCTATGATGCCGGGCGTGTCTGAAAAGACAATTTGATAATGCTCTTCATTAAGAATGCCTATAATACGATGACGTGTTGTCTGTACTTTGGGAGATGTGATAACCAATTGCTCACCCAGTAAAGCATTGAGCAGCGTTGACTTTCCTGCGTTTGGCTGGCCAAAAATATTTACAAAACCTGATTGAAATGTATTGCTCATTGATGATATAAAAGTACTACGATGAACGCAAATAGAAATCTTTAACAAAAATAAATCAGGATCGTTTGTTTATTCATTTTGTTCAACGTATCTTTGCACCCTCATCGCGAGGTAGAGCAGCGGTAGCTCGTCGGGCTCATAACCCGAAGGTCATAGGTTCGATCCCTGTCCTCGCTACTTAACGAAAAAGAGGTATATCAACTGATGTACCTCTTTTTCATTTGAGAATAATTGATTTTAAATAAGGGACATCAAATAACAAAGCCACTTGCGAAGTGGCTTTGTTATTTGATACATTCTTCCCAACTGGATAATGTTTGAGTAATGCAGTAATTGCATACCTTAATTCTATTCTTTATTTCGCATATCAGCTTGTTTCCTGCGTGCGTCTCTTATCTTTTTCAAGCCATAACCAGCACCTGCAACTACAAGCAAGCTCACACCACCATCAATAGGTGTATCCTGCGTATCGCCGCCAAAGCCAGGGCCCTGAGCCCTTAGTGCAAATGGCAGTATGATGAAGATAGCAATGAGTATATATAGGCTTGGTCTATTTTTCATGTTTATTCCTTGAATTGTATTTACGTATTTCTATTTCTTTATCAATTTTGTAGATTCAACTGTATTTCCACAACGAAGTTTCACGATGTAGATACCCGGTGAGACGTTTTGCATTGGTATAGTAATATTTCCCTTTTGCATATTGCCCAGGTTCATGTTCAACACTTCATTTCCTGTCATAGTTATCAATCGCAAAGTAGTAGTACCTGCATTTGCTGCGGAGAAATTCAACACAGCAATATTATTAACCGGGTTAGGGCTAATGCTTAGGCTCAATGGCGAATTTTCTGTAATGACATTTGTCGGCCATTGTATCATATTCAGTTCAAACCTATTGTCGCCCTGTGTATTAGTATCCGATGTTACAGAGAACGCATATTCAGTACCTGCAGTTAAAGTTTGAACAGTACCTGTATATTTATCATGCAGTTTCAGCGTTGCACCCGGTGGCAGGTTCAGCTCTTCTGTTTTTATCACATAGTTTTTCAGTGGTGCATACTTAATACCCAAGGGTATCACTTTACCGTCTTCCATCGGCCGCACATCCAATGCCATACGTTTATTGTCGGCAGAGAAGGAATAGAAACTCATATCTGGGTTAAACATTTTAATACCATCATACCAGTCAGAGTCCGCTTTGCCCTTCGTATCAAAATAAAATAAAAGCCTGTCCCATTGCAATGAGTCGTTATTACTCAAAATCTTTAGCATTACCCTATTCTGCAAAAGCCCGCCGGTTGTTTTGAATAAAGATGAAGAAGCAGTAGCAGAAGATTTATCCGATTCATGGAAGGTAATAGATGCATTACTGCTGAGGTTCACAAAGAACCCTGCATTAGCTGGCAGTATATAAGAGCTGCTCCATGGATTGGTTTCGTACGCGCCATAAGTGCCCGTAGAAGGGTTCCATACATAAAAGCTGCCATTCACACCGCTGCCTAATGTTGCTAAATTCAGATCTATCTGGCAAGGATAAGGATTGCCAATAAATACAAATGGTGTATTGCTGCCCTTAGTCATATTCACCGTATGGGTGCCCTGGTTCACCGGGCCATTCATGTCTATAGTCACAGCATTAGGTGTATAAGTGCCTCCAGTCAGGCTGCCTGTTTGTCCTTTAGAACCTCTAACCAGTACCCTTATACCCTCATCTACATTCCAGGCATTACTGCCAGTGCCATTAGTACTGGTAAAAGCAGTCCATCCTATATCAGTTGTGGTAGTAGCACCATCGCCTACGCTTTGATCATACCAAAAAGCTGAAGGATTATTTTTAATAGTAGTAGTAAAACCATTGGATGCACCGCCGGTTCCGGTTATATCTATATTATCTTCCAATTGATCAAGGCTAATAGCAGAAGAGAACGGATGTGCAAAAAAGCGCATAGCCCTTTGCCCACCCGGTATGTATTGTTGCACTGTTACATTGCCGCTTATATAACCTCCTGAAGATGAGCCCTGGCCAATGGTAGCAGTACTACCTGAAGCAGAAAGTAACGTAAGGCTGCCATTAGTAGTAAGGATGCCTGATGTAGGTTTATAATTTGAGCTAATGCTGGTAGTGCCTGAAGTAATAGTAGCGCCATTGCTATTATTCAGCTCAAGGTTGCTGATGGTGCCGGTGCCGCTGATGCCTTGTGCACTAGTGCCATTCAGCGATAAAGTACCTGAACCGGAAACAGTAGCGTTATTGACTACACTACTCGCCACAGACAGTGTTTTGCCGCTGCTGATTGTAAGGGTACGTCCACTACTTATCGTTAGTGCGTTTATTGAGCTGTTAGCGCCTACATTCGGTTCATTCGTCACACCGGTCGACGGTATTAATGCATTATCAGTACTGGCAGGCACATTACCACCTACCCAGTTGCTACCGGTATTCCAGTCGGTACTGGTAGCGCCATTCCAGCTAATAGCATCCTGGTAATTAGCCAGGAACATAGATTGTATCAATCCGTTTTGGGCACTGGTATTCGTAGTCGTGCTGCTGCCCGGTTGTAAAGAGATAGCGCCGGTATACGCACCTGCGAGAGCTATTCTGCCGTCGCCATAAAAAATGCTGTTTGACTGGTCAGCGCTCGCACCGCCCGCAGTAAAAGCCCATTTATAAAAAGCTGTATCGCTCGGGGTTAGCGTATCATTATATTTGGCTACGAAAATATCTACAGAGCTTGTGCTTGTCGCACCTGTTACATTATGTGTATTACTACTCGGGTCGGCATCTATAGTAGTGCTGGTGGTACCGGTAATTGTACTTGCTACATATAGATTTCCACTTCCATCCAGTGTCATACTGTTTACCTGGTCAATGCCGGTGCCCCCCATTGTAAACGCCCATTTGTAAAAAGAAGTGCTGGATGGCGCTACCGTAACATCGTATTTGGCAATGAACATATCAGTAGAGTTGGTGCTCGTAGCGCCCGATACGGCATTGGTGTTGCTGCTGGGATCGGCATCTATCGTAGTGCTTGTACTGCCGGTTATATTGCCCGCTACATACATTTTACCGCTGCCATCCAGTAACAGGCTATATAGATCATCTGCACCTGCGCCGCCCATATCAAAGGCCCATTGATAAAAAGAAGTGCTGCTGGGGGTAAGGGTACCATTATACTTGCCTACAAATATTTCATCACTGGTGGTACTTGTCAACCCAGAAATAGTACTGCTATTACTGCTGGGGTCGGCATCCATGCTTGAAGAGGTAGCTGCGTTGAACACTCCCCCTACATATACATAGCCGCTGCCATCTACAGCTATACTGTTCACAACGTCTGTACCTGCACCGCTACTACCACCCAACATAAAAGCCCATTTGTAAAAAGAAGTACTGGCAGGTGTCAATGTACCATCATATTTGGCTATGAACATATCCGCGCTGCTGCCTGAAGAACTTGCCCCTGCCACATTATTTGTATTACTGCTAGGGTCAGCATCAAAGGTATTACTGATACTTCCCGTAGCCTGCCCACCCACATAAACATTACCACTATTATCAACAGCTAAACTATTCACCTGGTCGTTGCCTATGCCGCCAACTGTGAAAGCCCATTTGTAAAAAGAAGTACTGCTGGGTGTCAGCTTACCATCATATTTAGCTACAAACAGGTCGTTGCTGCTTGAACTGGTAGCCCCAGCTACATTATTAGTGTTGCTGCTTGGATCAGCGTCAAAACTCGTGCTGGTGGTTCCTACAGAAAGTCCACCAACATATATGTTGCCGCTGCTATCTATAGTTAAAGCCCGAAATAGCTCTGTACCGGTGCCTCCAATGTTAAAAGCCCACAGCAAGCTGCCCGTAACACTATATTTGGCCAGGTATCCATCAAAGCTGCCATCATTAGAGGTAAGCGTGATGGTGTTGCTACCACTGCCAAGTACCATAATTCCCTGGAAACTTCCAGCCACATATGTATTACCAGAGGTGTCCATTACCGTAACCTTTGCGGTGTTGCTGGTTGCGGCAGCATAGCCCAGCGAAAAGGCCGATTTATAAAAGCTGGTAGAGCTGGGCGGCACCGTATTATCATAGATCATAACACCTGCTACCGTGCTGCTGCTATTACCTGTGACGGTATTGGTATTGCTGCTAGGGTCGGCATCAAAACTGGCGCTTGATGTAGTATTACCCACATTGCCCACGGTATATATTTTACTGCTGCTTACAGCGAGACCGGTTAATACATCAGTGCCTGCGGCACCCATAACAAATGCCCATTTGTAAAAAGAGGTATCCGAGAGCGTCTTTGTGCCATCATATTTCGCCAGGAACATATCCTGGCCATTGGTAGTAGTGCCTCCAAATACGGAGTCCCTATTGCTGGTAGGATTGGCATCGAATCCGATACTGCTTGTCAATACCGCTTCTCCGGAAACGTACACCATACCACTTGTATCTACATCAATGCCTTGTACCTGGTCGGTGCCGGCTTGTCCCATCACAAAGCCCCATTTGTAAAAAAAGATACTGTTTGGTGTCAGTGTACCATCATATTTAGCCACGAACATATCTTGGCCGCTGGTAGTAGTAGCTCCCGATACAGTATGAGTATTGCTGCTGGGATCCATGTCTATACTGGTAGTGGTAGTACCGGTTATAAATCCGCCTACGTACACGTTGCCACTGGCATCCACTTTTATGCTGGTTGCCTGGTCGCTACCCACCCCGCCAAGGGTAAACGCCCATTTGTAAAAAGAAGTGTCTGCCAGGGTTTTAGTGGCATCATACTTGGCTATAAAAATATCTGCATTATTGGTGGTGGTAGCCCCGGTTACGTTATGTGTATTGCTCGTAGGGTCTGCATCTATATTTGTGCTGGTCGTACCTGTTATAGCTCCACTCACATACAGGTAGCCGCTCGCATCCAGTGCCAGATTCAGTGGCAGATCGCTGCCTACGCCCCCTATATCAAAGGCCCATTTGTAAAAAGAAGTGCTACTTGGGGTTAGCGTGCCGTCGTATTTAGCAACAAACATATCATTGTTACCGGCCCCGGTTAGGGTATTACTGTTACTACTGGGGTCAACATCTATGGCGGTAGTACCGAAAAGCGCTCCCGCAACATATATATTGCCGCTGCCATCTACAACTATTTTGTAGGGCAGGTCGGTGCTGGTGCCACCCATTGTAAAAGCCCATTTATAAAAAGAGCTGTTGGAAGGCGTAGTATTACCATCATACTTCGCAACAAAGACATCTACATTCGACGTACCGGTAGCTCCTGTTATATTATTAGTATTGCTGCTGGGGTCAGCATCAATATTGGTACTGGTACTGCCTGTTATAGTTCCGGCTACATATATATAACCACTGGCATCCACAGCTATACTTCGTATCACGTCACCACCAGTGCCGCCCACATTAAAGGCCCATATCAGGCTGCCCGTAGCGCTGTACTTGGCTACAAACATATCTATATTGCCATTGCTTACCAGCTTGTAGGTAGAGGTTGCACCTGTGGCGTCAGCGTTCATCTCACCGGTAAAAGAACCTGCTACGTACATATTGCCCGAGGCATCATAGGCCACAGCTAATGCATTAGTAGTGCCGCCGGCACCATCATTGGTAGCTGTATAGGCAGCCGCGGGGTAATTAGTAGTTTGCGCACGGCTATTTAATACCGGCAATAACAACAATGCAAATACAGTGGCAATGCCTTGTAAGTATCTCATAATGTAACGAGGTGAATATTTATGGGGTTGAAGCTCAATTGCGGCGAAAGATACATACAATTGTAAACACCTGTTACCGTATTTTACACGTGTGTGGAAAAAAGCAGGAATACAGATAAGATAGTGCTAAGGAAGATATTATGTAGTCGGTATTTTAAATTTACAACCGGGCATAAACTTACCAGTTTCACATACCATATTTTAATGTCAAGGATAATTGCCCTGCATGATAAGCGGTATGTGAAATGATCCTGCCAATAGCTTCGGATTTAGTTTTAGCGCCAAATTCTTTAGTGGTTATTGTTTGTTGCCAATCTTCGTCTGCTTGTTTCTCGACTATTGCTTTCAGGTTACTAAAGGCTAATTGTTGGTAATCCAACAACTCCTGAAGGTTTATCCATTCGCCTGTGTCGTGTTGCGCAATTACCGTTTTGGCCTGCACTTTTAGTTCAGTTTGTCCAAATACATTTTTAGCAAATAATAATTCAACATCTGCAATGTGTCGGATTAGAAATCCTGCACTGTTTTTAGTATTGACTAACTTTTTAGTAAGATCTTCTTCCTTTATAGAAGGTAATAGATTGGAAAATCTTGTCCTGGCTTCAACCAATGTTTGCAGATATGCTTGTGTTATGATCATGGCGCTAAGTGTTAAGCTTTGATTTTATTTTCAACAGCATTGCTCTGGTAAAGATAACCCAATTACACCGTCATAAATGCAATAGTCACCCTAAGGCCAATCACTCACTTTGAAATCTATAAAGAGCATTATTTTCGTATATTCTTTCTTATCCTTAATAGCTATGAAACACGAAACACAGAACTCAAGAATAATAAAAGCAAGTCGGGGTAAGATATACCAGGCGATAACAGACCCTAATGCCCTGGAATATTGGCAGGTACCCGGATCTATGATAGCTAAAGTACATAGCTATAATTTGCGGGAAGGTGGCGGCTATACTATGTCACTCTTCTATCCTGATGATGAATTGAAAATGGCAGGCAAAACAAGTGAAAAAGAAGATAAGTTTACTGTCAGATTTGTAACATTAGATCAGCCAAATAAAATCGTGGAAGCTGTATTGTTCCAAAGCGCTGATCCACTCTTTTCAGGAGAAATGATTATAGAGATCAGCCTTCAATCGGTGCCACAGGGCACCAATGTTACTTTTTCATTTAAAAATATACCTGAAGGAATAAAGCCGGAAGACAATGAAGCAGGAACTATTTCTTCGCTTGAAAAGCTGGCCCGCTACGTAGAATAGCAGGTCTAATGCAAGTAAAATATAAAAGGCCCTCTTCAAGAGGACCTTTACAAAAAAGCAATTTATTATTTATTAGCTAAGTGTCGCTTCACCCCTTACCCAATTGCAAGGTGTTAGCTCACCAGTTTGCAGTGCATCAAGCACACGTACTACTTCAGCCACGTTGCGGCCTACGCTCAGGTCATTCACATTCAGCCAGCGAACAATACCTTCATTGTCTATAATATAGGTAGCACGGTAGGCTATTTTTTCGTCAGCTTCCAATATGCCTAACTCTTCAGCCAGAGATTTAGAAGTATCTGCTATCATCGGAAATTTCAAATCTTTCAACTCAGGATGGTTTTTGCGCCATGCCAGGTGCACATATTCGCTATCTGTAGAAGCGCCTAATAAAACTGTATTGCGACTGGTAAAATCGGCAAATGCCTTGTTGAATTCCGCAATTTCTGTAGGACATACAAATGTGAAATCTTTAGGCCACCAGAACAGTACCGTCCATTTGCCCTGAATATCATCATTGCTGATGCTTTCAAATTCTTTTCCTGGTTCTATTGAAACAACCGCTTTCTTTTTAAATTCAGGAAACTTACTTCCTACAGTTACGAAATTACCCATGTCAGTTTTTCTTGTTTTGGTGCAAATATCGGTGTTAATAGCCGTAGCGCATAGACAATAATATCAATCCACGAATAAAAAAAACTAATTTTTAATACTTGCTTAATGAAGTATAATCTATTAGAAGACCTAACAATTTGGCGATAAATACAATTTTGTGCTTAACAAGCCATTACCAAAGTTTTTGAGGCAACTGACACTTACTTATGAAAAGATAAATATCTTTGTTCGGCAATTGTATGATTGCTAAAGAGAGCTTCAGAGAGACCAGTTTTACTTAATGCCCCCTTGGTGGTATTGGTAGCCTGATTTTTGTGAAGCTTTTTCATTATTACGATTTTCAACCATTTATATGAAAAACATTTTATACGTATCATTAGCTTTTATCTTATTTTCTGCCTGCAACAGGCCTAATATTGGTATCCGAAACCAGACTTTGTCCAATCATAGCTGGAAGATGACGGAGGATGAGGAAAACGGTGTAGAAATAGCGCTGCGCCCCTGCGACCTGGATAAAGAATACTATTTCTACGGCACTTTTAACGGCACTGTGTTTGAGGGGCCGGAAGTCTGCGACAGCATCACAATTGTTAATCCTGATGGCACAACAAGTGTAGAAGCTCCACAGGAGCTGGACTTTACATGGTCTGTAACCGGCGATCAGCGCTACATACTGCTGAAAGGCTTTGGCACCCCTGATTACGACCCTGAATGGCAGATAATAAGCATGGACGATCACTCATTTCATATAAAGGGCATTGACCATCGCGATGGCGGAACAGTAACTTATTACAAAACATTTGTAGCCGTGAAGAATTTATAACACAGCCTTCCAAGATCAAATTTATAGCTCAATATGCCTGTCTTTCATTTAGACAGGCATATTGCATTATATAAGCATTAGTCGATATAAATCATACATTTATATGGCCAGTGTTTTGCCTTTTTGTTCGCTGCCCCCTATATTTGCAATGTTACCCAATATTGACGCTGATGACAAAACTCACTACATGCGCTGTTGTAGCATGCATAGCAACATCAACTTTAATAGTAAGTTGTTCGACACATAAAGAGATTTCAGGCCCTTCTCTTTCTTATAACAGAGCTCATAACCCGCGGTTCCTTGACGATATTGCCTTAGGCGGTAGCGCCAATGCTATTAGCATGCGTGTGGTAGACAACAATAGAAAAGAAACACTTCGCAATGGTGGCTTTAAATCCACTTTTGTATCGGGCCTGCAGCAGAAGTATGCTTATATACTTGGCGTAGTACCACAAGCCATTACCAATCTTTCGTTGTATAATTTTATAGATGACTGGTATGGTGTACGTTATCGCCTTGGTGGTAATGATAAATCAGGCATAGATTGTTCTGCTTTTGTGCAGCGTCTGTATGACCAGGTTTTTTGTACCAATCTGCTGCGCACAGCTATTGAACAGTTTAGCAGTAGCATATTTGTAGGCAACAAGGATAGCCTGAAAGAAGGCGATCTGGTTTTCTTTCATACACGCAAAAGCCGTATTACACATGTAGGCATTTATCTTAAGAACAGCTACTTCGTGCACGCATCTTCAAGCCAGGGTGTTGTTATCAGCAGCCTTAATGATGAATACTGGCATAGCAGGTTTGCAGGCGCAGGTGAGATACCCAAAAACAGAGGTTAACTTTAGAAACTATTATAAAAGGAGAAGCCCCGCAATACGCGAGGCTTCTCCTTTTACTTTATCAATATCATTTTGCTACTTCTGTTATTACACTGCCTATACAACCATTAGGCATTTGTATATGCAGCAAGGCTGCAACGGTGGGTGCAATATCAGTCATATGTATAGTGCGGTGCACTGTGCCCTTCGGTATATGCCAGCCATACCATAGCAATGGAATATGTGTATCATAAGGCTGCCAGGTTCCATGCGTAGTACCATAGGCCTTGGTTTCATACCAGCCGGGGTTAAATATAATTTGAATCTGGCCGCTTCTTGGCCTGTAATAACCATTTATCACCATGGTATGTATCGGCTCTGGCAAAGCTGTGCTATTAATACTTTCAAGGTCCACCACATATTGCACTTCAGGGCGCTTGTAAAACCAGTTGCGAATAGCAGTTTTTACTTTTTCACGGTCCAGGTTCTTTGCAGTAATAAGGTCTTCATTTAGATAAAGCTGATAGTTTATAAAAGCCTTTACCAGCGTATCCTGATGGAAGCTTGCTGCAAGGCTCTTATTCAGCGACTCCAGCATATCGGCAGCGGTAGAGCCTGCAGGCACATCGAGGTCACTAAGGAAAGATGCATTATGCGCTGCACCATGATCTGCAGTTAAAAATAAAAGATAATTTCCCTGACCTACTTTTTCATCCAGGTAATGAAGAAAGGATGCAAGGTCTTTGTCAAGCCTCAAATAAGTATCCTCTGCTTCTATTGAATTAGGTCCAAACTGATGACCTATGTAGTCGGTGCTTGATAAGCTCACACACAGAAAATCTGCATCGCTACCCCGCCCCAGCTTTTCGCCATCTATACATGCCTTTGCCATCATCAAAGTATAGGTATTGCCCGCCGGTGTACCGCGCAGTATACCGTATCTCTCACTTTGCGTAAGTGAATCAAATTTATGTGGGAATGCAGATGTTTTTTCACCGGGAAAATTTCCTTCATAAGCATTTGCATCTGCAGTGCTCTGTGTGTAAGTACTTGCAGGATACAGGAGTTTCCAGTTTTGTTTCATTAGGCTATCCGCTACAAGGCGCATATCAAATTTGCGCAGCCACTCAGGAAATTTATTGGGGTAATAAGTGCTAGTGGTAAAATTGCCTGTCTTATCATCATACCAATAGGCTGCATTAGCCAGGTGCCCTGCAGGTAATACACTGCCACGATCTTTCAATGCTACACCATATACCCTGGAGCGCAGATTGGTAGCCAGTTTCAATTCATCAGTAACTGTAGTCACCAACAAGTTACGCGGGCTATAAGAGCCCTTGCCCGATGCATCACCGACCAACTGCACGCTTGGATCATCTACACAATACACACTTTCGCCCGTAGCATTGTCTATCCAGTCATTAGCTGCTATACCGTGTATGGAAGGTACGGAGCCCGTATAAACACAGGTATGCCCGGGGCCGGTATACGCAGGCAGATAATTGATAAATGTATTATCACAATTAAAGCCATCATTCATTAGGCGTTTAAAGCCATCATTGCTATAACGGTCATAATAACGGTACAAATAATCCCAGCGCATCTGGTCTATTACAATGCCAACTACAAGCTTGGGACGTACAATCTGCGCATGGCCGCCGGAATTGTTGTTACTATTGTTATTGACGCATGAAGAAAGTGATAATACTATAATGCAGAAAAAAAGCTGAAAACGTTTCATTTATCGAAATTTCGTTGCAAAAGTGTTAAACAAAGCCCATATCGGGTATTATATTTGTTTTAATTTTGCTGCCATTATAAGTTTGCGGGGGAATTCTAAAAAAAACAATACTATCGAAATATATGGACATTTTTGCCAAGTTTGAAAACAGGTTAGGACCTATCGGCGAATATGCTGAAAAGGCTCCGGGTTATTTTGCCTTTCCAAAGCTGGAAGGAGAGATTGGGAATCGTATGATGTTTCAGGGTAAAGAACGCATTGTATGGAGTTTGAACAATTACCTTGGCCTTGCTAACCACCCTGAGGTGCGCAAAGCAGATGCTGAAGCCGCAGCTAAATACGGCCTTGCATCACCAATGGGTGCCCGTATGATGAGTGGTAACTCAAACAAGCACGAAGAACTGGAACGTAGCCTTGCTTCGTTTGTTGGTAAGGAAGATGCTATGTTGTTCAACTATGGCTACCAGGGCATGGTGTCTGCAATTGACAGCCTTTGCAGCCGCCACGACGTGGTGGTTTACGATGCTGAATCTCATGCTTGTATTATAGACGGTCTTCGCCTTATACCAAGTCATCGTTACGTATACAAGCACAACGATGTAGAAGATTGCGATAAGCAACTGCAGCGTGCTACTGAAATGGCTAAGAAAACCGGTGGTGGTATACTGGTTATTACTGAAGGTGTTTTCGGTATGTCAGGCAATATGGGTAAGATAAAAGAAATCGTTGGCCTGAAGGAAAAATATGAGTTCCGCTTGTTTGTAGATGATGCACATGGCTTCGGCACTATGGGCAAAACGGGTGCCGGCGTAGGTGAAGAACAGGATTGCATGGATGACATAGATGTGTACTTCTCTACATTCGCAAAGTCTATGGCAAGCATAGGTGGTTTTCTTGCTGCCGATAAAAAGATACTTACTTATCTGCGTTATAACATGCGTTCACAGGTATATGCTAAGTCATTACCTATGGCTTTCGTAGTAGGCAACCTGAAACGCCTGGAACTGCTGCGCACTAAACCTGAGCTGAAAGAAAAGCTGTGGCACAATGTACGCCGCCTGCAAAACGGTCTGAAAGAAAGAGGCTTTAACATAGGCACGACCAATACACCTGTTACACCGGTATTCATGAGCGGTGGCCTGTTCGATGCTACGCAACTGATACACGACATGCGTGAGAATTACAACATCTTCTGCTCTGTGGTGGTATACCCTGTTATACCTAAGGGCCAGATAATGCTGCGCATCATACCTACAGCTGCACACACTGATGAGGATGTGGACCTGACACTGGAAGCATTCAGCGCACTGCAAGACAAGCTTGCTAAAAAGCTGTATCCGCAGGAAATGCCGAAGATCGCGCAACCTGCATAAAACTAAATAAATTATCATTAAAGCCATCCCTTATTGCGGATGGCTTTATATTTTTAGCCATTATTTTTACACAATGAAAGTTTTTATAGTAGGTGCATCTGGCTTGGTAGGCAGCAATTGTAAAAAGCATTTCAGCGAAATGGGCTGGGATGTAAAAGGCTCATACTTTTCTTATGCAACAGACGGTACCGTCTTTTACAATACGCTGGAACCTCAGCACCCCGACAACTATGATGTAGCCGCCTGGCAGCCTGATGTAATAGTACACTGCGGCGCACTAACACATGTGGACTATTGCGAAACACATGAAGAAGAAAGCTACCAGAAAACCGTGCAAAGCACATTGAACCTTATAACACTTGCAAAGCAATGCAGTGCGCGTATGGTCTACATATCTACAGATTACGTGTTTGATGGCAAGCATGGGCCATACAAAGAAGATGCTCCACTCAACCCCATCAGCATATACGGCAGGCATAAGCTGGAAGCAGAACAGGCAGTGCTGAAAGAGATACCAAACTCACTGGTGCTGAGGGTGACCAATGTATACGGCAATGAAGAAAGGGGAAAGAATTTTGTAGCACGCATTATAGATCAATGTGTAAACAAGCAGAAGCTTACATTAAAGCTACCATATGATCAGTTTGCATCACCCACTAATGCATGGGATATTGCCCGTGCTATGTTTGTATTGTTACGCGATAATAAAGCTGGCATCTATCACATCGGCGGTTCTGATTTTATGAATCGTGTAGAGCTGGCTCTGAGAGTATTGCAATATTTTCCTGATGCACAATACGATTTGATGCCTATAGATACTCCGTCTTTAAATCAACCTGCTGCGCGTCCTTTAATAGGCGGTTTTGTGAAAGCTAAATTCAGTAGTGAGTATCCTGATTTTCTATTTGGAACAGTGGATAGTTATTTAAGCGAACAAATGGGAAGGGCATAAAAAATCCCGACTCACAATACGTAAGTCGGGAAAGGACTGTACTTACTAACCCATCGTAAGTATAGCAAATATCAGAAAAAGGATTGGGATAAGGAAATATTTTTTTTGATATATGTTTCTCTTTACGCGTTATTCTGCGCTCAAGCTAATTTATTAAGATAAGACGCACATTTAGCATTAAAACAATGCTTTATGTGTGTCTTTTTGCTTTATAAATCTCATCTCAAAGCGACATTTTGTCGGTTGCCAAACAGAATAAATGACATAATTGCACAAAAATTGGATTGGTCTTCCGTTTGCATAATACCTTTCAAACCAAACAACTAAAAACAAAGATTATGTATAACAGAAGACACTACGGCTCAATGCCACAGACATTCGGAGGTATTCTTGAAGGCTTTTTTGAAAACGGTATGCCCCACTTCAAAGGTGAAGTATGGCACACGGGCGCAGCACCTGTAAACATCCAGGAAACCGAAAAGGGTTATGATCTGCAATTGGTAGCTCCCGGCTTAAAGAAAGATGATTTCAAAATTAAGCTGGAACAGAACCTGCTCACTATTTCTTACGAACATAATGAAGAAAAGGCGGAGGAAAACAAAGAACAAAACGCTAATGATCCTAAAGTAATTCGCAACGAATATCGTTTCCGTTCTTTCAAAAGAAGCTTTACGCTGAGTGAAAAGGTAAACGTAGCAGGCATAAGCGCAAAATATACTGATGGCATATTGTATGTGAGCTTACCAAAAAAAGAAACAACTGAGCCTGCAAGTAAAGAAATTAATATTGACTAAGAGCTTTAGTTTGATGGCGATTTAGACAGGCAGAAAAAAGAGCGGTGATTTCACCGCTCTTTATATTTTACCTTATATATCCTAATATCTTCAGCATACTCTGGTATGATTGCTCTTTGGCATACAGCCAATCCTCCAGCTCTCCGTTCTTATCATACTCTACTACCACATGCTTGGGAGATGGTATCATGCAGTGCTTAATACCGCCATAGCCGGCAAGCTGGTCCTGGTAAGCACCCGTATGGAAGAAGCCTATATAAAGCGGTTCCGCAGATTTTTCCTTATCCAGCTTCGGCAGGAACACGGCGTTTATATGCTCTTCAGAGGTATAGAAATCATGACTATCACAGGTAAGGCCTCCCAGGTGCACTTCCTGGTATTCCCTATCCCATTTGTTTATAGGCAGCATCAGGAATTTTTCACCTATGCCCCAGGTATCCGGCAGTGTAGTAATGAATGAGCTGTCTATCATATACCATATTTCACGGTCATTCTGCATTTTCTCATCCAGCACGCTATATATCACAGCACCTGCTTCCCCTACTGTAAATGAACCGAATTCAGTATATATATCCGGCATATCCACCTTGTTCTTCTTACACACAGTTTTGATGGTAGACACTATTTCATTGACCATATAATTATAGTCGTAGTCAAAGTTCAGAGAATGCTTGATAGGCAATCCACCACCTATATTCAATCCTTCCAACTCAGGACAAACCTTCTTCAACTGGCAATAGATGTTCAGCACCTTAGTCAGTTCACTCCAGTAATACACATCATCCTTTATACCCTTGTTCATGAAGAAGTGTAGCATCTTAAGTCGAAACTTGTCATTGCCCTTTATCTTGTCTACATAAAACTCCAGCACATCCCGACTGCGTATTCCTAAGCGCGATGTGTAAAAATCAAACGTTGGCTCTTCTTCGCTCGCTATACGTATGCCTATGTTCACGGGGTCTTTTGAACGTATCAGGCGTTTATAGTCGTCAAATTCGTTCTTGTTATCCAGTATGGGAATCACGTTTTTAAAACCATCATTAATCAGACGGGCTATATTGCGCGTATAGGTCTTTGTCTTAAAACCATTACAGATAATGAAGGTCTCCTTCGTTATCTTGCGGCGTTTGTACAATTGTTTTACTATCTCTATGTCGTAGGCAAACGACGTTTCCAGGTGTACACCATGCTTCAGCGTTTCCTCCACTATAAACGAGAAGTGTGAGCTTTTGGTACAATAGCAGTAGAAATACTCACCATCATACTTGTGCTTCTTTATGGCAGCATTAAAAAGCTTCTTGGCTTTTTGTATCTGCATACCTATTTTAGGCAGGTAGGTAAGCTTGAAGGGCGTACCATACTTGTCTATCAGCCTTTTTATATCCAGCCCGTTAAATTGCAGGTAATTATTATCATCAATGTCGAAACCTTCTTGCGGAAAATGAAAGGTTTGGTGTACGAGGTCAGTATATGTATTGTTCATTTACTAATTGACGGAAATAAAGTCAACGATAAATTGTGTTTATTGAAATTCAAAAGTAATCATTTGCACCAATCATAACATTATTTTTTTGCTGCTTCAAAACATTTTAAAAAATCGCTTGTTTGCTGCATTTTAGTATAAGTTTGCCTTCTTTTTCCGGCCGATGAAAAAATCACTTTTACACATGCATGCAGCTGTGCTGCTATGGGGTTTTACCGGGGTACTGGGCAGGGCCATAGCGCTGGATGCACCTGTGCTGGTGTGGTACCGAATGCTGCTCACGGCTCTTTTTATGGGTTTTATTCTTTTTTACAGAAAGCAATGGGTAAAGATTGAGCCAAAGGATATGCGCCGTCTTATATTGGTAGGCTGCCTCATGGGCTTGCATTGGGTGGGCTTTTACGGGGCTATTAAGTTTGCAAATGCCTCTGTGGCATTGGTATGCCTTTCTACCGCCAGTGTATTCACTTCATTGCTCGATCCGCTCATAAACAAAGTGAAATATAATCCTTTCGAGCTGTTACTGGGCATGCTTGCTCTGGCGGGGGTATACTTCATTTACCAGTTCCAGCAGCTGTTTGGCGTGGGTATTTTGCTGGGTATTATTGCAGCGGTCTTAAGTTCTGTCTTTACAGTATTGAACAAAAGCGTAGCTCACAAATACCCATCACGCACCATGGTCTTTTATGAAATGACCACGGGTTGGCTCTTCATTACATTGCTTTTGCCACTGCAATTCTATTACTTTCCGGACACTCGTTTCTTACCTCATACCGACAACCTTTTAGGCACCACCTGGATGCATAACGACTGGCTATGGCTTATAATACTAAGCCTTTGTTGTACGGTGTGGGCCCAGTCACTTGCGCTTACGGCGTTAAAGAAACTCAGCTCCTTTACAGTCACTCTCAGTGTAAATCTTGAACCTGTTTATGGTATACTTCTGGCCTTTCTGTTTTATAAAGAAAATCGTCAGCTGCACAATGGTTTTTACCTTGGCATGGGGCTTATCCTGCTTTCCGTAGTGTTGCAAATGGTGCGCCTTTTAAGGCCTCAGCAGGCATCCCCGGCATATATTGAAGAAAAAGGAGGTATTGATTAATATTAATCGGTAACTTTATAGCTATAAAACTTATCTTTTATGGGTAGTAAACTTAGTCCGGAAGATATAGTAAAAAGCGAACCGGCACTGTGGGTAAAGACAGATGGGCAATCTGAGCATGGTCGCTTAATCCTCACTCCTACAAGGCTGCTGTTTATAAAGAATAACGGCCACAATTTTCTGTTTTGGATAGCCATAAAGAACAAGCGCGTAAATCCCACACTTGAAATAGCGCTTGATACCATAAACTGCGTGGCGCATGAACAGTTCATGACGGACAAGAATATTCTTTCAATATGCTACCTGCAATATGAGTATGCGCGTTTCACCGTGCTCGATTATGATGGTTGGGAAAAGATGCTGAATGCACAACAAATGACGGCGCATATCCGCGCGCAGCAATTTTCGGTTCCCGACATTATGCTTTAAAATTGTGGTGCATCAAGGGCAGCCTCATAACCGGTATGGGTAATCGCTATCAACAAAGAGCTCTCGTTAGCTTTCATATCAATATATCCTTCTCCCTTTAGCACATTTATTGTTTGCATTAGTTCTTCTTTCTCAAGGGTGGTTAGCCTGCATAGTTCATCTATATTTACATTCCAGCTTGCTCCCTCTTGGGTATAGGTATTTATTATTTGCAGTACGGCTTGCTCGTCGGTAGTCATGAGATTGGTTTTACTTTATAAAATTAAATGAAATATTGTTTTTATACCTTTAGTTATGCGTCCGGGATTTATGCCTAAAGTATTATTTACACCATTTTGCATCCTATGCATCATTTTACTTACTTCTTTTGAGAGTAAGGATTTACTTAACAAACCTATGCCGAGCCTGTCGGCAAAAACGTTGGACGGGATAGTTATCAATCGGGATTATTTCAAAGGACACTGCACACTGGTTAGCTTTATGTATATTGGTTGCATGCCTTGCATGAATGAGATCGGATTACTGAACCGCCTAAAGAATGAATACGCCAATTATCCGCACTTTCAGATTTTATGCATAGCCCGCCAAATGAAAACGCAGATGATTGACTTCAATACCGATAATAAATCTGTATTCAGCAATATCAGGCGGGCACTCAATGTTCCACCTATTCAATATGCCATTCAACCTGCCTGTGGTTCAGATTCCTCCAAAATACAAAAACAGGGAGAACATGTCACATTGGTTAGCGAATGTAACACCATCAGCGACGTCTATGGAATTGACGCATTTCCAACTATATTTCTGGTGGATTCCGACTGTGTAATAAGGGTAATAAATAAAGGCGGCCCCTCCCAACCAAATGATACATTATTTTATAATCGCTTAAAAAAAGAAATTAGCAGCTTTTTGCAGTAATAATCAATCTTCCTGTTTAAAATATTATTTACAATCATATCCGTCAGCTTTTCATTTTACACGCGTAAGGAATTATCTTTGTAACGAACTGATTATATAGCAATTTTAATATGTTGCAGGAAGTAAGTACATCAGAAACCGCAAGGTTGTCTTTTGAAGAGTTTAAGCAGGAAGTGCTGAATGACTACCGCCTGGCTGTTGCCAGCCGCGAAGCCAGCCTGCTGGGTAGGCGTGAAGTGCTAACCGGCAAGGCTAAATTTGGCATATTTGGCGATGGTAAGGAACTGGCACAGATAGCTGCAGCTAAGTTTTTTAAGAACGGCGATATCCGCTCAGGTTATTACCGCGACCAGACCATGATGTTCGCTACAGGTATGAGCGATATTGAAAAGTTCTTCGCACAGCTGTATGCTAATCCGGATGTGGAAAAGGAACCTTCTACTGCTGGTCGCATGATGAATGGCCACTATGGCACCCGGTGGGTAGACGAGAATGGCGAATGGAAGGATCTTACTGCCGCACCTCAGTCATCAAGCGATATATCACCTACTGCGGGCCAGATGGTTCGTGGTTTGGGCCTTGCATTTGCATCCAAATGCTATCGCAACATAGAAGAGCTGCATCAGGGTTTTGAAAAGTTCTCTAACAATGGCAATGAAGTAGTATTCTGTACCATAGGCGACGCTTCTACCTCTGAAGGTCTTTTCTGGGAAACAGTAAATGCAGCAGGTGTGCTGCAGGTGCCGTTGGCTATCATCATTTGGGATGACGGTTATGGCATTTCCGTGCCCCGCAAATATCAAACTACCAAAAATTCAATATCTGAAGCCCTTGCAGGTATGCAATGGGACGAACGTAAAGGCGGTCTGAACATATACACAGTAAAAGGCTGGGATTATGCTGGTCTCGTACAGACCTTTCAGCAAGGTATAGCCCGCATTCGCGAAACACATATACCTGCCATCTTCCATGTGCAGGAGCTTACGCAGCCTCAGGGTCACTCCACTTCTGGTTCTCACGAACGCTATAAGAGCAAAGAACGCCTGGAATGGGAAAAAGAATGGGACTGTATCGCTAAGATGCGCGAATTTATTCTGAACAATGAAATAGCTGTTGAGGATGAAATACAAAGCTTAGAGGAAGACGCTAAGTCAGAAGCACGTGCGGCAAGGCAACGCGCCTGGGATGGTTTTATAGCGCCTATACAGCAGCAGATACAGCAAACTACAAACCTCTGCAACCAGGTAGTATACGAGGGTGGTAATGCAGCACAGCAAATCGCTTCAATTGTTGCTAACCTCAATGCGATAAAGGAACCGATACGAAAAGATATAATGCAGGCGGTTGGCAAAGTGCTTACACTTAGCCGCGGCAATGAAACGGAAGCCACACGCAATCTGCGCAATTATTACGATAATCTGGCTGCTGATAATAGGGCTAAATTCTCTTCTCATCTGCATTCACACTCACGCTATAGCGCACTGCGCATAGCAGAGGTACCTGCTAATTACGCAGCAGATGCACCTGTGCTGAATGGCTACGAAATACTCAACAAATTCTTCGACCAGACCTTTGCCAGCAATCCGGCCGTGGTAGCCTTTGGCGAAGATCTAGGTAAAATAGGCGATGTAAATCAGGGATTCGCCGGCCTGCAGGAAAAATATGGCGAACAGCGCATATTTGACACCGGCATACGCGAGGCCAGCATTATCGGTCAGGGTATTGGTCTTGCCATGCGTGGCCTGCGCCCAATAACAGAAATACAATATCTCGATTATCTTTTATATGGCTTGCAGCCACTAAGCGATGATGTAGCTACGCTGCAATATCGCACCCGTGGCGGTCAGAAATGCCCTATTATAGTACGCACCCGTGGTCACCGCCTCGAGGGGATATGGCATAGCGGCTCGCCAATAGGCATGATCCTGAACTCAATAAGAGGCATTTACCTCTGCGTACCGCGCAATATGACGCAAGCTGCAGGTATGTACAATACCTTGCTGCAAAGTGATGAGCCCGGCCTGGTAATAGAATGCCTGAATGGCTACCGCCTCAAGGAAAAGCTGCCTACCAATCTCACTCAGTTCACCGTACCATTTGGTGTACCTGAAGTGATAAGGGAAGGTAGTGACGTAACTATCGTTTCCTACGGTTCTACCCTCCGTGTAATAGAGGATGCTATTGTGAACTACCTGGAACCTCAGGGTATATCCTGCGAAGTAATAGACGTACGCACCCTGCTTCCTTTCGACATTAACCATCACATACTGGAATCCCTGAAGAAAACCAACCGCATTGTCTTTGTTGACGAGGACGTACCCGGTGGCGCTTCTGCTTTCATGTTCCAACAGGTAATGGAAATACAGGGTGGCTACCGCTGGCTGGATGTTGCACCGCGCACCATCACAGCACAGGCACATCGCCCCGCCTATGCCACAGATGGCGACTATTTCTCAAAACCCAATGCTGAAGACATAGCCTCAGTGATAGAAAATATGATGAGCGAATAATAAACTTTGTCTTAAATGGAAAATGCCCCTCGTTTGAGGGGCATTTTCTTTTTAGTTATTTTCTTAGTGCACAAGGTTAAACTTCCTTATTTTTCTGCGTCTTCTGTGCAAGTACATGCTTAGACGTAGTATTATCAACAGCGTTATCATGCCTGGTATGGATGTAAATGCTTGTCAATAGCATTTGATAGCATCATTTCCAGGTCCCTGTCTACTATATCAGTATCATTTATCATTTTCCAACTACTACCGTTTGGCTGCATTTCTATATTAATAAATCCTTTTCCTGGTATTTCAATATCTACTATATAGCAGTCTTCATCAGCTACCTTCAGTGCACTAAAGTCACATAGATAATGTCTGCAATTACAGTAAACTGCTTTAAAAAACTGGTAATTCTCTCTGCACCGTAATGTTGCGTCATTGGTGGTGCGAATGTTTGTTTGTATCATATTGTGTAGGAAGTTTAGAAGAACAATATTAGGCCAGTGATTATCAGCTTCAAAGCTTTAATTTTGCCTTAACGAGATGTTTAAATCAAAATAACAAGTGCTTAAGAAAAATTAAAAACTGGGGTCAAATAATATTCGTATTTAAGGCATGAAGGCATTCCGCACATATCTTATATTTTTCACTTGCATCGCAGTCACAACTCATGCCCAGCAAAATGTCACAAGATGCAATGGGCCGTTACAACCCGCTTTAGCGCTGCCATCTGTAAATACTTTTAATATACCAGTTCAAACTACCACCTACCCACAATGTTTATCTCCTGCGTTCTACACACAGCATTTATCATTCTTCTGTCGGCAGGAGTTAAAAATGGAGCACAGTTTAAGAACCCCGTTAAAAATACGTGTAGGTAGTATAGATGCCTGCAATTACCTGGAGCAAAAGCCTGGTTATAAATTTTGGAATAAATAGAAATCTATATTACGCTGATACCCGATCATAATAATATGCCGGATGACATATATATACTTTACTGTTAGAACTTGCAGAGAGTGGTTTTTTGCTGTTTCGTAGCGATATTTTCACAGCATCCACTACAGTTTCAGCTATTATTTTCCTGCGTTCTCTTGCACTGCTGGTAGGTTTGTTTACCAGGTACACATTATCTTCAGCCAATGTATATATAACGGGCACTTTCACATACCTGTCATCATTTACTACGCATTTGTAAGTATTAATATAATGATCAGGACGTGAAGCATTGATAAATATAATGTTTGGTCTTATTTCATCTATCAGCGCATCCAGGTTATCCACATTATATATGTTATATACCAGCAGGTTCTTATTCTTTAATATCCTGGCGTCTGCCACTGAAAACACAGGGTCATCTCCCACCATTAATACCTTTATACGCATAACCATAGATTTAATTGCAATACATAAAAAGCATTAAAACCATGCCGCAAATGTTTAATCCTTCATCCCTATTTCTTCATCATACTGCCCTTTAGTTGCTGTATTACGGCCTTTATATACTTGTCCATATTGGTTAGCAGCAGGTATCGCTCTTCTTTTGTCCACCTGGGCTTGCCTGCCGGAAAGCGTTCTTCCCTGTACATATCAGCATACAGAAATTTGTCTTTGCTTGTAGTACTATATATACTGTCAATGCTATAGGTATATCCTTCATCCCGTACCACTATATTGAAATGAAAGAAAATTACATTGTCCCTATGCTGCTTATCATTATTGCTGGAGCCCACACCTGCCACTATGCCTGTAGTTTTGTTGTCCACAGTTAGCTTAGTGTCTGCCGTTTCATAATTGTTGTTGAACCATTTCTCTGCATTGGTAAACAGCAGGTCTTTGGTATATCCCTCCTGTATCACTGTTTCTTCATACCGTATATCGCTACCCTTTAGTGGCAATGGTGGCACCGTATTCCTTTGGGCCTCACCTGTAAAATGAAATAAGAGCAATGTCAGCATCACTGACATTGCTCTTATACCAGCGCCCGATCTATTTACCGTTATTAAATCCACCCCAAAACTTTTTATCAGGGAAATGTTGTTTAAATCTGTCAAGATGCAGCATGCCATATTTATGCTCATCAGTATTATGCCCCAAATGTTGCTGTAGATGTTGCTTTATGATCATTAAATCCTCTTTTAGCTTGTGCATATCCATTACTGTCTGCCTTATAAACTGGGCAAGGACATTTCTTAAAATAGCTACACTAAGAAAAGCTATCAATATCATCTGGTCTACTATATAGTGGTCAAGGTTGAAGAAAAATTTCATGCTTACCATCATCATATATACTATCTGCTTCTTAAACATAACCCATCGTTTTACTTCTTACAATCAGTCTCATTGCATAATATTAAAAGACTATGCCAGCCACTCTTTATGCCTTTTTTGTTTTACATTCATGGCACCATAATTATAAAATATTAAACATCAACAATACTTACCCCATGACGTCCAGAATAATTGCATTGGCGCTAATGTTACTGCTCAGCTTCAGCAGTATAGCGCAACAAATCAAACATACACATCACAAACGTCATCATATAGTGCATCGGCTACCTCCCTGGGCTCCTGCACATAATTATACTGGCGAATCTCATGTTTACTTTCCCGACTATTATACTTTTTATGATGCTAACCGCGGCGGCTACGTATTTTGGGAAGACAACAAATGGACTTTCACGCCTACACTGCCACCCTACCTGCAGAATAAAGACCTGAAAAAAAGCCGCGTGCAAATTCTCAAAGGCCTCAGCCTCGACATGCAGCCACAGCTCAACTATCCTAATTATATGAAACTTTACCCGCCAGTACCTGGCGCTGGTACAGATGTTCCCGTACCGGCTCCCTCGCACTAGTATATTTATCTTATTGCCTGACAGATAAAAGCATAGGTATTTTTTATACCTGTGCTTTTTCATTTATACAATTGCCTTATTAGCTTTACGGCCACAAATCGTCACATGATCCACAAAATCCTGAATGATAAACCTACTCGCCTTTTCATTTTCCTGGCCTCTTTCTTTGTTGCTAATGCCCTTATTGCAGAATGCATTGGTGGTAAGCTCTTTTCTCTGGAACGTGCTTTAAGTATGACACCCCACCCTTTTTCCTTACTGGGTGAGGATGGCCTCACTTTCACCCTTACCTGTGGTGTATTACTCTGGCCTCTGGAGTTTGTAATGACAGATATTGTGAACGAGTACTACGGCCCCAAGGCAGTAAAGCGTATATCATATATAGCCGTAGCGCTTATCAGCTATGCATTTCTTATGTTTTATTTCGCCATTCATATTCCTGCCGACCAATCATTTTGGATAGGCAGCCAAAAGGCAGATGGTGTTCCTGATATGCAGGCAGCTTTCACAAGCATTTTCGGCCAGGGCATGTGGATCATATTAGGCAGTCTGGCCGCTTTCCTTGTTAGTCAGATAGTCGACGTATGGATATTTCATCGAATTAAGCGGGTCACCGGCGAAAAGAAAGTATGGCTGCGTGCTACCGGTTCTACAATCGTATCTCAGCTGGTAGATAGCTTTGTGGTGCTTTTTATTGCTTTTAAACTGGGCAAAGGATGGTCTTATCAGCGCGTCATAGCTATATGCCTCGTAAACTATGCATATAAGTTCACTATGGCTGTCGTGCTTACTCCGCTCATCTATTTTATAGAACGCCTTATAGAAAAATTCCTGGGCGAGGAAGTCACCCAGGAAATGAAACGTGCTGCTATGAGCAATGAATAATGTATAGTTTTATTTATCGTATACTTCTGTTTTCTTGTGGTTCAAACGGTAAATGATGGACAGCTGTGCAGATGGGCTCTGGTACAGGTTTGTTGATATCTGTTTAGCGCCTAATGTCTTTGCATTGTCCCAAACCATCTGTGTCATACGGGCATCCACCATTATAGATGGTGTAAACTCATAAGATAAGCCTAGCAAGTAACCTATCCCAAATATTGATGAGAAATCATTAATAGTGTACTTAGGGCTATTCTTCAGCACACTCTGCCAGTTATTGCCCGGGAAGGTTTCCGTAGTAGGCGCTGTCAGGTATTTGTGATCTATTTCTTCCGTATTTATCGCAAAGTTATAAACAAGATTACCACCGACGAATATATTGAAATTGCCTGCTTTGTAATGTAAGCTTATAGGCATTTCCAGGCTGTGCAGCGTACTATAGTTAAAGTAGTGCTGTATAGAGTCCTTCTGTATTACATACGCCATGTGCTGTGGTGTGCCTGACGAATCTATAGCTTTATAAGAAACATAGTTATTATTCAAGACGCCATTGTTTGCACGCTGCATGTACTTCAGCTCTGCCATCATACCCCAGTGGTCGTTAAATTCAAATTCCGTGGTCATGCCCAGGTGGAAGCCTGTGCTGCTGGATGACGGCCCGAAGAACGTAGTATTTACACCACCTATCACACCGGGGAATACTTTCACCTGGCCCAGGTTATATTCAAAATCTTTCAGCGCTTCGCTCATGCTTCTCCAATCCCACCTGTCACTTGCTGCTCTCTTTTTAGCCAGATCAGATTTTTCACTGTTGCTGTTTGCGGCTGCATTGTTGCTCGCTGCGCCTGGCTTCAGCTCATTATCAGCATCGTTACTCTTTTTTCCTTTGCTGTTTGCCGCATACCCTTTATTGCTGTTTTCTTTCAGGCTACCGGGTGTATTATCATCTATCGGAGCAAATACAAATTTCTGCACCGGCAATTTACCTATAGTATCGTTGCGATAAGTAGCCTTGTGCGTTTCGGGGTCCACTATCAGGCGTTGTTTTATTTCCAATGCTTCTATAGTTTCCACCCTCGCAATAGCATTGCTTGTATTATCTGCAGCTACGGTAGTTGGCACATTTCCAAAGCTTGAAGCAATACTTCCGGATGCAGGCATTAGTGCATTAATGTTCCGTATTTTATGAGACTTAACATGCTTATGATCATTGCCTGCCATCAAGCCTGAAGAATGATTAGATGAATTGTTATTTCCCCCATCTAAATTATTGTTGTTCAGGTTTTTACTTGCACCACCTAATTTATTATTAGAAGTTACACTACCACTGGCCAATGTCAGTTTATTAGCATGTGCATAACTATGATTGCTATGTCTTGTCCCGGTCGTATTTTCAGTAACCTTATTTATATCAGCATCGTTATTGCCCGTTAAACTACCGGCACCAACTTGTATAACGCCATTTACATTAGACTTATCACCATGATTATCAGCAACTTCAGATGCGCTACCTTTTGTATTGGCTGAATGTTTCACAGTCTGAATATGATGCTCTACATTATTATAATCTGCTGATTTAGTGTTGTTTATTAAAGTATTATTTACAGTTTTATTTAAGCCATTATTATCATTATCTGCAACGGTCGAGGTCAGGGTACCGGACATATTCGCGCCGCTGTTGCTGCTACTTGCTTTGTCAGCGGCAGCTTTATCCTTAGCAGTCATCAATTCACCGGCAGTACGTCCGGCCAGGGATCTGTGCGCAGGCACTCCTGCCACAGTCGATGCCAGTCTTGCAGATTCGTCATTGCTTCTCGACTTGGTGGCTACTTCGTAGCCGCCTACTGTTACAGTTGCTAATAGGGCTATACCGGCAACGTAACTCAACATACGGCGCCAGTTTATACCTGCTACCGGCACATTTGTCGGCATTTTATCATCCAGCAGGTCGCGCATGCGCAGCCAGGCTCCCCCACGCTCTTCCTCTTCACGGTTGAACCGCTGTTTGAACAGGTCATCGATATTTATCATGTTTTTATCCATTCGGGATAAAATTTATAGTGTTATTTATTTATATGCAATTTCATTTTCTCAATCTTGTCTTTCAATACCCTTCGTCCTTCAGAAAGGTGCCATTTACTGGTTCCTTCGCTTATCCCCAGCATCTTGCTTATCTCCTTATGCGAATATCCTTCCATCACGTACATATTAAACACAGCCCGGGTTGCATCCGGTAGTTCCTGCACCAATTGCAATAACTGGTTGTAATACAACTTGTCTGCGTGATCTTTGTGTACGTACTGATCTTTTTCCACCAGCATTATCTTCTCAGAATAACGCGCATTTTGTTTCACATAGTCCGAAACGGCGTGAAATACGATCTTTCTTAACCAACCTTCAAAAGAACCTTGAAACGTATACTGGGCTATTTTTTGAAAAGCCCTTAAGTATCCGTTGTTCAATACCTCTTCAGCCTGCTGCTCTTCGTCTATATACCGGCGAATCATAGCCATCATGCGGGGGTAGAAAAGCCTATAGAGCTTCTCCTGTGCGCTTCGTTCGTTCCGAATGCACCCTTCGATGAGTTCTTGCAACTCGCTGGTCTGACCAGGTACTGTATATGCCAATGCTATAGGCAAGTAACGGGTTATTAATAAATCCAATACAATAGACTATCCCCCTTTCTAAACAGTTGGGTTGATAATCCTATTTTTTTGTAAAATAACACATTTTAGCCACTTTTAACGGCTCTTATTGAGGTATTATCCCATATATAAGCCCAAAAACGGCTGTTTTATAAATAGTAAGTTAAAACGCCAGTTTTCAAGTTGCATGCGATAAATAAAAAGATTTTGACAACTATTTCCTTTGAAATAATTCAATCGTTTGCTGATATGGGCCGCAAATGAATTTGATCCTGTTTACACCCCGGTGGGTTGAGGTGATAATATATTCATTTTTGAAACTAAAAGGCTTTTCGCCCTGGCTTCTTTTATCGTCTTTTGTAATAACAATGGGCGTGATTTCAATTATTCTGTCGCAGTGTAAGCTTGTATCTCTGTTAAATTGTTCCGACATGTGTACCGATCCTATATAGGATTGAGAATTTTCATCTTCCGCAATATGCCCGGAGATTTTATAGGAAATTAATGACCTGTAGCTAAACAGATCGAGTTTGCTGTCAATAATATCAACCTTAAAGCTGTCAATATTTAGCTTATTCTGAAAACCCCACCATCCTATATTGTAGGTAATCGGAATTTCGATTCCGGGCGGTCTCGGTTTATGCTCAAGGAAGTTGACTTCTCCAAAACCTCCGATATACAAATACCCTAATATTGCAATTAGCAGCAATAACAACAATGAGGTGCCAATAAACTTGATTACTTTTTTCATAAAGCAACTATCTCTTTCGGGAGTTTCCAAAGTAATCTACAAAAGCAATTTATATTTTGCGGTTACTTGCATTATAAACTCCGCAATTTTCGGGTCGGCAACGCCTAAACGGCTCAATACTTTTGTACTGCAATTAAAGCAACAACGATGAACAACATTCAGGATAAAACAAACTACGAACGTATAGAGGAAGCTATTGGGTACATAAAGGAGCATTTTAAAGACCAGCCCTCGCTGGAGGAGGTAGCAGAAAAAATCCACTTAAGCCCTTTTCACTTTCAACGAATGTTTAGCGAATGGGCAGGTGTAAGCCCTAAAAAGTTCCTTCAGTACATAACCATCGATCATGCAAAGAAAATGCTTAGCGACAAGGCTACCCTCTTTGATACAGCATTTGATAGCGGCCTTTCCGGCACCAGCCGCTTGCACGATCTGTTTGTGAAAATAGAAGGCATGACACCCGGCGAATACAAGAACGGCGGTGAAAACCTTTCTATCAATTACAGTTTCGCAGAAACGCCATTTGGTACTATACTGGTGGCCTCCACGCCAAAGGGTATTTGCCATATTGCTTTCGCTGACACCGAAGCGGAAGGTTTCAGTGCTTTGAAAGCAACCTTCCCCAATGCCGCCTACCGGCAAATAACCGATATGATTCAGCAGAATGCCCTCTACATCTTTACTCATGACTGGAGCCGACTTGAAGAAGTAAAGCTGCACCTCAAGGGCACACCGTTCCAGGTAAAAGTTTGGGAAACATTACTGAAGATTCCTACTGGCCGCTTAGCTACCTATGGCGATATAGCCGCATATCTGCAGCAGCCCACAGCATCCCGCGCAGTAGGCTCAGCCGTTGGTGATAACCCCGTGGCGTTTCTTATCCCCTGCCATCGTGTTATCCGCTCTGGTGGCGAAATTGGCCAGTATCACTGGGGCAGCAATCGCAAAACAGCTATGATAGGCTGGGAAGCAGCATACACTGATAAATAAAACAAAAACAAGATGAACAACATACAGCAGCGCCTGCATGCCATTAATTGGCATACAGTAGCAGAAGATATGCATGCCCGCGGTTATGCATTGGTACCCGCATTGTTAAATGGCGATGAATGCAGCGAACTCAAAAATGCATACAATGCACCGAAGCATTACCGAAAAACCATTGTCATGGAGCGCTACCGCTTTGGCTTGGGTGAATACAAGTATTTTGGCTATCCGCTGCCACCGTTAATACAAAACATAAGAGAGCAGATATATCCTCATCTGGCACCTATAGCCAATGCCTGGATGAATGCCTTAAAGATTGATAAAGCTTTTCCAGATACCTTGGCGGAATTGCAGCAGCAATGCCATGCTGCAGGACAAGACAAACCAACTGTTCTTATATTGAAATACGGTGAAGGAGGTCATAATACCTTGCACCAGGATTTATATGGTGAAATATATTTTCCCATGCAACTGGTATTATTCCTTAGTGAACCCGATGAAGATTATACAGGTGGTGAATTTGTATTAACACAGCAGGTACCGCGCGCGCAGTCCAAAGCCATTGTACTAAAACCGCGAAAAGGAGATATGCTTTTATTCACCACCAATTTCAGACCTATGAAAGGAACAAAAGGTTATTATCGGGTAAACATGAAACATGGAGTCAGCGAGCTACACAGTGGCGAGCGCTATACCCTCGGCATCATCTTTCACGATGCTTTGAGTTAAATCATTATGAATAAAGTGCGTTCTTAAACCTTTTGGCAAGAAAACCTGTAGCAAGCTTTGTATCCACATTGGCAAATATTACGCCTGCTGTCCCATACACCTCGTATGCAAGACAGCTACCGTCAGGCGCTATTATGGAGCTGGCAGATTCGGGATATTGCGACGCATAGTTGCAACTGGCAAAGTATATAGTGTTTTCCATAGCACGCAGCATCATGGCTTTTTCATAATAGGGATTGTGTTTGCCACCCCATTCTGTCAGTATAGGCCCTTCTATATTGCTGCCGGTAAAATGCGGATGAAAAACGACGTGAGCACCATTTTGTGCAGCCCAGCGCACAGACTCCGGATACCTAAAGCCTTCGTGGCATATAGTGATGCCAAACTTTAAGCCATTAATTTCAAAAAGGCTTCGCTCAGTACCTGCAACCCACAATTCATCTTCAGATGGATCTAATTGATTTTTTGTTTGATAACCTAAAACTTCGCCTTTGTCAGATATCACGTGTGCCGTGTTTAAAATGCCCTGGCTACTATGCCAGTCCATAGGTACAATAATGGCAATAGCATTTTTTGCAGCTATTTCCTGCACACGTTGCAGTGCATCCTGCAGTTTTTCCTGTGTTCTGTCTTCTAGTGGGTAAGACATGCCGGGATAACCAGGCAGGTATGATTCAGGAAAACAGATGATGCTTGCATGTTGACTTGCAGCCATCTTCACAAGTTTTTCAAGCGAATGCAATCCATCTTTTAATGATTCAGGAAAAGGCGGAGAAGCTAAGGCGATCTTCATGACTGAATTTTAAAATACTTACGTACACAAATTTAATTTTATTGCGTGATAAGGCACATAGAAATATCTAATACAGAATTAAAACGGGCTATCAGGTCACAATCTATTGTACTTGGCGGCAATATCCATTTGAAGATTTATGGACTGTTAAATTGCAGCTCAGGCAAGCGGATGAAAAAGGAAAATCGCGTATTTTTTAGTTCATTGCAGGAAGCAATGCAATATGATTATCGTCCTTGCGGACATTGCATGCGGGCTAAATACAAATTATGGAAGCAGCAAAAAGTAGATAATTTATAATAAAATTAAGAACATGGACCTTTTCAATAGCAATTCAATAATAGGAACCAATCTTTTACCTCTTGACGGTGAAGTATATTACTATGGCAAAATTTTCAGCACTGAAACTGCCACTGATTATTTCAACAAGCTGATGAACAGTCCTAACTGGAAACATGATGAGGTAGTCATACAGGGCAGGCACATTACTACCGATAGAAAGATAGCCTGGTATGGGGATAGCAATTTTAGCTATACCTATTCAAACACTACAAAAGAAGCTGTACAATGGACGCCCGAGTTATTAAAACTAAAAAATATAACAGAAGAACGGACAGGAGCGCAATTCAATTCCTGTCTGGCAAATCTGTATCACAATGGCAACGAAGGTGTATCGTGGCACAGCGACAATGAAAAGATGCTCAAAAAACATGGCATCATCGCTGTCCTCAGCTTTGGGGCAGAACGCAAATTCACCTTCAAACACAAAGAAACAAAACAAACCGTTTCACTTATTCTGGAGCACGGCAGCCTCCTTACCATGCAAGGCCGCACCCAAAGCCACTGGTTGCATACCCTCCCAAAATCAGTAAAGATCACCCGCCCTCGCATCAGCCTTACCTTCCGCTCCATGGTTATTTTATAAAGGTAATCCCACCTATCAAAACCTGTAGCTGACCCACGCAGACCTACGATTAATGTGGATATCCTTATTTGGAACCCGCATGTTAATAATAGTACCTTGCCAAATAGGATGAAGCCCAACCACGGCCGTCATTTCGAACAAACGTGAGAAATCTCCTGAGTCCATGCAATTAGTCTAATCGAGACACAGTTGCATGCAAGTTCTTTGACATACTGTAAACCCTATATAGCACTCCCCTCTTGAGAGGAGTAAGGGTGTGTTATCAGTCGCGGACTTGCGACTTACGACTCATGACTATAATTCAAATGCGACATTTTGTAACATTTTGGGTAGTAATGTTACTTTCTATAAAAGTATAATAACACAGCAACAGCAAGCCTTTCAAGGTATTAATACTAGAAAATGTCCCAAAAGAAATATTTCTCAGAAAATGTCACATTCACACTCATCTGCGGAAATCAGCGGGAAATCAATTTGATTTTTGACTTTTAAATTTTGAATTAACTCAATGCGCAAGTGGCCGCTTCTTCACCATGCCGCCCTTAGTATCTTTTACTCTTGTCATCACCACAAAGGCATTAGGATCTATCTTCTCAATCTCGGTATTTAGTCGGTTCACCTCCAGTCTTGTCACCACTGTGTAAACAATATCCACATCATTGCTGTGACCATGTCTGCCAAAGCCTGTCTTGCCTTTATATACCGTTACACCCCTGCCTATATAGCTTATCACCATCAGCCTTATCTCTTCATGGTGCGGCGAAATAATAGTGACACCCGTATACTCTTCTATACCTTCTATTACAAAATCCAGCGTCTTGGATGCGGCCAGGTAAGTAACCATTGAATACATCGCAGCCTCAACAGAAAGGAAGTATGCAGCCGCGCCGAAGATGATCACATTGATGACAATAACTATATCACCAATAGAAGTTCCCAGCTTTTTACTAAGAAATATTGCCAGCACCTCTGTACCATCCAGCACGGCGCCACCTCTCACCGACAAACCAATACCTGCCCCAATAAAGAAGCCGCCAAAAATAGCCACTAGCAGCTTGTCATGTGTTATCTCAGGGAAATGCACGGTAGCTATCACCAATGCAAGCGCAGCAATAGCGCAGGCCGTTTTAATGGCAAACTCTTTAGAAACGATCTTAAATCCAAGGATAATAAAAGGAATATTGATGGTAACCAAAAGCACAGAAAGAGAAACATTGCTCAACTCAGATATGAGCAGTGATATACCAGTCACACCACCATCTATAAATTTGGCCTGCAGCAAAAAGCTCTCAATACCAATAGCTGCAGAGCTTACGCCCAGTATAATAAGTACTACATCCTTTAGAAATTCAAGAAGAGTAAGCCGCAGTTGCCGGAAGCCTTTAGCCAGTTGAAAAGAAGTATAAGGTACCGTTTGCTCACGCAGCACACTGCGAATGATGATCTTGTTGATAAACTCTTTCATAGTTCCATCCCGCCTTTATTTGCTTTCTAAAATACAATAAACCGCGGTATCAATAGATTATGGTAAGCTATTATAACAAAGTGAGCTTCAGCCCAGCCAGCCAGTTAATGCCGGGCATCGGCCGGTACGCCACCACTTGGTATTGCTGGTTCCATATATTATTGCACTGAAGGCTTACTGATAGCGGACAGTGCGCAAGGTACAGATCGTATGTTGCCTGCAGATTACCAGTATTATACGGCAATATATACTCAGACTCATCTGTAGTTATAAATCGGTACCCTGTATAGGTATGATTATAGTTGATGTATAAATGCTTATAACTGAAACCTGCATTTAGTTGTCCATTATAGCGAGGCGTATAAGGTATTTGCTTACCTATGCTGTTATCATTGGCTATATAGCTGCTTTGCGTAGTAGCTATTACGTAAGAGGTGTTCGCTCCAAGATGCAGACTCCAGTTACTATTAAGTCGCCATTGCAGCTTATTCTCGGTTTCCACGCCTCTGCTATGCACGGTAGCAATATTATGCGGTGTCCATATAGCCCCACCAAACCACACGATCCAGTTATCAATAACACGATTGAATACGGAGAGGTCATGATAAAAGGAGACTGCTGATGTGGGCTTTAACTTAAGCGTATAACCCGCATCTTCATTCCAGCCTTCTTCCGGTAGTAAGTTAGCATTACCACCGGGGTTGTAATACAGCTCGTTGAGCGTAGGGGCTCTATAAGTGCGCTGCACATTTACTCTAAAAGAGAGCCAATGAGTTAACGTATAAGAAGCATCGGCACCGGGCAATAGCACGCTGGTATTGTTTATCACTTCCGCACGTCCGTTCACCGCCACATCCAGTCGCTCATTAAAGAGCTTCACATCGTAGGCTGCTGCAAGTGCTGCTTTTGTTTGCTGCTTACCTTCAGCAGTATCGCTCGTCACTATTCGTGCTGCCTGCAGCGGAATAAACACCAGCAACTGACTATGATTGCCAATCTTCCGCTTCCATCCGGCTTCAAAGTAATATTGATACGTAGTATTGTTGGTATTCAGCAAACTAAGACTGTCAACATAATGCACCCGGTCGTTGATGAACGAAGCTTTTGCATACCAGAGTGTATTTGCAGTCTTCTTATTCCAGTCCAGCAATAATCGTATAGAGCTGTTTGTATAATTCTTCACAGAAGCCCCCTCAAACAATGCAGGAGGCACCTCCCTGTAGTAATCCTGGTACCAGACGGACAAGCGAAGCACATTCTGCTCGCCAAGCAAGTAGCCTGCCTGCCCCATAATGCTCGCACCCTTCAGCCTGGCGTTAAGTGTCTTTGCCGTACTATCAACAGTTAATTTATAGCCGAAGTTGTTCTGAGCTGTCTGCCCAAATGCATCTAATGAAAGGAAGATTCGTTTATTGCTATAGCTGGTTTTTATGCCCTCGGTGTATTGCTGAAAGCTGCCCATCCCACCCACTACAGACAAGCTTTTTCTACCATTACTATCAAAAACAGGTTGTTCATTTTCAAGAAGCAGTGCACCACCTACATTACCGCTACCCCATAGTGCTGCCGAGCTACCATATACAATGTTCACATTATTCATCAGCAACACAGGCAACTGCGAAATATCAGCCACCCCCAGAGAGGCATCCTGTATAGGCACTCCATCCCATAATACAACGGACTGTGCTGCCGAGGCTCCCCGGAAATTTAAAGTAGATAAGCTATTGAAACCGTATGACTTGATGAATACCGGTTCCTGTTGTGAAAGTAGATTGGCAAGGTTTTGATTCTGATATTGCTGTAGTGTAAGGCTGTCAACATTCGTTATCTTTTGCCCGGGCGCAAATATCTCGGCTTTAGTATCACTTGTCTTATGCAGTTTACGCTCACCGAGTATGTGGACAGTCTGTAATGTATCCGTTTTATGTTGTGCAAACACGGTACTCACAGTGCAACATAGCACCGATAGTACTACCAGCTCTATAAATTTTCTCCTTATGTTGTTTATTAGTTTCACTATCTGCTACTCATCAAAGTAAAAATGGCCAGGGCCTATACCTACATTAAACTGGGTAACCAGACTGGCATCAGGCTTGTAAATTGATACCGTGCCCTTCTGCACAAAGCCTTTCGGGTCGCCTACGTAAATATATCCAGTGGCGGGGTCGATGCCTAAAGCCCAGAAATACTGGTACTTCTCAGCTGCAATGAACGGCGCCGTCGGCAAACTCGCATCGTAAATGCTCATTCGAAAGATCCCGTTGTATTGCGTATTGCCGTTAAAGTCTGCTTCTATGAAATAGATGCTGTCATTACTGCGGTTCATTACAGGCCGCACAGGATCAGCTTGTGGAGAGAATACATAAGACTTAATAAGCTTATCATCATCCGGCTCTATACGGTTGAAGGCGCAGGGTTTGCCCTCCGGCATATCACCGGAAAGCACCCAGAGCTTGTATTCCTTATCTATCATTATCTCCTGCGGTGCATAGCCTGCCAGGGGTATGGAGTCTGCTATCTTATCAGTAGCCGCATCTACTGAATAGAGCTTATTGGATACCGTATCCCAGGTGCAGATGTAGGCTTTGTTGTTATAAAGCAGCATACCTTCTGTATTCAGGTGTGGCATATCTATACTGCCCGTCACCTGTAATGACTGCGGATTGATAATGTACACCTTATTGCTGAACAGTGAAGATACATAGGCTTTCGTGTTGCTAATCTTCAGGATGTAACGAGGCTTCGGAACATTGATAGTGCCCTTCAGCTGCAAGTTTGCAGCATCTACCACAACTATCTTATCTGAGTTATTTACGCAAAGGAATAAGTTGTCACCAATGCGTTGCATACTCTGAAAGACATCACCCAGAGGCTGTTTGTTCACTGCGTAATACTTGTCACCGTAGGCGCTGTCCAGCTTTGAGTTGTAAACGTATAGTGTACCATCACCATTGCCCAGGCTGCCCTCGCATACAACGTAGGTGTTGCCGGTTCCCATAGTGGTAGGGCTGGAAGGTTTATCCTTCACGCAGGATGATAATAGCGCGATACAGCTAATCAGTATTATTACAGCTTTGTAAGCTTTTCTGCCCATCGGTCGCCTTTATCGTCCTGCAATATAAGATAGTAAATACCTTGTGCATACTGCGATATATTCAACTCATTATAAGTTGAAGATAAACGTTGTTGCAGCAATACTTTGCCTTTAATGTCTGTAAGGGTTACGTTTATATTCGGTTGTTTATCCTTTATTGTAAGGGTTAGCTTATCAGTCACGGGGTTAGGATATATGCTAAGTCCTATATTATCCACCAGCGAGTTGACACTAGTTGCTTTCTGATGAATAACACCTACTGCGTCCAGGTCAAAGCCGCCTGTAGCAAATGCTGAAGGGTAAGGGTCGTTTATTTTTCTCCCTGTCTGGTCCAACGAGGCATGCTCGCCTATAGAACCGATTACATCTATTACTCTAACGTGTGTTATGTTGTTGATATCCAATCCGCTAATGCTATCCAATTCCTGCAGGTCAAAAGGAGTACCATAACCTCCTATGTATTTGCCCGCCAGGTTGTTGATGTAACGCGCGTTCATATAATCACCAGCCGCGCGTATCTGCACAGTGTCCTGTGTATTGGAGTTAGCAGGGAAACGGAAATAATGCACACCGTCTGAACTTACTTCAACAAAAGCCAGCTCCAGGAAAGCTTCTTCAGCATTGGCCGGATTAGCAAAGCCATTTTCAAATATAGCAAAGTCAGGGCCAGCACCGTTGTATATAGGATGATCAAAAGTGAGCTCTGCAACGCCACTATCACCAAGGCTTACAATAGCATGATCTGGCACACCGAGTGCATCGCTGCTATCTCCGGAAGTTACCAACCCTGATGAAGGATTGGCGATATCCAAATAACCCCTGTGTAGTGTGCAGCCCGTAGCCCAGCCAACGAAAGAACTGCTGGATGCGCTAATGGCCGTGCTGCCGGATACGCCCGCTTGTGGGGCATACTGTGCATGTACAGTATATCCCGCAAAACAAAGGCTTAACAATATTAGTACTTGCTTCATACTATTGTTTTGTAAAACGCATGCTTGCATTCTGCATACCACCTACAAACTGTAAGATATACATACCTGCAGAAAGGTTCTGTGTATTGATAGTCATCACTGTATTACCTACTTTGTATTCTGCCATAACTCTGCCCTGCATATCCAGCACAAGTAGATTCTGTATGCTTCTGTCATTCAGTTCTACGTACAAGTTGTTTGCAGCGGGTATTGGATAAACTTTAGCGGCAGCCATTGCCGGTACATTGTTAACCGCAAGACGTGCATTGTTAACTGTAAAGTTGTCTATACAGAAGTATGCAGGCGTGTTCATGCCAAAGCCACCAGCTGTATCTGAAGAGCTAAGCAAGAAAGCAAGGCTGTCTACTTTGCCCAGTGGAGCAAGATTAACCCACTGCCAGGTGTTTACGACGTAATGGTTTGCAGGGTTAGTATAATGGAAATCAGCGAGGTAGAACAATACTGAATCTGCCTTCTTTACCCCTTTATTATAGCCTAAAACTTTTAGCTGAAAGAAGTCAGTATCATTGCCGCTGGCGCCACCAAATTTTTTAGCAAATGCATCTCCATTCAACATGCTGCGGTATGTGTAGGTATTATTTGTGATATAGAACCCTAATATTGAATCCGCTTTTGCAGTGTCTGCGATGCTTGCTCCTATATTGCTGCCGTAGGCTACTACATAATTGTTAGAACCAGCATAGCCTTTTGCAGTTATAGCAGAGTTAGGGTTAGTATAACCTGGAGTAACACTATCAGTCTTGTTTGAATAAGCAAAGCCATAGCTGAGAAATGAATAACCACCGCTGGTATCATATAGCGTTGGGTAATGAACAAATGCTTCATTAAAGCCAACGTCAGTGCCTGGTGCAGTGTAGTTAACATAAAAAGTGTCCGTACCTGGCAAGGTGAGGTCTTCGAAAGTGCCTACTGATTGAGCAGATGCCTGCAAGGCAAGGGCTGTAAGAGACAGCGAAAGTAAAAGTGTGCGCATAGCTAATTAATTCTTTTGAATGGTTAAAAAATTGATTACGCTTATGCAGCTAATGGAAACTAATTCAGATAGTAACAAACCATGTACGTACAAATGGCGTGTTGCTTACCTGTGCTTCTATTCCCGAAAGCAGCGATAAGAAATTATTCCAAAGGCAGGTCTTCTGACTTGCTCCCCTTTTGCGGCCTTCCCATTCTATGAAGAACAGTGGCTAATGCAGGATACAAAAGGATTTAGCGGAGCTAACAGCATCGGGTAATGTTCAGGATTTACACCTGATTCCCTTTTCATTCCCTACTCAATTCGGGAAACCTTCGCGGTGCGAAATTATGTAAGAAGGATTGAAAAAACCAATAATTTTTAGACACCTGCGGATATTCGCTGCCTGAGCGATTCGTAGAGGATCATGCCTGCTGCTACAGAAACGTTGAGTGAATCAAAGTCTGCCGCCATGGGAATGCGTATAAGCTGGTCAGCGCGTCTTATTACATCTTTACTGATGCCTGTGTCTTCCGCTCCCATTACTATAGCTGATGGAATGGTTAGATCGCAATCGTATATAGGCACGCTGCCCTTCATTTGGGTACCCAACACCTGAATGCCGTTTAAGCGTAACACGTCCACAGCCTGCTGAACAGAAGGTGTGCGGCAAAGCAATATCTTGCGGAGTGCGCCGGCAGACGTTTTTATAGCTTCTTCAGTGAGTGAAGCGGCATGAGAGGTGGGCAGTATAAGCGCCTGCGCCCCACAGCATAAAGCGCTACGTGCAATAGCACCTACATTACGTACGTCAGTAACACCATCCAGCAATACGAATAGCGGTGTCTTGCCCTGCTCTACGATATGCGATATGCCAGCTTGCAGATCTATATAATTTAGCAGCGAAGTCCATGCTACCACGCCCTGATGCTGAGTCTTGGTCATGCCATTGAGCTTTTCTACCGGTACCTGGCTGATTGGAATATTATGCTCCTTGCATAGTTGCTTTATGGTATTGATCTCAGGGCCGCTTGCAGACCGCAGCAGAAAGATCTTTTCAATGCCCGCGCCTTGTTGCAAGGCTTCCATAACAGGTTTACGACCTATGAGCAATGGTAAGGGACGAGCTGGTTTCATAAAACAAAACTAAAAAAGGAAAGAGAAATAATGTTTATTGATTTTGAGATTCGTTGGCAGCAGGGGTTTCGGTATACTGAGCAAGGCATTCGGGGCAGAGACAATTGTCAAATTCATTGCGAAGCTGTATTAAAGTTTCTGTTTTAATATCGAGATCTTCGCACCAGCAACCCCGGCTATCTGACTGGCAGCCAAATTCCTTACCACATTTTGAACAAATTTTCTGTGCCATAGTCTCTCAAAATAATAAAGCGACACATAATACAGTGCCGCTTTATTGTATGAATTAATTGATATTAAGCCATATTATGGAACACGCGCTGTACGTCATCGTCCTGCTCCAGGCGCTCGATGAGCTTGAAGACGTCGTCGGCAGCTTCTTCACTTATTTCAACGGTATTCAGCGGTATCCATTCCAGTTCGGAAGATATAGGTGTAATACCTTTTTCTTCCAGAGCTTTCTGCATATTACCGAAATCATTGAATTCGCAACGCACTATAATGTTGTTTTCGCTGTCTTCACCAACTTCATCAAGACCTGCGTCTATCAGTTCCAGTTCCAGGTCTTCCATATTCAGGCCTTCCGGTTTTAGTTTGAAAACACCTACGTGCTTGAAGAGGAAACCAACGGAGCCACTGTTACCAAGGTTGCCGCCACCTTTATTGAAGTGAGAGCGAACGTTGGCGACGGTACGTGTAGTATTATCGGTAGCGGTTTCCACCAGCAGTGCTATACCATGTGGTGCATAACCTTCGTACAGTACTTCATCATAGTTGCTGGTGTCTTTACCCAATGCGTTCTTTATAGCGCCTTCAATACGGTCTTTCGGCATATTGAGGGATTTGGCGTTCTGCATTACGCGGCGCAAGGCAGGGTTTGTATCAGGATCAGGGCCGCCCTTTTTTACAGCTATAGCAATTTCTTTTCCGACACGTGAGAATTGCTTCGCCATGCGGTCATAGCGAGCAAACATTTTGGATTTACGTACTTCGAATATTCGACCCATATAGAGTATAAGATTAATTTATCGTTGAGGGCGCAAAAATAAAGAATAGTTTTCAGAGTTGTTAATATCAAAACATGCGGCTGCCTAATGGGGCGTCTATGCCTGGCTTTATTAGTATTATATCACCATTTTCATCGGCAACACCGAGAGTGAGCACTTCTGACATAAAGGGGCCTATTTGCTTTGTGGGAAAGTTTACAACGGCAAGGATTAAAGTGCCGACGAGTTCTTCCTTGTTATAGTGCCTGGTAATTTGAGCGGATGAGCGCTTTATGCCGATTTCCGGGCCAAAGTCGATGGATAACTTGTAGGCAGGTTTGTGTGCCTGCGGGAAATCCTCGACAATTAATATGCGACCAACTCTTATATCAACCTTTTCGAAATCCTGATAGGTGATCATTTTGTAAAACTAATTAATACGGCAATGTAATGGAATGCGGCAATGTGATGCAAAATGTGATATTTTCCGGAAAATGTTTCTTTGGGACATTTCCAAGGCGGGAATACGCTGAAAGCACTGCTGACACTATGTTATTATACTTTTACAGAAAGTAACATTACTACCCAGGAATTACCCAAAATGTTACAAAATGTCGCATTTTCAATTAGCTAATGTGACTTGCCTCGTCCTGAAAATGGTTTACACGGTTAAGAGATAATCCTGATTTTGGTTTACTGCCATTTTGTTAGTCCGGGTATAGGTTTACAGTGCTGTAAAATTATACCCTATATCTTAAGTAACCATGT
>Ga0207671_10000263_pt1 | contig 78721 bp, 80 predicted proteins | sample KBSC24metaG_FD_184352 | JGI IMG/M metagenome (GOLD analysis project Ga0207671, IMG submission 184352) | Corn rhizosphere microbial communities from Kellogg Biological Station, Michigan, USA - KBS C2-4 metaG (SPAdes) (version 2) | ecosystem: Host-associated > Plants > Roots > Rhizosphere > Soil...
AATATGCGCGCGATACCATGCCGCGCGGTGTGCTGGGTATGAACGCGGCGATGATGGAGGATTACCTCAAGTTCATCGCTAACCGTCGCCTGTCGCAGATTGGTTTGAAGGAAGAGTATCCAGGGACGACGAATCCGTTCCCGTGGATGAGCGAGATTATGGATTTGAAGAAAGAGAAGAACTTCTTTGAGACCCGGGTGATTGAGTATCAGACGGGTGGTGCGTTGAGCTGGGATTGATTCCTTAACACAGCAACACCAAGAAGCCCTGACTTGTTCGGGGCTTTTTTATGCGAGTTCACTGACGCGGAGCTTGCAGCTGCGGTCGAGCCCTAAAAGTCCGCGCCTGGGTATTGAAAGAAGCCAAGGGCATCTGCGAAGGCTGCGGCTCTAACGCGCCGTTCGAGGTCGACGGCTTGCCATTTCTTGAAGTACATCACGTCAAGCACCTGGCCCAGAAGGGTTCGGATCGCATCACCAATGCTGTAGCCTTGTGCCCCAATTGCCATCAGCGTTGTCACCGGTCGACTGACCGGGAGGCTTTCACCGAGGGGCTTTACGCCAAGGTCGGAAGATTGGCACGGGAGTAAACTCCCGCTGTCACACCTGATGCACACTCAAAAAAATACTAGATAGGACCGAGGCCAACCCGTGAACCCAGACATGCTCGAAGCCGGCCCCGCTGACGCCAAAGTACTTTCCGTCTTTGACTTCGACGGCACCCTGACCCACCACGACAGTTTCGTGCCCTTCCTCAAGTTTGCCTTTGGCCCTGGCGAGTTTTATGGCCGGATGGTCAAGCTGGCGGTGCCTGGGCTGCGTTTTTTGGTGCGGCAGATCAGCCGGGATGAGTTGAAGGCGCAGTTGATCCGCACCTTTATGACCGGGGTGGAGAAGGCGTGGGTGCAGCAGAAGGCAGAGGAGTATTGCCAGCGCAATTGGGCGCGGTTGATGCGCCCGGCGGGGGTGTTGTCGGTGGAGCATGAGTTGGGCTCCGGGGCGGAGGTCACGCTGTGTTCGGCGTCGCCGGCGTTGGTGTTGCAGCCGTTTGCGAATCGGCTGGGGATCAAGTTGATCGGGACTGAGCTTGAGGTGGTCGACGGAGTGTTGACCGGCAAGCTCACCGGGAATAATTGCCGCTGTGAGAATAAGGTGCTGCGGCTCGAGGCGGTGTATGGGGACCTGGGGGAGTATCGGCTGCGGGCCTGGGGCGATACACGCGGGGATCGGGAGCTGCTGGCGGCGGCGCAGGATGCGCATTTTCGGCATTTTCATGCGAAGAAGAAAAAGCGGGCTCGGTTGCAGCGATGATGCGGGTAATGGGGATCGGCTGGAACACCGAGTCGATGCCATCGGTGCCTCGCTAAAGCTCGAGACCTCCCACATTTGATTTCTGTGATCCGGTAGATCGGCGTTTGTCGTGAACGTTATGTCGTGGCTTTGAGGTCTACGCCCAGGGCGGTGGCAAAGGCTTTTACCAGCGGACTTCTTGGCGCGTTGTGGCGCAGGATCAGGTTGAAGACGGTGCTCAGGTGCACGTGTTCCGGGCACAGTGCGCGTAGGCGCCCTTCCCTTACCAATGGCGCGGCGTAGTGTTCCGGCAGGAAGCCGAGGAAACGACCGGTGAGGATCAGGATAGCGACGGCTTCGACTTGCGAGGCCGAGGCGGACTGGCTGTCGTAATTGACGAAGGTGGCCTTGTCGCGATGGATCGCATACCGATGGTTGACCACTTCATATTGGCGCAGCACCTCGGGGGTAATGTCGTTCGCGGTGAAGAGCGGATGTCCTACGGCACAGTAGGCGTGGGCCTTTTCTTCGTAGAGCGGGAAGTAGTCGAACTCTTCGCGGCGCTGGTACACGGGGACGATGCCGACAATCAAGCGCCCTTCCACCACACCGCGTTCAACTTCGTCCAATTGCGAGGCATGCAGGCGTAATCTTATTTTTGGTGATTGGCTATGTAAGTTGCCAAGCGCGGCAATCAGCGGTGAATTAACGTCGGAGACAGTGTTATCAATAACGCCCACACTAAGGTCGCCGATGAGTTCATTTTGCGCCGAACTAAGCTTGTCTCTGAAACTGTCTACCGAGGTAAATAACTCGATGGACGCTTGATACACCAACTTGCCTTCTTCGGTCAGCCCGAAGCCTTCTCGGCCCCGTGTGCACAGGCGCATGCCGATGCGGATTTCCAAGTCGGAGATCTGTTTGCTGATGGCCGCCAGGCCCACGTTCAGCTCGTTTTGCGCAGCGCTGAAGCCGCCAGCTTCGACCACGGCCATAAATACCCGCAGCAGTTTGAAGTCCAACCCACTGAGTTGCAGGGGCGGTCTTGTGCCGGGTTTTGGCGGTAGGTTTCCAGAAGTGGAAAGTGGAGTTTCCATAATACGCGTTGACCTCAAGTGCCATATTCAACAGGCTTCAACCCAATCCTTGAACATAGCCAGGCGGCGATAATGAACATAAACATCCGCCCTTGGCAACCTTGAATACGGCGCGCCAGACGCCGGTTCAGTTTAGTTGAAAACCTTTTTTTACTGCCTCCGACTCTTCTAAAAACAAGCGTGAGGAATACCCATGTCCCAGCCCACCGACCGCCTTTGGGGCGCTCGTTTCAAGACCGGTCCGTCTGCTGCGTTGGCCGCATTGTCCCGTTGCCCTGAGCGCTATTTTCGCCTGACGCCCTACGACCTGGCCGGCTCCCGTGCCCATGCCCGTGAGTTGCAGCGCGCCGGTCTGCTGGATGAATCGGAGACCTTGCGCACCCTCGAGGCCCTGGACCGCATCGGTGAAGACTTCGCCGCCGGCCGCCTGCATCCCACCCTGGATGACGAGGACGTACACACCTTTATCGAACGCGTCTTGACCGAACGCCTGGGCGCATTGGGCGGCAAGCTGCGCGCCGGGCGTTCGCGTAATGATCAAACCGCCAACGATCTGCGCCTTTTCCTACGCGACCATGCGCGCACCATCACCACCGAGGTGTTGGGTCTGCAGCAGGCGTTGGTGGAACAGGCTGAGCAGCATGTCGAGAGCATCTGCCCTGGTTTTACCCATTTGCAGCAGGCGCAACCCATCGTGTTCGCCCATCACTTGCTGGCCCATGCGCAGTCGATGTTGCGCGATGTCCAGCGCCTGGTGGATTGGGATGCGCGTACGGCGTTGTCACCGTTGGGTGCGGCGGCGATGGCCGGCTCGGCGATTGCGCGACAGCCGGAACATTCAGCCAAGGAAATGGGCTACACCGGGCCGTGCGAAAACTCGATCGATGCCGTCGCCAGTCGCGACCATGTGGCGGAGTTCCTGTTTGTGGCGGGCATGCTCGGAGTGAATATTTCGCGGCTGTCGGAGGAGTTTTGCCTGTGGTCGTCGCGCCAGTTTCGTTGGGTGGTATTGGACGATGCCTACGCCACCGGCAGTTCGATCATGCCGCAGAAAAAGAACCCGGACATTGCTGAATTGGCCCGGGGCAAGGCTGGGCGGTTGATCGGCAACCTGACCGGGCTGATGTCGACGCTCAAATCCTTGCCGCTGTCGTACAACCGCGATTTGAGCGAGGACAAACACAGCGTGTTGGACAGTGTGGACACCTTGTTGCTGGTACTGCCGGCGATGGCCGGGATGGTCGCGACCATGAAGGTCCAGGTGGAGGAGCTGCGGCGCCAGGCGCCGATGGGCTTTACCTTGGCGACGGAAGTGGCGGATTGGTTGGCCACCCGTGGCGTGCCGTTCAAGGAGGCCCATGAAATTACCGGCGCCTTGGTGCAGGCCTGCGAGAAGCATGAGATTGAGTTGTGGGAAGCCTCGCCGGCAATGCTGGCGGAGGTGGATGCGCGGTTGACGCCAGAGGTGCGCGATTGCCTGACCCTGGAAGCGGCGATTGCGGCACGCAGTGGATGGGGTGGGACGGCGCCAGAGCGGGTGCGGGAGCAGATTGGGCGGTTGAAAACGGCATTGGCTGCTCAGCAGCAATGGGCCGACACCTACACCGGTTTCAGAATTTGAACACCTTCACCTTGTAGGAGCGAGCTCGCTCGCGAAGAACCCAGGAACACCGCGGGGCATCAGGTTTCCCGCGTTATCGTTGACGATCTTCGCGAGCAAGCTGGCTCCTACAGTGGAAGGCTGTGTACAGCATTTGGAGTAGAACCATGAACCAAACCCCGGCCGAGCGCTTGGAAGCTGAGCGTAAGTTGTCCGAGAACCAGTTCGATATCACGCAGTATGAGCACGTGCCACGTCGCTATTACGGGCGGATGTTTTTTGCCACCTTGATCGTGATCGTGTTGGCCGCGCTGTTGCGCGCGTTTGCCAATGGCCAAATCGAATGGTCCTACATCGGTCAGTTCCTCACGTCTGAGGCCATCATTTGGGGCCTGGTGAATACCATCGTCATGTCGATCCTGGCGATGGCGCTGGGCGTGGTGATCGGGGTGATCACGGCGATCATGCGCATGTCGGCCAACCCGATCCTGCGTTACGTGGCCATTACCTACACCTGGCTGTTCCGCGGTACACCGCTGATTTTGCAGTTACTGCTGTGGTTCAACCTGGCGTTGATCTTCCCGGTGATCGCGATCCCCGGCCTGTTCAGCATCGACACCGTCGACCTGATGACGCCATTCGTGGCCGCCCTGCTCGGCTTGAGCATCAACCAGGGCGCCTACACCGCCGAGGTGGTGCGCGCCGGCCTGCTGTCGGTGGATACCGGCCAGTACGAAGCGGCCAAGTCCATCGGCATGCCGAGCCTGCAGGCGCTGCGCAGGATCATTCTGCCGCAGGCCATGCGGGTGATCATTCCACCGGTAGGCAACGAGTTCATCAGCATGGTGAAAATGACCAGCCTGGCCAGTGTGATCCAGTACTCGGAGCTGCTGCACAACGCGCAAAACATCTACTACGCCAACGCCCGGGTCATGGAGCTGCTGATCGTCGCCGGCATCTGGTACCTGGCGGTGGTGACTGTTCTTTCATTTGGTCAAAGCCGCCTCGAGCGTCGTTTTGCCCGCGGCGCCGGCAAGCGTTCGTAAGTCTGGGTTGAGGAGATTTGCCCCATGAGAAGCATCGTCAAGGCCGTCAACCTGAACAAGTATTACGACCAGTATCACGCGTTGCGCGACATCAATATCGAGGTCGAGCAAGGCGAAGTCATGTGCATCATTGGCCCGTCGGGCTCGGGTAAAAGCACCCTGCTGCGCTGCGTCAACCAGCTGGAAAAAATCGACAAGGGCGGCCTGTGGGTCGACGGCGAACTGGTGGGTTACCGCGTGGTCGGCAACAAGCTGCATGAGATGAATGAAGTGCAGATCGCGCGCCAACGCCTGGCCACCGGCATGGTGTTCCAGCGCTTCAATTTGTTCCCGCACATGACCGTGTTGCAGAACATCGTCGAAGGCCCGTGCCAGGTGCTCAAGCGCTCGCCCAAGGAAGCCACGGAGGACGCCCTGGAGTTGCTCGCCCGCGTTGGCCTGGCGGACAAGCGCAATGCCTACCCGGTGGAATTGTCCGGTGGGCAACAGCAGCGTGTGGCGATTGCCCGCGCGTTGGCGATGCGCCCCAAGTTGATGTTGTTTGACGAACCCACCTCAGCCCTCGACCCGGAACTGGTAGGAGAAGTGCTGTCGGTGATGCGCGATTTGGCCACCACCGGCATGACCATGATCGTGGTCACCCATGAGTTGGGCTTCGCCCGCGAAGTGTCCAACCGCATGGTGTTTATGGATGCAGGCCAGATTGTGGAAGCCGGCAGCCCTGAAGAAATTCTAATAAGCCCACAAAACCCGCGTACCCAAAGCTTTATTTCTGCCGTTCGCACTTAACTAAAAAACTAACGAGAACGCCCCCATGAAAAAATTGTTCATCCCAACGTTGCTCGCAGGCCTGATGGCCTCCACCGGTGTATTGGCGGCATTGCCGGCGGCAATCAAGGACAAGGGTGAGATAAGCGCGGCCATCGTGCCGAACTACCCGCCGATGGATTTCAAGGACCCGGCCACCAATAAGCTCACCGGCTTCGACTTCGACCTGGGCAACGCCCTGGCCGAGCGCCTGGGTGTGAAGATCAAGTGGCAGGAAACCGGCTTCGAGCAAATGCTCAGCGGCTTGACCACCAAGCGCGTGGACATCGTGCTGTCGGGCATGAGCGACACCGCCGAGCGCCAGAAATCCGTGACCTTCATCGACTACTTCACCAGCGGCCCGCAGCTGTACACCCTGGCCAAGCGTGAAGAGATCAAGGAACTGACCGACCTGTGCGGTAAAAAAGTCGGCACCAGCCGCCGCACCACCTGGCCGTCGGAAATTGCCGCGTGGAGCAAGGAAAACTGCGAAGCCGCGGGTAAACCCGCCATCGTGGTGATCGGCACTGAAGGCTCGGCGGATGCGCGGGCGCAGTTGCAGCAGAACCGCCTGGACGCGGCGATGCAGGGCAGCGAGACGATTCCTTATTTGATGTCGTTGGACAAGGGCAAGTACAAGCCGGTGGGCCTGGCGATTTCCAAGCAGTTCACCGGGCTGGGGATCGAGAAGAGCAACACCGGGCTGGTCACGGCGATCAGTGAGGCGTTGCAGGGCATGATCGATGACGGGACCTACGGCAAGATCCTGAAGAAGTGGGATCTGGAACAGGGTGCGGTCGAGAAGATCAGCATCAACGCCGGCCAGTAACCCGTCCCCACTGTAGGAGCGAGCTTGCTCGCGAAAAACCCGAGAGCACCGCGGGCAATCAGAAAGCCCGCGCTATCGTTGACGATCTTCGCGAGCAAGCTCGCTCCTACAGAACACCAAGGCACCTGACAAGGACATCCGCCCCACCGTGGCCACCTACTCCCTGGTAATCCGCCGCCTGATGATTTGCTCGGTGACCATCGTGGTCAGCCGCGCCATGACCAGCCCACTGCTGGCGCTGCTGCTGAGCACGCGCTTGGGCCTCAACCAGCAGGACATCGGCCTGCTGATGGGCATCGCGGTGTTTATCGCCACACTGCTGGGCCTGTATGGCGGCTACATCATCGACCGCCTGGAAAAGCGCAAGCTGCTGATCCTGGCCATGCTCTCCAGCGCCATCGGCTTTCTGTTACTGACGTTTGCCAGCAACCTCTACCTCACCACCCTGACCCTGGTCATCACCGAAGCAGCGTCAGCGCTGTTCCTGATCGGCTCCAAAGCCATCATCAGCGAGAACCTGCCGGTGGGCGATCGCGCCAAGGTGTTTTCCCTGCGCTATACCCTGACCAATGTCGGCTACGCCACCGGCCCGATGGTCGGCGTGGTGATTGCCGGCCACATGCAACTGGCGCCCTTCCTGATCGCCAGCGCGATTGCCTTTGGCAGCGTGTTCCTGATGATCGGTATCCCGCCGACGCAACGGGATGACAGCCACAGACCCTTGAGTTTTCTCAGTACCCTGCGCACCTTGCGCAGCGACCGCACGTTGATTCTGTTCACCAGCGGCAGCCTGCTGAGCACCATTGTCCACGGGCGCTATACGCTGTATCTGTCGCAGTTTCTGCTGGTGGCCTACAAGCCGGCCGAGGCGCTGAAGATTCTGTCCGCGGTGCTGGCGTGTAACGCCATGACCGTCATCGCGATGCAGTACCAGATCGGGCGGTTTCTCAAGCGTGAGCAATTGCGCTACTGGATCGTGCTGGGCACTTTGCTGTTCATGCTTGGGTTGATCGGCTTCAGCCTGGCCGACAGCTTGCTCACCTGGTGCCTGGCGATGTTTGTGTTCACCCTGGGCGAGATGATCATCTACCCGTCCGAGTTCCTGTTTATCGACACCATCGCCCCGGATGCCCTGCGCGGCAGTTACTACGGGGCACAGAACCTGGCCGCGTTTGGCGGGGCGATGAGCCCGGTGATTTGCGGGTATTTGCTGATCAACGCGGCGCCCACCAGCATGTTTTATGCCCTGGGCGCACTCACTGCCCTCGGCGGCACACTGTGCTTCCTGAGCGGACGCCGCGTGGCGGCTAGCCCCCCTTCGGCCAGCCCGCACATTTGATCGCTGCCACGGCTGATATTTGCGTAATATCCGGTTATCCCTCTCACGGACCCGAGCCTCATGAAATTCGACACGGCCTACAGCGTGAGTCTCGACGACAAGCTATCGATCTACGACGTACGAGAGCTGAACTTCGACGAAACCGCCGCGTACGACTCCGACAAGGACCGTTTCCTCTGCCCCAACGACGCCTGCCGCGCAGCCTTTGAAACGGGCAACGTGCTGGGCACGTACAACGCCAAGAACGTCAACTACCAGCGCACCCCGCATTTCAAGAACACGCCCAGCACCGAGCATATCGAGGGTTGCCGCTATGCCAGCAGCCACAAGCCAGCGGCAGGCGAAAGCGACGACGCGCGCGAGGACAACTTCCCATCGGAATTTGTCCTGACCCGGCGTACCTACGCGCGCATCACTCCGGTCGTCGACGCCGAGGGGCAAGCCCCGCAAGCACCCGCGCAAACACCTTCAGGCCGCCCCCCCGCAGCCGTCAGCGCCAGCGACAGCACCCCGGATAAAACCAGCGTGTTCGCCCACCCGGTGGAATGCTATGTGTCGAATATCGACCACAAGGATAAGCTCAAGGCGATGCCGCTGAAGATCGGCGAGCACAGCGCGACCTACTGGGCGTTTTTCAAGAAAATCGAGTACCTGCAGGACAACCACGGCCTGATCTACTGGGGCAAGATCAAAGCGATCAAGGACTACACCAGCAGTTTTCGCATCGACTTTGAAAAGAAGGTCTGGCTCGACAAGAAGCCCTATTCGGTCAACGTCTACCTGAGCAAGAAACTCATCGAGAACTACCGCAAGCGCAAGGCGTTCCTGGAGCAGATCAAGGCCGCGGCCAGCAGCGAACGGCCGCTGTATTGCTTCTTCTACGGGGTGACGCCGGCGCTCAAGCAAGTGCCGAGCAAGAAAAACCCGGAACAGACGTTCGGGGTATTCAGCGCCAATATCGAGAACCTGGACCACCTGATTATTCGGGAAGTGCCGATGCTGGAATAGCAGGTGGTTAAGAATCCAGTTGATGAGCGGTCGAAACAACTGTACAAAAACACAGTATAGTTTGCCTTCCCCGTCGAACCCTGGAGACAACCCATGTCCTCTCTGGCAATGAGCTCTTTCGTAGAACAGCAGATTGTCCTGCATCAATTCACCGCCAAGCACAGCGTCCAGGCCCGCGTGATGCTGGGTTGGAGCCGCGAAGACCTGTCCCGTCAGGCCGGCGTGTCGGTGGCGGCGATTCAACAATTCGAGAACAACGGCGACGTGGACGATGAAACCCGCCTGACCCTGGCGTTTCGCCTGGAGGCGGAGGGGCTGGTGTTTTTCCCTGGGTTTGCGCCGGGATGGGGGATGAGGGCGCGCAGGTTTGAAACCGCACCCGCCGAGCCGGCCTCTAAAGGCATTATGTCGCGGCTGATGGGCTCAACTGCGGCAGCAATCGAGCCACCAACGCCTCAACCGAATGGTGCGTAGAGTCCAGGCGGGTCAGCCATGGAGTCGCCCCAGTCACACAGCGATTTAGAGGCCGGCGGTTTGCTCTTGCAGCAGGCCGATACGCTCATCCCGTGGCCGGGCGACCGTGAACGCTGAATGCACCGGGCCTGCAATTGCAGCGCCCAATGCATCCTGTATCACGCGGGGGTCAGGTTCAGTGGTTGGCGGTCATCTCAACCCCGCCATCGGTCATCGGCGGTGCGGGAGAGAAAGGCGTACCGGGGGTGAAAGCCGGCTCCCTGATCGCCTGCGACACCTGCTCATAGCCATGGGCTACGGACAGTAAGGTGGCCTCGCTGTTGCCCGAACCATAGAAATACAGCGCCGTAGGCATGCCTTCATCATCCATGCCGCTAGGGACTGAAATGCCTGGGTAGCCCGCGGCAGCAGTGAAGTAATAGTTATGGGACAGGAAATTCGACACGATGGCGTCGAGCTTGTGTGCCTTCAACGGGTTATCAATCGTTTGCTGGAAAATCGGAGTAATGGCCTCCCACAGGCTGTCGAGCTCCTCCTGCGGCACCTCCAGGGTGTTGATGAGTTCCAGAAGGTTCTGGTCCGGCTCGCCCGGCAGCCCGTTGCGTTTATTGAATGCGATCAGCTCCGATAGTGATTTGACCGGTAGGCCTTGCCTTCCCGCCAAATAGTCCTCGAGCTGTTTTTTAACGTCGGTAAACAACGCTTCGTTGTAGTCCCGGTAGTTGTCATCAGATATGCCTTCGTCCATTGGCCCCACTGGCACCAGGGTAGCGCCCTCGGACTTGAGCCGTTCAATCGCGTCCTCGAAGTGTTTTCTATCCGCGCGCTTCGCGGGGTCCTTGGCCTCCTCCGGCGTCAGCTCAGGCAATGGTGTGTAGCCAATGCGCTTGCCTTTCAAGGCATCTGGCGTGAGGCCCTCGGTGTACACGGTGGTCTCAGTCATGGCGTTGAGTGCCTCCGCCGCGTCACGCACATTACGTGTAAAAGTGCCCACCGAATCCAGGCGCGTACTGGTCATGACGCCCTCCGTGCTGACCAGGCCGGCAGTGGTTTTCATGCCGAAAACACCGTTATAGGCGGCCGGAGCAATAACCGAACCATTGGTCTCAAGCCCCAATGCCAGCGGAACATGCCCTTGGGCCACCGCCACCGCCGAGCCAGAACTCGACCCCGCCACCGGGCCACCAAGCCGATGAGGGTTGAGCGTCTGTCCACCTCGGGAGCTCCACCCATCTGCCGGCGCTTCGGAGCGGAAGTTGGACAATTCGCTCATGTTGGTTTTACCCACAATGACCATGCCTGCTTTCAGCAGATGGTCCACGACCTTGGCATTTTTAGTCGCCGGCGCGCCCACCAGGGCTTTTGAGCCAGCACTCGTCTGCATATTGCCTTGGGTTTCAAACACATCTTTGAGTGCCACGGGGACGCCATGCAGATAACTGCGCACCTGGCCGTTGGCACGCTCCTGATCGAGCGCCTTTGCCTCATTCCTGGCGTTGCGGTTGATTTCTAAAAACGCGTTTCCCCCCTGGAGCCCCTGGTCAATATTGGCGATCTGCTTCAACGAATCCTTCACCAACGACTCTGAAGTGACCCCTGAGTGCTTGGCCATATCCGCTGACATTTCATGGGCGCTCTTGTATCCCTGCCCAGGCTGTGTAAATGCCCGGTAAAGGTCGGCAGCCCATCCCCCGGACGAAGAAGGTATGAACATAAATTCCCCTCGATTGGACGGAACGTGCGAGCTATCGATTGATAACCCGGTACCAGTCTAAAAAGGGCGGTGCTTTCCTCCCCCAGGGTAAATCTTGCAGTCTCGTCCGATTACTCCACCCAAGGTGTGGGCTGTAAGGTGGCGGGTTCCTGTAACAGCAGGCGGTAGCTCTGTGCCAACGCCCTCACGTGATCACGCATCCAGTGGGCGCTATAAAACCAAAGCCTGTTGCCTTCTTCCAGCGGCTCGAAAAGCCCCGGGTAGCCACTTCTGCACGCGGCATGAAACGCGGCACTTCGCCCCTCGGACACCAGGGCATCAAGGCGATTCTCCGTCACGTGTCGATCGATTTCGTTGTGCATGCTGAATTGAAGGCTGTCGTCCACCTGCTCCGCGTCCAGCGCCACCAGTTGCGCCCCCGTCTGGCGCAACTTATCCAAGGCACGAGTGAAGGAGGCGCTGTGTTCAGCGGGTTCGTATGCATCACCCCGTACATAGCGCCCGGCATACCCTATGCGCCACCCGGTCAATGCCTGTGCCGGGGTAAAAGCACTGTTGTTCAGTACCAGGGGGACTTCCACCATCACCGGCCCCGATGGGTCGACGCCACTTAACGCACTGAGCGATAACGCCGGGTCGCGTATGGTTTTCATCAGCGGGCCCGGCACGTCAAACCGGGGAGTGGGGACGCCGGTTCCCGCAGGCTCAGGTGTGTGAGCAGCGGCACCGAACGTGATGCCGCCCGCGCTGCCGCTCGGTGCATCAGTGGGAGGAACGGAGGGCGGGCAGGTCGCGCCCGAGGGTAACGCTTGCCCCGTTGGGCATGGCACGCATGGGCGCCAGTACTTCCTACACTTGTCTTCCATCAGAACCTGCCCCCGAGAAATGAAATTCCCAGGGATCATCGCACCGTCGTCCGGCGCTTGTCGCAACCTCGAAACACCCTGAAAATTCCTTTTTCCAAGTGCGCCGACGTTCAGCCCACGGCGTGTTCCTCAACCGCTTGCGTCTCGACATCCAGCCACCACGCATGACCGCGTTCAGGCATGCTCAAACTGAACGCCTGGCCCATCGGCGGCGTGGTAATCGACACATTGCGCTCCCATGCCAGCGCCATGATGCGGTCGAAGGGTTCGTGCCAGGCATGGAACGCCAGGTCGAAGGTGCCGTTGTGAATCGGCAATAACCAACGGCCCTTGAGGTCAATGTGCGCCTGCAAGGTTTGCTCAGGTTGCATGTGCACATGGGGCCAGTCGACGTTGTAAGCACCGGTTTCCATCAGGGTCAGGTCGAACGGGCCGTAATGTTCGCCGATGCGCTTGAAGCCGTCGAAATAGCCGGTGTCGCCACTGAAAAAGATCCGACGCGCGCCGTCGATCATCACCCAAGAGCACCACAGCGTCTGGTTACTATCAAACAGGCCCCGCCCGGAAAAATGCTGTGCAGGCGTGGCGACCAAATGAATGCCGCCGACCTCCGTGCCCTCCCACCAATCGAGCTGCCGCACTTTACGCGCGTCCACGCCCCATTTGACGAGGATATCGCCCACGCCCAGCGGCGCCAGGAAGGCAGCGGTCTTGTCGGCCAACTGGATGACAGCCTTACGGTCCAGGTGGTCGTAATGGTTGTGGGAAAGAATGACCGCTTCCAAATCAGGCAGTTCTTCAAGAGTGATAGGGGGCTGATGGAAACGCTTGGGGCCAGCCCAACTGAAGGGTGACGCGCGCTCGGCGAACACCGGGTCGGTCAGCCAGAACTTGCCGCGCATTTTCAGCAGTACCGTGGAATGCCCCAGGCGAAATACGCTGTGGTCGGGGGCGGCGGACAGTTGCTCGCGGGTCAGCGGTTGCACCGGGATCTGCCCTACTGGCCGCGTGGTGCGCGGCTTGTGAAAGAGCATCTTCCAGAAAATACCCAAGGTTTTGGCAAAGCCGGCGTGCTGCACGGGGGCGCCGTTGCTGAAGCTTCCCGGAGCCTGTTCGGCAGGCTTGCGGGCGACGGGCGCGGGGTCGAGACGGGTTGAGATCGTGGCCATTCCAGAGTGACTCCTACAGACCGCTCATAAGTTACACTGCACAGTGTAGTTTCAAGATTGCAACAAAACCCGGAGCAAGTAAACTACCGAGTGTAATTTTCCCCCTAGAGCCGATCACTGCCCATGACTGCCCCCCAGCGCCTCACCGACCGCAAACGCGAAGCCATCGTGGCCGCCGCCATTGCCGAGTTTCGGGTCAACGGGTTCGAGGTCACCAGCATGGACAAGATCGCCGCCACCGCCGGCGTCTCCAAACGCACCGTATACAACCATTTCCCCAGCAAGGAAGAGTTGTTCGCCGAAATTCTCCACCAACTCTGGGCCAGCAGCGTCGCCCAGCTCGACGTCAGCTACGCCAGCGACCGTCCGTTGCGCGAACAATTGCGCGAGTTGCTCGAAGCCAAGATGAAGATGATGTCGGACGCCAATTTTCTCGACCTGGCCCGGGTTGCCATCGCCGCCACCATCCATTCACCGGAACGCGCCCAGGACATGGTCAACCGCCTGAGCAAACGCGAAGAAGGCTTTACCCAGTGGGTGCGCGCCGCCCAGCAAGACGGCCGACTCAGTTGCAGCGACCCGGCCTTCGCCGCCCACCAGATCCAGAGCCTGCTCAAGGCTTTCGCGTTCTGGCCACAGATCACGCTGGGCCAACCCACCCTTGATGCAGCCAGCCAGGCCAGGGTCATCGAGTCGGCCATCGATCTTTTCCTGGCCGGTTACGAAATCACTGCACAGCGCTGAAGCACTGGCCCCTCCCCACTGTTGCATAAGCGACATCCCTGGTCGTTTTTCGACGATTCCTGCACGGTCTCTCCACAAATGGCTTGGAAGGACACTGATTATTCCCACAGGAATAACTGACAATATTCACCGGACTTATCCGATCAACGGTTAATCGGGCAAACGTGCGCAGCCGTATCAGTGAAAAACAGCTGAACCAGGAATTTATGGAAAACAGACGAGGCAAGGGGCTTTCATTTGCCAAGCGAATCTACAAGCCAAGGATCATCGGCCTGGGCATCGGTTGCATCAGCGTCATCGGCGCGCTGTATCCACTCACGATGCCGGGCTGGGTATGGGCGTTCCTGCTGTTCAATGGGTTTGCCTGGGCCCATGTGGCATATCAGCTGTCGACCCGCTCCCAATTCCCCTACCAGGCCGAACAGCGCAACCTGCTGTATGACTCCCTATCGGGCGGCTTCTGGGCCGCGGCCACACAGTTCACGCCACTGACAGCCGTGACCATCCTGTCGATGATGACCATGAACAACGTCGCGGCCGGAGGCCTACGCCTGTTCCTGCGCGGCCTGCTGGCACAAGTGGCGGGGGCGTGTGTGGCCTGGGCGCTGTTCGGCATCCGGTTCAACCCCGATGTCAGCCTGCTGCAGGTCTACACCTGCCTGCCGATGCTGACCCTCTATCCCATGGCCATCGGCATGGTCTGTTATCAACTGGCGATCAAACTGGCGGAACACAAACGTGCCCTCAGTGCCTTGAGCCGCACCGACAGCCTGACCGGCCTGCTCAACCACGGTTCATGGAAAGACCTGCTGCACCTCAAGTTCCATAAGTGCCAGTTGCAGCAAAGCCACGCCACCATCGCCCTGATCGATATCGATCACTTCAAGCAGATCAACGACACCCACGGGCATATCATCGGCGACGCCGTGTTGCGGCAATTGGGCCTGGAGCTGCGGCGCCACCTGCGCGAAAACGACCTGGCCGGCCGTTACGGTGGCGATGAGTTCTGTGTGATTCTTCCACAGATGTCGTTGAACGAAGCCGCGAAGGTCATGGAGCACATGCGCGAAACCTTCAGCCGTTATCAGAACCCGCTGATCCCCGAATTGCGCGTCAGCCTGAGCATCGGCCTGGCGGACTTCCAGCCGCTCTTCACCGATGCCGCCATGTGGCTGAATGCGGCGGACCGAGCGCTGTACACAGCCAAAGATACCGGGCGCAATCGCGTCAATGTCAGCAATTACTTGATCGCCCATTCCGCCTGAAGACCTGATGCGGCAGCCCGTCTGACTGCCGCGACACCCCCGAATAGATAGCACAATGCCGCCATCCGTCCGCTAACCCAAAAAAGGCCCTGCCCTGGGTCGAACTTCTGGCCAGGCTGATCACTCTGAACCGGTTGTTCCACCCCGCTGTCGGCACAAGGAAGCTGACAATGAGCACGTCAACCGTGAGGCTAAGCGCCCTACGGAGGCAGGCGCATATTCATGGATACCCCAAGACGCTTGCTTACCCGAGCACCCGAACATGCTATTCAACGCGCATAAAAAAACCATCGACCTCCTGCAACATACCGTCGCGCAACAGGCCAGCCTGCTGAACGCCATCGAGCGCTCCATGGCAGTGATCGAATTCGACCTGCAAGGCACCGTGTTGCGAGCCAACGAGAACTTCCTCAAGACCTTGGGCTATCGCGCCGAGCAGATCGAGGGCCAACCCCACCGCCTGTTCTGCACCCCGGCATACGTCCGCAGCGCCGAGTACAACCAGTTGTGGTCGGACTTGCGCAACGGTCGATTCCAATCCGGCACCTTTGAACGGGTGGGCAACGCCGGCCAGTCGGTGTGGTTGGAAGCCAGCTACAACCCGGTACGCGACGACGCCGGCAAAGTGATCAAGGTGGTGAAGTACGCGATGGATGTCACCCCGCGCCTGCAGGCCGAGAGCGAAGCGGATGCCAAACTGGGCGCTATCGACCGCTCCATGGCAGTGATCGAGTTCAACCTCGACGGCACTATCATCACCGCCAACGACAATTTCCTGCGCCGCATGGGTTACAGCCTGGCGCAGATCCAGGGCAAGCATCACCGCCTGTTCTGCAAACCGGAGTTGGTCAACAGTTCGGCCTACAGTGAATTCTGGCAGCGCCTGAACCAGGGCCAGTTGTTCAGCGGCCAGTTTGAGCGCGTCGATAAAAATGGCCAGACCGTCTGGCTGGAAGCCAACTACAACCCGGTACACGACGCCAGTGGGCGCCTGTGCAAAGTGGTGAAGTTCGCCTCCGACGTCACCGCCATGGTGCAACGGCACGCCGCCGACGCGGCCAGTGCAGCCCAGGCGTACCACATCTCCCTGAACACCCGGGACATCGCGGAAAAAGGCGCCGAAGTGATCCAGCAATCCGCCACTGGCATGCGTGAGATTGCCGCCGACATTGACGGCTCGTCGCAACTGATCGCCAAGCTGGGCCAGCGTTCGCAGCAGATCACCGCCATCGTCAACACCATCCGAGGCATCGCTGACCAGACCAACCTGCTGGCGCTCAATGCGGCAATCGAGGCGGCGCGGGCGGGTGAACAAGGCCGTGGCTTCGCGGTGGTGGCCGACGAAGTACGGCAATTGGCGGCGCGCACCAGCGGCTCGACGACCGAGATCTCCAGCATGATCGCGATGATCCAGGACGAGACCCGCCAGGCTATCGACAGCATGGACGGCACACGTGACCGCGCCGCCCAGGCTGTGGAGTTGGCCAACCGCGCCGGCACGGTGATCCTGCAAATTCGCGAAGGCACCAGTGAGGCGGTACAGGCAGTGAGCGCTTTTGCCAACGAACGCAGCGCCCACTGAATCGGCTCTGGGTTATTCATACGTCAGACAGGTCGCCAGGACTATAGTGAACGCCCGTCTTACCGTTGATGACCCGAGCCCACCATGACGCCAGATAAGCCTGAAACCACCCCCGTCGACCATCGACGTTTCCACCGGCGCCACGATCACCTGGCGCCGACCTTCGGCAACGACACCTTTGCGCTGAAGGCCGAAGCCTTCGCGCGCTTCTTTGGCACGCCGACCTTCCTCGGCGCGCAAACCGCGATCGTGATCTTGTGGGTGGCGCTCAACGTCAGCGGCATCACGCACTTTGACGTATACCCGTTCATCCTGCTCAACCTGGCGTTCAGCCTGCAATCGGCCTATGCCGCGCCGCTCATCCTGCTGGCCCAGACACGCCAGGCCGCCCGCGATAAAGCCCAGTCCGACGCCGACGCGCAGCACCGGGAAGCGCTGGCCGTGGCCAACGCCGAGCGCCAGGCCGAGGCCGCGCGGACCACCAAGCAACTGCTGGAACTGCTGGAGCAGAACACCCGCCTGACGGAAATGACCAAGCAACTGACCGAGCGTATCGAGACCCTGACCTGCGAAATGCATGAGCACTTTGTGCGGAAAACCTAGCGCCCCGGCAACCGCAGGTGCTTCCCCAGCTCATCAAACAGCGTCACCACCGAACGCAACGCCCGGCAATCGGGACGCGTGAGCAGCCATAGCGCCGTGTCGTGCCCTGCCAGCACAGGGCCCAGCGGTTGCAGGTCGCCACCCAGCAGAAAGTCCGGCAACGCCGCCACGCCCAACCCCGCCCGCACCAGCTCGGTGACCGACAACATGCTGTTACAGCGATAACTGGGGCGCACGCCTGGCAAGTGCGCGCGGCGCCAGGCGACGGTGGGGTGATCGGGCAAAAAGTCATCCGGTGCGATCCAGACCAGGTCGGCCAGGTCACGTCCTGCATGTCGTCGTGCAAAATCGGCGCTGGCACACACCCGATACGTCACGCTGCCAAGGCAGCGTCCTACCAGGTGTTCGGGCGGGGTCTTGGTCAAGCGCAGGGCGATGTCGGCATCGCGGCGGCTGAGGTTGGCGAAATCGTTCGAGGTGCTCAGTTCCAGGGTCAGTGCCGGGTAGTCCGGCATGAACTGCGCCAGTGCCGGCAGCAACAGGCCTTGCAGCACTGAGTCGGTGCAGGTCAGGCGCACCGTGCCGCTGATCACCTCGCCGCCCTGTTCCACGCCAATCCGCGCCGCTTCCAAGGCCTGTTCGGCGCGCTCGGCCTGCTGCGCCAGGTGGCTGGCGAGGCTGGTGGGCAAGTAGCCGGCACGGCTTTTCTCGAACAAGGTCTGGCCCAGCGCGGCCTCCAGGCGCCGTACTGCGCGGAACACCGTCGACACATCCACCCGCAGCAACGCCGCCGCGCGCGCCAGCGTGGCGCCGCGCACCAAGGCAAGGATCAGCGACAGGTCGTTGTAGTCGAGTCGATAGTGCGTGGCTGCATTGAGCATATGGGGAAATGCCAATATTGATTGCGTGAGCGCCAATCTATAGTGCGCCTCAGGACACCACAAGCCATGGGATGCACCCGATGAAAACCACCGCCCTGCACCTCGCCCTGATCGGCGATTACAACCCCGACGTTATCGCCCACCAGGCGATTCCCCTCGCCTTGCAACAAGCCGCCGACACATTGGGCCTGAAGGTTCACGTGCAATGGCTGGAGACGGACACCCTTGGCCCCCATCAACCGTTGCAGGGTTTCGATGGTTTCTGGTGCGTGCCTGCCAGCCCCTACCGCGACACCGACGGTGCGCTACGGGCGATCCGGTTTGCCCGCGAGCAACGTCGGCCGTTCCTCGGTACCTGCGGCGGTTTTCAACACGCAGTGCTGGAATACGCCCGCAACGTGCTGGGCTGGGCCGACGCCGAACACGGTGAACTGGCGCCGAAGGCCCGGCGCGCAGTGATCACGCCACTGAGTTGCGCTCTGGTCGAGGCCTCTGACACGGTGCGCCTGGCGCCCTACACGCGCATCGCCCAAGCCTACGACAGCCTCGATATCGAGGAAGGCTATCGCTGCCGCTACGGCATCAACCCCGAGTTCGCCGACGCGCTGCTGGAAGGCAACTTGATTGCCAGCGGGCATGATTCGGCGGGCGACCTGCGCGCGGTCGAGTTGCTGGATCATCCGTTCTTCGTCGCCACCCTGTTCCAGCCGGAACGCGCGGCGCTCAAGGGCATCACACCGCCCTTGGCGATTGCGCTGCTGAAGGCTTGCCAGGAGGTCTCGGCATGATCGCCAACACACCCGCCCCGCCTTATTACGCCGTGATTTTCAGCTCACTGCGCACCGACGGTGATCACGGTTACGGCGAAGCCGCCGCCCGCATGCTGGAACTGGCGCGCGAGCAACCGGGTTTTCTCGGGGTGGAATCGGCCCGGGAGGATGGCCTGGGGATCACCGTGTCGTACTGGCGCAGCGAGGCCGACATCCTCGCCTGGAAGCAGCAGGCCGAGCACCGGGCAGTGCGTGAACAAGGACGCGCCACCTGGTACTCGGCGTTTCAGACAAGGGTGTGCAAGGTGGAACGGGCCTACGCATTCCAGGGCCAGTAACCTTCGTATCGCCTGGTTCTCTGTGGGGGCGGGCTTGTTGTGGCAATCGGGGCCTTTTGTGGTGTGGAGGGCCTACTGTGGCGAGCGGGCTTGTTGTGGCGAGCGGGCTTGCCCCGCGTTGGGCTGCGCAGCAGCCCCAATTAAGAACGCTGCAGTGTGTCAGGCAGCTCCGGGGCTGTGTTTTGGGGCTGCTGTGCAGCCCAACGCGGGGCAAGCCCGCTCGCCACAACAAGCCCGCTCACCAGAGAAAGCCTGCCCACCACAACAAGCCCGCTGCCACAAAAAGCTCGCTTACCGCTTATGCCGTCTAGCTCACCAGGCTGCGTAATGCGCTGATCTGCGGAATCTCCACGCGCCGCATATACACACGCAGCGGTTCGCTGATGTTGATGCGGTCGTCGATATTCTGGTCCAACAGCAACTGGATACGTTCGCGCGACAGCGTCATGGTCTGCTCAGGGGCCGGCAACCAGACGAATTCCGCGGTAGGAATGATGCCGTCATCGGCCACGTCCATGCCGAAGGAGTCTTCGCTGAAACGTACGATGTATTGGCCGGTCTTGCGGTTCAGGCCGACAAATCCGCGGAGTTGATCGGCAGCCTGGCAGATAAGCTCGGAGGTGATGCGCATGGTAAACCTCACTGAAAAGTCTCACAGGGACTGGAAAGATGGTTTACACGCGTGGCAGAAAGGACTGCCCTCTAACGGGGCAGTTCGCAGCAAGAGTACTGCAATGTATCGCAAAAAAACCGAGAAAATTGGCGCGTGCGCACGTTAATGTCGGTTTGGTGATAGCGCCGTTCGCAATCAATTGTTAAAAAGGAGGCCTTCTCAAAGCTACCTCCACGAAAGGATTTCGCATATGCCTGTCACGTTTACCAACGGCCCGGCGCCCGCCACCCTAGGGGGCGTGCTGCTCGCCCTGATGCTCGGCATGGCCCCTGTACAGGCTGCCGACCCGATCAGCCCGGCTGAATTGGCAACTAACGAAGGCATTCCCCACCCCGCCGTGATCGCCCACCGTGGCGCCTCCTACGACGCCCCTGAATCCACCGCCGCGGCCTACAAGGTGGCGCGAGACCTGGGCGCCGACTACCTGGAAATGGACCTGCAGCGCAGCAAGGACGGCGTGCTGTTCGCCTTGCACGACAACAACCTGCAACGCACCACCGACGTGGCCACCAAATTTCCCGAGCGCAAGGACGCCCCGGCCAACGAGTTCACCTGGAAAGAACTGCAAACCCTCGACGCCGGCAGCTGGTTCAATGCCGCCTACCCGGATCGCGCCCGTCCCGGCTTCGTCGGCCTGAAAATCCAGAGCCTGGACGACATCATCAAGATCGCCGAAGGCAACCCGCAGCACAAACCCGGCCTGTACATCGAGACCAAGGAGCCCAAGCAATTCCCCGGTATCGAAGCCGACCTGAAGAACAAGCTGCTGGACAAAGGCTGGCTGAGCTCCGCCGGCTCCAAGCTGGGCAAGAGCAACACCGGCGTCGGCCAAGGCAAGGGCCGCGTGGTGTTGCAAACGTTCGAGACCGCCAGCCTCAAAGAGCTGCAGAAAGAAATGCCGAACACCCCGAAGATCCTGCTGTTGTGGGTGGGTGAAGGCAGCATCGAGCCTAAGTCCAAAGTCACCTTCGCCGAATCCGGCGAGCCGACCAAGGCGGCCTACTACGCCAAGCAAGAGCCGAAAGACTTTGCCGAGTTCGAAAAGTGGGTCGACGAAGCCAAGAGCCTGGGCGCCATCGGCACGGGCCCTTCGGCCGAACTGACGGCCCACGGCGACCAGAGTTACACCGACCTGGTCAAGCCTGAAATGAACAAGCTGACCCACGACAAGGGCCTGCTGGTGCACGTCTACACCGTGGATGAGCCCGTGGACTTCGAGAAAGTGATGAAAGCCGGCGTCGATGGCATCTTCACCAACCGCGCAGCCGAACTGCTGAAGTTCTACAAGCGCTGGCCGTCGTCCAGCGTGCAGGACCTGCTGAACGACTATAAGTACTGAGTGAGTCAGTTTGCCATTAAGGATGAGTTAAGTTGCGCTGGTTAATCTGGCGCCACTTAAACAGCTCAACAAAGAAGGACACACACGATGAAAACCCTGACTGCCCTGTTCGCCGCCACTGCCCTGACCCTGACCGCCGGCCTGGCCCAGGCGGATGTTCGCCCGGATCACATTGAAGGCCTGCTCAAGTCCGGTGCCGTGAAGCCTTTCGAGCAACTCAATGCCGCCGCGCTGGCCAAGCACGCAGGTGCCAGCATCACCGACACCGAGCTGGACCACAACAAAAGCGGTGTACTGGTCTACGAAGTCGACCTGACCGACACCGCCGGCAAGAAGTTCGAAGTGAAACTCGACGCCAAGACCGGCGCCGTGTTGGAAGACAAACTCGACACTTGAGTCAACCCTTGAAAAAACCGCGCCACCTTTGGGTGGCGCGGTTTTTTTATGGGCGTTCATCCATCTACCTGCTGGTCACTGCCCTTCATCGCGGCAACCATGACGGCCCGGAGCCGCTCAGCGCGCAGAGGGCGCAAGGCCTGATCACCCTGCCCGCAGCCTGATCAGGCGCTCAGGCGCGCCGTCACCTCGTTCAACTCGCCGGACAAGCCGCGCAAGTTGTGGCTCGCCGCTTCGGTACGCTTCACGTTGTCGAGGTTGGTCGTGGCCACGGTGGTGATCTGGGTGATATTGCGCGAAATGTCTTCGGCCACCGACGTCTGTTCCTCGGCCGCCGTGGCAATCTGACGGTTCATGTCGCGAATCGCTTCCACCGCCTGGGTGATGTGAGCGAGCATCGCGCCGGCCTGGGTGACTTTTTCCACGCTGTCATCACTGCACGACTGGCCCGTGACAATCGCCTCGGCCGCATCCACCGCACCGGTTTGCACGGCCTGGATAATCTGGTTGATCTCAATGATCGACGCCGCCGTGCGTTGCGCCAGGCTGCGCACTTCATCAGCCACCACCGCAAACCCACGCCCCGCCTCGCCCGCCCGTGCCGCTTCAATCGCCGCGTTAAGCGCCAGCAGGTTGGTCTGCTCGGCGATCCCGCGAATCACTTCCAGCACTTTGCCGATGCGCACACTGTCGGTTTCCAGGCGGCGAATGATCGTACCGGTGTTGAGGATTTCATCGCGCATCTGGCCGATGGTGGCGATGGTGACTTTCATCACTTCGCCGCCATCGCGGGCTGAATGGTCGGCCTCATCGGCCGCGCGCGAAGCACTGGCGGCGTGGCGCGCCACTTCCTGCGCGGTGGCCGACATTTCGGTCATGGCCGTGGCCACCTGGTCGGTGCGATTGAATTGTTCATGGGTGCCGGTCGCCATCTGCCCGGCGATCGAGTTCAACTCGCCGCTGGCGTTGACCAGATCGGTGGCGCTGCGTTGCAGGCGGCTGAAGGTTTCGGCCAAAAAGTCGCGCAAGGTATTCGCAGCAGCGGCCAGGTGCCCCAGTTCGTCTTGACGGCGGCTGGCGACGCGCTCGGCAAATCGACCATGGCTCAGTTGGGTCACGTAGTCGATCAGACCACGGATCGGCAGGATCAGGTTGCGGTTGATCAACCACAGGCTGAACAAACCGATCAGTACACCGGACAGCAGCATGATCGCCAGGCCCACCAGTACCGTGCGTTCGGCATAGGCGCTAATGGCCTGGGATTGCTGGGTGCCTTGGGCCCGCAGGTCGCTGACCAGGGCGCTCATCTGCTCACTGGCGGAGCGGTCCACGCCCTTGACCGCCGTATCACCGGCGACCGGGTCGGCACCCGCGGCCACATAGGCATCACGGCCCTTCTGATAGGCGACGCCGAGTTGCTGGTGTTCCTGACGCAGGGTTTCAATACGCCGGCTAAGGGCCGGGTCGCTGTTGGTCTGGGTCACCAGCCGCGTCAGAATGCCTTGGACATCGCGCTGCCGGTCCTGGAATTGGCTCCAGTACTTCTCCAACTCCTGAGGCTGCTTGCCGCGCAACAGCACGTTTTTCCATTCCTGCACCTGCACCTTGAATTGCAGGTTGGCTTCATCGATCAACTGTGAGGTCAGCAACGGCCCTTCAAGCAAACTGCGATAGCTCTGTACCCCGCTGGAGAGGAAGTTGAAACAGGCCAGGGCAATCAAAAGCATCGCCAACAGGCTGCCACCGAGCAACGACAGGATTTGTGCTCTCAAAGAAGTTCGCAAAAGATTCATTGGGGGGAATTCTCGATACAAAGAAAATAGGGTGCATGCACGCCTCAACTTCCCTGTCATAAAAGGCACGCCTGGGCGTAGGGTGCTTATGTGCTGGATCGGCTGTCCTAGACGCTTCTTGAGCCTATCGGACCGATGGTCAAAAAAGTGTCTTAATTATGCTCGCCCCCTTCAAACGGTCACAAAACTGTCAAATATCCTTGCAATGATTCGCCCACGCGAACCTGTGAAACGTCCTACAGGCGCTTTCTTTGCGAGCCGCCATGAACCACAGCATCGACCACAGCCACCAGGATCCTGATCTGTTTGGCTTGCTTTACGGTTTTCGTTTTCGCCCCGGTGAAAAGGGTGAGCAGATTGATTCAGCCACGGCCTTGCAAGCACTACAGCAACCGGGCGACCCGGAAGAATTCCTCTGGCTGCACCTGAATCTGGCCCACGCCGCGTGCGAGCGCTGGATGCAGGCGCATCTGGATTTACCGGAAGAGTTCTTCGAAGCCTTGCACGAAGGCTCGCGCTCCACCCGTATCGAGCACGTCGACTCGGCCTTGCTGGCGGTGGTCAACGACGTGGTGTTCAACTTCAGCAGCATGGTCTCGTCGGATATTTCCACACTGTGGGTGTGCGCCCGCAGCCGGCTGTTGATCAGCGCACGTCTGCAACCCCTGCACTCGGTGGATAAACTGCGTTCTTCGGTGAAGGCCGGCGAACGCTTTCGCTCGCCCTCGGAGCTGCTGGTACACCTGCTGCGCGACCAGGGCGAAGTGCTGACGCAGATCGTGCGCAAGACCAGCATCAGCGTCGACCATATCGAAGATCAGCTACTGTCCTCGCGCCTGTCCACCAACCGCGCCGAACTGGGGGCCGCACGCCGGGTGCTGGTGCGCCTGCAACGCTTGCTGGCGCTGGAGCCCGGCTCGTTATTGCGCCTGCTCAACCGCCCACCGCAGTGGCTGCAAAAGGAAGACGTGAAGGAGCTGCGCAAGTCCACCGAGGAGTTCGCGCTGATCATCAACGACCTGACGGCCCTGGGTGAGCGGATCAAGCTGTTGCAGGAAGAGATCGCCGCCAACCTCAACGAACAAAGCAACCGCACGCTGTTCACCCTGACCGTGGTGACCGTGCTGGCGTTACCGATCAATATCATTGCCGGTTTTTTCGGCATGAACGTCGGCGGCGTGCCGCTTTCCCAGGACCCGGAGGGCTTCTGGATCCTGGTGGCGCTGGTCGCGACCTTCACGCTGATCGCCGGGCGCTGGGCGTTCCGCAAATTTTCAAACTGAAATGCTATCAATCACGCTGAACGCCCGGCATCTAGGGCTGCTGTGGCGAGCGGGCTTGCCCTAATGCCGTTCAGTTAAGCGTACATCGCCTTCTGTAGGAGCGAGCTTGCTCGCGAAAAACGTCAACGATAACGCGTGTTTCCTGAGTGAACGCGGCGCCTGTGAGTTCTTCGCGAGCAAGCTCGCTCCTACAAAAAAGCCTTAACTGAACGGCATTAGGGCTTGTCCCGCGTTGGGCTGCGTAGCTGCCACAGTCAATAAGAACGCGGTGTATCAGCCACTCCGTGGCGGCTGGTTTTGGGGCTGCTTCGCAGCCCAACGCGGGGCAAGCCCGCTCGCCACAGGGCGATTTGTCAGGGGCTGAAAAGGTGCGTAGGTACCCATCCCTCCCAGATTGGCTCCCCTGCGTTTTATAGACCAGCGGCACACCCGATTACCTAAACAATGACCTGCGGCAGCATCGCTGTAACATTCTGCAACGAACATGCACGACATCCTCACAACACTGGATGCTCCGGCATGGCCACCCCTTCCCTGACTGCCTCCACGCATACGTCATCGATTGATACCCAACCCCGGCTCGACAAGAAACCCGGCCTGCTGACGGTGATCATCTTCTTTGCCGTGCTCGCCATGGGCCTGTTGTTTACCGCCTACAGCCTGATGCGCGACATGCACGAACTGGGCACCGTCGTTACCACCTGGACCCCGTTTCTGCTGTTGGGCGTGGCACTGTTGATCGCCTTGGGTTTCGAGTTCGTCAACGGTTTCCACGACACCGCCAACGCCGTGGCCACGGTGATCTACACCAACTCGCTGCCGCCGCAATTTGCGGTGGTGTGGTCGGGCTTTTTCAACTTCCTCGGCGTGCTGCTCTCCAGCGGCGCGGTGGCGTTCGGCATCATTGCCCTGCTGCCGGTCGAGCTGATTTTGCAGGTGGGTTCCTCGGCCGGTTTCGCGATGATCTTCGCCCTGCTGATCGCGGCGATCCTGTGGAACCTCGGCACCTGGTGGCTGGGGTTGCCGGCGTCTTCATCCCACACCCTGATCGGCTCGATCATCGGTGTCGGCGTGGCCAACGCCCTGATGCACGGGCGTGACGGCACCAGCGGCGTGGATTGGAGCCAGGCGATCAAGATCGGTTATGCCCTGCTGCTCTCGCCGTTGATCGGCTTCGTCTTTGCCGCACTCTTGCTGCTGGCCCTGCGTGTCTTCGTGAAAAACCGTGCACTGTACAAGGCGCCCAAAGGCGACACCCCGCCGCCCTGGTGGATTCGCAGCATGCTGATCGTCACCTGCACCGGTGTGTCGTTCGCCCACGGCTCCAACGATGGGCAAAAAGGCATGGGCCTGATCATGCTGATCCTGGTTGGCACCTTGCCGATGGCCTATGCGCTGAACCGCACCATGCCCGCCGAACAGTCGTTACAATTTGCGGCGGTGGCCGAAGTGACCCAAGTGGCGCTGATAAAAAGCGCGCCGCAGGCGCTGGCCGGCGACCCGCGACCGATCCTGTCGACCTATGTGACTACCAAGCAGGCCACCCCCGAGCTGATCCCGGCCCTCGCCGCCCTCGCCGGCCAGATCGGCGATGAAGTCAAAGGCTACGGCTCCCTGGCCAAAGTCCCCGCCGAAGCCGTCGGCAACGTGCGTAACGACATGTACCTGAGCAGTGAAACCATTCGCTTGATGGACAAGGACAAGGTCGGCCATTTCGACGCCGATACCCAGGGCAAGCTGCAACTGTTCAAGCAACAGATCGACAATTCCACCCGGTTTATTCCGCTGTGGGTGAAGATCGCCGTGGCCATCGCCCTGGGGCTTGGGACCATGGTCGGCTGGAAGCGCATCGTGGTGACCGTGGGCGAGAAAATCGGCAAGACCCACCTGACGTACGCCCAGGGCGCCTCGGCCGAGACCGTGGCGATGCTGACCATCGGCGCGGCGGATATGTTCGGGTTGCCGGTGTCGACCACCCATGTGTTGTCGTCCGGTGTGGCGGGGACCATGGTGGCCAATGGCGGCGGTTTGCAGATGAAGACCATCCGCAATTTGCTGATGGCCTGGGTGTTGACGTTGCCCGCGGCGATTGTGCTATCCGGTAGCCTGTACTGGCTGTTCACCAAACTCTTCTGACACACCATCGATGCACAATGTGGGAGGGGCGGTGCGACGATTCGACGTGCTCCCTCCCACATTTGGACGTGTGCTGTGTCAGCTGTTGAAGAGCCCGGCCATCGCCTTCAGCCGTTTCTTGTACACCCGCCGCGCCTCCAGCGCCTCCTCCAGCGTCACCGCCACAAACCCCGCCCGCTGGTTCGGCTGCATCTGCCCGATCAGGTCCAGGTCGGCACTGATCACCGTGCCGATCATCGCGTAACCACCGCCGGATACCGCATCGCGGTGCAGCACAATCGGCTCCAGACCGGCCGGTACCTGGATCGAGCCGATGGGGTAGCAACTGTCGACGATATTCGACGGGTCAGACCCGGCCCCAAACGGCTGCTCCCGTGGCTGGAAGCTCAACGCACTGCCGCCCTTGAAGCGATAACCGATGCGGTCCGCTTCGGAACCCACCGTCCACGGTTCGGCAAAAAAGCTGCTTTTTGCCCCATCGCTGAGGCGTTCGTAATACAGCCCCGGCACCACGCGCAAGGTCACATCGCCACCGACCGAACGACGCAACGCCATCGGCAAACTGTTGCCCGCCCGCCCCTGTCCGCTGGCTGGGCCGATGGGCAATTCATCGCCTGCCTGCAAGCGCCGCCCATGGAACCCACCCAGCGCGCCGAGGGTGTAAGTGGAACGACTGCCGAGCACCACCGGCACATCGATCCCCCCGGCGACCGCCAGGTAGGCCCGGGCGCCCGCCTTCGGAAATTCAAAGCGCAACACCTGCCCCGCGCGTACAAGGAAGGCGGTGTCCTGATGCACCACTTCGCCGTCCAGGCGTGGCGACATCAGGGCGCCGCTGATGGCCACCAGCGCGTCCTGTTGAAACGCCAGTTCGGGGCCGATCAACGTGCATTCCAGCCCCGCCGCGCCGACCGGATTGCCCACCAAGTGGTTGGCCGCGCTCAACGCGTACTGGTCCAGCGCGCCCGACGGCGGGATGCCCAGGTGGTAATAACCTTCACGGCCCAGGTCCTGTACGGAGGTGGCCAGGCCGGGTTTGAGGACCTTGATCATGCCAGCGCCTCCTGCAGGGTTTTCGGGTAGCCGATGGGGTCGGCGAGAAACGCATCGAGAGAAAACTCCACCGGGCGGATGCGCAGGTCGAAACGCCCAGCGTCCACCTCGGCGACGGCCAGGTCGTAGGCCGTGCGGTCGATGGGTTTGAACTGCACGATATCGCCGGGGCGGAAGAACACCATGTGTTCCTGAAGGTAAGCCAATTGCTGCGCCGGGTCGTAGATCGGCGCCGGGGTTACGCCGAACATCTGATAACCGCCGGCGCCGCGCACCGAGTAGATGCAACCGAAACAGCCACCGTGGCCAAGGGTCAGCTTTGGCGTGTCGGTACGCGGGCGCAGGTACTTGGGCACCTGCAATTGCCGCGCGCGCTCGACCATCTGGAACATGAACGGCAAGCCCGCGACAAAGCCGACCATCGACACAAACCACGGCGCGCCGCTGTGGGCGGCGATAAATGCGTCGACATCCGCCAGGCCATTGATGCGCGCGGCGTACTCCAGGTCGGTGCCGCTGGGGTCCTGGTGGCGATCGCGAAAACGCATCAGGGTTTCATGGGTCCAGGGGTCGTTGTACAGCACCGGGATTTCGATGATGCGCGTGTGCAAGGTGCGTTCGGCCACCGCCTGGGCTTCGGCGCTTTGCACCGCGTCGAGCAGCACATGGGGCGCGATGCGGTCGGGGTCGAAGCGAATCTGGAACGAGGCATTGGCCAGGCATACATCCAGCACGCCATCCAGGGCCAGGCGCTCCACGGCGCGGGTCACGGCCATGCCCTTGAAAAAAGCCTCCAGGGACATGCTGTCGCTGACCTCGGCAAACAGGTGTTCATCCGCGCCGAAGCTGTAGCGGATTGGGGATGTTTCAGCCATGTCTGTTCCTCTTGGAATCATTGTAGAAAGGCAGGCAAAAAAAATGATCTGTGGCGAGCGGGCTTGCCCCGCGTTGGGCTGCGTAGCGGCCCCAATCCAAAGACACTGTGCAGTGTCAGGTAAAACTCGACCGTCTGATCTCAGGGCCGCTACGCGCCCCAACGCGGGGCAAGCCCTAATGCCGTTCAGTTAAGCGTACATCGCCTTCTGTAGGAGCGAGGGGGACGCCTAGTTCTTGCTCGCGAAAAACGTCAACGATAACGCGTGTTTCCTGAATGAACGCGGCGCCTGTGAGTTTTTCGCGAGCAAGCTCGCTCCTACAAAAAAGCCTTAACTGAACGGCATTAGGGCAAGCCCGCTCGCCACATCAAGCCCGTTCACACACCAAGCCAACTGCCACACCCAGCCTGCTCACACCTCAAGCCTGTTCACCACAGCAAGCCCGTTCACTACCGCTATGCCAGCCTGGTCCAACGCTTCACGGGTGGCTTCCACCAGTTCCAGGGCGCCGGGGGTGTCGCTGTGCAGGCAGATGGAGTCGAACTCAATAAACAGGTCTTCGCCTTCTACGGTCCGCACCAGCCCCGTCTGACACGCACGCAGGACGCGGGCTGCGACAGTGGCCGGGTCCAGCGCACGTACGTGGCGGGTAAACACAATGGAGCCCGTGAGGTCGTACTCACGGTCGGCATAAAACTCGCGCACCACCGGCTGCCCCAGCTCCTTGGCCACGCGCCAGATCACCGAATTGGGCATGCAATACAGCAGCAACGTTGGCTCGATGATTTGCAGGTTTTGTACCAGCAGCCGCGCGGCTTCTTCGTCGCGGGCCAGGTGCATGTAGAGCGCGCCGTGCGGCTTGATATGTTGCAGCGTCACACCCTGGGCACGGGCGATTTCACGCAGGGCGCCCAGTTGGTAGAGCATGTCGTCGACCAGCTCCTGGGCCGGCGCCTGGATATGCCGACGGCCGAAGCCCACCAGGTCACGAAAGCCGGGGTGCGCACCAATAGCCACCCCCAGTTGCTTGGCGCGCGCGACGGTGCGACGCATGGTGCCGGGGTCTCCGGCATGGAAGCCGGTGGCGATATTGGCCGAGCTGATGTAGGCCATCAGTTCCGCGTCAACGCCGTCGCCAATGGTCCAGGGGCCGAAGCCTTCGCCCATGTCTGAATTGAAATCCACTGCCTGCATTGAGGTCGCTCCGCCAAAAGGTGATGCTCGAAAGTAGGCTGCGGCTTGACCCCTTGGGAAGATCTATTATCAGATGATCTATCTTCTGAAAATCAGATAAAGCTATGTCCCTGACCTTGCGCCAAATTCGCTATTTCGTCGCCACCGCCGAAATCGGCCAGATTTCCCAGGCGGCGATTCACTTGAACATCTCCCAGTCTGCCGTGACCACGGCGATCAAGGAGCTCGAAGCCCTGCTCGGCGTGCAGTTGTTCGTACGCTCGGCCCAGGGCATGAGCCTCACTGACGCCGGGCGGCATTTTCTCAACCGTGCCTATGTGATTGTGCGCAGTGTCGACGACGCACTGAACAGCCCCCTGCCCGACTACCGCGCCAGCGGCGTATTGCGGGTGGCAGCCAGCTACACCGTGCTGGGGTATTTCCTGCCGCACCACTTGCAACGCATGGAGCACTGGCATCCGGATGTGAGCATCGAGGTGTTCGAACAAGAGCGCCAGGCCATTGAGCAGGGCCTGCTCGACGGCCGGTTTGATATGGCCGTGGTCCTGACCGCCAACCTCACCCACCCGGATATCGTCTCGGAAATCCTCTTCAATTCGGAACGCCGCCTGTGGCTGCCCAGCCATCACCCATTGTGCGAACGTGGCGCCGTGAGCCTGGCAGATGTGGCCCGCGAGCCGTACATCCTGCTCACCGTCGACGAGGCCGAACACAGCGCCATGCGCTACTGGGAACAGGCCGGGCAAACGCCCCAGGTGCGGCTGCGCACCAGCTCGGTGGAGGCGGTGCGCAGCATGGTCGCCAACGGCAGCGGCGTGGCGATCCTGTCGGACCTGGTGCATCGGCCCTGGTCCCTGGAAGGCAAGCGCATCGAAACCCTGACCGTGACCGACCCGGTGACGCCCATGAGCGTCGGCCTGGCCTGGCACCGCGAACGGGCGTTTACCCCGGCGATGCAGGCGTTCCGCGATTACTTCCACGACGCGTTCCTGGCGCCGCAGCAGTTGTCGGCACGGCGTTAGAGTTGGTCTTGCAGGGTCGCGGCCAGCCAGTCCATGAACACCCGCACCCGCAGCGGTAAATGGCGCTGCCCGGCATAGAGCAGAGACACGTCCAACGGCGGCGCCGGATAGTCCGGCAACACCGCCACCAACTCACCACTGGCCAACGCCTGCGCCATGCCCAGGGCCGGCACCTGGATGATCCCGAAGCCGCCCAGGCAGGCCGACTTGTAGGCATCGGTGCTGTTGACCGTGACCCGCCCGGCCATGGGCAGGCGGTGCACCTTGTTGCCCAGCAGGTATTCGAACCCCATCGAGCGCGAACCCAGCGGGCGCACGTAATGCACCAGGTGGTGATCGGCCAGGTCGGCCAAGGTCTTCGGCACGCCGTAGCGTTGCAGGTAGGTGGCGCTCGCACAGTTGATCATCGGCAGGCTGCACAACCGCCGCGCCACCACGGACTGGTCCGGCTGCGCGCCCACGCGCAGCACGCAATCGAAGCCCTCGGCGAGCAGGTCGACCTGACGGTCGGTGCAGCTGATTTCCAGCTCGATCAACGGGTGCGCGTCCATGAAGGGCGGCAGGCGCGGCAGGATCAGGTCACGCGCCATCACGTTGGGCAGGTCCAGCCGAATACGCCCGGCCAGTTGTGCTTCCTCCTGGCGAAACAGCCCTTCCAGTTCCTCCATGTGCGCGAGCAGATCCTTGCTGCGCTCATACAACACACGCCCGTCCTGCGTGGCTTGCACCGTGCGCGTGGTGCGTTGCAGCAACCGCGCGCCGAGCAGTTCTTCCAGCGCCTGCACATGCTCGGACACCGTCGAACGCGGCAAGCCCAGGCTCTCGCCAGCGCCGGTGAAACTCGACAGTTCGGTGACGCGTACGAAGGTGCGCAACAGTTCGAGTTTGTTCATGGGATTGTTCGCCTGATCCGACCAGTGATTCCGATTCACTGCTGTTTATCACGTTATAGGCGCACAAATACACTGTGCGCCACCATCCCATCCAGAGGCATTCATCATGACCCGCAAAATCGCATTGATCACCGGCGCCAGCCGTGGCCTGGGTAAAAACGCCGCGCTGCACCTGGCGGCGCAAGGCGTGGACATCATCGGCACTTACCACAGCAAAGCGGAGGAAGCGCAGGCTTTGGTCGCGCAGATCGAACAATTGGGTGGCCGCGCGGCCATGCTGCAACTGGATGTCAGCCAGAGCGCGAGCTTCAGTCAGTTTGTTGGCGAAGTGGCTGGCGTGCTCAAGGATGTGTTCGCACAGGAGCGCTTCGATTTTCTGATCAATAACGCGGGGATTGGCATTCACGCCAGCTTTGCCGAGACCACCGAAGCCCAGTTCGACCAACTGGTGGCGATCCAATTCAAGGGCCCGTTTTTCCTGACCCAGCAGCTGTTACCGTTAATCCGCGACGGCGGCCGCATCCTCAATGTGTCCAGCGGCCTGGCGCGCTTCAGCCTGCCGGGTTACGCCGCCTACGCGGCCATGAAAGGCGCGATGGAAGTGCTGACCCGCTACCAGGCCAAGGAGCTGGGTGCACGTGGCATCAGCGTCAACATCCTGGCCCCGGGCGCCATCGAGACCGACTTCGGCGGCGGCGCCGTGCGTGACAACGCCAGCCTCAATGCGATGGTCGCCAACAACACCGCTCTGGGCCGTGCGGGCCTACCGGATGATATCGGCGGGGCGATTGCCAGCCTGCTCGCCGACGGCAGCCACTGGATCACCGGCCAGCGCATCGAGGCGTCGGGCGGCATGTTTCTGTAGGAACTTCTCGCGCAGCACGTCATAGCCCCAGTGATACACATAGGTGTACGGCAGGAAAAACAGCAGTACACCTATGTCGAGGATAAACGCCTGCACCAGGCTGATATTCAGCCAGGCGGCAATCAGCGGCACACACACCAGAATCAAGCCCCCTTCAAACATCAAGGCATGCAGCCCCCGGGTCCAGGCGTTGTTGGCCAGGTGCCAGCGCGCCTTGAGGCGGTCGAACAGGCCATTGAAAATCACGTTCCAGGTCAGCGCCAACAGGCTGATCGCCAGGGTGACCATGCCCATTTCCAGGGCCGGTTTATCCATGATCCACGCCAGCAACGGCGTGCAAATCAACAACGCCAGGGCCTCGAAACCAATGGCCTGGCACACACGTTCAGTAATCGACTTGGTAGGGTTCATAACCCGGCTCCGTGAGTGACGATGGTTGCCATCATTACCCCTTGGCTCGATACTTCATAACCAATAACCATCGATCAAGGCGATAGTCATGGCCTCTAACGAAGTGCTGCAGGCATTTGTCCAGGCGGCGACCCAAGGTTCGTTCTCGGCGGCGGCGCGCAAGCTCGGCAAGAGCCAGTCCACCGTCAGCGCAGCGGTGGCGAGCCTGGAGATTGATTTGGATGTGGTGCTGTTTGACCGCAGCAGCCGCAAGCCGACACTGACGCCCGCAGGCCATGTGTTGTTGCAACGCGCCGAGCAGGTGCTGGAGGCCAGCAGCCGGCTGGAGTTGGCGGCGAGTCAGTTGGCCCAGGGGTTGGAGCCGAAGCTGAGTATCGCCATGTCCGATACCTACCAGTCCGACCGTTTCGAGGTCGCCCTCAGCGCGTTTGAACAACGCTACCCGGACCTTGAGCTGGAATGCCTGATCGCCGAATGCGAAGACCTGATCGCCCTGGTCCAAAGCGGGCGGGCGCAGATCGCGTTTATTGAACAACAGGACGTGTATCCGCCGGACCTGACCCGCGCGCCGGTGGACGAGCGCACCGAGATTGCCCTGTTCGTGTCACCGAAGCATCCGCTGGCGGGCCTCGATACCCTCACGGCGCACGCCCTGCAACAGCACCGCGAACTGCGCCTGGCAAGCATCATCAACCCGAACGAAACCCGCGCCAACGGCCGCGTCTGGTCGGCCCCCAGTTATCTGATGCTGCTGGAGATGGCCCAGTTGGGTTTCGGCTGGGCGCCGATTCCCCGCTGGCTGGTGGAACGCTTTGGTGGCGGGCAACTGGTCGAACTCAAGGCACGCGGCTGGCCGCGTTCGGTGGCCGTGGATGCACTGTGGTCCCGTCACCATCCTCCGGGGCCGGCGGGGAGTTGGTTGTTGGGGAAGATGTTGGAGTGATATCTCCCAGACAATGAAAATCAAATGTGGGAGGGGGCTTGCCCGCGATAGCGGTGGGTCAGTCACCTAATACAGTGACTGACACCCTGTTATCGGGGGCAAGCCCCCTCCCACATTTGGATCTTCATTGTTGGGGGGAATCGAGTTCGGCCAGGCGGTGTTCGAGGAAGTGTTTTTCAGGGATCTGCTGGGTCAGTGACAGGGCTGTTTCATAGGCCCTGCGGGCCTCTTCCACCCGTCCCAACTGCCGGCAAAACTCGCCCCGCGCCGAATGCGCCAAGTGGTAATCCTGCAACTCCCCGCGCGCCAGAATCGCCTCCACCTGCTGCAAGCCCGCCAACGGTCCATCGCGCATGGCCACCGCCACGGCGCGGTTCAATTCAATGACTGGCGAAGGCACCGCCCTGAGCAATACATCGTAGAGCCCAATAATCTGCGGCCAATCCGTTTCCCCGGCGCTGCGTGCCTCGGCATGCACCGCCGCAATCGCCGCTTGCAGGCAATACGGGCCAAAACCCCGCTGGGTCAGTGCCTGTTCCACCAGCGCGCAACCTTCAGCCATCAAGGACGTATCCCACAACGAACGGTCCTGTTCATCCAACAGCACCAGTTCGCCGCTGGCCGAGGTGCGCGCGGCGCGGCGGGATTCGTGGAGCAGCATCAACGCCAGCAAGCCCAGGACTTCCGGTTCGGGCAGCAATTGGGTCAACAAGCGACCGAGGCGGATGGCCTCACGGGTCAGGTCTTCGCGGGTCAGGTCCGCGCCCATGGACGCCGAGTAGCCTTCGTTGAACACCAGGTAAATCACGCGCAGCACACTGTCCAGGCGTTCGGGTAATTCGGCCAGGGACGGCACCTGATAGGGAATCTTCGCCTCGCGGATCTTGCCCTTGGCCCGCACGATGCGTTGGGCGATGGTGGTGGGCGTGGCCAGGAAGGCGCGGGCAATTTCTTCGGTGGTGAGGTCGCAGACCTCACGCAAGGTCAGCGCCGTCTGGGCGTCGGCCGCCAACGCAGGGTGGCAGCAGGTGAAGATCAGGCGCAGACGGTCGTCTTCCACGTCTTCCTCACTCCAGTCAGCGGCTTCCAGTGCGTCGGCCTGCGCCTGCAACAACGGGGTAAACCGGGCCTGGCGGCGCAGACGATCGATGGCCTTGAAGCGTCCGGTCGATACCAGCCAGGCGCGTGGGTTGCTCGGCACACCGTCTTGCGGCCAGCGCTCGACCGCGACGAAGAACGCCTCGTGCAAGGCTTCTTCGGCGAGGTCGAAATCCCCCAGCAAACGGATCAGCGTGGCGAGGACGCGCCGGGACTCACTGCGGTAGATCGCCTCGATGGGAGGCGTCAATCGCGCATGCCCTGGGTCACCAGCGTCACCAGGCGGTCCAGGCTCTGGCCCCAGCCGTCGTGAAAGCCCATGGCTTCGTGGGCCTGTTTGTCTTCAGCGCTCCAGTGCATGGCGCGAGCGGTGTAGAGGGTCTTGCCGTCTTGCTCCTCAAAGGTGACTTCAGCGCTCATGAACGGCTTGCCCGAAGGTATCCAGCCCGGCATAAAGGCATCGGTGAACACCAGGCGGTTGGGCGCGTCGATCTCCAGGAACACGCCCTGGGTCGGGTACTCGCTGCCATCCGGTGCGCGCATCAGGGTGCGGAACAGGCCACCAACCCACAGGTTCATTTCACACTCGGGGGTGGTCATGCCGTGGGGCCCCCACCATTGTTGCAACAGGGCAGGTTCGGTCCAGGCGCGGAACACACGGCTGCGCGGCGCATCGATCACGCGGCTGATGGACAGCTCAAATTCGGCAGGTTGCTTGGGCATGGGATAAACCTCCTGAGTCTTAGGGTTGTTGGAGTCAGAGATTCAATTCGCGCACCGGGCGCACTTCCACACTGCCGACCCGAGCGGCCGGAATGCCACCGGCCACCTGGATCGCTTCATTCAAGTCCCGCGCCTCGATCAGGTAGAACCCGGCGAGCTGCTCCTTGGTTTCGGCAAACGGCCCGTCGGTAATCGACAGCTTGCCATTGCGCATGCGCACGGTGGTGGCCGTGCTCACCGACTCCAGCGGCTCGGCGGCGAGCATGCGCCCGCTGGCCTGTATCGACTGGGCGTAGGCGAGACACTCCGGGTCTTTGGGGCTGTCTGGCGAAGTGTGCAACAGCTGTTCATTGCTGTAGATCAGGCACAGGTATTTCATGGCGTTCTCCGTTTTCGCAACGACTGACTATAGTTCGCGGCGCTCAAGGTTTCAGGTCGAACAGTGCCGTGCCGCTTGCCATGTCGAACGGCGCCGACCAATGCTCATGCACCACCTTCCAGTCGCCGTTAAAACGTTGATAGCCGGCCGTCACCCGCATCCAGCAGGCCTTCACTTCACCGTCCGGCCCGGTGCCGCCGCAGTGGGCCAGCCAGTGGGCGAATGCGCTGTCCTGGGACTCGACGATACGCAGTTCGTGGAACTCGAAAATGCCGGGGCCGGGGCAGTGTTCCATGCACGCTTCCCAGTGCGCACGGTAGGCCGCCTTGCCTTTGAACTGCAGGGCGCTCACGGCATCGAACGAGACGATATCGTCGGCGTAATAGCTGACAATCTTATCGATATTCCGGGAAAGTACGGCTTGCTTCCATTCTTCGATCAGGGTGTTGATTGCGGTACTCATGGCGATACTCCTTCGGGTTGGAAAATCAAGGAAGACACCCTTAGTCGAACGGCCTCCGGGCAAATCGACAGCCCGTTGAAAAATAATTTCGTGCCGCACAAAACCGCTAGACTGCGCCCTTCTTTGCAGCCGTTCGGACGCCCCGATGCAAACCCGCCTTGTCGCCTACGAGGCGCTGAATGCTGTGCAACAACAGCAAGTCGGCGCCCTCGAAGTTCATCCTGAGCAGTTGCCGTTTTGCGGCGACATGTATTGCGCACTCAACACCCTGCTGGTCAACCCAAGCCCAGGCGTCAAAGGCTTTGCGCTGCTGGCCGACGAGCGTCCGGTGGCGTTCCTCCTGCTCAAGCGCCCGCCCTGCCTGCCGCACTGGGCGGATGAACACAGCGCCACGCTGCATGCGCTACAGGTGGATCGGCAGCAGCAGGGCCGGGGCTTTGGCAAGGCGTGTTTGCAGGCGCTGCCGGCGGCGGCGATACAGGCGTGGCCGCAGATCAAGGCGCTGGAGTTGTCGGTGGACACGGACAATGTGGCGGCGATGGGGCTGTATCTGGGCGCCGGATGGGTGGACAGCGGGGAGGCGTATCAGGGGCGGGTTGGGTATGAGCGGAGGTTGAGGTGGGTGTTTGGTCGATACGGTGTTGGCCTGCTTTAAATGTCACGTATAGATAACTTACCCGATAAAAAGTAATGAATATGCGACATGAATACTTCAGTTATCGCTCAGCAACCTGACAGCCAAGTTCGCGCCATGCGTCTTAACCATGGCTCTGCCGAGGGGCTGCGCAGCAGCCCTATTCAGCGCTGCCGCATTCTTCCGGGTGAACCGCAGCGGTAGGTTTTGGGGCCGCTGCGCAGCCCAACGCGGGGCGAGCCCGCTCGCCACAGAGGGACGTGTTCAGCCTGCCGGTTACCTGGGTTCCACGGGCAACCAGATCTCCACCGTCCCCGTGCCCTTGCGTACATCGAAATCCGCGCTGTAGCGCTCGAAATCCGCCCCCGCCACCTTGTAGCCCGAGTGCGGCAACCACTCGAACATGATGCGCTCGTAGGTCTGCTCCAGCGCCTGCACCGGGCCATAGTGCGGGAACACGGCGTAGTGGTGCGCAGGCAGTTCGACGAACTCGAAGTTGCTCGGCACATCGCCTTTGGACGGCACTTCCACCCCCGCCATGTAATCGAATTCACCGTGGCTGGGGTTATGGCAAACGCCATAGGACACACCGTCGACGCGTTTTTTGATGTGTTTTACGCTGTCGTCAAACACACCCCACAGCTTGGGGATATCGCCCGCCGTGGCCTTCGAATAACGCCCTTCCACCCCCGCGATTACCAGGGCTTTGCCGTCTTTCATGCGCGGCTCTAACGGTTGTGTTATCTGCTGATCCATCTGAACAGTCTCCTTCTTATGAGGGAACAAACCCATATCGAGTATAGGGGTATATCCGCGCTGTACTCCATGCAGAAAATTTTCCTACGCATCTGGACAACTGGCCATCATCGACCGTATTGTCTGCCCCGCAGGCCACCGCAGTGGCCAACGTCGCTCGGACGGTTCCGGGCGCTTACGTACTCCGAGGCAACAATGGCCGACCAAGGTTCGCCGCGCCGCTTTGCGCGCATCGATCGACTCCCCCCTTACGTGTTCAATATCACTGCCGAACTGAAGATGGCTGCGCGTCGGCGCGGCGAAGACATCATCGACTTGAGCATGGGTAACCCCGACGGCGCCACGCCTCCCCATATCGTGGAGAAAATGGTCACCGTCGCCCAGCGTGAAGATACCCACGGCTACTCCACCTCCAAAGGCATTCCACGTCTGCGCCGGGCGATTTCACGCTGGTACAAAGACCGCTACGACGTGGACATCGACCCCGAGTCGGAAGCCATCGTCACCATCGGTTCCAAGGAAGGCCTGGCGCACTTGATGCTGGCCACCCTGGACCAGGGCGACACCGTACTGGTGCCCAACCCGAGCTACCCGATTCATATCTACGGTGCCGTGATTGCCGGCGCCCAGGTGCGTTCGGTGCCGCTGGTACCCGGCGTGGACTTCTTCGCCGAGCTGGAACGGGCGATTCGCGGCTCGATCCCCAAGCCGAAGATGATGATCCTGGGCTTCCCGTCCAACCCCACCGCGCAGTGTGTGGAGTTGGATTTCTTCGAACGGGTGATTGCGCTGGCCAAACAGTACGACGTACTGGTGGTGCATGACCTGGCGTACGCGGACATTGTCTACGACGGCTGGAAAGCCCCCTCGATCATGCAGGTGCCTGGGGCAAAGGATATTGCGGTGGAGTTTTTCACCCTGTCCAAGAGCTACAACATGGCCGGCTGGCGTATTGGTTTCATGGTGGGTAACCCGGAACTGGTCAACGCGCTGGCACGGATCAAGAGCTACCACGACTACGGCACCTTTACCCCGCTGCAAGTCGCCGCGATTGCGGCGCTTGAAGGCGACCAACAGTGCGTCAAGGACATCGCCGAGCAGTACCGCCAGCGCCGCAATGTGCTGGTCAAGGGCCTGCATGAACTGGGCTGGATGGTCGAGAACCCGAAGGCGTCGATGTACGTCTGGGCGAAGATTCCCCAAGCCTATGCCGCCATGGGCTCGCTGGAATTTGCCAAGAAACTGCTGCAGGAAGCCAAGGTGTGCGTGTCGCCGGGGATCGGCTTTGGTGAGTATGGCGATGACCATGTGCGCTTTGCACTGATCGAGAACCAGGACCGGATTCGCCAGGCGGTGCGGGGGATTCGCGGGATGTTCCGGGCGGATGGGTTAGTACCGAAAACCGGCGCCTGACTCGGTCAACATGTGGGAGGGGGCTTGCCCCCGATAGCGGTGGGTCAGTCACCAGATGCAGTGATTGACTCCCTATATCGGGGGCAAGCCCCCTCCCACATTTGATTGGGTTTTCACCCTGGCCTTGTGGTGTGTCTGTTAGACCACCAACGACAGCAACATGATAAAGATCAGCGCCACCACCGACAGGATGGTTTCCATCGCCGTCCAGGTCTTGAATGTCTCGGCCACGGTCATGTTGAAGTACTGCTTGACCAGCCAGAAGCCAGCATCGTTGACGTGAGACAGGATCAACGAGCCCGCCCCGGTCGCCAGTACCAGCAGCTCGCGGTTGACCCCTGGGATCATCCCCACCACCGGCACCACAATGCCAGCACCCGTAATGGTCGCTACGGTCGCCGAACCCGTCGCCACACGAATCACCGCCGCCACCAGCCACGCCAGCAAAATCGGGTTGATCTGCGCGTTGACCGCCATATGGCCGATCACGTCACCCACACCGCTGGTCACCAGCATCTGCTTGAAGCCACCACCGGCACCGATGATCAGGATGATCGCGGCGGTCGGCGCCAGGCTGGCGTCGAGCAGCTTGAGGATTTGTTTGGAGTGGATACCCTGGCGATGGCCAAAGGTGTACAGCGACAGCAGCAAGGCCAGCAGCAAGGCGCTGATCGGGTGACCGATCATGTCCATCCAGTTGCGCACCACGTGGCCTTCGGCCAGGGCGATGTCGGCGAAGGTTTTCAGCAGCATCAGGAACACCGGCAGCAGCACGGTGATCAGGGTGATGCTGAAGCTCGGCAACGTCTTGTGCTCCGACTCGCGGGCCAATTGGTCGACCAGCTCCTGGGACGGGTTGCCGGGAATGTACTTGGCAATGAACGTACCGAAGATCGGGCCGGCAATGATGGCCGTCGGCAGTGCGACGATCAGGCCATACAGGATGGTCTTGCCGATATCCGCGCCAAACACGCCGATGGCCAGCAGTGGACCCGGGTGCGGTGGCACCAGGCCGTGCACCGCCGACAGGCCGGCCAGCAACGGGATACCGATCTTGATCAGCGACACGCCGGTACGGCGCGCAACGATAAACACCAACGGGATCAACAGCACAAAGCCGATCTCGAAGAACAGCGGAATGCCCACCAGGAACGCGGCGAACATCATGGCCCACTGGACCTTTTCCTTGCCGAAGGCGCGGATCAAGGTCTGGGCGATCTGATCGGCACCGCCGGATTCAGCCATCATCTTGCCGAGCATCGTACCCAGCGCGAGGATGATGCCGACAAAGCCAAGCACCCCGCCGAAACCGTCCTGGAATGCCTTGATGATCTTGTCCACGGGCATACCCGAGGTCAGGCCGAGGAAGCCGGCCGCGATGATCAGCGCAATGAACGGGTGAACCTTGAACCGGGTAATCAATACGATCAGCCCGATGATGGTAACGACTGCATCTAACAGCAGGTACGACTCGTGGGACATGCCAAACATGGGGGGTCTCTCCTGTTTGTTGTTGTTATTAAAACGGGTGTTGAATTTCCTGCCGGGGATAGCGCTATCTTGTCCGGCAAAAAATTATCGGGTTGGTTCAAAACCGTGTTGCAGCCACCAGGCGTTGGTCTGCTCGGCCAGCGCCTCGACGCTGTCTTCGCTGGCGTTTAGAGCCAGGGTCAGGGGCTCGCCCTTGGGCGATTCAAGGGTGGCGAACTGGCTGTCTATGAGGCTGGCCGGCATGAAATGGCCGGGGCGATGGGACACGCGGTCGGCGGCGACTTCACGGGTCAGTTCCAGGAATACAAAGCCCAGGCCAGGCGCGGCTTCGCGCAGGTGGTCACGGTATTTCTTTTTCAGCGCGGAGCAGGTGAGTACCGGGTGTTCACCGGCTTTGAGCGAGCGGCGCAGTTCATCGCACAGGATGTCGAGCCAGCCGGCGCGGTCGTCGTCGTTGAGGGGGTGGCCGGCGCTCATCTTTTCGATGTTCGCGGCGGGGTGAAAGCTGTCGCCTTCAATGGCCGTGGCACCGTTCAGGCGGCACAGGGCCTCACTGACGCTGGTCTTGCCACAGCCGGCAACACCCATGATGACCAGGGCGGTAACAGGTTGACTCATGGAACACCTCAGGACGCAGATAGCGCTACCTTTGCACGCTGTAAGGCGAGTGCAAAAACAGGCTTTTCCCGCGCCGTCTTGTCATTTTTATGGAGTGACGCGTGCATCCGCTCCAATCATTTGAACCGGATCAGGCAACCCAAAGTTCAATAATTTGCAGCCTTTTGGAGACAGCGCTACCTTAGTGCCTCGATTTTTGTTTGGCAAGCCGCCTGATGACCTCTAAGAACGATAAAAATACCCGCACCACCGGTCGCCCTACCCTCAATGAAGTCGCCCGCCTGGCCGGCGTCAGCCCGATTACCGCCTCGCGCGCGCTGCGCGGCATCAGCACCGTGGCCACCGAACTGGTGGAAAAAGTGCAGCGAGCCGCCGCCGAACTCAACTATGTGGTCAACCCCGCCGCCCGTGCCCTGGCTTCGGCCCAGAGCCATTCGGTGGTGGTGTTGGTGCCGTCGTTGTCCAACCTGCTGTTTATCGAAACCCTCGAAGCCATCCATCAGGTACTGCGGCCCAAGGGGTTCGAAGTACTGATCGGCAACTCCCATTACTCGCGCGATGAAGAAGAAAACCTGCTGCGCAACTACATGGCCTACCAGCCACGGGGGTTGCTGCTGACCGGGTTCGATCGCACCGAAAGCGCGCGACGGATGGTCGAGGCCAGCAATGTGCCCTGCGTGTACATGATGGATCTGGACCCTAATGCGGGCGTGAACTGCGTGGGTTTCTCACAGTTGGCCGCAGGTGAAACGGCAGCGGCGCATTTGCTCTCCCGTGGGCGCAAGCGCCTGGCCTATATCGGTGCGCAACTGGACCAACGTACCCTGCTGCGCGGCGAGGGTTTCCGCCGGGCGTTGCAACAAGCAGGGCTGTACGACCCGGCGCTGGAACTGCTGACACCGCGCCCTTCCTCGGTCGGCCTGGGTGGCGAGCTGTTCCTGCAATTGCTGGCGGCGCACCCGGATGTGGACGCAATCTTCTTCGGCAACGACGACCTGGCGCAAGGTGCGCTGCTGGAAGCCCTGCGCCATGGCATCAACGTGCCGGAGCGCGTGGCCGTGCTGGGCTTTAACGACCTGCCAGCGTCGTCTTTCATGGTGCCGCGCTTGAGCAGCATCAGCACCCCCAGGGAAGCGATCGGTCGACGTGCGGCGGAGCATTTGTTGACGATCATGGCGGGTAACAAGATCGCCAAGCCGGTAGTGGATATGGGGTTTGAATTGCAGGTGCGGGAAAGCACGTAGGACGCCTGTAGGATGAGGCTGACATTGCGGTAAGCGCCTTGCCCGGTTGCCTACGCTTACGTCAGAATCCGCCGGCTTGTGCGCTTGAGGGGTGATCTTTAAGGTTTGCCGGTCGCTGAATTTCTCGGTGATCGGGTTTAGTAGCCTGAAGCTCTCCACACATATGCATAAGCCAACCATGGTGGCTGTGCGTAGGGCGCCTTCGGGTGCGCCGGGTTTGTGTGGGATTACCGGTCTACTAACCTGCGTACAGCTGCCACCCATTCGTTTAGTAGCGATTAGGGTGTTGGCACAGCCAGGTACTTTAACCATGCAAAGCGTCAATCCCCCGACTACGCTGTTCACGCTCATCCCCGATGTCTCCACCGAAACCCTGCTGATCAACAGCTACGAAACCGTGTGCTCCGTCAGCACCTTGCTGCTCGACCTGTCTGATGACCTTACCGGCAAACACCGTGATGTTGCCCTGGCCATTCACCAATTGAGCGAACTAAGCGTGTTGCTGGTGGGCAAAGCCATGGACCAGCACACACCACGCTGCTAAGGCCCTACTGGATAAAAATGTGGGAGGGGGCTTGCCCCCGATGGCAGTGGGTCGGCTACAGACAGGCTGACTGATTCACCGCTATCGGGGGCAAGCCCCCTCCCACATTTTTTAACCGCGCCTACTTGGCCCCTGCTAGATTAACCACTCTCCACCGCCAGGAAAGCACCATGGGACACTCACTGAAAATCTTGGGCCGTACCTCGTCGATCAACGTGCGCAAAGTCCTGTGGACCTGCCAGGAACTGGGCATAGACTACGTGCGCGAAGACTGGGGCATCGGTTTCAAACCCACCCAATCCGCCGAATTCCGGGCCCTGAACCCCAATGCCCAAATACCGGTACTGATCGATGACCACGGCGTGCTGTGGGAATCCAACACCATCTGCCGCTATTTGGTGAACCTCTACCAACGCCACGACCTGCTGCCCATCGAACCCGCACCGCGCGCGCGGGTCGAGCAGTGGATGGACTGGCAGGCGACCGAACTCAACCCGTCCTGGGGCTATGCCTTCCAGGCGCTGGTGCGCAATAGCCCCGACCATCAGGACCCGCAACGCATCGCAGCCGGCGTGCAGGCCTGGAACGACAAGATGGGGCTGCTGGAACAACAGTTGGCTAAAACCGGCGCCTACGTGGCCGGCGATGATTTCACCCTCGCCGACATCCTGATCGGCCTCTCGGTGCATCGCTGGCAGATGACACCCATGCAGCGGCCGCCCTACCCCGCCATTGCGGCGTACTACCAGCGGCTCAGCCAGCACGCCGGCTTCAAGACCTTCGCCCTCGACGGTCACAATTAAGCACAAGGACAAGCACGTGAAAGGATTCAACGTACTGCTCACCGGCGCTTGCGGCAGAATCGGCAAGACCTTTTTCGAGGCTTCGAAAGACCGCTACCGTTTCACCCTCACTGACCGCGTCGCGCCGGATTTCGACCTGGGTGACCACCGCTTCGTACACGCCGACCTTAGCGACCGTTCCACCCTCACCGCCCTGCTCGAAGGCATCGACGTGATCGTGCACCTGTCGGGCATCCCCCACGCCAGCGCGTCGTTCGAGGAGTTGCTGCCCAACAATATCCTCGCCACTACCTACCTGTTCGAAGCCGCCGTGGCCGCAGGCGTGCAGCGCCTGGTATTTGCCAGCAGCGCCCAGACCATCGAAGGCTACCCGGTAGACCGCCAGATCACCCCCGGCATGCCCGTGCTGCCTGCCAACCTGTATGGCGTGAGCAAATGCTACGGCGAGGCGTTATGCGGTTATTACGCAGCGAAAACCCCGCTATCGACCATCGCCCTGCGCATCGGCGCCTTCGAATTCCCCGAGGCCCATGACCTGCGCAACGCCCGCGACCTCAGCGCCTGGCTTAGCCCCCGTGACGCGGTGCAATTGCTGCAACGTGCAGTGGAAACAGCCGGCGTCAAACACCTGATCGCCCATGGCATCTCCAATAACCGCTTCAAGCGCCTGGATTTAAGCGAAACCACGCGCGTGCTGGGCTATCAACCGGTGGATGACGCGTTCCAGGCCTTTGAAATTCCGATCACCTTCTGAGCACACGCCATAAAACCTTGAAACACCACGCCGACGCGCAATAAATCAGCGAATCGGCGTGCCATCGCGGGCAACTTCACAAGCGGCGATTTCCGTTAGCAGGCTAAGATTCCACTTCACTGCCCCTGGAATCTGCCCCATGTCGACACTCACTGCCTCTGCCACGGACGGCATCGACCCGGTCCGTGCCGCCCATATCAGCGCGCGCATCGACCGCCTGCCCGCTGTCGCCAGTATCTGGCGCCTGGTGGCACTGCTGTCGATTGGCGGTTTTTTCGAGCTGTATGACCTGTTCCAGACCGCCTACATCAGCCCGGGGCTGATCAAGGACGGCATCTTTGCCACCGGCAGCGGCGGTGTATTCGGCTTCTCCGACCAGGCCGCGTTCGCCTCGGCGACCTTTCTTGGCCTGTTCCTCGGGGCCAGCCTGCTCAGCCCCATCGCCGACCGCTTCGGGCGCCGGGCGATCTTCACCTTCGCGTTGATCTGGTACACCGTCGCCACGGTGTTGATGGGCATCCAGACGTCCGCCCTGGGCATCATCTGCATGCGTTTCCTGGTGGGCATCGGCCTGGGCATCGAGCTGGTCACCATCGACGCTTACCTGTCGGAACTGGTGCCCAAGCGCATGCGCAGTTCAGCGTTCGCCTTTGCGTTTTTCATCCAGTTCCTGTCGGTGCCAGCGGTGGCCTTGATGTCATGGTGGCTGGTGCCCCAGGCGCCGTTCGGCGTCGCCGGCTGGCGCTGGGTAGTGCTGTCGAGTGCGGTGTTTGCGCTATTTATCTGGCAACTGCGCAAGCGCCTGCCGGAATCACCGCGCTGGCTGGCGCAGAAAGGTCGTTTCGGCGAAGCCAGTGCAATCATGGACAACCTCGAAGCCCGCTGTCAGAAGGATTACGGCCAGCCGCTGGATAAGCCCGAACCGGAAACCGTCAGCGTGCAAGGCAGCGGCCGCTTTGCCGATATCTGGCAACCCCCGTACCGCCGCCGTGCGTTGATGCTGATCGTGTTCCATGTGTTCCAGGCCATCGGTTTTTTCGGCTTTGGCAACTGGCTGCCGGCGTTGCTCTCGGGCCAGGGTGTCAGCGTGACCCACAGCTTGCTGTACGCCTTTATCATCACGCTCGCCTACCCCTTGGGGCCGTTGTTGTTCGTGAAGGTGGCCAACCGCTTTGAAAACAAATGGCAAATTGTCGGCTCGGCCATGGGCGCGATGATCTTCGGTAGCCTGTTCGCCCTGCAGACCACAGCGGTAGGGTTGGTGATCTGCGGGGTGATGATCACCTTCTGCAATGCCTGGTTGAGCTTCAGTTATCACTCGTACCAGAGCGAACTGTTCCCGACCAATATCCGCGCGCGGGCGGTGGGGTTCTGTTATTCGTTCAGCCGTTTGTCCACGGTGTTCAGCAGCCTGTTGATCGGTTTTATCCTCGAACACCTGGGCACTCCGGGCGTGTTGGCGTTTATCGCCGGCAGCATGTTGATCGTGATGATCACCATCAGTTGGTTCGGGCCGCGTACGCGCAATCTGGCGTTGGAAAATATCGCCCACTGACGGCAACGATTGGCCGTCGACGGGACAACTATTGCCGCGACGGCCGCGCGCGCCCCAGTAAAACCGGGGTGATGCTGCCCGGCACGCTAATTGCTCCTCATGAGGCACCGTACATTTCCCCAGGTGAACCATCATGCTGGTTAACAACAACACTCAAGCCGTATCGACCGTCCAACAGCTCAAGCGCCCCGATATGGACCCCGCCAACGCCGCCGCCAGCACGCTATACAGCGGTGCCCTGCAAGCGGCGCAGCAAAGCGTGACCGTGCCAGTTGTACAGAAGGCACTGGACAAGGCCAACGATCGCATCGACGAAGCCTTCGCCAAGACCCGTGTGCAGTTGCAAGCGAGCACGGCAGCCACTCCGGCGACCACGGATGTACCCGCCGCCGGTTCCACCACCAGCAGCGCACGCGCAGACTTCACCGATTACATGAGCAAAACCCCGGCCGAACGTATCCGCGAGCAGTTACTCAAGGAGCAAGGGTTGACCGAGGAACAAGTGCAGGCCATGCCCCAGGAAAAACAGGATGCGATCGCCAAGCAGGTGGCTGAGCGCGTGAAAGTACAACAAGAGCAGCAGGTAGCGGCGAAGACCGCGGCGCCCCAGGCACAGTCGGTGAAAGACACCCTCGCGGCGATCTAAGCAACCGCGCAAGGCAAACCCTGTCTGCGACTTGGTGCTGTCGTACAGCGAACCGGCCCCTGATGGCAAGCGGGCCGGTTCCCGATCGCTGAGTGTCAGTCTCAACCTTGGGCGACTGATCCATCGCCCCCTGGTGGATTCAAGCGCATCAACGTTCAGCCAGCATCTTCAACAACGCGGCGGCGGCGGCCGAAGGCGGGCGGTTGGGTGAACCGACCAGGGCAAACTCGCGGTACCGAGGCGCTGTCAGCGGCATCACGCGTAAACCCTGGCGCTCGACCGGCAGGGCCATCTCCGGCACCAGCGTCACGCCAACGCCTTCGCGTACCAGGCTGAAGGCGCTGCTCCATTCGCGGACTTCCACGCGGATATCGCGCAGGGTCAGCCCTACCGCGGCGCCCAGGCTGCGGGCATTGGCGCTGCAACCACCGGTGGCAAGCACGAAGGCTTGTTCGAACAGTTCCTCAAGACTTACGCTTGCATCGGCCGGGCGTTGTGCCAGTGGATGGTTCGTCGGCAGCACTGCCATCCAGCAGTCACGGCCCAATACGGTGGCCTGGCGCTCGGGCTTGGGGTTGAGCACCACGCCCAGGTCGATCAGGTCGGCCTCGAGCAGGGTCAGCACCTCGTTATCGGTAACATCCAGGGTGGTGACGTCGATACCGGGATATAACTGGCGGAAACGTTGCAAAAACGGCGTCAGAAAGGTCGCGAGCACCATGGGGAAACTAGCGATGCGAATCGTCCCCCGCAGCATGGGCCTGGCTTCATCCACAGTACTGCGAATCGCCTGCAAGGCCCCGAGCATCACCCGCGCCTGCTCGATCACACTCAGCCCCAGGGCGGTGGGCAAGGTCTTGCGCGGCTCGCGGGTAAACAACTGCGCACCCAGCGTCGCCTCCATGCCAGCCATGGCCTGGCTGGCGGCGGACTGGGTCATGCCGACATGTCCGGCGGCGGCGGTGATGCTGCCGTGATCGGCCACCGCCACCAGCAGGCGCCAGTGCATCAGGTTCATCATGACAGTCGCTGTCCTTATGGCAGGGATCCGAAGGTTTAATTTTACGCAAGGTGCCACGGCGGTGAGACTGGCGCAAATTCAACGGAGCTGTCACAGATGAAACTGTATTTCTTCCCCAATGCCTGTTCCCTCGCCCCCCATATTGTGCTGCGCGAATTGGCGCTTCCGTTCGACCTGGTGCGCGTGGATAACCAGGCCAAAACCACTGCCGATGGCCAGGACTTCCTGCAGATCAACCCCAAGGGCTATGTGGCAGCGCTGCAACTGGACAACGGCCAGGTGTTGACCGAAGCCAGCGCGATCCTGCAATACCTGGCCGACCTCAAACCCGACGCGGGCCTGGCCCCGGCCAATGGCAGCTGGGAGCGCGTGCGCTTGCAGGAGTGGCTGAATTTTATTGCGACTGAAATTCATGGTGGGTTGGCAGTGTTTTTCAACAATGCGATTCAGGGCGAGGTCAAAGCCTCGTTCCAGGCCACGCTGTTCAAGCGCTTCGCGGTGCTGGTGCAGACCCTGGAGCACCAGGATTACCTGTTAGGCACGCACTATTCGGTAGCGGATGCCTACCTGTTCGTGGTGCTGCGCTGGGCGGGGTTTCACGCCATTGATCTGGGCAAGTGGCCGGCGCTGGCGGCGTTTCAACAGCGGGTGGGCGAACGGCCAACGGTCATCGCCGCGCTGGCCGCCGAAAATTCATGATCTGAAATAGACGCCAGTGTGGCACCGGCTCGCCTGCAATGACGGGGGGGCTGCATGCGGCACAGAGCAGGTGTTTCCTGCTCTGTGCAATGAGGCGGGAAAATCTGGCAGATCATTGGGTTATAAGCTTGTCACTCAGTGACCGAACAGACCAGTGTCGGTTTTCTTGGCTTTCTTGTCGGCGCGTTTTTCGTCGGCGGTTTTTGCCGGTTTCTTCTTCGCGGCTTTCTTTGAATCCATACCTTTGGCCATGATGCGTGCTCCACTTACAGGGGATGTAACACTGGGTATACCACCTATTGCCCTACAGAAGGCGCTTATAATCCCCGGCCCGTGATTACGCTGCCTGAAGACCATGCCCGAGTTGACCATCGATCTGCTGGCAGAGCCCCTGTGGCCGCTGCTGAACAAGTTTTATCGCAGCCACCAGTCGTCGATGAAGGCGCTCAAGGGCGGACGTCTGTGGGTGGCGCGCCGCCGCGAGATTGTCGCCGGCCTGTGCCTCACGCCCGTGGTTGGCGGGCAATGGTTGACGGGCGTGTTTGTCGACCCGGCGTATCGCGGCCAGGGTCTGGCAGCCCGCTTGATCGGTGCGGCGGTGGCAGATGTGGAAGGCACAGTGTGGCTGCTCTGTCATCCGGAGCTGGAAGGCGTTTATCAGCGCATGGGCTTTACCCAGGACACGCTGTTGCCGCAATCCCTCAGCGAACGACTGGTGCGCTACAAGCGTAACAAGCCGATGATTGCGATGGGCTTAGAACCTTTGGTGAGGTCGACCTCGGATAATGTGTGATCGGCCGACACTGGGCCCATGCTAGCCTCGACGGCACAGAAGCCCTCTACAGGATGATCATGAAAACGACGCTTGCAGCTCTGTCCCTCACCGCCCTCCTCGCGCCAACCTTCAGCCAGGCCGCCGACGCGCCGATTACCGCCAAGCAATACGCCAGTGTGCTGGCCGGCAGTTGGCGCGACCCGGCCAACAGCGCGCGTGACGTCTATCGCCATCCACAGCAGACACTTGAGTTCTTTGGCCTGGGCGCCCAGCAGAGGGTGATCGAAATCACCCCAGGTGGCGGCTGGTACAGCGAGATTCTCGCACCGCTGCTCAAGGACCACGGGCACTACATCGCCGCCGTGCAGGCCCCCAGTGTGAGTGCCTACGCGCGCACGTCGGAAGAAAACCTGAAAAAGAAATTCGCCGCCGACCCGGCGCGCTACGCCAAGGCTGAAGTGGTCGAGTTCGATCCCAAGGCCCCGGTGTTCGGCAAACCCGCTTCGGCGGATGCCGTGCTGACGTTCCGCAATGTGCATAACTGGGTGTTGGCCGATACCGCCGAGGCCACTTTCAGCGGGTTCTACAAGGTGTTGAAACCGGGTGGCGTGATGGGGGTGGAAGACCATCGCGCCAAGGACGGCGCAAACCTTGACGCCATCAAGGACAGTGGTTACCTGACCACGGCGCAGGTGGTGAAGCTGGCGACCGATGCCGGGTTCAAACTGGCCGGGCAGAGTGAGGTCAACGCCAACCCGAAGGACACCAAGGACTATGCCGGCGGCGTCTGGACCTTGCCGCCGACGTTGAAGCTGGGCGAGCAGGATAAGGCCAGGTATGTGGCGATTGGCGAATCGGACCGGATGACGTTGCGGTTCGTCAAACCAGCCAAATGATCTGACTCACCGCCGCCCCCATGTGGCGGGGGCAAACCAGCCCCTTCCACAGGGATTTGTGGGCATCGGCGAGGTTATTCGTCGGCCGTCGGGTCCATGTCCGGGAACATCACTTCGATAAACCCGAACTTGCTGAAGTCGGTGATCCGCGACGGGTACAGCCGGCCGATCAGGTGGTCGCATTCATGCTGCACCACGCGCGCGTGGAAGCCTTCGGCGATACGTACGATCGGCTCGCCCTTGGGGTCGAAACCTTCGTAGCGAATCTGCTGGTAACGGTCTACCGCGCCACGCAGGCCGGGTACGGAAAGGCAACCTTCGTAGCCCTCTTCCAGTATCGGGCTCAGCGGTGTGATCAACGGGTTGATCAGGATCGTCTGCGGTACGGCCGGAGCGTCCGGGTAGCGTTCACTGCTCTCGAAACCAAAGATCACCAGTTGCAGGTCGACGCCAATCTGCGGTGCGGCCAGGCCGACGCCGCCCACGTGCTCCATGGTCTGGAACATGTCGTCAATCAATTGCCACAGCTCGGGGCTGTCGAACATTTCCGGCGGGACCGGTGGCGCGATACGCAGCAGGCGTTCGTCGCCCATTTTCAGGATTTCACGGATCATCGATCAGACTTCGTCAGGGGTGGGCTTGGAATGGTCTCGGCCGAGGCCAGAGACGTGCTGTTTCTCACTCACGTGGGTGTGTGCATCGAATGCCTTTTCGCCGGGGTCCTTGCCTTCGGCGGACATGTGCTCGATCACGGCATTCATCTCCGCACCGAGCAACAACACGGCAGCAGAAATATAGAAGTACAGGAGCAGGACAATGATTGCACCGATACTGCCATACATGGCGTTGTAGTCGGCGAAGGTCTTGACGTAGTAGCCAAAGCCCAGGGAGGCGACGATCCACACCACCACCGCCAGCACGGAACCTGGGGTAATAAAGCGGAATTTCTGCTCGACATCGGGCATCACGTAGTACATCAGGGCCACAGCGAACATCAGCAGGACCACGATCAGCGGCCAGCGCAGGATGGTCCACAAGGTGACCACGAATTCCTGCATACCGATTTGCCCCGCCAGCCACTCCATCACCTGCGGCCCGAGCACCATCAGCGCGGCGGCGGCCAGCAGCATGCCGGCGATGCCGACGGTGTAGAAAATCGACAACGGAAACCGCTTCCAGATCGGCCGCCCTTCGACCACGTCGTAGGCGGCGTTCATCGCGCTCATCATCAAGCGCACGCCGGCCGAGGCGGTCCATAGTGCAATCACGATACCCACCGACAGCAGGCCCCCCTTGGATTGCTGCAACTGGTCGATCACCGGGTTGACCTGCTCCAGGGCCTGGGGCGGCAACACCAGTTCCGACTGCAGGCGCAGCCAAGTGAAAAAGTCCGGCAGGTGCAGGAAACCGATCAAGGCAATGAGGAACAGCAGGAACGGAAACAAGGAAAACAGCATCTGGTAGGCCAATGCCGAGGCGTAAGTCGACATCTCGTCGTTGACGAATTCCTTGACCGTGCGCACCAGCACTGTGTGCAGCTTGAGGCCATCGAGTACCGGAAAAATCATAGCGTCTCCTTTCGCCGCAAAAAGGTTGAGTTCAGGGGCGACTCAGGGGGCGTTTTCTACATCAAAGTAGCCTATCTGGCGACTTTGAAACAATTTCAAGAATTTAGTTGCACCGCCGCACATAAAAACGGCCATCCGTGGATGGCCGTTGGGCTCAATGAACACAGCCAGCGATTCAGGTTTACCGGGTCGCTTTTTTCACGGCGTCCTTGGTGTCGCCGACGGCTTTCTGCACTTCGCCTTTCTTTTCCTGAATGACACCTTCAGCACGCAACTTATCGTTGCCGGTCACTTTGCCGACACCTTGCTTGATGTTGCCGACAGCTTCGTTCGCGACGCCTTTTACCTTATCCGATGTGCTGCTCATGGTATGCCTCCGAAAGAACAATCAAGGGTTTTGGTCATTACCTAAAGATTGACCCGGGGCTGTTCGGCAGAGTTTCAATTATTTTTCGGTGGGCATTTCATCGCCATGCGCAGGTTTGGCTTTATGTTTTGCGGCCAACCCACGAGAATGCGCGGCACATTCAGGCTATAACGCTGAATAACAGATCCCGTAGGAAGGTTATGAAACTCAATAAAGCACAGGCCATCGCCCGCAGAAACCAGGAACTGGGCGGTGCCGTTCTCGGCGTCAACAACTGCCATTTCACCGACCTGGACCGCAAACGCAATATCTGGTGGTTCGACTTGCCGGTGGCGCGGATTGCCGTGGGCCAGTACGAGTGGATTCACCTGTTGATGCACAACGCCGAGACCGACCAGTTGCTGCACCTGAAGGTGCCGACTGTATTCCTGCGTGAAAAGCTCGAAGGGCTGGTGGTGCGCAATGCGGGCAAGCGCAAGCCGGAGATTACCCTGGAGCTGAGCGCGGACAAGGATTCGTTCCTGAAGGATGTGCGTCCGGCGGGTGCCGGTGTCAACTTCGCGCAGTTCGCCCTGTAGGAACGCGGCAAAAAAAATGTGGGAGGGGGCTTGCCCGCGATAGCAGAGTGTCAGTCACTGAATCGGTTGACTTCACACCGCCATCGGGGGAAAGCCCCCTCCCACATTTGGGTTACGTTACTTTTTAAGACCGAGTTTCTTCAGCTCTTCATCGCGCAACTCACGACGCAGGATCTTGCCCACGTTGGTGGTCGGCAACGCATCGCGGAACTCCACGGCCTTGGGCACCTTGTAGCCGGTGACATTGGCGCGCATGTGCTCCATCACCTGGTCCTTGGTCAGGGTCGCCCCCGGCTTGACCACGATGAAGATCTTGATGTGCTCCCCGGATTTTTCGTCCGGCACGCCGATGGCCGCGCATTGCAGCACGCCCGGCAGGGTCGCCAGCACGTCTTCGAGTTCATTGGGGTAGACGTTGAAACCGGAGACCAGAATCATGTCCTTCTTGCGGTCGACAATGCGCATGTAGCCGTCCGGCTGGATGATCGCGATGTCACCGGTCTTCAGCCAGCCTTCGCTGTCGAGAATCTCCGCGGTGGCGTCTTCGCGCTGCCAGTAGCCCTTCATCACCTGCGGGCCCTTGACGCACAGTTCGCCGACTTCACCGAGGGCCAACTCGACGCCGTCATCGGTGATGACTTTGCACAGGGTCGACGGCACCGGAATGCCGATAGTGCCAATCTGGATGTTCTGGATCGGGTTGACCGTCGCCACCGGGCTGGTCTCGGTCATGCCGTAGCCTTCGCAGATGTTGCAGCCGGTCACGGCCTTCCAACGCTCGGCCGCCGCCAGTTGCAGGGCCATGCCACCCGACAGGGTGACTTTCAGTGCAGAGAAGTCCAGCTTGCGGAAACCTTCGTTGTTGCACAGCGCCACGAACAACGTGTTCAAGCCGACAAAGCCGCTGAACTTCCACTTCGACAGTTCCTTGACCATCGCCGGCAGGTCGCGCGGGTTGCTGATCAGGATGTTGTGGTTGCCGATCAGCATCATCGCCATGCAATGAAAGGTGAACGCGTAGATGTGGTACAGCGGCAGCGGGGTGATGAGAATCTCGCACCCTTCATTGAGGTTCGACCCCATCAGCGCCTTGCACTGCAGCATGTTGGCCACCAGGTTGCGGTGGGTAAGCATCGCGCCCTTGGCCACGCCGGTGGTACCGCCAGTGTATTGCAGCACGGCCACATCGCTGCTGGCCGGGCTGGCATCGTTGACCGGTTGGCCGTGGCCCTTGGCGAGCACCTCGTTGAACTTGATCGCCTTGGGCAAGTGATAGGCCGGGACCATTTTCTTCACGTACTTGATGACGCTGTTGATCAGCAGGCGCTTGAACGGCGACAACAGGTCGGCAACCTCGGTGACGATCACATGCTTGACGGCGGTCTTGGGCACGACCTTTTCCGCCAGGTGAGCCATATTGGCCAGGCACACCAGGGCCTTGGCGCCGGAATCGTTGAATTGGTGTTCCATTTCCCGCGCGGTGTACAGCGGGTTGGTGTTGACCACGATCAGGCCGGCACGGATAGCGCCGAATACGGCGACCGGGTATTGCAGGACGTTGGGCAGTTGCACGGCGATACGATCGCCGGGCTTCAAGTCGGTATGCTGTTGCAGGTACGCGGCGAACGCGCCGGACAATTCGTACAATTCACCGTAGGTGATTGTCTTGCCCAGGTTGCTGAAAGCCGGTTTGTTGGCGAAGCGCTGGCAGGACTGTTTCAGTACCGCCTGAATATTTGGATACTCGTCTGGATTGATGTCTGCAGCAATCCCGGCGGGGTACTTATCCTTCCAAAAGTCTACGTTCATGGAAGCCCACTCCTCAGCGACGCGAATTCATCATCGCATTTGATGCGATTATTATTGGTGTATGTTTTTTTAGGTGAGTCTGGCGCGTTCAAGCAGGCCGAGAGGTCACAAAGCGCGCCGAGAGTAGCAGCTTTGCCAAGGGCCGACTAGATCCAAAAGAGGGCCCTACAGTCATAATCATGACTGTCCTACAATATTTGGTCACACTCTAAACAAGGGTGAAATCACCCAGCAAAAGGCTCTGGAATAGGCCCTTCAAGGCGATAAACAGCAATGTGGGAGGGGGCTTGCCCCCGATAGCAATGGTTCAGCCAACACATTTGGTGACTGATACATCGCCATCGGGGCAAGCCCCCTCCCACATTGTCGAGCCCAATTCCAATCAGGCGATATCGCGCAACTCACGCCGCAAAATCTTGCCCACCGGTGTCATCGGCAACGACTCGCGCAGCACAATATGCTTGGGCACCTTGTACCCCGTGAAGTTGGTCTTGCAGTAGCTCTTCAACTCTTCAAGGCTCACGCCCTCGGCCCGCGCCACCACGAACAGTTTCACCGCCTCCCCCGTGCGATCGTCCGGCACGCCGATCACCGCGCAGTTGGCCACCGCCGGGTGGGCCATCACCACGTCTTCGATTTCGTTCGGATACACGTTGAAACCCGAGACAATGATCAGGTCCTTCTTGCGATCCACAATGCGGATGAAACCATCGGCGTCGATCACCGCAATGTCGCCGGTCTTGAGCCAACCCTCGGCGTCCAGGGTCTCGGCGGTGGCGACCGGTTGCTGCCAGTAGCCCTTCATCACTTGCGGACCTTTGATACATAGCTCGCCGCGCTCGCCCAGGGGCAACTCGACGCCCTCTTCATCAATCACCTTCATCGCCGTGGCCGGCACCGGGATACCTACGGTGCCCAGACGAGACTGCTTGCCATAGGGGTTGGTACTGGCAACGGGGGAGGTTTCAGTCAGGCCATAGCCCTCGCCGATTGTACAGCCCGTGATCTGCTGCCAGCGTTCGGCCGTGGCCTTGATCAGCGCGGTACCGCCGGAGTTGGTGAGCTTGAGGTGGGAGAAATCCAGGCTCTTGAAGTCCGGATGGTCCATCAGTGCCACGAACAGCGTGTTGAGCCCCAGCAACCCGGTAAAGCGCCAGTTCTTCAGTTCCTTGATAAAGCCGCCGATGTCGCGCGGGTTGGTGATCAGCACGTTGTGGTTGCCGGAGACCATCATGCACATGCAATTCGCGGTGAACGCATAGATGTGGTACAGCGGCAGCGGCGCGATCATCACCTCCTGCCCTTCCTTGATCAGCGGATGGCCATCTTCGCCAATCTGCGACATGCACGCGCGCACCTGCTGCATATTGGCCACCAGGTTGCCATGGGTGAGCATCGCGCCCTTGGCCAGGCCGGTGGTGCCGCCGGTGTATTGCAGCACGGCGATATCGTCGAGGCTCACCGGATGGCGGATCAGACCCTGCCCCGCGCCCATGCGCAACGCGCGCTTGAACGACACCGCACGCGGCAGGTGATAGGCCGGCACCATCTTCTTCACTTTGTCGACTACGGTGTTGACCAACCAGCCCTTGGCGGCGGGCATGAAGTCGCCCATCCTGGCTTCGATCAGGTAGTCGATCTCGGTATCAGTGCAGACCTCCTGCACCCGCGCCCCGAACAGATTGAGGTAGACCAGGGCACGAATGCCGGCGTCCTTGAACTGGTGGCGCATCTCGCGCGGGGTGTACAACGGGTTGGTGTTGACCACAATCAGCCCGGCGCGCAGCGCACCGAACACCGCAACCGGGTAGTGCAGCACGTTGGGCATCTGCACCGCGATGCGATCGCCGGGCTTGAGGTCTGTGTGCTGTTGCAGGTAGCCGGCGAACGCCGCGCTCTGGCGTTCAAGTTCGGCGTAGGTCAGCGTGATCCCCATGTTGCTGAACGCCGGACGGTCGGCAAAAGCCTTGCAGGAACGCTCGAAGACTTCGATCACCGACTTGTAGCTGGTGAGGTCGATGTCATTGGGGACACCCGCCGCGCGTTTGTCATTCCAGAAATCAGGTTGCATTATTCTTGTCCTCTTACCTGAGTGTGTCCGGCCGCTGCAGCTATAAAAAGCGTGCTGCTATAGAAAGCGGAGCTTTGGGGACGTTAGCAGTAATGGCCAAACAGGCAAATACAGAACTGAGCTTCATTAATTGCGTGAATCTTCCTACAAGGGCTTGCACAGATCAGCCGCAACCCTCGGGATGAGCTATACACTGCAACGACCCTGAGCAAAGGAACCGCCATGAACCACACCACCTTCTGGCTGACCGCGAATGACCGCAGCCGCCTGTACGTCAACCAGTGGCTGCCCGACGGCACGCCCAAGGCCCTGGTGATGCTGTCCCATGGCATGGCCGAGCACAGTGGTCGCTACGCGCGCCTGGCCCAGGCCTTGTGCGGCGCCGGCTACGGCCTGTATGCGCTGGACCAGCGCGGCCATGGCCGCACCGCTGACGAAGGTACGCTAGGGTTGTTCGCCGAGCAGGACGGCTGGAACAAGGTGGTGGGTGACCTGGCCAGTCTCAATCAGCATATCGGCCAGCACCAGCCGGGCCTTCCGATCATTTTGCTGGGGCACAGCATGGGCAGCTACATCGCCCAGGCCTACCTGCTGCACCACAGCGCCAGCCTGGACGGTGCGATCCTCAGCGGTTCGAATTTCCAGCCGGTGGCGCTGTATCGCGCAGCGCGAATCATCGCCCGCGCCGAACGCCTGCGCCAGGGCCCGCGCGGGCGCAGTGCATTGATTGAATTCCTGTCATTCGGATCGTTCAACAAGGCGTTCAAACCCAATCGCACCGGTTTCGACTGGCTCAGTCGCGACCCGGTTGAGGTCGACAAGTACATCCATGACCCGCTCTGTGGTTTCCGCTGCACCAACCAACTGTGGATCGACCTGCTGGGTGGCTTGCAGCAAATCAGCAAAGCGTCCAATCTCGCGCAGATCGATCCCGGCCTGCCGATCCTGGTGATGGGCGGCGAATGTGATCCGGTGAGTGAAGGCAAGCGTCTCAAAAGCCTGGCCAACGCATTGCGCGAGGCCGGCTGCCGGAACCTGCAACTGACTATCTACCCACAGGCGCGTCACGAAGTGTTCAACGAAACCAATCGCGACGAAGTCACAGCGGATGTGCTGACGTGGCTCGACCAGGCCTTGAGTTTGCGCAGGCCAGCCCGCTGCGAATAATTTTTCCTTTAAAATCATCCGCTTAAATTATCGATTAGCCACAGGATGCACCTTTAGATGACCCAGGTAACCAACACCCCGTACGAAGCCCTCGAAGTTGGCCAGACCGCCAGCTACAGCAAGACCGTCGAAGAGCGCGACATCCAACTGTTCGCCGCGATGTCGGGCGACCACAACCCGGTGCACCTGGATGCCGAATACGCCAAGGCGACCATGTTCAAGGAGCGTATCGCTCACGGCATGTTCAGCGGAGCGCTGATCAGTGCGGCGGTGGCCTGCGAGCTGCCTGGGCCGGGCACGATCTATATCGGCCAGCAGATGACCTTCCAGAAGCCGGTGAAAATCGGCGATACCCTGACCGTGCGTCTGGAAATCCTCGAGAAGCTGCCTAAGTTCCGCGTACGCATTGCCACCCGTGTGTTCAACCAGCGTGATGAGCTGGTGGTGGATGGCGAAGCCGAAATCCTCGCACCGCGCAAGCAGCAGGTAGTCACCTTGACCGCACTGCCGCCGATCAGCATCGGCTGATAGCCATTTCAGAGTCAGCACAATGCAAATGTGGGAGAGGGCTTGCTCCCGATAGTGGAGGATCAGTCATTGAAATATCGACTGATCTTCCGCTATCGGGGGCAAGCCCCCTCCCACAATTGTTACAGCGCAGGGCTTACGACTGAGCGCGAGCCTGGTTACGCAGAGCTTTCACCTGGTCGTGGTTACGTTGCACGCCGTGGAACTGACGTTCAACCAAGTCACGAATGCCCAGCAAGTTGTGCTTGTTGATCTTCTCGATAGCTTCTTTGTAAGCCTTCAGTGCGTGGTCTTCACCGCGCTCGGCTTCGTTCAGCACAGCCTCTTCATCTTTACCGGTCACCATCGACTTCACGTCGACCCAGCCACGGTGCAGGGCACCGGCAACGCTGCCGGAATCTTCTGGGTCACCGCCCAGGGCACGCACGGCCGTCTTCAGTTCGGCGGCGGCAGTGGCGCAGTCAGCGGAGCGCTTGGCAAACAGAGCCTTGAGTTCTGGGTGCTTGATATCTTCAGCGCATTCCTTGAAGCCTTTCTGGCCGTCGATGCTGGTCTCGATCAGGTCGTTGAGTACGGAGATGGATTCTTTGTTGATGTCGGTCATTTTTCAATTCCTTAGGCAGGTGAAGAAGGGTTGCCTTAGTGATTGCAGCGCCCGTGCCAGTTTTTTAGAAAATACTTTTATGTTTATTTTCAACAACTTAAAAATATTTGAACCATCTGTATGTACGTTATTTGCATGATCTGTCATTTGGCCTTCATGCAGAATGCCTGTATTTTCCAAGGTCTCGACGCAAACGCCTGAGCCTTCATGAATCCCGAAAAACTCGAACTGCTGATCACCCGCGAAATGCCCTTCGGCAAGTACAAGGGACGCATCATCGCGGACCTGCCTGGCCCTTACCTGAACTGGTTTGCCCGTGAAGGTTTCCCCCACGGCGAACTCGGCGGCCTGCTGGCCCTGATGCAGGAGATCGACCACAACGGCTTGTCCGAACTGCTGGAACCGCTGCGCGCCAAACACGGCAAACCCGCCCCTCGTCATTAGGAACCTATGCCATGCCATGGAATGCAGATAACGAAACCCACTGGCTGGCCATCGCCCAGCGCTATGCCCTGGAGCCAGGCCCGATCAACCTGGAAAACGGCTACTTCGGGCGCATGAGCCACGCGGTGCAAGCGCAGTACCTGGAGCACGTGGCGTTTATCAACCGCAGTAACGCGGTGCATGTGCGCCAGCGTTTCGAGCAGGGCGAGAACGAGACGATCCGCCGCCAACTGGCCGAGCTGATCGATGCCGACCCCGAAGCCGTCACATTCACCCGCAATGCCACCGAAGCGTTGCAGTCGTTGATCCGCAACTACAACCGCCTGCAACCGGGCGACCAGGTGCTGATCAGCGATCTGGAGTACGACACAGTGAAAGGCGCCATGCGCTGGCTGGCCGGCTACAGAGGGGTGGAGGTGATCGAAATGTCCCACGCTCATCCGGCCAGTTTCGACAGCTTGGTGCAGACCTATCGTGATGCGTTCGAGCGCTACCCGCGCCTCAAGCTGATGGCGCTGACCCACGTGACCCATCGCACCGGCCTGGTGATGCCTGTCGAGGCCATCGCCAGGGCTGCACGTGAGCATGACATCGACGTGATCCTCGACGGCGCTCATGCACTGGGCCAGATCGAGTTCAACCTCGCCGAGCTGGGCATTCAGTTCGCCGGCTTCAACCTGCACAAATGGATCGGCGCGCCGCTGACCCTGGGGTTTCTCTATATCGCCCCCGAACGCCTGGCTGACATAGATCCGGACATGGGCGAGTTCCACTACCCCGCCACCGACGTTCGTGCACGTACCTCGTACAGCACGCCAAACTTTCCGGCACTGATGACCTTGCCCCTGGTGTTTGAAGAGCATCGCGCAATGGGCGGCGCGAAAGCCAAGGGCGCCCGGGTCAATTACCTGAGGGATTTGTGGGTGAGCCGGGTACGGCCGTTGCCGGGCATCGAGGTACTGACGCCGGACGATCCACGGCTGTATTGCGGGATTACGGCATTCAAGTTCATTGGCCGGGATCAGCAGGTCATGGCGGACCGGTTGCTCAAGGACTTCAACCTGTTCACCACCACGCGTGTCGGAGCGTCGTTCGGTACCTGCATTCGGGTGACGCCAGGGTTGCTGACGTCAGCGGCGGACATCGATGTGCTGGTCAACGCCATTACCGAGCTAAGCAGCGATTAAACGTGGGAGAGGGCTCAGTTTTTTGCAGGCAAAAAAAAGCGGTACACCGACCAAGTGCACCGCAAAAATGCCGTCAAGCACAGCAACAACGATTCGGTAAATCAGATCAGTCCAGCAGCGCCAGCGCCTCGGCGGTGACTTCCTGGATACGCGCCCAGTCGCCGTTCTTTACCCACTCCGGGTCAAGCATCCAGCTACCGCCCACGCACATCACGTTTTTCAACGCCATGTAGTTCTTGATGTTGGCCGGGCCAACCCCGCCGGTCGGGCAGAATTTCACTTCGCCGAACGGGCCGCCCAGGGCCTTGATGGCCGCTACACCGCCACTGACTTCGGCCGGGAACAGCTTGAAGCGACGATAGCCCAGGCCATAGCCTTCCATGATGCCAGAGGCATTGCTGATGCCGGGCAGCAGCGGAATCGGGCTGTGCACCGAGGCTTCCAGCAGGTCGCGGGTAATGCCAGGGGTGACGATAAACTGCGAGCCTGCCACTTCGGCCGCTTCAAGCATGTGGCGGTCGAGTACGGTGCCGGCGCCGGTGCACAGCTCAGGGCGCTGCTCGCGCAGGACCTGGATGGCCTTGAGGCCGAACTCCGAACGCAGGGTCACTTCCAATGCGGTCAAACCACCGGCGGCCAGGGCATCGGCCAGGGGCAGGATGTCCTGTTCACGGGCAATGGTAATCACGGGCAGGATCCGCGCCTTGGCGCAGAGGCTGTCGATCAGGGCAACTTTATCCGCCATGGACACGGTCGGTTGAGGGCTTTTCATAGCGGCTGATCCTTGGCTCATGGGCACCAGTAAATCTCTAAAGTAGGTTGCAAAAACGCGCGAATCGGCATGGCAGCAACGTCGTCACTGGCCAGCGCGGCGCTCAAGGTGGTCAATTTCGAACTGCCGGAGATCGACAGCACGGTGTAGTTGGCCGTGGCCAGCAGCGCGCGACTCATGGTCAGGCGCTGGTGCGGCACGGTCGGCGCCAGCATCGGCCAGCAACGGCGGGTACCGTCGGCCTGCAGGGCTTCGCTCAGGTTCGGGCTGTTGGGAAACAGCGATGCGGTGTGGCCGTCATCACCCATGCCCAATACCAGCACATCAATGGCTGGCAGTTCGGCCAGCAGGCGATCGGCCTGCCGGGCAGCGTCTTCAAGGTTGGCGGCGGCGCTGTACAGGCTGAGGAACTTGGCCTTGGCTGCCGGGCCTTGCAACAGGTACTGCTTCAACAAACCGGCATTGCTGTCGGCATGTTCCACCGGCACCCAACGCTCGTCGGCCAGGGTGATGGTGACCTTGGACCAGTCCAGGCCCTGCTTGGCCAGGTTCTGGAAAAACGCCACGGGGCTACGGCCACCGGACACCACCAAGGTCGCTTCGCCACGGGCACTGATGGCCGCGCGCAGTTGTTCGGCCACGTCATTGGCCAGGCCGTCCGCCAGCAGCGCGGGCGTACGGTACTCATGGGCAGTGACGCCCTGAGGCAGTTTCAATTCAGATATCGCCATACCATGACCTCCCATCCCGCGTGATCAGTGCAATCGAGCTCATCGGCCCCCAGGACCCCGCCGCGTACGGCTTGGGCGCATCGCCGGACTTCTTCCACCCGGCGATCAACTGGTCACACCACTTCCACGCGGCTTCGATTTCATCTTTGCGAACAAACAGGTTCTGATTGCCGCGCATCACTTCCAGTAACAACCGCTCGTAGGCATCCGGGATACGGGCGCTGCGGTAAGTGTCGGAAAAATTCAGTTGCAGCGGACCGCTGCGCAGTTGCATGCCCTTGTCCAGGCCCTGCTCCTTGGTCATCACCCGCAAGGAGATACCCTCGTCCGGTTGCAGGCGAATGATCAGCTTGTTGCTGATCTGCAGGCGCTGCTCAGGGGCGAAGATATAGTGGGACGGTTCCTTGAAGTGGATCACGATCTGCGACAGCTTTTGCGGCATGCGCTTGCCGGTACGCAGGTAGAACGGCACCCCGGCCCACCGCCAGTTACGGATATCGGCGCGCAGGGCAACGAAGGTCTCGGTGTCGCTCTGGGTGTTGGAGTTCTCTTCTTCCAGGTAACCCGGCACCGGCTTGCCAGCGCTGTAGCCGGCGATGTATTGGCCGCGGACCACCTGGGTAGTCAGGCCATCCGGGCTGATCGGTGCCAGCGCCTTGAGCACCTTGACCTTCTCGTCGCGGATACTGTCGGCGGACAGGTCGGCGGGCGGGTCCATGGCAATCAGGCACAGCAGCTGCAACAGGTGGTTCTGGATCATGTCGCGCAGTTGGCCGGCCTTGTCGAAGTAACCCCAACGGCCTTCGATCCCGACCTGCTCGGCCACGGTGATTTCCACGTGGGAAATGTAGTTCTGGTTCCACTGGGTTTCGAACAGGCTGTTGGCGAAACGCAGGGCGATCAGGTTCTGGACAGTTTCCTTGCCCAGGTAGTGATCGATACGGTAGGTGCGGTTTTCCGGGAAAAACTGCGCCACGGCGTCGTTGACCTTACGCGAGGATTCCAGGTCCGAACCGATGGGTTTTTCCAGCACCACCCGGGTATTTTCCGCCAGGCCGACCTTGGACAGGTTCTCGCAAATCGCGCCGTACACCGCAGCCGGCGTGGCAAAGTAGGCAATCAGGCGTTGCTCGGTGCCGGCGATTTCAGCCAGGGCCACGTAATCGTCGGCTTTCATGAAGTCGACGTGAACATAGGTCAACCGCGCGAGGAAACGCTGGGCGACGCTCTCGTCCAGCTCCTTGCCGACGTACTTGCGCAGTTCTTTTTCGATATGGGCCAGGTGCTGTTGCTCGGAACCGGCTTCACGGGCCAGGGCCAGGATGCGCGTGTTGTCGTGCAGCAGCCCGGCGCCATCGAGTTGATAGAGGGCAGGAAATAACTTGCGCAGCGCCAGATCACCCAAGGCGCCAAACAGGGCAAAGGTGCAGGGTTCTACGGTTATCGAAGGCATGATGTTTGTTCTTTTATCAAGTTAAGCTACAAATACCTTTTTTCAAGGCATCACTCAAGGAAAAATGTAGTAATAACCACAACATTTTCCCGAAATACGCATTCCGAGTGGTGGTGTTCAGCTACCCTCAGTAGGATAGGCCACCGCAAAGGGCTACTCGTCGATGAGTTGCCGCCCTTTATTTGCATCGTCGCCCGAAGGAAAGACTGAATGGACCGCGTGCGAAATCTTCTGGAACAGATCCGGAACCGCCTCGAAGAACTGAACAAGGCTGAGAAAAAAGTCGCCGAGGTCATCCTGCTCAACCCGCAGCAGGCGACCCGCTTCTCGATCGCAGCCCTCGCACAAGCCGCCTCGGTCAGTGAACCGACGGTCAACCGTTTCTGCCGTTCGTTCGGCGTCAGCGGTTACCCTGAACTTAAATTGCAGTTGGCGCAAAGCCTGGCCAGTGGCGCAGCGTACGTCAGCCGCGCCGTGGAGGCCGATGATAACCCTGAGGCCTATACACAGAAGATCTTTGGCAGCGCGATTGCCTCGCTGGACGCCGCCTGCCAGGCCCTGGACCCGGCCTTGATCAGCAAGGCCGTGGATTTGCTGATCCAGGCCCGGCAGATCCACTTCTTCGGCCTCGGCGCGTCGGCGCCGGTGGCCATGGATGCGCTGCACAAGTTCTTCCGCTTCAACCTGGCGGTGACCGCCCATGCCGACGTGCTGATGCAGCGCATGATCGCGTCAGTGGCGCATACGGGCGAGCTGTTTGTGATCATCTCCTACACCGGGCGCACCCGCGAATTGGTGGAAGTAGCGCGCATCGCCCGGGGAAATGGCGCGTCGGTGCTGGGTGTGACCGCCGAAAACTCGCCGCTGGCCAAGGCCAGTACGGTAAGCCTGAACATTCCGCTGCCGGAAGACACCGACATCTATATGCCGATGACCTCGCGGATCATCCAACTGACGGTACTGGATGTGCTGGCGACCGGCATGACCTTGCGCCGTGGCGTGGATTTCCAGCCGCATTTGCGCAAGATCAAAGAGAGCTTGAACGACAGCCGGTATCCGGTGGGGGATGAGTTCAACTAGGCCTGCCTTTGTGTTGGCTGTACTGGCCTTATCGGGGGCAAGCCCCCTCCCACAATTGACCGGGTTTCAACAGGGGAATGCAGTCGAATGTGGGAGGGGGCTTGCCCCCGATAAGGCCACCCGCAACACCGCTAAACGCCAGCCCTGGCCTGCAAACTCAAATGCGCCCTCTCCCCCGGCGCCAGGCTCGCCCCGGCCATCGCCGACTCCACACAGACAAACCCCGACGCCTCGTTGAAACTGACGCCCAATAGCGGCCGGCTGCCGGGATGCCATACGACGGTGTCGGCGCTGTCACCGGTGTCGATGCACAACTCGCGCTGCCAGGCGTGATCCTTGAGGTGCAATTCGCCCTCATGCTGGAACACCCGCTGGCACCCGCCATCGACCCGTAGTTCACCTTCCTGCTGGCAAACCTGGCGGTTGAGCTGGTCATAGCCTTGGGCCCCATCGAGTCCAGACAGCGCTATCTCACCGACGTTGCCGATACGCCAATAGGCATGCAACGCATGGCTCAGTTGGCACGGTAGTTCGTCCTGGTGCTCGGTGCTGAGGCGCAGTTCCAGGGCCTCGCCCAGGTGCGCATGCAGGTCGACCTGCCAGTCGCATAACTGCAACTGCCAATGCAGGCGTACGCCGTCGTCGTCGCTGGCGCTGTCGAGCAGCTTCCAGTCGATCAGCCGCGCCCAGCCATGGGAGGGCCAGGCGTTCTCGCTCGGGTGGCGTCCATACCACGGCCAGCACACGGGCACACCACCACGGATGGCGCCGACTTGCGGCCACTTGGCCGCGCACCACAGCCAGGGTTTGTTGGAAATGCAGCAATTGCGCGCCCTGACGACTGAACACCGCCTGACATAGGGGATGGTCGATCACCAACACATCGCGCATCTGGAAGCGTTCCCAGGCAAACACCGGACGCTCGCGCAGGGATTTGAAAAAGCGTTGCAACGGATGCTCATGCATGTGCCACGGTCCTGAATATCGTCACAGTGCCACCCAAAAAAAAGCGGATAGCCATGGCTACCCGCAAAATGCGCACAGAGAGAAGGAGCTTATCGCAACAGCGTTAGAACGTAGACTGAATTTTCAGGCCAGCCACCAGCGCGTTGTCGACTTTATCCACGCCGCCCGGTTGGACAACGTATTGCAGGTTGGGACGCACGGTCAGCCAGTTGGTGACGTGGAAGCCGTAGTTGATTTCGAAGTTGTACTCGGTTTCGCGAATAGGCGTGTACAGCGGATTGTCGTAATCACTCACACCATTGGCGACGTTAAGCAGTTCGGCGTTTTTCTTCACGTCATTGTTGACGTGCAGACGCGCAGCGCCAATGCCGACGTCATCTTTTGGACGCGCGTCGAATGGGCCTTTGTACACCAGCATCAACGACTGGTAGTTATCGACCAGGTTGGTTTCCTTGTCGTGGAAGGTCGCGTTGGCTGCGATGTTCAAGCCACGGGAAGCGTCGCCGTTATGGGTGGTGAGTTGCTGTTGGGCAACGAACCAGTAGCCTTTCTTGCTGCTGCGGGTACGGAAGGCGGCGCCAGTGGTAGCAGCGTCGTTGCCGTTGACGTCTTCACGTACGTCCGCGGCATCGGCGGCGCTCTTGTAGTAACCCACACGGTATTCGCCCGGCAGGTTGTTAACCTTCGGCGACCAGACCAATTCCACCGGAATCACGGTACCTTTGGTGCCGCTGCCGCTGAGCTTGAAGCCGTTGCCGTGCTCCAGTTGCGATGGGTTCTGGTTGTAGGCACCGATTTGCGCATACAGCTCCGGCGTGATGTTGTACTTCACGCGGATCGCGGCCTGGGCAACCGGCCAGTTGTACCAGGTATTTACATAGTTACCCACTTGCGAGCCGCAGAACGACAGGTTCTGGAAGTCGCATGGGAAGGTGTTGAAGTCTTCGCCTTCACCGAAGTAACCCAGCTTCACGTCCAACTTGTTGTCGAACATCTGGTGCTGGATCCAGAACTGGGTCAGACGCACCATGTGGCCGCGACCGTAGACTTCCATCGACGAACTCAGCGTGCCGGCACGCGGGTCGCCAATGCGGTCGTTGGAGATGTTCTGGCCATTACGGTTAGTCAGCTGGATCTTGGCCTGGGTGTTATCCCAGCCCCACAGCTTTTGCAGGTCCAGCGCTACGCCCAGACCGAACTGGTCGGAGTAACGGCCGGTTTTGTCGTCGTTATAGCCGCCGTGCAGGTTGGCGCCCATTTCCCCTACGTAGTCAGCCTTGATGTCGATACCTTGCTCGATCAGCTTGGTACGCTCACCGCCCCAATCGCCGGTCATCCACTTGGAATCGGCGCTGAATGCATCGGCCGCCATCGCATTGGCGGACAGTACAAGGGCTGCTGCTGCTGACAGTTGGCAGATCAGCCGAGTGTTGTTGTGTTGCTTTTTCATCCCTACATCCTCGTCTTTATTGTTATTAAACTGTTTTTATCTAACGCGGGTTACTTTTTTTTCATCTAAAACAACAACTTATCTACTTCAGCGACCTTTGAATTGGGCCACATTGTCCGCATGCCCCTGTGCGGGCAATGAAGAAGCAGTGCCGAGGCGCTCGCCAGTGTTGGCGTCGAACAGCAATACCTTGGATGGATCGAATTGCAGTGTCAGGGTCTCGCCCACCTGCGGCGCCACATCAGGCGCCAAACGGCAGCAGACCTTGGTGTCATTGAGCTGCACAAACACCAGTGTGTCCGGCCCGGTCGGCTCGGTGACCTGGACCTCGGCACGAATGCTCGATGAACCATTGCCCTCACCCGCTGCCAACACGATCTGCTCCGGGCGCAGGCCCAGAATCACATCACGGTCTTCCAGACCGGCGTCGTTCATACCCAGCGGCAATTCGCAACGCGCCTGGCCGCTGTCGAGCAGCGCCACCAGCCCCCCGTCCTTGCGTTTTAGGCGCATAGGAACGAAGTTCATTGGTGGTGAACCGATAAAGCTTGCCACAAATAGGTTAGCAGGGTCGTTGTAAATTTCTTTCGGCGTGCCAAATTGTTGGATGATGCCGTCCTTCATCACCGCCACTTTATCGCCCAGGGTCATCGCTTCGATCTGATCGTGGGTGACGTAGACCGTGGTGGTTTTCAGGCGCTGGTGCATCAGCTTCATTTCGGTGCGCATCTCGACGCGTAGCTTGGCGTCGAGGTTGGACAGCGGTTCGTCGAACAGGTAGATCTTCGGGCGACGCGCCAGGGCACGGCCCATGGCCACCCGCTGTTGCTGGCCGCCGGACAATTGGCCCGGCTTGCGGTTGAGCAGGTGCTCGATCTGCAGCAGCTTGGCCACACGGGCCACTTCGGCGTCGATGTCGGACTGGGCCATCTTGCGAATCTTCAGGCCGAACTCGATGTTCTCGCGCACGCTCATGGTCGGGTACAGCGCGTAGGACTGGAACACCATGGCGATGTCGCGATCCTTGGGGCTCATGCCGCTGACATCCTGGTCACCGATCATGATTGCGCCGCCGGTGATGGTCTCCAGGCCCGCGATGCAGTTCATCAGCGTGGATTTACCACAGCCCGAGGGACCGACCAGGATCAGGAATTCGCCTTCCTTGATCGACAGTTCGATGTTCTTCAAGGTGTCGGGCAGGCCGGCGCCATAGGTCTTGTTTACATTGCGAAGTTCAAGCGTAGCCATGATTACCCCTTGACCGCGCCGGCCGTGAGGCCGCGCACGAAATACTTGCCTGCGATCACATAGACCAGCAGGGTCGGCAGCCCGGCGATCATCGCCGCCGCCATATCCACGTTATATTCCTTGGCCCCGGTGCTGGTGTTGACCAGGTTGTTCAGCGCCACCGTGATGGGCTGGGAGTCGCCGCTGGAGAACACCACGCCGAACAGGAAGTCGTTCCAGATCTGGGTGAACTGCCAGATCAGGCAGACCATGATGATCGGGGTCGACATCGGCAGGATGATCAGCCGGAAGATGGTGAAGAATCCTGCACCGTCCAGTCGCGCCGCCTTTATCAGCGCATCGGGAATGCTGACGTAGTAGTTACGGAAGAACAGCGTGGTGAACGCCAGGCCGTAGACCACGTGCACAAACACCAGGCCGGTGGTGGTGCTGGCCAGCCCCATCTTGCCGAGGGTGAACGAGGCCGGCAGCAAAACGGTCTGGAACGGCAGAAAGCAGCCGAACAACAGCAAACCGAAGAACAACTGTGAACCACGGAAGCGCCAAAACGACAGCACATAGCCGTTCAACGCGCCGATGGCGGTAGAAATCAACACGGCCGGCACGGTGATCTTGATCGAGTTCCAGAAGTAACCGTCGACGGTGGCCCAGGCCTTGACCCAGCCGATGCCGGTGACCACGGTTGGCCAGCTCAGCAGGTTGCCGGTACTGATGTCTTCCGGGGTCTTGAAGCTGGTGAGCAGCATCACCACCAGCGGTACCAGGTACAGCAGAACCGCGAGGATCAGCACCGCATAGATCGCGATGCGACTCAGGCTGATGGCAGGTTTGGAGGCGAGACTAGTCATGACGCTTGGTCCTCAGCTCGGAATACAGGTACGGCACGATGATCGCGAGGATCGCACCGAGCATCAGGATTGCACTGGCCGAGCCCATGCCCATCTGGCCACGACTGAAGGTGAACGAGTACATGAACATCGCTGGCAGGTCGGAGGAGTAACCCGGGCCGCCAGCAGTCATCGCTGCCACCAGGTCGAAACTCTTGATTGCAATGTGTGCCAGGATCATCACCGCACTGAAGAACACCGGACGCAGGCTTGGCAGCACCACGCTCCAGTAGATGCGCGGCATGCTCGCGCCATCGATCTGCGCGGCACGGATGATCGACTGGTCCACGCCACGCAGGCCGGCCAGGAACATCGCCATGATAAAACCGGAGGCTTGCCACACTGCGGCGATCACCAGGCAGTAGACCACGCGATCCGGGTCGATCAGCCAGTCGAGACGGAAGCCTTCCCAGCCCCAGTCACGCAGGAGTTTGTCCAGGCCCATGCCTGGGTTGAGCAGCCATTTCCACGCCGTACCGGTGACGATCATCGAGAGCGCCATCGGGTACAGGTAAATGGTGCGGATAAAGCCTTCGCGACGAATTTTCTGGTCGAGGAAAATCGCCAGTGTCACGCCGATCACCAAGGTGATACCGATAAACATCCCGCCGAAAAGGGCCAGGTTCTTGCTCGCGACCCACCAGCGATCGTTGTCGAACAACCGCTCGTATTGCGCAAGGCCCGCCCATTTGTAGCTCGGCAGGAACGTAGACGTCGTGAACGACAGTACAAACGTCCACAGGATGTAGCCGTAGAAGCCCACCAACACGATGAACATGCTGGGCGCCAGCACCAGTTTGGGGAGCCAGCGCTGCAGTGCATCGAACGGCGAGGCTTTGCTGAACACAGCAACAGAACTCATGGGGAAATCCAATACAGGAAAAAAGGACTACAGGAACAGGCCTTGTGAGGGGGCAGGGGCCCCCCTCACAAGGTCAACCGTTACTTGGCAGACTTGATCGCAGCGCCGAGTTTCTTGGCGGTGTCGGCCGGGTCGGCTTTCGGGTCGTTGATGTAGTTGGTCACGACATCAAAGAACGCACCTTGCACGGCCAGGGTGGTGGCCATGTTGTGCGCCATGCTTGGCTGCAGGCCGCCGGTCTTGGCGTCGGCCAGGAAGTCCTTGGCCGCGGTCTGGGCGCAGGAGTCGAAGCCGAGCTTGTCCATTTCATTGAGCATGTCGGTACGAACCGGGATCGAACCCTTGTTGATGCTGAACACCTTCTGGAAGTTTTCACCCAGCACGACCTTGGCGATGTCCTGCTGGCCAGCGGCAGTGCCTTTGTCTTTCTGCTTGAACACCGCCAGGGAGTCGATGTTGTAGGTGAAGGCCTTGTCGGTGCCTGGGAAGGCTACGCACTCGTAATCCTTGCCGGCGACTTTCTTGGCAGCGGTCCATTCGGACTTGGCCCAGTCACCCATGATCTGCATACCGGCCTTGCCGTTGATGACCTTGCCGGCCTCGAGGTTCCAGTCCTGGCCTTTGCCGTCGACGTCCATATAGGTCGCGACTTTCTTCAGCTCGGTCAGGGCCTTGACCATCTGCGGACCGGTCAGCGCGCCGTTATCCAGGTCGACCAGGGCTTTCTTGTAGCCATCGGCCCCCATCACCGACAAGACGACGGCTTCGAACACGGTGCTGTCCTGCCAAGGCTGGCCACCGTGGGCGAGCGGGATGAAGCCCGCGGCCTTGAGCTTGTCGCCGGCTGCGTAGAATTCTTCGAGGGTGGTCGGGTTCTTGGTGATACCGGCTTTCTTGAAGACGGCCGGGTTGATCCACAGCCAGTTCACGCGGTGGATGTTGACCGGTACGGCGACGTAGTCACCGTCGAACTTCACGGTATCGGAGACTTTCTTGTCGAGCAGGGAGTCCCACTTTTCTTCTTTCGCGACGTCTTTGAGCACGTCGGTATCGAGCAGGCCAGTAGACGCCCATTCCTGGATGTCCGGGCCTTTGATCTGGGCAACACCTGGTGGGTTGCCAGCCACCGCGCGGCTTTTCAGCACGGTCATGGCTGTGGCGCCACCGCCACCGGCAACGGCGCCGTCTTTCCAGGTGAAACCATCTTTCTCAACTTGGGCCTTCAGGACATCTACGGCCGCTTTCTCACCACCGGAGGTCCACCAATGCACAACTTCAACCGTCCCTTTCGAGTCGGCGGCAAAAGCACTGAGGGGAAACAACGAGGCGACGGAAATAGCGATGGCGAGGCGATTAATCGCGTTCATCTGAGTACCTTTTTTTTGTTGTTATGCATGCAAGTCTGGAGCTTGCGCTGCACGGAGTTTAAACAGGGATGTTGCAAGCGCAGGTAACAAAGGGATGCACAAATGTCACCATCTGGTGACATAGCACCCCTCTGCCAAGGCGCTGGCCATGCTTGGGGACAAGGGCAGTGCAGGCAGCACTACCGCTTGCCAGGCGTGATACAGGTCCGGTTTGCCACCCCATATCCGACTGCTGGGCTGGTTATGCGGGCTGAGTTCGTGGTGCCAACTGCCATGGGCTCGATCAATAAAATGGGTGTCACAAAACTCCCAGAAGCACCGGTACCAGGTTTCATACTGCAACTCGCCGGTACGCTTGAGCAAAGCCTGGGCGGCGGCGCTGGCTTCGGCGTGGGTCCAGTGCAGGCGCTCGCGCACTATCGGGCGGCGGTTCCAATCCAGGGTGTAGACGATGCCGGGGGCACCATCCACCGCCCATGCAGACTCGCAGGCACTGGCGAACAGGCCTTTGGCGGCGGTCAACAGCCAGCCCGGCGTGGCCAGGCCTGCTTGCAGGCGTGCGGCTTCCAGGTGCAACACCAGGCGAGCCCATTCGAAACCGTGGCCAGGGGTGATGCCATAGGGGCGGAATCCGTCAGCGGGGTTGTCTTCGTTGTAGTCGAGCAAGGGTTGCCACTGGGCGTCGAAATGCTCGATCACCATGAATTGGTTGCCGGCGGCGTGGGTCTGTATCACACGCTCGACGATACGCAAAGCACGGTCCAGCCAGCGGGTATCGGCGGTGACATCGGCCAGGGCGAGAAACGCTTCGGTGGCGTGCATGTTGCTGTTGGCGCCGCGATAGGCTTCGACGCTGCTCCAGTCCCGGGCAAAGGATTCGAGCATCACGCCCTCCTCCTCGCTCCAGAAGAACTGGTCGATGATAGAGACGGCATCGTTCAGCAAGGTTTGCGCACCGGGTGCACCCACCGCCACCGCCGAGCTCGCGGCCAGGGCGACAAAGGCGTGCAGGTACGCGGCCTTACCGGTGTTGCCATCCAAGGCGCGAGGGGCGGCGAACCAGCCACCATGTTCGCTATCGCGCAGCGGGCCACTGAGCGCGGCGACCCCATGTGCGACCAGCTCGGCATAGCCCGGTACGCCCATGGCGTGGGCCATGGCGAAGCTGTGGGTCATGCGAGCGGTGTTCATGGTTTCGGCCTGGGCATTGGCTGGCAACTGGCCTTGATCGTCCAGGTTGCCAAAGCCTTCAGGCAAGCGGGCGGCCTTGGCGAATGACAGCAGGCGCTGGCCTTCGTTGGCGAGCCAGGCGTGATGGGCAGGTGCGTTCAGCCAACTGCTGGCAGGCAGTGGTTGCGTGGTCATGGGTAGCCCTTTTTATTTTTTATGGGATGGGCCCGAGTCTAAACAAGGGCGGGACGAGGGCAAGTAACGAAGGGGATGGGAAATGTCACCGGATGGTGACATTCACACCACTGAGTTGGCTATGGGGAGCGGGCTTGCCCTAATGCCGTTCAGTTAAGCGTACATCGCCTTCTGTAGGAGCGAGCTTGCTCGCGAAAAACGTCAACGATAACGCGTGTTTCCTGAATGAACGCGGCGCCTGTGAGCTTTTCGCGAGCAAGCTCGCTCCTACAAAAAAGCCTTAACTGAACGGCATTAGGGCAAGCCCGCTCGCCACACGCAAGCCCTCGCCACAGGCACACTCAGGAGCGAGTGTTACTGGATGAGTGGCGTGACAGCCGCCGGCGCATTGAGGCGCTGATTCAGGTTTTGCACCTGGCTCTGTAAGGTCGTGATATTGCGGGTGGTCTGGATGCGGAACACGTCGAACTCTTTGTTGGTCGGCGCATCGCTATTGGCTGACTGGTTGTCCTGGGCGCTCTTGAGGACCATGACGTCCTGTTCCAGCCGGGCGACGGCGGCGCTTGGGTTGCCCTGCTTCTTCAAGGCCGCCACGTCGGCGGCCAGCTCCCTGATCTCGGTATCACGCTTGCCGGCATCGACCTGCGCCGCCTTGAGGGTCGCCACGGCATCGGTCAGGGCCTGCACCTGGCCTTGCAGCTTGGCGTTGGCGGTCGACAGGTCGGTGGTGCTGGCGGTCATTTGCGCCAGGCGCTTGTCCAACTCGGTGGCCTGGCCGGCCACGCCCACTTGCTGCTTGCTCTGCTCCAGCAACTGGGTTTCCAACTGCTTGATCTGCAGTTTCAGCGCTTCGCTGCCGTTGTTCACGCTGGCCTCGCTGGCCACCACCTTGCCGGAAATATCCTGCAGGCGCCCCGCCGCTTCTTCACTGATGCGCGCAAAGCTTTCCTGGGTGGCGACCAATTGCTGGCCCATCAGGGAAATCTGCTGGAAGCTCCACCAGGCCAGGCCGGCAAAGGCGATCAGCAGCGCACCGACCAGCGCCCACAATGGCCCGGTGCTGGCGCTCTTGACCTTGACCACGGGGGTACTGCGCGAGCGCACGGACGTGGCGGGAGTCGGCACGAAATCATCGTCATCCCCGATGTCGGCCCGCAGGCTGGGAACATTGTCAAAATCGTCATTAGCATCGTTACGCATGAATCAACCTTGAATCGGTGAGGGAGCTACCTGGAACGCCGAGCGACGGGAGTATAAACCGCAGTCCCGCTGCACTGATCGACCCGGAACCCGGAATTCGGTTCCCGATGTGTTGCTGGTTATGAGCTTACTTCAAGCCAGGGTCCTGGGCTTTCCACCAACTGCAGAACTCGTCGAGGGCCGCCCACAGGCTGACCTTGGGCTCGTAGTCCAGATAATGCCTGGCCCGGCTGATGTCGAGGGTGAAATTTTTGTTCATCACCTGCATGCCCAGGCGCGACAACGCCGGCTCCGGGCGCCCGGGCCACATCGCACAAAACGCCTCGTTCAACGCCGCTACGCTGTAGGACAAGCCATACGACCGGTAACGGGTAACCTGAGGCATCCCCATCTGGCGCATCACGTAGTTCACCACATCCCACACCGGCACCGGCGTACCGTTGCTGATGTTATAGGCCTTGCCCAGCGCCGAACCGGTGGCGAGCAAGCCGCTGAGCAGCGCTTCGTTGAGGTTGTGCACGCTGGTGAAGTCGACCTTGTTCAGGCCGTCGCCGACGATGGCCAGGCGGTTCTTGCGCTGCATTCTCAGCAGGCGCGGGAAGATGCTCATGTCGCCGGCGCCGGTGACAAAACGCGGGCGCAGGGCCAGTACTTCAAGGCCGAACTCCTGGGCGCCGAACACCTTCTGCTCGGCGAGGTACTTGGTGGCGGCGTAGGGGTGCTTGAAACGCTTGGGCACCTGCTCTTCGGTCAGCCCGAGGTGATCGCGCCCGTCGAAGTAGATCGACGGCGACGACAGGTGCACCAGGCGCCTGACCCGTTGCTTGAGGCAGGCTTCGACCACGTTTTCGGTGACCAGCACATTGCCTTGATGGAAATCCTGATAACGCCCCCACAACCCGACAGCGCCGGCGCAATGCACCACGGCTTCGACATCGCGGCACAGGTCGCGCACCAGGTCGGCGTCATTCAAATCACCCTGGATAAACTCGGCGCCGCGCCGTACCAGGTGTTCCACACCTTCGGCGCGCCGCCCGTTGACCCGCACGTCCAGGCCCTGCTCCAGGGCGAAACGCGCAAAGCGCCCGCCGATGAAGCCGCTTGCGCCGGTGACCAGAATTTTCATGTATTACCCCGTGTTCTTTCGTTTTTCATCGCTGCTGCCTTGACGCCTACCATCACTCCAACGGCACCAACCATTGACCACAGGCCTGAGCCAGATGGTCGGTCAATAAGCCCAGCAGTTGCCCGCCACTGCGCCAATGATGCCAGTACAACGGTACATCGATGGGCTTATCTGGCAATAACTCGAGCAACACGCCCTTTTGCAACTGGTCGCGCACCTGCAACTCCGGCACCAGGCCCCAGCCGAGCCCGGCTTCAGTCAAGCGAATGAAGCCTTCGGATGATGGGCATAAATGATGTTCAAAACCGCCTTCTACCCCAAGGGAGGCCAGGTAACGGTGTTGCAGGAAATCATCAGGGCCGAACACCAAGGCGGGCGTGCGCGCCAGTTCATCGGCACGCACGCCTGCCGGGAAATGCCGGGCAATAAAGGCCGGGCTGGCCAATGCCCGATAGCGCATGGCCCCCAGCAACAGGCTGCGTGCACCGGCCACCGGTCGTTCGCTGGCACAAATGCAAGCCGCCACTTCGCCGGCGCGCATGCGTTTGAGGCCAACGGTCTGGTCTTCCACCACCAGGTCCAACAACAAATGCTGCTCGGCGCAAAACTCGCTGACGGCCTCGGCCCACCAAGTGGCGAGGCTGTCGGCATTCAGGGCGATACGCAGGCGCTCGGGCATGCCCTCTTCGTCCAGTGCCGGCACCTGGCTTTGCAGGTCACGCTCCAGCAACCGCACCTGCTGCACATGGTTGAGCAGGCGTCGGCCGATATCGGTGGGTGTCGGCGGCGTAACCCGCACCAGCACCGGCTGGCCGACCCGCGCTTCCAGCAATTTGATGCGCTGAGAGATTGCCGACTGCGACAGCCCCAGCACCTGTGCGCCGCGTTCGAACCCGGCCTGTTCCACCACCGCCGCCAGGGCGGAGAGCAATTTATAGTCGAACATCAGTTTCTCTAATGAGCGATCAGCAATATTGGTTTTTCTTATACAGCTCGTCCCATGAGAATAGCCAGCATTGCTTCTCTCTTTAAAAGGAACCTCACATGGCTGGCGAAACCGCCCTGGCGACCCTGCTGCGCAGCATGAGCCCGCAGTTGAACACGGGTGAGTATGTGTTCTGCACCCTGCCCGACCACCGTATCCCTGCGGGTTGCGAGGTGATCGGCAGCTTTCGCGAACCGCAAGGCCTGACGCTGATCCTGGAACGCCAGCAAGCCGAACTGGCCGGGCTGCCCTTCGACTATGTGGCGGCCTGGATCACCTTGAATGTGCATTCGGCCCTGGAGGCGGTGGGCCTGACCGCCGCCTTCGCCGGCGCGCTGGGCAAGGCCGGCATCAGTTGCAACGTGATTGCCGGGTATTACCACGATCACCTGTTTGTCGGCCATGCGGATGCCGAACGCGCCATGGACGTACTACGGCATTTGGCGGCGAACGCGGAGTAAAACCCTATGTGGCAAAGCTATCTGAATGGCCTGTTGGTGGCCCTGGGCCTGATCATGGCGATCGGCACGCAAAACGCATTTGTATTGGCGCAGAGCCTGCGCCGTGAACATCACCTGCCAGTGGCGGCATTGTGTGTGGTGTGCGACGCGATTCTGGTCGCCGCCGGGGTTTTCGGCCTGGCGACGGTGTTGGCGCAGAACCCGCTGTTGCTGGCAATTGCCCGCTGGGGCGGGGCGGCGTTCCTGCTGTGGTACGGCACCCTGGCGTTGCGCCGGGCGTTTTCCAGACAAAGCCTGGAGCAAGGCGGCAACCTCAAGGTGCGTTCATTACGCGCGGTCATGCTCAGTGCCCTGGCGGTGACGCTGCTCAATCCCCATGTATACCTGGACACGGTGTTGCTGATTGGCTCGCTCGGCGCGCAGCAGACCGAACCCGGCGCCTACGTCGCCGGCGCAGCCAGCGCTTCGTTCCTGTGGTTCGCCACGCTGGCGCTCGGCGCGGCCTGGTTGGCACCCTGGCTGGCACGCCCGGCAACATGGCGCCTGCTGGACCTGCTGGTGGCCGCGATGATGTTCAGCGTCGCTTATCAATTGATTGCTGCATGACGAATATTCCAAAACGCTCTGGAACCTCTATCCCACACAGTTGTTGCGTGGTTTTGCCGTACCCCCGGTGCTATGATCCGGACCCTGCGCCGCAAAGAGTACAAACTCCCCGGCGCTTGTTTGGCCGCCCGTGATCGGCCTTGCGCTCACCGCAACTGACCTGATTAGGAGAATCATCATGGCTTTCGAATTGCCGCCGCTGCCCTACGCACACGATGCCCTGCAGCCGCACATCTCCAAGGAAACCTTGGAATATCACCACGACAAGCACCACAACACCTATGTCGTGAACCTGAACAACCTGGTGCCTGGCACCGAGTTCGAAGGCAAGACCCTGGAAGAGATCGTCAAATCCTCTTCGGGCGGTATCTTCAACAACGCCGCTCAGGTCTGGAACCACACCTTCTACTGGAACTGCCTGGCGCCAAACGCCGGTGGCCAACCGACCGGCGCACTGGCTGAAGCGATCAACGCTTCGTTCGGTTCGTTCGACAAGTTCAAGGAAGAGTTCACCAAGACGTCCGTCGGCACCTTCGGTTCCGGTTGGGGCTGGCTGGTGAAAAAGGCTGACGGTTCCCTGGCCCTGGCCAGCACCATCGGCGCCGGCAACCCGCTGACCAGCGGCGACACCCCGCTGCTGACCTGCGACGTCTGGGAACACGCTTACTACATCGACTACCGCAACGCCCGTCCAAAGTATGTGGAAGCGTTCTGGAACCTGGTCAACTGGAAGTTCGTGGCTGAGCAGTTCGAAGGCAAGACCTTCACTGCCTAAGCAACCCTTGCAGTAGAAAGAGCCCGGCAATTGCCGGGCTAATGAGATGGTCACCCCCACACCCTGCGAGGGCTACGCTTTCGCAGGGTGTTTTGTTTTTGGAGGCCATCATCATGAGCGAGTCAGCACTGATCGGGATCGATCTCGGCAAACATAATTTCCACCTTCTGGGCCAAGACAAATCGGGCCGCGAGGTGTTTCGCAAAAAGCTCTCGCGAGCGCAGATGATGCGGTTCTTCGGCAACTTGCCGAGCT
>Ga0207671_10000264_pt1 | contig 78660 bp, 131 predicted proteins | sample KBSC24metaG_FD_184352 | JGI IMG/M metagenome (GOLD analysis project Ga0207671, IMG submission 184352) | Corn rhizosphere microbial communities from Kellogg Biological Station, Michigan, USA - KBS C2-4 metaG (SPAdes) (version 2) | ecosystem: Host-associated > Plants > Roots > Rhizosphere > Soil...
GCGCACAGTCGGCGACGGCAGAGTGTACAGCATTAAACTGCCGCCCCCGCTCTACGACTGGTTGCGCTCGCGACCGACCGAGGAGGTACGCGAGCATCTGACCCGGTGGATGGTCGAGGCGCATATCGTCTAGAGACGTTTCCGAGATGCCAACGCCGATCCGTCTCGACCCGCACCGCCTGCTCGAATAACTAGAGACGTTTCCGACCGAGCGATCGACCGCCCCGACAACCCGCAGCCGGTCATCGTCCCACGCTAAATCGATGCCTGATTGGTTGCTCATGCGCTCTAATCAGGCATGAGAACAAAAAATCCTGCAACAGACAAGCAGCGGCGCGGCTAACCGGCGTCGTCAGCCTCATGTGGGTATTTCAGACAGTACGAGCAATTCGGCAGACACTCCTTGTCAAAATGAGCGCAGAACTCGGTAAACGCCGCCAGACCAACCTTCAGCCCATCGATCACGTCTGCGGGATTGTCCGCAATGACCGAACTCGTGCGCATCTGCGGGACATGGCCGCGCCATTTGCCGTCATCGGTTTCGGTCAAGATGTACCGCTGCTCACGCTTGTGCCTCACGCCTCCACCTCCTCCCCTTCCAACCCCTCCTGCGCCTCCTCAACCACGCCCGCTTGCTCAAACTCGATTGCCTGCAAGAATGAGTCGTACGATCCAATGAGATTCTTGAGCGCGCTGATTTTCTTGAACGTGTCGATAGGCACAGGCTCACCACCATTCAACCTAATCTCAATCGGAGGTATTAGCCATTCGAATGCCCAAACCTCACGTTCACGTGCTTCACACTCTGCCGCCATACGAGCTTCGTTTAGGCTGTTCACGTCTCCAACCCCTCCCGCGCCAGGGCGATCAGCCGCTGTGCCGCTGCGCTGCGACTGTAGTTCAACCGGTCCTTCATGCCGCATGGAAGCACAGCCACCCAGTGCCGCGAGTAGCCCCGAAACGTCGTACGAAGCGTCCCTGAACGGTTAGTGCGCCAAACTGCGTTGCTCTCGCTGTGGACCTCACCAACAACAGCACCGTCCACTTCGACCCGATAGGCAGTCGGCTTGCGCTTGTCGTTCGCAGCGTGGTTGTAGGAATGCGCTTTGATAGGAATAAACTTCACGCTCATGGTGTCGCCTTCCTCCCCTCCCCCTCGCCGGTCCCCGCTCCCCCGTCGTCTCGGGTGGGGGTGGAGGAACGGCGGTTCTTGCTGCCCGGTGGGCGCCCGCCCTTGACACGAGGAACGCCTTCTGGTTGCGTCCGCGCCTTGTACGCCGCCAACTCCTGCACGTGGATTAGCCGACGACCGTACAGACCACGCGCATTCAGTCGCCCCTTCGTGATAGCGATCCTCAATGCGGCCTCAGTCACGCCGAGCGCCGACGCAGCCTCGGGGATCGTCATGTAGTCTTCAGGTTCCATGCGAGTAGTATACCAAAATAATTTATGTTTGTGCAAGGTATTTATCAATAAAGCTATTGACAAGGTAAAGTATCTGTGATACAATAAGACAACACTGAAACGAACCGAGGAGACAACGACAATGACACTACGAGAATTCTGCACCGCTCACGCCAACGACCGATTTACGATCGAAGATGACAGCTTGGGGCCAACCCCGCAGGTGACGCCGTACGATGCGGACGATGTTTCAACTTATTGGACGGGAACCGCGCTTCAGTCTGCACTGGTTGAGTACGGCGGCGACTTCGCGAAGATGCTTGACGGCGACTTTATCCCTGAAGTCAAGTTCTGCTAGGTGCCCCGCCACCGACGAACCGGGGGCGCGCGCGAGGGAGACGACGACGACGACGAGGGGAAGGAGACAGCGAGCGATGAAAGATACCGGGTTAGGGAGCATGGCAACAGTTACACGCATTGAAGGATGGGAAGTCACATGCCCGAAGTGCGGAGAGGGTGTTGGAAGTCCGGGTACAGGCGCGTTTATGTGGATCGCACAGGACTTGCTGAACCACGACGGCAAAGTACACTGCTATCAATGCGGCTTCGACTCGCGCCTGCCCGCTCGATATATCAAGAAAGCGAAAACGCCATGAGCAACGACCTGCCCGACAAAATCACACTGGCCGACCTCGGAGGCATCGACTTCGGCACGCCGCAGGACTGGACCCCCACACCCCACCCCGCGCCGCCGCCGTCGGACGACACGAGCGCACTCAATCGCGAGATTGCGACTTTGCGCGGCTGGCACGACGCCGTGACGGTAGACCCGGAAGGCAACGAGCACAACATCGTCCGCAACGACGAAACCGATGAAGAGGAGTATGATTGGGATGCGCTGCCCGACTACGCCTCCGACCCGGCTGCCGCGTTCGAGCTGCTCCAGCACTGTCAAACTATTCGCGGCGTCAGTCGCGGTAAAGTGATGGATAACTGCGGAGGTATCAAGTTTACGATCTACAATGACACGCGGCAAGTCGTCGAATGGAGTGTTTGGCGCGGCCCGAACGGATACGCTGAGGCCGACACACTCACCGAAGCCATTGCAAGAGCCTGCCACGCCGCCCTCGCCGCAATCAAAGGAGACCGAGACGATGGAACCAACTAAGACGCCCACGGCATTCAGTCCTGGGCCGTGGGAGATAGACGAATTCCGCGAATCCTACAGCGGCAGACATACAGCGTTTATTGCCCAAGTTGGGGGTCAGCGAGTCGCGCAAGTTCGATACACCGACGCCACAGCCACAGAACGCAAGGCGAACGCTTATCTAATATCTGAGTCACCTGCCATGTATTCTGCGTTGCTTACGGCGCGCGAGCACCTACTACGCTATTCCGATAGTACGAACGTGGACTATATCGACAACGTGCTTGCAAAAGCGAGAGGCGAATGATGATGGAACGAACTGACACCCCGCCCCCGACGCAGGGCTACGGCCACGATGAATTTCTGAACGACCTGCTTGAGAACATACCAGAAGAATGGGACACTGACGAAGCAGCAGAAGCGATTGCCATTGACTACTTGCGACACCTGGAAAGCGAGGTGAAACGGTTAGGCGGACGGTTCTATCCGTGGGCCGATGACACCCCGGCGCAAGGCGAGCGGGGCGAGGAGCCGATGCACCGGTACGCCAACCGCGACCCGGCCGCATTGGAACCTTACTACTCATGGCATGTTCAAGCCATGACCGAGGAAGGGCTGCACGCGAAGTCGGCAATAGCGGCTGAGTTAGCGTTTCGGGATGCCGAGATCACTGCCCTCCGACTAAATTGCAAAGTGCATCAGCGAGCATTCCGAGAACAGCGGGAGGTTGCGCAGGACGCAGGCGAGAAGTTGTTCCGGGCGCGGGAGGAAGTCGCCGGCCTGCGGGCGCGGCTGGGGGAGGCGGAAGTGGCACTGCGTCAGATGAGAGGGGAGTGTATGGAGCCGTCGCCGCCGTCAGCCACAGGGCAGGTGGCAGAAGGGAAGCAACCATGAACTACTACGCTGAAATGGAACAGAGAATCGACCAATTAACCGGCACGCTCCGCGCCGTCACCGCCGAGAGGGATGCGCTGCGGGAAGGGATTAAACAGCTTGCCGAAGAGTACGACGGCGAATACGAATTGGCACTATCGGCAGCATGTCGCGACCTAATATTTCTGCTCGCCTTAGCAGACCGGGTGCGCGAGCAGGCGGCGGCGGGGCAGGCAGAGGAAGGGGAGGGAGGAGGGAAGGCGACGTGAGCGCACGCATCTTAGACATTGTGACAGAACGCCCGCCCGACGCTGGTGAAACCGTATTCTACGTCTGCTGGATCGACTGCACCGGCAAGCACGGGCAAGCGCGCAGGCCAAGAAGCTGCCACGCGGCCACGAACGAAGTGCGCGACCTTCAGCGCAAGTACCCGGAGACGCGATACTTTATCATGCGCGAGACGACTCCTGAGCCTCCTCGCGCAGCCGTCTAGCCTCTTGCTCCCGCTTACCCACAGGAGGCTTCTTCTTCGCCTGCTGCTCCCGTCCTCCTGCGCGAGCGGAGGCCGGGGCGACAACCGGGCCGGTGCCGACGTACTTTTTGATGCGTTCGATTTTCTGTTCGAGGGTCATCTCGGTATCCTCCTAAACGCTGCCTGACGGTGGGCTGACATGGCGCGTTGTATGCGTGGATCGATTGGTTGTTGTTTCGGCTCGTGCTCGACTTCCATCGAAGCAATCAGCGCGTGTAATTCCTGCTGATCCATCCCCAAGTAGTTGTAGGAAGTGGCGGCATCACTGTGGCCGTAGAACGTCTGGATGTGCTTGATCGTACACCCTTTCACCTTCATCAGCGACGTGCCAGCAAACCGCCGGAACGCGTGCGCCGAGAGGGGGCCTTTCTGGTCGATGCCCGCGATCCGGCAGAGCGCGACGAGAATTCCTTTCATCCTCTGTTCACTCATCGGGCGCACGATCGGGCGCACGATCGGCGCGCCGCCCTGCGAGAACACCGGGACCGCGAACAGCCGCTCGTGCTCGCACGGCCTGTTCTCGATCCACGCCCGAACATGGCGCACGGCGTTCGGGTGCAACGGCAGGGACCGGCTCTTACCGCCCTTGCCTTGCCGAACGGTAATCATCGGAAGCTTGTCGGATAGATCCAGGTCGGTTACGTGGAGCGCGCACACCTCCGCGCGGCGCAGCCCCGTGTACGCCAGGACCGCGAGTACCGCCGTCGCGAGATGCGCGCGGTAGAGCTGGTTGTCGCCGCGCCCGTCGATTAGGCGCGGGCACGCGTCGAAGAGCGCCTGCACCTCCTCGCGAGTCGCCCACCGCTTGCGCGGTTTCTCCGTCACCTTCACTTTGATCTCACCGATCTCCGCGCACTGCTCCAAGCCGATCGCCTTCCGCTCCTTGTACAGCCACTTCGCAAAACTCTGGAACGCGGCGACCGCCGCCGCCCGTGTCCGCTGAGCACGCCCGGTCCGCTTGCGCAGGGTATCGTACATCCGCACGTAGTCGGCTGTCAGGTCGCCCGGTTCCGGCACGCGGCCGAGCTTCCCCGTCAACCACTTCACCAGCCCGCGCAGATGCGACACGTACGCGTGCCCGCTCGCACTGCTCCATCCCATCTTGTTGCACTTGTCCGCCCGGAACGCCTCGATCAGTTCGTCCATTTGCGTGATCTCCTACTGACGATAAGTATACATGCGTCTACAATTATTGCAAGCATAAAACACCAAATTAATAAAAACGCGTAGAAATGCTGTAGGTATCTTTACTGTGATTGTGTCTACCAGGGACCGTGAAATTAACGCTGATTATATGTCAGGTGTCTACGTGATTGAAGATTAGTAGAGGAGTTAAAAGCGGGGCGTCGGGGTTATGAGTGCCGGGATCGGTCGTTAATGTATTTTAAGAATGAATAGCCGGGAACTTACAGGTATATGGCGCACCGAACGAGCAATTAACGTTTGGCGTTAATGGGGTTGTTAAACGGCCAGAAGTTCCGACAGACCGCGCGCATGATCCACAAGCAAACGTTCCGCCACGGCGCGTTTGTCCGGTCCGATCTGCATTAGGTAACCTTCGATTTGACGCGCCAACCGAACGTCAAGCTTAGTCTCCTCGGTACGCGTAAACACGCGGACTGCCTCCGCCTTGTTACAGCGATAGGCGTCTACAAGCTTTTCAACCGTAGACCACTCGGTTCCACTCTCACCGTTCTCTATCCGATTTACCTGCTGACGCGACATACCTGCCAGCTTTGCCGCTGCCTCCTGTGTTAACGGCACGTTGAGGCGCGCCTCTTTCAAGTACGCGCCTATTTTGCTATCCACAACCATCACCTCCACTCTGTGACAGATTGTCCTATACATGTTACAACATTTAATGTAACATTGCAAGAGACACCGCGTAAACTACGGTTGACAAATGGTATTTATATCTGTATAATTGTTCACATGAGAACCTCAACTTCCAAAAAGTTCATCTACAATGCCGACCCTGTAGCTGCTGAGCGTCGACGGCGCAACATCACACAGGAAACGATAGCCAAGCAAATCGGCTATACGCGCCAGCAAGTGAACCGTGCGGAAAACGGCGAAAGCGCGTCCTTTGTCCTGCTGCAAAGGCTATGCAAGGCTCTCGATGTTCCCCTATCTGAAGTCATTCCCGATCTATCTGCGGTTGCTTAAACTATTTTAGGCTAATTTGTCCTATTTACTTGACATGGTGTAACATTCATGGTACAATCCTATCAGTTCACACGAATTGATCGGAGGCGCGACACGATGGATCGACAAGCAATCAAGCAAGCCCTATTCCTGCAGAAAGTGCAAATCGAACTCTTGGAAAATGCTCGGCAGGCGCGACAGGCCGCTAGCGACTTTAGTCACGCTGGCTTTGCGTTTACCGGGTTCAGGCTCAGCAAGGAAGAATTCGCGACGATCGACGCGTTCCGTAAGATCGCCGCACGGATAGAACAGGAGTGCCAGGAAGCGATCAACAACCCTGCGATCTTGCAGGCAGAGGCGCAATCATGACAACCGCAACCACCGACCGACCGCGAACCACGACGCGCGCGGCCAACAAACACGAGAAGGCAGACAGCCTGTACAAATTGGGTTACCGGATCACGCGGGTTCGCAATATGGAGATTTTGATCTCGAACCCATCTGGCGCCATCTACCACATCGACTGCACAGCCGGAACGTGCAGCTGCCCCGCATCGGTAGCGTGCTGTCACCTGCTCGGAATTCACGGACTGCTACTCGATCAGGGCAACGCCCTCGGGTGCCGGGCGCAAGAGATGCTCCGCGCTGGTGGGAACACGGCGGAATGGATGACGCTGGCGGGGCGTGCGAAGCGGATGAGCGATCGGGCGTTTGATGTGTTGCTGGCGTTGGAAGCGAGAGACAACAAAGGGGCGGATGCTTAGAACAACCGCCCCGGCTCCCCGACCAGTGAGCATAGGTAAGCATTGTACCCGACCACTGGACGCCAGCGACCGCAGAAGATAGTCGCGTCCGCATCGCCTGAGAGAGCGATAGCAAGTCACACAGAATTCAGCGGCCCGGCTCCCGTCCCGGAACCGAGCCGCACCACCCGAAAGGACCGGGATACCAACATTATGGCAGATCCAATACTCGCATGGCACTTTCGAGACAAAGACGGCACAACTAGCCGGCTAGCAAAGCCTGAAGAAGTCGGCGTTCGCTATTCCGTCACGCCACCGATCACCTGTTGCCGAAACGGACTGCACGGTTCGATCCGAGCGATTGACGCTCTCGGACACGCTGCATCGACCACAGCGATTGTCTGCCGGACTTCCCACGAAGGCGAGGTGGATCATCAGTCCGACAAGATCGCGTCCGAGCATCGAACCGTTCTGTGGCAGGCGGATTGTACGGCGGTTTTCCATGAGTTCGCGTGTCTGTGTGCCGAGCAATCGTTCGAAGTTATCAAAAAGCGCGGGACGGTTGTCGCGCCTGAAATGCTAGCGTGTGTGGATGCGAAGCGGAAGTGGTTGCGCGGAGAGATCAGTGACTCTGAACTGTATGCCGCCAGCGATGCCGCCTACGCTGCCGCCCGCGATGCCGCCAGCGATGCCGCCTACGCTGCCGCCTACGCTGCCGCCAGCGATGCCGCCTACGCTGCCGCCCGCGATGCCGCCCGCGCTGCCGCCCGCGCTGCCCAAAACACTTTGTTGGAAGAAATGCTCAACGCGCTTCAACCGAGAGGAGTACTGACCAATGGCTGACCTCTACCCCTGCCCAGCGCCGTCCTGCCCCGCTTTCCTCGACGCCCTGCCGGACTGCGACGACGACCCCGAAACCCTCGCCGCGGTAGACGCCGGAACGGACGCGGCGTACCGGCAACTCGGGTTCCACACGGAACTCGTTGCGCAGAACCTCCGGGCCGAGGCGGAGATGCGAAACAACGTCGTCCGGGACCGCGACGGGTCGCCGTGCTACTTCGCCCCGCTGCGCCCCGATCCCGGCGAACTGCGGAGGCTGGAACTCGCGGAGGCGGCTGAGGAGGCCGAGAAGGGGCGGCGGAAGCGGCTCGCGGCAGTTGAGGAGGAGTTGGCGGCGGCGCGGGTACGGGTGGCGATGTTGGAGGGGTTGCTGGCGAGGAAGGAGCGGGCGGCGGCATGACACGCGCCCTGCTCGACTACCTCGCCGCCTGCCTCGCCGCACGCACGGAACCGGACTACCGCCGCGTCTGCGCTATCACCGGCGTGACTGGCTTAGAGGCCGACCGCCTCGTGCAGCAGGCGTACGCACATATCGCACGGCAGCAGGTATCGGGCTGGCGGCATGAGCGGAAGTCGCAGGAGACGCGACGGCGGATCGGGGCCGGGGTGCGGCGGGCGCGGGAGGTCGGGGTGTTGGAGTTTGAGGAAGGGAGGGCTGCGTGAGAGCGTGTTGCAACTGTTATTTCTACCGCTTCAAAGCCAGCCACGACAGCGGACCTGCAAACGAAATCGGCTGCTGCGACAGCCCAAAGACGAATGAGCAGATCAGGCCAGCCGGCGTTGCGTACGCGCTCTCACTCCTATCAGGCCACATCCCGGAAGACGTGTACCTTCGCAACTTGGAATCGCTGAGGCGCGAGATGACCGACTTCCGGGTGCGCGGCGACTTTCGCTGCATCAATTGGCAGAAAAGATCGTGACCATCGAAGCCGCCCACACCTACATTCGCGACTGCACCACGAGCGGGCGACCCGTTGACCTCGAACACGCGGGGAAGTTGAGCGGATTGCGCGGCCCGTCGCTCCATCGGTTCGTGGTGGACTGCCAGGCGAGCGGACCGGTTCCGAAGTCCGGCGGGAAGCGGCGCAAGATCGCGAGTGCAGAGGACGGTTGGCTGGCACTCGCGGCGGTGGTCTTGGGTGGTGATTGTGAGGAAGAAGAGGAGGCAGAGGAAGATGGGCAGCCAGACGCGCTATCGGAATGAGTACGGCACGACAACCGGCTCCTACCACGAGCAGGGAACCACTCAGGACGCGCGGGAAGCCGCCGTAGAACGCCGCAGACGGGCATGGCGGGCGTGCCGGGTCAACGACGCTATCAACGCGGTCGTGATCTCTCTCTGCTTCCTGGCGCTCGCTGGAACGCTCGGGTGGGCAGCGGTTTCGATCCTGATGGGGTGCGGGCAATGACACAGCCTCGGCTGCTGGACTTGTTCTGCGGGGCGTCAAGTATACAGAATAAGTCAAAAAGGTATAATATAAGCAATCAATTGCAGGAGGGCTTATATGACCACCGTTACTTGCCAGCATTGCGGAAAAGTCTTTGAAAGTCAGCGGCGCACTCGGAAGTTTTGTTCTGTCACCTGTGCGAACCGTAGCATTCACGCAGTTGTAAAGGAGCGCAATTGCCGCCATTGCGGAGCGGCCTTTCCAGTTATCAGTTCAGCGGATGCCAATCGGCAACACTGCTCCAGAGCGTGCGCGAAAAACTACAACGCTCTGCGAATCCACAAGTGGAAAGAAGAGCGACCTGGGTACATGAAGCCTTACAACGAGACGCGCAAGGCTAAAGACCCTGAGATTAACAAGAGGAGAGCGCGAGAGCAGCGAGCAGAGATACTGAGGCTTTTAGGCGGGGCTTGTGTGGTTTGTGGTGCAAGCAATCCTAACTGGCTACACGTTGATTACATCCCTACGCAAAAGGATTTGCGATTCCGACACCCGCGCCACATTAAATTTGTACGTGAACACTTATCCGAATTCCGAATACTTTGCGCCAACCACCATTACGAACTGACTTTAACAGGCGCAATCGAAGGAACAGACATTACGCAATGAGACGACCGAGGTTGTTGGATCTTTACGCAGGAGCCGGTGGTGCCTCTATGGGCTATCACCGCGCAGGCTTTGAAGTGGTCGGCGTGGACATGCGCCCGCAGCCGCACTTTCCGTTCCAATTCGTGCAAGCTGACGCGCTGCAGTACCTGCGCGAGTACGGACGATGTTTCGACGTGATCCACGCGTCGCCGCCGTGTCAGACAGACACACGGCTTGCGAAACTGCACCGCGCCAAAGGGCCAGAGTACGACGCTACGCACAAGAGTATGACCGCGCCGACGCGCGACCTGCTGATAGCATCCGGCAAGCCGTACATCATCGAAGGCGTTGAAGGTGCGCCTCTGCTGAATGCCCTCACGCTCTGCGGCACGATGTTCAACCTTCGCACGGACTGCGGAGCCGAACTGCGGCGGCACAGGCTATTCGAGACGAATTGGTTTGACGATCTGCTGTCCGTGCCGCTCTGTCAACACGGCTCTGACCGAACGATTGGGGTGACCGGGACCGGTCACCCCATGACGGGAGCGCGGCGGTTCAGCAGAAATCGGACTGTGACCGTTACGGGTCACAGTCCGATGGACGGGCGCAAGAAACGCGTTATTACTATCACTGGCGCAACGCCGCAACAGAACACTGTGCGCAACCTGATTCGCGAGACGTTTCCGGTGAGCGCGGCACGAACGGCGATGGGCATTGACTGGATGACATCCATGAAAGAATTATCGCAAGCGATACCGCCTGCATACACGCAGTGGATAGGCGAACGGCTCATGGAGCAACTGAGATGAAACCAGCGACCCCCGACTTCAACCCCCACCAGTCCCGCACCGTCCCCCACCGCCGCAGCTGGCGCGACCGGCCGGAAGCGCCGCACGGGAGGCGACGACGGGAAGTGCCTGAAGGGGCGGGCGTGGTGTGCTGGGGATGCTTGATGTTCCTCGGCTGGGCCGCGATCGGCTTGGGTTTCTTGCTGAAAGGACTGATGAAGTGAGCGACATTCAGACACGCATCAAAGACAAGCGCGCGGAAATCGTTCAGCAGTACCGGGCAATCAACGAAGCGAGAGCCGCACTACGTGACACGGAGAGACGCTTGGAGGTCTTAACGGCGCAGATGAGGGCGCTTGCCGAGGAAGAGGCGGAGACGGTCCCGTGTGCGGTTGTGGACAAGCTGCCGAAAGGGTATCAGGCTCCGGTGTATGTGCCAGCGGGCAAGGCGGCATGAGCAAACCCATGATGAAGTGCGGCCACGCGGCCAACGCTGTCACTGCTGACGGTAAGCCCTCGTGCGTTATCTGCGCTGGAATTCATCCCGGACACAACATCGTGGATGACGCCCCGCCCGACCTGAGCACCCGAACCGCGCGCTGCTTCTACTACGGCATGGTGCCGAGCCGCAACGAGTGCAGTCAATGTCGCGGCAAAGATGCGTGTGGATGTGAGCGACCATCCAACACGGATTTGGCTTTCTTCGCTCACAAGCCAGACGCACTGTTCGACGAATTCTACTGCGGGTGCATGTCGTGGGATTGACCGGATCAACTCGGAGCCTGACGCGGAAATCCTGGTCGCGCACCGGCGAGAGACGCACGCCGGGTTGCGAGAGCGGCGCCTGGCGATCAGTGCCGTGCCAGCCGAACAGAGCGCAGCGTGAACCGCTCTACGTCCGGCAGAGAGCCGCTGGTGAGCGTCCTCGTGTTCCTCGCGGGGCTGGCGCTCGGACTGGCGGCGCACGCGATTATGGCGGCGATTGGGAGGTATCCGTGACCGGCATGGAGATCAAGCGCCGATCGAACACCGGCATCCGCTACGTGAATTGGGGCGGATGGTACGACACGCCGGACGGTCGCGGTCTGTGCCTCGCGCGGTGGATGTCCGGACATCAGAAGCACATCCGCAATCCGCGAGGACGCAGGCGATGCGGTAGTCGGTTGTGGATGAAGCAGAACCGTGAGATGTGCCCGCGCCTGCGCCGGACCCGCAGGCGGTAGAGCAGCCACCGACGCCGGGTTAGTTGTCCCGGCCCCGGCTGCACGTTGCGTGAAGCCTACGGAACAAACATAAATCGGCCCACGAGATGGGGCATCCCCGAATAAGTTGCAGGAATAAGGGGAATGCCGTAGGTTTCACGGAGCGTGCATAGGCGGCACGTTCGGCCCCGCTCCTTACACGAGAAAGCGAGGTGAAGCCATGTGACGGACTTTGATACCGGGACGCGATCGGGGATACGCGAGCGAAGGTGAATATCAGCCGCAGGGGGTTTCGGGTTCGGTCCCTGCGGACTGGCCCCAATAGCATAAGCGCCGAAAGGTGCGGGCAATGCGCCTGGAAACCAAGAGCCGGGAAGATGTCAGTTCGAGCCTGACAAGGGGCGTTGTGTGAGAGAGGAGACGACGTTGGCTGAAAACACACTGATAAGCTGGGCCACGCATACGGCGAATTTTTGGACTGGTTGCATTAAGGTGTCCGACCCCGGACTTTGCACAAACTGCTACGCCGAGACGCTTATCAACCGATTCGGCGGCAACTTCGAGCGCGACAGGCCGATGGTCAAGAAGGTTTGGAGTGACATCCCGCGCTGGCAGAAACAATCCGAGAAAACCGGCGACCGGCCCCGCGTCTTCGTGATGAGCCTGGGTGATTTCTTCGAGGCCCTGCCTGAAAACCACAAGGACTACTACGACCTCTACGAAGCGCGGAGGCGTGCTATCGACCTGATGGAGCAGACAACCGGGATAGACTACCTGGTCCTGACGAAGCGCATCTCCAACGTCCGCAAGATGGTCCCGCGCCACTGGCTGGAGATTTGGCCCTCCCACATCCGCCTCGGCATCAGCGTCGGCACGCAGAAGGACGCCGACCGGGACATACCCCGACTGTTGAAGATCGACGCGCCCAACTTCTTGAGCATGGAGCCCTTGCTGGAGAGGGTCGATATCTCATGGGCGCTTGAAAGCCACGAGTTAGGCGAACTGCCGCAGGACGAAAACGGGCACGCATCTTCGGTGTACTCGAACGCGATTGACTGGGTAATCACGGGCGGCGAGTCGGGACCGCACGCGAGGCCGATGCACCCCGATTGGGCAAGGTCTCTGCGCGACCAGTGTCAAGCGGCTGGTGTTGCTTTCCACTTCAAGCAATGGGGCCGCAATCTGCCGGAAAGTCAATGGGACAGCTTCTCCGCAGACATCAACGCGCAACGATGCGCCCGGAATAGTTACGACCTGAGCGAACGAACCATTCGCAGCGTGCGCGCCCACGGCGAACGCTTCTATCCGATGAACAAAAGTGAGACAGGCCATCTCCTCGACGGCGAAGTGTGGCAGCAGTTTCCCGAGGCGCTGACGCCGTCGCTCTTTGCCGCCACCGCCGCGACCGGGAGCGAGGGAGGGGCGTGAGCCGCCCTGTCCTACGATACCACGGCGGCAAATGGAAACTCGCTCCGTGGATCATATCGCACTTCGGCCCGCACAAGGTCTACACCGAGACGTTCGGCGGCGGTGCGTCCGTCCTGATGCGAAAGGCGCGTTCCTACGCAGAAGTTTACAACGACCTTGACGGCGAAATTTGCAATCTCTTCTGCGTTCTTCGCCACCGATCGCACGAGCTGACCCGCGCACTCGAATTGACGCCGTTCGCGCGAGATGAATACAAGCGCAGCTTTGAGATAAGCAAAGACGAACTTGAGCAGGCGCGGCGCACGGTCATTCGCTCCTACATGGGATTCGGCTCGAACTCGTTGAACCGCGACCTCAAGAGCGGTTTCCGATCGTGCAGCAACCGAAGCGGAACGACGCCCGCACACGATTGGGCGAACTTCCCGAAAGCGATTGCTGAAATAGCCGACCGGCTGAGTGGCGTCGTGATTGAGAACCAAGACGCGAAGGAAGTCATGGCGGCGCACGACAGCACAGAAACGCTCCACTACGTGGATCCGCCCTACGTTCATTCGACGCGTTCAGGAGCGATGCACGGCAACCACGGATACGCCCACGAGATGACCGACGCCGAACACGAGGCATTGGCGGCGTTCCTGTGTGGATTGGAAGGCATGGTCGTCCTAAGCGGCTATCACAGCTCGCTCTATGACCGCCTGTATCGTGACTGGAAACGCACCGACAAATCCGCACTTGGCGACGGAGCGGTAAAGCGCACTGAGGTTCTATGGTTCAACGACAGGGCAGCGACGGCGATAGCCCAGGGCAACCTATTCGACCCATAGCCTCCCTCACCCCGCCGACCCCGACGACCCCGGCGACCCCGACGACCCCGGCGGCGGTTGCGGCGAGGGTGGTGGGGACGGGGCGCAGGGAGACGAGCGGCTAGTGATTGGCGCTCTCTGATGGGTCGCTCGGGTCATGAGGCCAAGGAGCGTTCACGCTGTCGAGATATGCGAGGAGCGCCTTCTGCATGACAAGGCTTTTTGGTTCACGGCTCGACTTGGCATAGAGGTCAAGCCGCTCAAGAACATCTTCGTCGATACGGATTGTCAGTTGAACTTTGGGTGGAGTTGTGATTTTCGGCATTCGGGTCTCTCCTTTTGAGACAAAAACAGATTATACCATATAACTTAAATAGGTATTTCCTGTCTTGACTTTTCTTGGTATTACCGGGTATTATCCGTCATACAGTACGAATTGATTGGAGAAACCAATGAGCACAGAAGACCCAATCGCCCAACTGAAGAAGTTGCGCGAACCGTTCCTACCAAACCAAATCAGCAAGTTGCCGAAGGGCAACATCACTCTCGACTATGTGGGGCATGCAGCTCTAACGGATCGGTTGCTTGACGTGGACCCGCTTTGGTCCTGGGAACCGCTTGCCCTTACGCCCGAAGGTCTGCCGCTGCTCGATAGCGACGGCGGTCTGTGGATCAAATTAACAGTCTGTGGAATTACGCGCCTGGGCTACGGGGATGCGGCCGCGAAGTCTGGACCGAATGCAATGAAGGAGCGAATCGGGGACGCGCTTAGAAACGCTGGCATGAGGTTCGGGATAGCGCTCGACCTGTGGCACAAGGGCGAATTGCACGACAACGCAAATGCCGCGAAGCCCCCTGCGACGCGCACCGTCGTGCGGAACGGCCAGCGCGTCAATACAACGACCGGCGAAATCCATGACGACGAAGCCGTAAAAGCTGCTGCCGCAAAAGAAGCCGCCGAGCGTGCGGAAGCCGAGAAAGCCGAAAAGAAGCGGCGGCTCGACGAACTCAATCAAGAGTTATCTTCGCGGTTCAAGAAACTCGGCTACGACGGTGATCCTCAATATCTCGCCAAGGCGCTTTGCAAGAAGGACAAGCTGGTCGTGGTTGACATCAAGAACGCGATGATGCTCACAGACGAGGCGTGGATACACGCTCTCACGGAAGGCGGCATTAAGCGCCCGGAAGATATGCCGAAGACCAAGGCAAAGATGGTCGAGGAAGCGCCGCCGCTCGAATTGTCAGGCGACGACGATCCATTCGCAGACAAGCCGCCCGTAAGCGCCGATGCTAGCGCGCAAACCTTGGCAGCGATCGCCGGACGTTAGACCATTTCAGTATGGCTAGGCCAGAGCCATACTGTACAGACGGATGCACTCGTGGCATTCCGAGGGTGGGTGTTCGAAGCGGCTGGCCCCGCAGAGGACACCCGCCCGTTTTCATTTATTAGGTGACGATTTGAACCGCAATCAACCTTCTGAATATCGCTCTTACGCTGAATACCTGCGACACCCAAAGTTCCGTGCTGTGCGGGCAATAGTCATGGGCCGCAATGGAACTTCCTTTTCCTCACGAAATTCCCTGCCCGCTATGAAGAGTTTGCCGGTGAACTGCCAGACAACGCGTGGATCGGAACCACGGTTGACCGTCAGTGGGCCGTGCAGCGGGCAGAGAAGGCGTTCAAGAAGGTTATGGATGCAGGACACCAGGGCGTGCGCTGGCTGTCCTGCGAGCCGATGTTGGAGCGGTTGACCTTCGAGTCGCTCGACATGTTCAATTGGGTTGTGGTTGGCGGTGCGAGTCGAAGCACTCAAACACCGGAATTCAAGCCGCCGATCGAGTGGGCGTTCCATCTGTGGCAGCAGGCTCGCACGGCTAATGCCGCCTTTTACATGAAGACCAATCTTGGCGTGGATCACGGTTGCCGCATTCGAGAATATCCGTGGGAAACAGGCTCAGACCTGTAGCATAAGGACCGGGCATGGCGCGAATCCGTTCTATCAAGCCGGAGTATTGGAGTGACGCAACGATTGCGACATTCGATTACTTCACACGGCTGTTCTACATCGCTCTTTGGAACTTCGCTGATGACGAAGGCAGAGGCCGCGCATTATGCAAAGAACTTGCGGGGTTCGCGTTTCCGCTAGACGACGACCTGCCGAACTCGGAAGTCGAGCGGGCGCTTCAAACCATAGCCGCGTCTGGCAGGATTATGCTTTACGAAAGCTCGGGCGTTCGCCATTTTCAGATCATGAAGTGGGCAGATCATCAGAAGGTAGACCGGGCTTCGAAATCGCGTTTACCTGAGCCGCCAACAGACTATCGTGGAAAGTCTCGCGAGACTATCGTCGATAGTCTCACCGAACTATCTTGCAGTTCCGACCCTAGGAGTTTGGAATCTGGAGTTAGGAATTTGGAATCTGGAGGTGGGAGTGAGGAGCGCGTGGACGCGCCCGCTCACGCCCCAAGTTTCAATGACATCGAGACAGATTTGATACCGGCAGGAGCAACGCAGATTCCGAGAGGCGATCCTGGGGAACTGATTCGCGCAGCCTCTTCCCTGCTAGGCCGGGCCACAAATCTGAACTCGAATGAACGGGCCGAATGGCGAAAGCTCGCCTTAGTGCTGCTTGAGCACTACACCGTTGCGCAAATCCTGGCGGTCTTGAGGGCTGGCATTCTGCGGAAGTCGGAATGCAAGCAAAAGTACCTCTTCAGGTATCTCAAGGACGACGTGCCGGATTTCTACACGACGCCCGATGTTGCGTCGGCGCGGCAGGCTCAAAGCGCTGATGACGCTGTACGCGCCGAGCAGGAGGCGCAAGAGCGTGCGGATGCCGAACGGGAGCGAATTGCCAAATCCGAGGCCGAACTTGAAGAGCGCCGCAGAAAAGCGAAAGCCGCTGTTGTGCCGCCGCCGCCGCTGGCAGAAAGCGAGAAGCCATGTCTGCTGCAATCGCTGTAAAATCCCGATTGCCACGACCGAGGAACTTCGAATCGGACGTACGCGCCGCCGAGAGACTGAAAGAAACCAACCAGCGTATGCCGCCGCGCTTATGGGCTGCGTGGATCGGAAAATTGGCGGGACTCCAGGTCAATCATCCGTGCTACACGGCAAGCGGGGAATGCGTCGGGTTTGGAACGGACATCGGTGACGATCCGAGATTGCGCGTCGTTTCGTACCAGCGACCTTCTGAAATCACCATTGCCATTCACCGTCTGATAGGCACGCCGACCGAGATATGGACGCTAAAAGAACTCTCGGATATGGTCATGTGGCTGGACACGCAGGAGCAACGGAATTACTGCTACGAGGCGGTTGGGATGCTGGCAAGGGACGATGAGCACGAACCTCCCGGCCGCATGGTCATTCAGAAAGTCATCGGGCAGCTCGCTGTCAAGCAGACCATGCTCGACATCAACAGCGAACCGGCCAGACAGCACAGAGAGCAGATTCGCCAGTCGCCGCTACTCACGGAACCTGCCGAGAAGTTCTCTGCGGCACTTGAGCAATTAGCCAAGAACCCGCCGCACGACATCGTTAACAGCTTCTTCAACGAAGAGAGCGCTGCGTAAATTCGCATGAAATGAGGAGATGTGATGGCTGACCAAACTTTCGAGGTAAGCGGAACCGTGACAGAGCACTTAACCGCCGAGAACGCACCGGATGTGAAGACAGAACGGCAGGCGGCGGCATGGTTCCGAGCAACGCGCGGTAAGTGGCCGGATTGGGTGAACGGCGCTCGCGTCGTCGGATATTGCGTGCAGAGCGGGGAATCGGTTTTTGATGACGATCAGTATGACAGCGACTACGAAGATGGCATTCTCATTCTGACCAAAAAGAACCCCGAACACGACGAGCAGCCGTAAACCCACCACCGCCACCCACCCCCAGTGCCGCCGCGAGCGAGGCGGGATGGGATGGGACGGGGGTTGCGAGGCGGGGAAAGGAGAGAGAGGCGGTGAGGAATGAGTGATCCGTTTACGAGAATTGCAGACTACGCGATCAACGCCGAGAAGCAGATCGCCGCGCTCACGGACGCGCTGGCCGGTATGGTGCGCCTGTTTTCGTGCGACGACGATGGCGCGGTCTATGCTGTCCATCCAGAGGATATGCAGGCAGTTCGGCTGCTTGCAGACGCAGGCTTGATCGAAATCGAACGCAACGCCGAGCACGTCGTGGAGGGCTTCTGGAAGGGACCGGCAGATGCCCGCTGATCTCGACGCTTTGCAGATGGCAACCAACCGCGCCCTCAACGTCGCACGCGACCACGCGGCCCGTCGCTGGCCGGTCAACTGGAACCGCGTCTGCTGCATCGATGCGCGCGAGTGGCGCAACCAGAGCGGGGATACGGGGCTAACGGTGATCGTCGCTTACGCCGCGCCAGGGTGTGCCGCGCTATCCGAGTTTGTGGCGGGGCAGTTGAAGAATGATTTTGGGGATGTGGAAGTGGTGACGGAGTGGTGAGCACGATGACAAAAGACGAATTCCTGGCACGCGCCGAAAACGCTTGGAACATGGGGCTGATTACCCCGGAGCGCATGGACCTGATGAACCAATGGCTAGAAGTCGTTATGCGGGAAGGTCACAGTCGCGTGGCCGATCAGCGCGGCGGACAGGAGCAGTGGCGGTACGTCAAAGGCTTCTGGGACGGCGAGATGCAGCGGCTGAACCGCAGGACCGACGAGACGTTCGGGGCGTCGGGTGCTACCTTCACGCTCGCCAATGACAGCGACGGGTACGCGCTCATCGAACTCGCCGCCGTGCTGTCTCATCCGTGTCAGGCTTGTGCGGCTTCGCGGAACGCTTGGCACACGAGGCGAGCTTTTTGCAACCACAAGAAGGCGGCAGAACCATGCCAGTCTACATGAACGCGCGCGACGCGGCGAAACTGCAAGGAGGCTCGGAAGTAGCCCGGTCCCGGCAGGAATGTGCAGGCAAAACCCGTAGGCGGTTCTCCGCTTATGATTTTCCAATGAAAACGAGGATTTGAAGCATGGCACGAACAGCGATGACAGCAGAGAAGAAGGCTGCGCTCGTGGAAGCGCGAGCGCAGACGATTGAGCAGAACGGCGACCTCTACGATATCGCCTGGAAATTTACAAATGGTGAGTGCTACGTGATCCGGCGCGACGGCGCCCCACGCGGAGGGGAGGAATGAACGACGGGCCAAAATACAAACTCTTCTTTTGGGATGACGTGCTCGAAAATTACGGCACCGGTGTTATGTTCGCGATTGCCCGCGACCTGCAAGAAGCGAAGCAACTCATTCTCGCTCACATGCCTTGTGTTCCTGAGCACGAATTCGAGAAGGAATGCCAAATCATCGAAGGACCGTTCGGGTTCGCGATGTACGGGAGCGATTAGATGCCAGTCTACATGAACGCGCGCGACGCGGCGAAACTGCAAGGAGGCCCGGAAGTCACGATGAAAGCTATCAGTTTATGGCAACCGTGGGCGTCCCTGGTTGGACGCGGCAAGATGCATGAAACGCGTTCGTGGCCGACTGCCTACCGAGGCCCTATTGCCATTCACGCAGCGAAGCACTTCACGCAGGATGAACGAGACGTTTACTGCAGTGAACCGTTCAGGTCTGCTCTAAAAGAATTTTGGTTTTTCGACCAGGAGTTACCGCGTGGCGCGATTGTCGCTATTGCAAATTTAGTCGCGTGCAAACCCACGCGCGGGGCAAAAAATGAATTTGGCTCGGGACCGAAATACGCTGATTGGGTCCACATGATTTCAAAGGAAGATCGAGCGTTCGGCGACTTTACGCCAGGTCGATTCGGATGGCAGTTCGCAGACATTCGGATACTGCCACAGCCTATCCCGTACCGAGGCGCACAGGGATTGTTTGAAGTGCAACTTTGAGATCAAAAAGCAGACGAATGGCGAGCAATTCCGGGTATAATTTAGGTGTATGCAGAGGCGGTTTGGCGACCCCTCTGCGTGGACATCTACCTTCTCGTGAAAGGCGATTATCATGCGTAAGTATACCCCTGAAGCCCCGACTCCGTGTTTTGGTTCATTCACTCCTTCGTCTGTTTACACCGAGTTCCGCAAGGTTCCATACACTCCTGAGCAAGATGAAATTCTGCGCCGCATGTACCTTACCCATTCTCACTTAGAGATCGGGATGCTTATTGGTCGTGTCGAGAAATCGGTTCGCAATAGGTGTTGGGTGCTGGGACTTCGCAAGCGCAATGGCCCCTGGACAGAAGCGGAATACGAGCAGGTTCGGCAGTGGTACGCAGATCACGAAAGCGGCAAAGGTTTCTTTTTAGACGAGCTGAGTAGAATTATGCATCGTAGTAAATGCGATATTTGCGATAAAGCGGCCGCAATGGGGCTGACACGCAAGAAACGTTTCTACGGGCATAAAGAACCGCGCAAGCCAATGTTTGCAACAGAACCTGAACGTATTGCATTCCGTGCTGCTCAAATGAGACAGTGGTACTCTCTGAACAAACACCCGCGCGGATATCGCGGACACAAACATTCCGCTGACACCCGCGCCAAGATTTCCGCCCGAAGCATAGCGGCAGCGGCCAAGAAAACGCCTGAACAGAGGAGCGAAATCAACATGCGATCTGTCCAAACCAAAATTGCAAAATATGGCACTGCGGGGCCGACCATGCTTTCAAGCAATGCCTACAGCCGCACCAAAAGCGGAAAGCGTGCCGATCTTGGCGGGCAGTTCTTTCGTTCGCGATGGGAAGCCAATTACGCTCGCTACTTGCGGATGCTGGTTGAAAAAGGGCAGATCAAGTCATGGGAATTCGAGCCTAAGACATTCGTATTTGTCGGCGTTACTCGCGGCCAACTGACCTACACTCCGGACTTTCGCATCACAGAAAATGACGGATCGCAAGTTTGGCACGAAGTCAAAGGATGGATGGACGCCAAGAGCAAAGCCAAGTTGAAGCGGTTCGCTAAGTTCTTCCCCGAAGAAAAACTCATTGTAATAGCACAGCCGGAATACAAGGCCATAGCGCAATACGCTCGTCTGATCGAAGGTTGGGAAGATGAATAATGCCCTGGTAGAGATGAAGATACTGATCGACGACAGCCGCAAGCACGTCACTGCTTACACTGCGTCGATTGTCGGGCGCGAAGTCGAAAAGGATCGCGCTTGTGTTGTCGTGCTGATTGAGGAGGATATATGAGCAAGTTCATCATCCGCCCCGACAGTCACGGCCACGTAGACGACGTAGTTATCACATGCGACAGTTTTCGCATGGAACGCATGGACAAAGGCTCGTGGTGCATTGCCGTCTATCGCGGTGAAGAGCGGGTCTGCTTCAGCCTTACGAGCAGCAAGGGGAGCATTCGGGCGATCGTGACGGAGGATGATTTTGACTGCGTGGATGATACGCCGAAGAAGGCGAAGTGACCGCCGCTCCCGGCCCACCCCGCCAAGTGACCTGCCACAAGTGCGGCAGGATTGACGTGAACCACGAGTGGGACGGGCAGACGGTTGAGGAGGGAGGAACGGGCGATGGCGAAGGTTAGCCCCAAATTCGTAAACTGCTTATCTTGTATCGTCGAAATTATAGACGATGCGAACAAACCGCGCAGGATACGGGAATACAAGGTTCGGCGGGAAGCGTTCTTGGCCGACCTGTCCCCGTCCGAACGCCGCGCCGTCGCTAAGATCGAAGTGGCGATTGCTGAACTGAGCGAGGAAGCAGACGATGGACGCTAAAAAAGCGACGGGAGTACGGCTAGTATCCGTGCTGCTGGTCGTCCTGCTCGGGTTCAACCTTGTCTTAGGGTATCAGTCAGAGCAGCGCCGGATAAACCGGCAACTCATCGCCCTGGCCGCCGGCCAGGACGCTCTCATCAACCAGTGCGACCGTATCCAGGCGGAACTGCGGAGGCATGAGGCGGTTGCCGGGAAAAAGAGGGCGGCAGAAGATGGCGGACGCTAAGAGGGTGCTGAAGTGGCTCAAGAGGGCCGAAGAGCGACGTTGGTACGGCGATGGTTATGATCGCCCGTGCTGCGGGTTTCATTATCGATTGGGGCAAGATGTGACGCATTCACCCACGTGCGAACTCGGCGCCTTAATCGCCGAATATGAGCACGAAGCTGCGACTACCGGCTGGCAATCCACCGTCGGCATGTTCACGGGTGACACCGCAATGATGGAGATTTCCGAGGCGACGCGGAAGGTCCGGGAGGATCATTGGGTAGATGGTTCGGGCGGATGGAGGCCGGGATCGGAGCTGGCGCGACCTCCCGCCGCTGCCGCCGACCGGGAAGGAGCCGAAGCCGTGAGCAACAAGCCAACATGGTTCCAGAAGCAACTCGACGCCGCCAGCGCACGCGCCGACAAACTGCCCGATTGGGCGAAGAAGGAGGCGGGGCTGCCGGTAACGGAGCCAATCGACCTCGCCGTTGAGTGCGGGCGGCTACGGAAGGGCATCGACCGGATCGCGCGAAAATGCGAGCACTCACATCATCCTGGCGTCCACGTGACGGGAGCGGAGCTGCGAGCGTTGATTGCCGAGCCGGAAATGCCGGTGGCTGTCCGGGCGGCGATGGAGGCGGAAGCGGAAGCGAAGGAGGAGGGCGGTGAAACTGAAACCTGAAAAATATACGCTTGTACCGCTGCCTGATGGCCGATGGAAGTGCCACGAGAACCAGATGCGCAGTTCATGGAGCTACGGCGCAACGCCAAACGAAGCGATTGAAAACGCTCGTGTGTGCTTCGAGAATTTCAAAGCATTCTGCGCACGGATGGAAGAATTGTATCCGAGCCTGAGCGATAAGGCGAGCAACCAATGACCTTCCCCGCGCACCCGCCGCTGCTTCTATGGCCAATGCCGCAGAGACAGGCGAGGCGGGCGGTCCGGGGGAACTCGGATACGAAGAGGAGGAGAGAGATGAGCAATAATCTGGAAGTCAAAGCAACGCTTGATGGGCCATCAGTAACCGAGGCGATAACGAAGGCGATTCTCGACAGCGTTCTCGGTCAAGAGATCGAGAAGGAAGTCAAGAGTTATGTCAGCAAGTTGCACAATTCGTACAACAGTCCGCTTGAGTCTACGGTTAAGCGCATCGTGGATGAAGAGTTGTACAAGGTCATCACAATGGACTACATGGACCAAATCCGAGCCGTCATTCGCGAGAAGGTAGACGAGAAGATGGTCAGTATTATCGTAGAAAAAGCGTGGGAATCGTTCGAAAAAAGGTGGTAGCGGATTAGGGCACTACCGCGCCGCAATCAAATCCATCTGCCCGTACGTCAAGACGCCTCAACCTCCACCAGCCGCGCATACCCGTCGGTAGCAGTATTTACCACCAGCCGGAACTTGCTGCTCGTAAAGGAGGCAAACGTCACCGTGCGCTTCACGAGCCGGTTGCCGGTCACGCTTGCAAGCGTCTGCCACTTGCTGCCGTCCCACCCGAGCACATCGAACGCGGTGACCCCGTACAGGCTGAACGTCGTCGCATCGGTCGGCTCGATCGGCGACGCGAGGTTATCTTGCAGCGTCGTGACGGTGAACTGAGAGAACGCGACAGGCTGTGGGAAGTCGAATTCCACCCACTTCGGAAACACTCCCTGCTGGCCGTCGTTCCACCCGCCGCCCGGCGCACCTTTGCCCCAGTTCGCCCCCTTGTGATCCCCGTCCACAAGGTTCGAAAGCGGGAACATGCCCGACAGGTACGTGCTGGACGCGGACATGGAAGCAGAGGCGAGGGCGTTGCCGGGCAGCGGAGCAGGCCCGACAGTTTGCAGGGCGGGCACAGCCGCAATCACCTGCGTCTTGAACGCCTCCATCTCAGCCTTGAACGCAAGGAAATCTGCCTGGCTCATATCGTCTCCTATCATCCGACGGAGCGTTCCGTCACCGATTCCGGTCGCAAGCGACTGCGAGTATTGCGTATGGGCGCGCTGGACGATCTTTCCGATCGGCGTCTGCTCGTCCCAACCGGACAGCGTTCCGCCGCCCCATGCGTTGTACCAGACGAACTGCGAGCCACCGGCGAGCGCCGCCCGCATCAGCGGCCAAACGTCCCACTGCCACGCCCACGAGCAGAACAGCATCAGGGCGCATGTCTGCACCTTCCCACTCGCGAAGTCGTGCTCGCTCCCGATGTTGTACTCCCCGATCCCGCCGTCGTCTCCGCCGCGGCTAATCCCTCCGTCGAACAGTGCCCCTGCGAGGAACGACTTCCCGGCGTTCACCGTGAACCAGTGGTACGCGTCATCGACATTCGTGAAGTCGAGGTTGTCGATCGCGCCGCCGACCACATCGGTAAGGTCCGCCGTCAGTTTGTTCGTCAATCCAGCGAACAAGTAGTCGAGGTAGCACACGAGCGCGGCGCGTGGGCTGTAGGAATAGGCTCCGGTTCGGTAGTCGTGGTTACGATCGAGGTAGGCGTCGATGGCGGCTCCGGGGTCCGGGACAACATTGCTCATATCGTCGAAGTAGACGCGGCTGACCGATCGGACGGCGGCTGTCGGCCAGAATCCCCACGCGCCGTTGACGCCCTCGAAGTGATCCGTGGCAGAATTGAAGCCCCAGCCGTCGAGAGTGTCGGTGGCGTAGACGCAATCGATCGATCCAGCGCGTTCGATGTGTCCATCCGGGTCCCAGGTGACGGACGGAATAGCGACCTTCCCCCATATCTGAACGTGGTCGGGGGCCAGCGCGTGAATGCGGGCGGCTACGTCGGTGACGGAGACAGAGGCGTCAAGGGTGATCTGCGTGATAGAATGCCCTTCGTTTCTCGCGTCCTGCGCCCAGCGGAACAATCGCGTCGAGTTGCGTGCCTGGGTTGCGGTTTCTGTGATGGAGAGAATGTTCAACCCAGTCTCCACCCGCCGCCGTCACCGTTACTTAGATCACCGTCCGCCGACATGCCCGCGATTGTCGCCGCCGCAAGCTGCTTCAAATTCCAGTCGAGGTATTTGCGCGACCCACTCCAGCCGCCGCTCTGAGCGAGCCACGTCCAAGATACGTACCCTGCGCTCTTAAGCCCCGCACAGACCGCCCCAGAGCCGTAGACGCCCACATTGTAGGTGTCCTTGCCAATCTGCCCGTGACGTTGCAGGCTATCCCTCACGCCCTTGAAGTAATCGACCACCGTCGCCGCCGGAACGTCGCAATCGACCGCGAAGTAGATCGGTGCGCTGAACGGCTGGCCGATGTGCTGCGCGAACGCGAACGCGGCGGCTCCGTCGAGGATGCCTTGCTGGTAGGTGAAGAAGGAGGCATGGTCGCCGGCACTCTCCCAGACGGTCACTACCGCGAGGAGGGCTTTCGAGAGTGCCTGCACTTCTGCGATCGTCATGTTCTTCCATGCGCTGTGGCTGATGTACCTCGCGACAAAACTATAGCCGAGACTCTTGATCTCGGCTATGTGGGGCGTGCAATTCTGCGTAGTATCAAGACCTTTGTTTGTCATCAGTGAGAAATCCCAAGCACCTGCCGCCCCACCAGCCAACAGAACACGATCATCGCGATGACGGTGAGCAGGGTTACAATCTCTTTCAGGCGGTCCATAAGGCGGTATCTGTGTGCAGCGTCAGTACAGCGCTCGACACGAAATCGAGCGTTATTACGAGAAGTCGGGGGCCAAATAACAGAAAAGCCTCGCTCCGATGAGGGAACGAGGCTGCTCGGCAAGTTACTCGGAAATTACTCGGAAGTTACTCGGAAGTTACTCGGAAGGTTTTTGATCTCTGCGGGCCGGTCGCTTAATCCGGCTCAGACTGCCCGATTTGTCCGCGCCCGGTGGTTGACTAAACTCCGGTTCGTCGGGTGCCTGTAAGTATAGGTAGTCACTCCTATACCCTGTCTTCCTGGAGTGAGCGTGTCGATTAAAGGGAGCCAGCCTTCGTTGCCCTTCCACGCCGCCGCAGAGATCAAACCGGTTTTCACTGCCGAACCATCCCAAGGGCAGGTAAAGGGTTCCTGTTGGCCGCGACTTTCGTCTCGCACCCTCCACGTCAGGCATCTTTCAGCGACAGTGAAATCGGTAGAGGCATATAGGGAGCCTAACGCTTCACACGGCATGAAGCCGAGTTTCATGCCTCTATAATGGCGGCGCGATTCGAACGCGCACTGTGCAGGGTTTAAGCCTGCTGTCTCCTGCCGTTGGACTACGCCATCGAAGCGCAGTCACCTCCGACACGGGTAAGGCGAAAGAGGTGACTGCTTGTGCGAGGTGGTATGGATGGAACTGTAGGTTAAACGCAAATCGTCCGAATCCGACTCGGAAAATCTAGGTCCTAGACAGCCCACCACGACTCACATATCTATTATACCCCACCAGTCACCTGCTCACCGTCCGCAGTCCGCTTCCCGCCCAACCGCCCAACCGCCCCAGCAACTCCTCCTCGCCCAGCCGCTCGGCGTCGGCGGCTATCTGGCGGTCCCAGGCGTCCTGATCGGCCTGCAACTCAGCACGCGCTTCGGCGAGTAGATTCGGGTATTCCGGGTCGTCTTTGTAGCGGCGGCTGACGAGTTTGGCGGCAGGGCAGGTAATGGCTGTTGTGGGTCCGTATCAATCGGCGGCGTCAATAGTGATTATCGATTTCTGTTAAATTGACCAGAATGCTTGTCGAGTAGTCTACTAATTTTGATCTCAAATCAGGTATAATTTAGCAGACAAAACAAAAGCCCCCGCGACGGCTGGAACCGTCCGGGAGCGTGACACCGAAAGGGTAATTTCGATGTGTAAGAAGTTTACCTCAACCCAGAACCACAGTCGCACGTGCTTGAATTGTGCCCAACCACTCAAACGCGGCAGTATAAAATATTGCTCAAAAATCTGCCACGATGCTGCTCAAACAATCAATCCCGTTGTGAATTTCTGGAACCATGTAAGCAAATCCAACATGTGTTGGATTTGGACAGGTTCATTAACAAGACAAAACGGTTATGGCAATTTTGCGTACCGCACGAACGGAAAACGCACGTATTGCAATGCTCATCGGTATTCTTGGGAGATACATTTCGGGTGCGTGCCTGCTGGAGTGTGCGTTTTACATAGATGCGATAATCCGCAATGTGTAAATCCTGACCACCTGTTTCTTGGCACGCATAGAGATAATTCGCAAGACATGGTTTCTAAAGGACGACAAGCGTTTGGTGACAGGCATGGCTCCCACATTCAACCTGAAACTGTTCAGCGTGGGGAAGATAACGGCAACTCCAAACTTACGCCTGAAATTGTACTTGAAATTCGTCGCCTGTATTTGATCGAAAAAGTCAAATCACTGGTGATTGCCAACAAATTCAATATCTCCCAAGTTACCGTGACAAATATTGCACATCGCCGATCTTGGCAACATGTTTAGTCTGTATCCGTAACCGGTGGGGGGCTGACAACCTCCGTTTTCGTCACACTCTGCACGCTCTGAGGTTGCAGGCTCTCCTGTGGCACGAGCACACCGAGCAATACCAAAAGAAGGTGCTCTATGATCGGCGGTACGGGCTGCTTCGCTACACCGAGCGCGATTTCCGCAACGACGCAGAGGGCCATGATGATTACGAGCGGGTTGAACTTCATGGCGCGGCCGGCTCCTGCCCGGTTTGCGGAGGGTCCGGCGTCGTGGTCGGCAGTACCGGCGATTGCGGGACGAGCGGCAGAGGTGCGCCAATTGCCGTAGTGTCTTGTCCGACATCCATTGGCTGATAGTTGCCGCTTGACGTGTAGGTGATCAGCGGCACGAACAGTCCCGCGAGATCGGAGTACAGTTCTCGCGCTTCGTCGATCGGCAACGTGATCGTCGTGCCGTCGCGGAGGGTTTTGGTGATGCTGATGTTGCTCATGCTATAATCCACCTATGGAAACAAACTTGGATGGTTGGCTAATCACCGACGCTATCGCCCACCTGCTAAAACTCGCAGCCCCGCCTTCAGACTGCCCACAGAAGCCCGTAGAAGCCACGCACAGCGTCGATGCGGACGAGGGTGGGTATTGGGGCTTCTGTGACGTGTGCGGTCATACGTGGCAGTTTTGCGAGTGTCCTGACTAGGGCTTGCCGTACTTAGCCTCAGCCGCCTGCATCATCGCTCTGGATTTCTGAAACGGATCTCCGCCGCCCTCGATGGTCTTCACGACATCCCCGCGTATCACGCCCGCCTCGTCCGCCGCCTCCGAGAGCCACTGCATCGCAATCGCCTTGAGCGTCGCCACTTCATCGGGCTTGTCGTGGCCGACCGCGAAGACGAGCATTCGCGCGAAGTCGGCACTGTACTGCAAGCCGCGCTCCACACCCTTTTCTACTCCGGGGACGATGCCGCCGAGTAGGGAACCGAAATCGAATGCCATTGTTAGCCTCCCTTTCCGCCGAACACCGCGTACCCGAGAATACACAAATCAATGACAACCAACATGAACGCCCCGTTGTGGTACAGCGGGCGGTTCGCCTCCGGTGCAAAGTTGACGCCGAGTGCTGCTAAAATCAAGAGCAGTGTAGAAACGATAAAGACGACTGTCAGTAACATCTCGATTACTCCTTCCTCCTACCCAATCACATCGCTCTCCGGGTGCAGCAAATTCATCTGCCGCCGCAGGCTCTCGCACTCTCCAGCCAACCTGCGGTTCTCGTTGCGTAGGTTGGCGAACTCGGTGTCCCGGTCTTTCATCGCGGCGCGCAGGTCGGCGTTCTCGGTCATCAGCCGCGCGTTCTGTTCCTGTACGGCGACAATCTCCCGCCGCGCCGCCAGCGTCTCGTTGCGCGACGTGTTTAACTCCGATTCGATGCCGCGAAACTTCTGGCTGAATTCTGCTTCCATGCTGCGCATCGTGTTTTCAACCGTGTCGAACCGCTCAACCGCCTTCAGTTCGCGATCCTGCGCGAGCCGCTTGTCGGTGTCCTTGCTTTCGAGTATCTTGCTGAGAAGCGAATAGCGGCTTGTCACGAACGCGGCGATGACTGCGCCGGAAACGGTGACGATCGCGAGGAACGCCGCAAAAAACGTGGGGAAGTTCCAGCCGGGAGTAAAGGTGGGCATAGGCTGTTTTCCTCGTAAGGTCAGGGTGCCATCCATAGCCGTAAATCTCCGTCCTGAGAAATCTAATGGCAGGGATAGATGCGCCGGGCAGGTGGAAAACTCGTTGTCAGTCCTTAATCAGAACGCCGACCGTCGGCGTCTCAGTGTCGTCGTCCCAGTGCGCCTTAAATTTCAGGTAGTACCATTGGCCGGAAATCAACCCGAGCGTGGTTGGGTCGAAGTCCTCGAAACTCACGTACCACGTCGTATCAGCCGCCGTCGTGCCCGCCTGATTGACAAACCCGCCGGTTGCATCCGTGATCGGCGGCGTCCCAGCAGGCGCGTTGCTGCCGTCCACGAGCGAGCAGGTGACGGCGGTGATGGTGGTCGCCTCTCGGAACGTGATCGTCGCCGCCACGTCTTTGACGCTGCCCTGCCGTCGCGTGATGAGACTGTCTGCTTGGATCATTCGGCACTCCCGTACACTGGTTCGGCTGGTCCTGCGCTGTAGACGGCATCGGCGGGGCCGTCGCTGTACTTGGCGGGGTTGTACGGCGGTGTGGCAACCAGCCGAACGTTCTTCCGTAGCAACGCCAGCGCTGCCGCGCCTGCCGCGTTTAGGTGAACGCCGTCGCCGCTGTTGTACGCGCTCAAAAGATCATCGTTCTGCCCGGTCGATGTTCGGTTCTGTCCAAACGCCGACCAGCAGGACACCACTCGCACGTTACTCTTGCCACTCGCCCATGACGCCAGCGCAGTATTCCACGAGCGAACCGCCGCTGCCTGAGTATCGTTGAAGTTGCTGTCCGGTAGCACCTCATCAATGAAGATCGGATTGACCGTGCCCCACAGCGTCCGGATGCTGTCGAGGTCCGCCTGGATCGCCGCGTTCGATCGTCCGCCCGCGATGTCATTCACCACGCAGTGTATCCAAAGCTCGGTTGCGCCGCAGGCAACGGAACCGTGCATTCCAGTTCCACTCAGGATCGCAGGGACGCCCGTCGAGAGTACCCATGCGAGGGTTTGCGACCCATTCGCAAAATCCTGGTAGTTCCACGAGCCGCCGATCAGCGGCTTCATGTTGTAGCCAAGTTCGCAAAGAGGCGCACCGTCTGAGCCGACGGCCGGACCGGTTCCATCGAAGTAGGAAGTGAATGTTCCTCCGTGACCAACCTCGATCGAATCGCCGGTCATTGCGGCGGTCGGCTGCGCTCCGAAGAATTCCAGATCGAGCGCAAAATTGGCGACCGTGTTGGGGAAGTTTACATTCGTGCCGCCCGGACTGCCCGCCACCCAGGGTATGTTGTTCCCCGAGGAGGCAGCGACCGAGATATCTGTAAAGGCAGCCCCGCCGCCATCAATGTCGACCCACACCCCGCACACGTCGCCCACTCGAACGCCGGTAATTGGCGTCGTAAGCGTGCGAGTCTGATTGCTGCCTGTAATTGGCGTGAAGGCTTCTGAAGCGCCCACGAAGTCGTAATTCGATCCGTTGACACGATAAACAACGAATTGCATTCCGTTGGTTGTGCCCGCAGTGACGCACCGATACGAGACGGCAGTAATGCTCCCAGCCTGAAGCATCCGATCCGTGACAATCCCGTCGAGGAAGACTCTCCCTCCGGCTCCGCCCGCCAACTGACTGCTGTTTACGAAATTACCGGAGCCGAAACCGCCCCATGAAGCGTTACTCATAGATGTATGTGTTATCCGAATCCTGAGATTTGCTGGTTTGAGACTCGCAGTTGGATGAGCGCAACTAGCAAGAGAAAAAGCGAGCAGTATAGCGAGCACGTATCGCATGTGTCAACACCTCCGATGAGATGTTCGGCACAATTTATGCCTAGCCCTAATCAACAGGAAGCAGTAGCCCCGCCACCCTCCTCCTCGCCCTCTGGCACGCCCTCCACCTGCCGGGCGAGGACGCGGTCGCCAACGTCGTCGGGGGCGTGCTGCTGACGGTCGGGTTTGCGTGTTACCGGCCGTGGCGGGGGCCGAGGGGATGGTGACAAACAAAAAGAGCCGGGATCGCTCCCAACTCAAGAAACGCTCAATACTTTCCTGCACAATCACCAGGCGAGCGGTATCTACCCTCTATGCCCAACTGCGTGACCGCCATCATCCTGCTGCTCATCGCCGCCGCGCTTATCATCTCCGACCTGCGCGACCGATGGCGTCTGCGCCGGCAGCTCCGGCAGCAGGAGCGCGAGTGGGCCGAGCAGGATCACCGCGCGCTGGTGAGAGCCAGCGAGGATGAGGACGGCCTGCTGAGGCCCAAGTAGCTATCCCACGCTGCCGTAAGCCCGTGTCGGCCCGAGCTGCAGCTGCGTCAGCTGCAAGACCGGCGTATTCCCGATCCACGCATCAAAACCGTCCGTCCGGGCCGTATCATCCCTCAATTTGTCGAACCAGCACACACTGTCCAGCCGGTCCAGGTTGTTGAACAGGTCCACCCACACCGTTCCCGCCACGATAGGGCTGACATTGACGGTGATCGTTACCCAACCTGCCCCGCTCGCCGCCGTGCCGGTCACATCAGCCCGAATGCCAGCATCCCCATTGGCGCGAACGACCATCGTAGGCCGAGGACTGAGGTTGAGCGGCTGGTACACGTCCACCGAGAGAGTTCGCGCTCCGGCAGCGAAGGTCCATGCGATCCGGCAGACGCCGCGTAACTGCATCTTCATCGATGGCGCAACGGGACTGCCTACCGTTGCGTCCCGCGAGACCACGCAGATCGGTCGTCCGTCGCAGCCTGCCGCACCCCGGAACATGCCCGGAGAAGAGATCGTCGCCCCAGGCTGCGCATAGGAGTACCTGCCCGTCGCATGTCCGCCCTGGCGGTAAGTCCATGATTGCGAAAGACCCCCAGGATACGCCTGCCCGGAATGTTTTGCGATCGCGCCTAAATCTGTCATCTTACGAACTCGTCAGCCAGGTGTTCGAGGTCTCTATGGCCATCCACCCGGGGCTGGAGCTTCCGCCAACGCCGCTGATAACCATAAAAGAGCGCGACACCCCGTCCACAACCCCGCTAAAGGTAGTCCCGTCTGGGACCGACGCAACATACGTGAACTGGCTGTGGCAGATCGCCCACACGCCTCTCAGGTAGGCACGGCGGCCCGCAGTCGGAGGCGTTGTGTTATCGTAGATGCAGAGCTTGCACACGTAAAGGCCGCCGTCGAGATTGTTCGGGTAAACCATCGCGCCTGAGAAAGCCGAGCTGTTCATAGCAATGGAGTCTGCGGGCGTTTTGATTACCGGTACAGAGCCTCCTAGGCCCGTATACCCGCGATCCATATAATGCCCGGAAGTTGTGGTCGTCATAGTAGTCGCAAGAACACCAAAACAGTCCGTGCTGGAGAGAATGACGGTGCTATTCTCTGTTGTCCGCCCAATAATTATGTTGCGGTACGAGTCCCCATTCGCGACCGAGCACGCGTCTCCGAAATGGAAGTTTGTGGCGTTCCCCGCACTGTCACCGGAAAAGATCATGAGCGTGAACGTTTTATCGTCCGCGATCACCCTCCAGACCCTCGTTGTGGAGGTCGCAGCGGCGCTCTTGCGCACGATAATGCCCGCGGCAAACTGCGCCGCCGTAGGATAGGCCTGCGTGCCCGTCCCGACCGCGCTCATCGTCTCGTAGCCGCGAAGTCGAGCTTCCTGAGTCGTCGCAGCCCCGGGCCCGGTGTCGTCCACGTCCAGGTATTGCAGGATGCCGCCGCCCTGCTTATACGCCCGCTTGTTGCTCGCGGTGTATGCCTCCAGCCAGCCGAGCACGGTTATCGAAGCAGCCTGCGGGTTCGTCGTTGGATTGGCTGAAGCCCGCACGCGCACCCAGTATTGCGTCACCGAGTTGACGGCCTTCGTCGCCCAGTCGGAAGGAGCGGTCCAGGTCAAAGTGCCACTCGCCGTCAACCCAGAAGTTCCATCGGAAACCGTCAGCGTCGTCCAGGCCGAGCCGTTCCAATACTCCCAGACGATGGTTCCGCCCACGCCCAGCGTGTTCAGATTGATCGTCACCTGCGAGAACTTATTGGTCATGCCAATGTAAGTTCGATCGCCGCTTGCTGGCGTTGGAAACAGCTTGAACTGCGTTCCGCCGTCGAGCCTGGCTTCCGTTGTGTTGTCCGTGAAGCTGACATCGTCCGCCGTCGAGAAGACAGAGTTAACGACCAGGCACGAGCTGAGCACGTTGATCAGCGCCCCGGCAAGGCCGGTCATCGATTGAGCGCCGCTGTCGGTCGACTGAAACAGGATGGGTGCTGCCATCTCTCTCCTAGCTCTTTAGCATATCAAGCTGTACTTCAACCCGAGTCGCAGCCGCGCAAGCCGGTAGGTTGAACTCGATCCAATCGCCCGCGCTCACGCTCGTCGTCCAGCCTGTCAGCGTGGTGAAAGCGCCCTTGGTGGAAGCGCTCACGTTCGGCGGCGCGCTCGCGCTGATCTTGTCACCGCTGCCTGGATGCGTTGCTCCACCATCATATTGGCTTTGAGTGCACTTCCTGATCTCAATCGAGATCGTGTCCGCAGCGTCTGCCCCTACGACCCAACCGGTGATTGTCCCGGCATAATTGCACCGGATAAAAAAGCGCGTCGCCGCGCACGCAGAACCGCCGCCGTCGAAGACGGCCATAACACAGCCAATCGCCTGATTCGCAGTCGCGCCGCCGAGTGGAAACGATGTGAAATTGATCGCGTCCGTCCCGATGACCGGCGTATCGGTGGTGCAGCTCCACGCTTTCCCCGCGTTGCTGGTGCCCGAGACCACGAAGATCAGCCGCTTGCTGAACTCGTTGTCATACTGCATGTCCTGAGCGCGGGTCAGCACGAAAGTGTGCGAGCCATCGCCCACCGTGGTCATCACGTACAGGCCGTTTTGTGCCGGAGCCGCCTGGTCTTTCACCAGGATCCTGCCGCGAATACCCATCGTCACGCCGTCGATCACCAGCGCGCCGTTGCTCGCGGCCGTCAGCGTGGCGCCCACGCCTGAGCTGCCATTGCTGTAGGTGCAGCTCGGCAGCGCGGCGGTCGTCGCCACTCCCGCGGTGGTAGCCATCAGGCCGGTCGCGTTATTGTTCAGGATCGCGAGCGTCACGGCATCCTGCAGGGAGGCCGGGTCCGCCAGGTTCGTCAGCTTGTGCGATCCTAGCGACTGGTCGCCAGTGAACGGCTTCGTGCCGTCCTGGTGAATAAACGCGTCCGGCAGCGTCGCCAGCAGTTGAGACGGCGACCTGCTCCCCCACACGCCGCTCACGCTCTGGATAACGTTGTTGTGCATCGCGGACAGGCTGCTGATCGTGTCGAGCGCGCCGCTGTAGTTCGGAGCGTAGTAATCGACGCCGCGAACCGCGATCGAAACCGATGCGACCCCGCCGCTCACATCCTGCCGAAGAATGCCGCTCGTCAATGCACCCAGGTTGACTTCGTTCGTCAGGCCCGCTTCGGCTTGCGTCGTCACAAACCGCGCCGTCGAAGGTGCGCCGCCTGCTGATCCACCTCCGCTGCTGGCAGTTTCCCAGTCGGCGTTGAAGTCGGCGGCGTCGATTTTCGTCACGACCTGGCCCGCAAGCCCGCTCGGAGGGAGACCGCCTTGCTTTGGTGCGACTTTGGTGGTTGACATCGTTTATGAAAGCGCGTGGAGCGCCGTCGTCTCCTCGGGCACGTACACCAGGCTGTCGCCGAGGGTCGGCGTGAGCGGGAACAGACTGTCGAACGTCTTGGATTGCAGCGTTCCATCCGAAATCGCAATCCGCAGGAGCGAACTACGCGCAATGAGCACGTAGCCGTCGTTACCGATAACCGGAGCCATTGCATGAGCGTTGCCTATCCGCTCACTGGTGTCGGTGTGTGTGTAAATCCAGTTCTCTGCGCCCGTCGCGGCGTCCAGGCAAACGCAGCAATCATTGCTGCTCGTGCCGTTAATCGGCACCACAACCACGCCTGCGCCAACGCTCAATCCTTCGCTGAACTCCTGCTGCGCCATGTGCGTCTTGTAGTATTTCCAGACAAAGGAGCCGGTCGCAGCGTCCAGGCAGACGACGCAGTATCCCGGCGGATTGCTGCTGTCTCCAGCAGTCAGGAAGTAGAGATTGCCCCCTGAAATCGAAGGCGCGTATATTTCGTTACCAGAGAAGCCACCCGTCCACGACGAGCCGTCAGATGTCCATGTGACTGCTCCCGTCGCCGCATTGTGCTTGATAACGGCCTGGTTAGAGCCGTTCATCACGAGATACACAGAACCTGAACTGTAGAGGAACCAGTTAAACTGATAGACGGTTTGCGGCCCATCCCATATCGCGCCGGGATCGCTGTCCCACGAGTGGTGAACGGTCCCGTTCGAAGCGTTGAGTGCGACGATCCAGCCGTTGCCGGTCGAGTTGTTGCTGATCGCACAATAGATAAACCCGTCATCGCCAACACTCGCGGAAAGTGCGAGCACGGAGTCCGGTGATGGATCGTAATTCCAGAGCAAGTTTAGATCAAGATCATAAGCGTCTACCCCACCGTTGCTCGGGTTGTCCCGCACGATGATGATGGTGTTGCCAACCGTAGTCAGCGGCTGCGGGTTCAGGTTGAAAGACGATAGGTCTAGGATCGCCCGCTGCGTTCCGTCCGGGTTTATCGTCACCATGTTCAGGTTGTTGTCGAGGATCACCAGCGATCCGTTATCGGTCTGCACGGCGGGCGATCCGAAGCCCGCGCTCCCGTAAGACCAGCACTCAGTCCCAACGTCCGTCGCTGCGTCTCGGAAACTAGCCAGCGCCGCCGTTCCGCCGAACATAAACCATCCGCCGGTTGTATCATCCGTACACCCGCCACCGCCGCCGCCGCCACCCCCGCCAGTTGTCTGCGCCACCGTGAGCCGCCCGTTCTTTTTGTAAGTGACGACCAGCTTGTCAGTCGCATCAGGCGCAACTACAAAGGTTATTGTCTCGCTCGAAATTGTGTAATCATCGCCGCCTGCCTGCTGCAGCAATCCATTCAGAAACACATGATCGGAGCCGGTCACCGGCACATACGTGAGCGTGAACACCTTATTCGAACTGTTCTTACTGCCGCTCGGTGCTTCTTTGAATATCCATCCGTCATCGACCGAGACGACCTGCCCGGAGTTGCCTCCTCCGATCTGTCCACCGCCGCCGATGAACATGCTGTAGGCGCTGCTGCTCGTGCGCTCAATCGAAACGACATCGTTGAAACTCGGCGGCGATTGCGGCGTAAACGGAACGTCGGTCATGTAGACCGGATTGCCGTTATTATCGACCATCCCGACATCGAGGATCGCCGTATTGGTCGTCGCGTTGACCGAAACGACGCGACCGCTCTGGATAGAACGGTCGCGTCGCGCTCGAAGCCCGTAATCCTCTGTGTTGCGAACTAAGTTTCCCGGCATGGCTATATATTTTCCTGCCCTATGTCGGGTACAATACTCATATCAGCGGAATAGGAGTATTTATGCAAATCACAGAGTTCGTAGAGATGCTTTGTCGCGAAATCAAAAAGATCGGATCGCAGAAAAAAGCCGCTCAGGAGTGGGGCATTTCAACCCAATACCTGAACGACGTTATTCGGTATCGACGCGAGCCGGGCCGCAAGATACTCGACGAATTCGGAATGTATAAATCTGTCACCTACGAGATGAAAAATATCTCTGGCGTCGGATTTGCGCATGAAACCTTGCCCGAACACATCAATCAGAATTTCGAATATTCGCCAAGCACCGACCTTACACCTTACATCATCCGTGAAGATGCACTGGAGGATGAAGTATGAATTCTGCGCAGGAGCAATTGGACTTGTTCGGGCAAATCCCTGTTACCGAGTTCTGTCACAAATGTAAACGCGACAAACCATTGTCGGATTTTCACAAATGCCGATGGCGTAAACATGGTGTTCATTGGTGGTGCAAGGAATGCAGACGCACTCACGAAAAGAACTTGTATAGGAAGCCCCCAAAGACTAGCATCAGATGGACACCGCCGCCAACCGACACAGAAAAAATGTGTTCTAAATGCCGAGCATGGAAACCGTTTGATGCTTTTCGCCCACGGTCTGATCGTCCTACCAGGATGAACTCAGAGTGCCGTGTGTGCGAAGATGAATATCGTCTTCGATCTCGTCGTGAGCGGCGGCAAAAAGTAATCGAGCACTACGGCGGCAAATGCGTTTATTGTGAAGAAGACCGTCTGGAGTACCTGGAAATGGACCATGTAAACAATGACGGCAAATTCCACAGAATGCGCAATAGCGATAAAGGGAATGCAAGTGAAATTTGCGGTTGGCTTATTAAGCATAACTTCCCAAACAATTTTCAAATTTTGTGTACCAAGTGCAACCTTGCAAAGTCTAGGTTTTCCGGCGAGATGCCACCACTTTTTAAGCAAGTGGGCAGCCTTGCATGGAAACAGGCAATCCATTGGCTTGTTAGTCAAATGGGCGGTCGCGATGCTGTTTTGGCAGAAGTTCAAAGTTTGTCTTCTACATAATAATGCACGAATCGGCATTTCCGGGTGTCCACTGTCGTGCCCTTGTTCTCATGCTGTTCCATATTCTGAACCATATTCTTAATCCTGAAAGATTAGTCGTCGTTCTTAAAGTGAAGACAAAATTTAATTGGCCGTCATCAACATTATTCCACTGTTTCGAGGCTAAAATTCTGTCCGGTGCCCACCAATTCCAGATGTCGTCGTGCAGCGGCCATGAAGCAACCCTGTTGTCGGGGTTCGTCGGTTCCGAAGCACTCACCGCCGCTCCGACGTAACTCTGCGTGAAGCCGCAGCTCGGCGCGGTCCAGAGACCGAGGAATTGGTAGGTGTAATACCCTTGCGCGTCGGGACCGGCGGAAATAATGTTGTCAACCGTAAAATCGGTGATCGTGTAACACGTGATGCTCTGGCTGAAAGAGCCAGGCGTCGCCGTCAGGATTGCGCTCGGCAGCGACTCGTTCCCATCTGCATCCACTGAAGTTACGTACACCCACACCTGCACCCCGGCGGTCAGCGGGCCGAGGATGGACGCGCCGGATGCCGGGTCTGCGACTTTATAGAACGCAAAACCGCTGTTCTCGCTCGTCGAGGAAAGATAGACATTCACGTGATCGACGGTCGGGTCGGTGATGAAATCGAAAAGCGCGGTCAGTTCTGTTGGGTCGCCGCCGACGATATTTAAATCCGTCAGGTTGGGAGCCGTCGCCGCCTGCGTCACGTACGGGATGAACTCGCCCTTCGCGAGCCACTGCCCGTAGGTGATGCTATGCGTGATCGCTACGAGCGACCACAGTTCCTGTAGCCTCTCTTTACCAGTCGCACTCGAAGCCCGAGCATAGAGATTGGGGCGCGCAGGTGCTCGGAACCCGAATATCTGCTTGATGCGCGTCTCGAATGTCGGGCGAATTCCGGCGCTTAAAGTCTCCAGGTTCCACGCGTAATCGCGCAGGAAGTGGTCGGCAACTTTCTCTCGCAGCGGGATCGTGCTCGCAAGCGGGTTGGTGATCCGTGTCGTCCGTGTGCCGTATCGCGCGACGCTGTTCGGTTCAAATCCTGTAATCGTCCCGGACCCGCTCGCCTTGCTGGTGCCGGTCTGCACGACCACACGATTGCGCATCTGCTTACCAGTCGCCTGCCGTTCGCAGTCGAACACGTCGTAGCAGCCATCATTGGCAGCGATGCACACGCGATCGGGATAATCCTGGCTGAAGGGCGGCTCAACCGCCTGCAGCACTCCATTTCCATCAGCATAGAAATTCCAGCCGATAACGCCGAACAACTCCTCGCAGTACCCAAGCATCGAATTCGTCTGGCCCTGCCAGAGCGGATAACGCAGGCCAGTCAGATTGCTGCCGTTCGCCCATCCGATCTCGGAACTGCTGAACGGCGCATCGTACTCCGATTCCGACTTCCAGTAAGCGGTGCTCGTCAGCAGCGAATAGACGATATCAGCAAGTTCGATCCCGCCACTGCTCGTCTGCCGGTACGGTGCCGTCAAAAACACGTCGTTGTTGTCTGCGAGCCGCTTCTTCATATCCACAGCCACGCATCGCACCTTCCCGGTATTCGAGAAGTCGAGCGTGTCGCCGAGGAACCCAGTAAAGATGTTCGCGCCAAGAGCCTTGTATATCTCGCCTCCATAGACCGCCAACTCGTCTAGCCCTAGCGTCTGCGCACCGGTCGGGATGATCCGAAAGCGAATGTACCGCGCCGACGCCCGCAGGTCCGTAAACACCACATCAACTGTCGTGCCTTGCCGACTGTCCCCCCAATCGCCAGGATCAATGCTCACCGATCCGTTGCCACCAACCGGGCGCGTCGGCCAGGGAGTGTAATCGGTTCCGTTGGTCGAAAGCGCCACGGTCACGGAAGAAGGCAGGCGGAAATCCGTGCCGCTCGACCCTCCTACGTACGTCGCAAACCGGATCACGCAGTGCTTGATGTCGCTCGCGGCTCCGAGATCAACCGTCAGGTCGATGGGCGTCGCATCTGTGGGCGCGAACTCCACGTATCCGCTGATACTGTTCGTGATGTTCCCGAGGATACCGTCGGTCAGCACGCTCAACGGCCCCGCGCTCGGGCTGCGGGTGCTCGTGACGCTTAGCCCGACCGCGAGGTTGGTGTAACAGTTCGTGCCGACACGAGCGACGATCTTGCGCGCTTCATCCAGCAGTGGGTCAAAGTCGCCGTTGGTGTTGAAATTATACGGACTTTGCTTATTCTTCCGTCCGTAGAACCCGTACTGGTCGGGCAGGGTGAACGAGAGCGTGGACGGCTGCTTGTAAACCTGCGCCAATTCTAAGCCATTATCCGGCCCCGTGATCGGCTGCTCGGGAAAGAGATGCCACGCCGAATCGCGGCGATACCACAACTCGATCGGGTTTTCCGCATATCGAGAGATGCGGTGCACGCGAGCAGCCAGCGTTCGTGCGTCGCTGTCGATCTCCTGTATCTGGGTCTCGTACGTCGCAAACGGGTTGCTCATACCGGCTGCAGCCCAAAATCACCGCCGTGGTTGAACAGCGAAGCGGTCCCGAGGCTCGTCTGCTGCGCGATAACGCGCTGCGTCGTCGTCTTCACGCCATCAACGTAGTTGTTAATCTCGAAGATCGGCGCATTCGTCGGCGGCACGGCAAACCCCACGTTCTGCATCGTCGGCTTGATCCCGTAAGCGGTGTAGTTGTACGCGCCAATGTCAAATGCTGAAGGAGCGTTGTAGAGACTGGGATTGAGGTCCTGCGGCGTCTGCGTCGGCTTGTTGCTCTGATGGAAAAGACCGCCGATCAGGTCCGCCACGCCGCCAACGGCCGCGCCGATCAATCCACCGATCGGCCCTCCGAAGCTCGCGCCGATGCTCGCGCCGGTAATCACGCCGCCAAGGAGGTTCCCCGCATTCACGCCCTGCTGCGCCGCCGTCGCGCCGATGCTGTAGGCCGCGAGCGCTGCACCGCCCGCTTTCTGCAAATCGGTCTGCCCAGCCTTGCGCCCCTTCGAACTCGTGCCCGTGCTGTTGCCGCCGCCCGTGCCTGCTGCCTGCGCGAAGCCGGCGACCACGCCCGCTGCCACGCTCTGTGCGACTGGCGAATTCGAAATGTTTCCGGTCGGCACGCCGACGCCGGTTCCTGTACCTGAGAGCGTTGCGTTTAGCGCGTCGAGGGCGTCGGTGTTCCCCTGGAGGCTCAATATCTGGTTCGTCGTCGTCTGGATAAGGGGATCGGTGAACCGTTTGATCTGCGCCTCAAGCGCGGCATCGACGATCTTCCCGCCAATGTCCTGTGCTACCGTCCCGATGTCCCCGCGCCCGTGGAAAAAATTCAGGAACGCGCTGTTCACCGTCTCCTTCACGCTCCCGAAGACGTTCTGGTACTTCTGCAGCGCGCTCTCGATCTTGAAGTCACTCAGGTTCTGCTGCGCCTCCTGCAAGTTCTTCGAAGCCTTGCGGATCTCGCTATTGCCTGTCTCGCTGTACACCCCCTCGTTGATCTTCTTAACGGCGTCGAGGTGCTCCTGCGCTGTATGGATAAGTTCCTGGTACTTCGCGATCGTATCTTTCGTCGCGGCTCCTTCATCAGCGGCGAACTTTAACCGGTGCAGATGGTTGATCTCCTCGGCCTTAAGTTGATACGCGTCGGCTTCCGTCTGCACGCGCTTCTGATAGGCTTCCGCCGCAACCTTGTCCTTGAAGTCGATGAGCGCCGCGTTCGCGTCTGCGAGTTTATTGCGCATCTCCTTGAGTTGATCGACGTTCTCCTGCGTCGGCGATGTGATTTTCGCGAGAGCATCTACGGCCGCCTGAATGATCTCAACCGCCCGCTGCAGGCGCGAACTCTCGGCTGCGTTCTGGTTCGTGAAGATGTCGTTGCCGCGCGCGCCCCGCTGGAGCGCGTTCAGCCGGTCCTGTACCGCTTCGCCGAGGCTCTGCCCGTACTGGTTCTGAAGCGCCGCCGGACTGATACCGGTCCCGAAGAAGCCCTGCATGAAAGTCGTCGCCAGTTCCTTCAACGCATCCTTCTGCGTCGCCCCCGTGCCAGTCAGCCCCGCATTGATCTCCCGCAATTCCCCCGGCCCTGCCGCTGCCCGTTCCGCGAGGTCGGCTGCCTTTGCCGCTGCAATCGCCTGCGGGCTGAGGACGCCGTGCTGCTTAACGGCGATGTCGTAATCCCGACGCGTCGTCTCGGCGCGCGCCTTCATCATCGCTTCGGAGGCGTCGTGTGCGTTCTGCCACGCTTCGTTCTCGGCTTTCAGCGCGTCTTCGCGCGCCTTGTCCGCCTTGTCCGCCAACTCAACCTGCGCACCTTCGCGATTCGCGTTCAGCATCATCCGTGTCGCGTTGTCGTTCTCGGCCTTCGCGATCTGCTTGCGCAGGTTGTCGGTTTTCACCGCCGCCGCGACAATCTCGGGCGACTGGTAGTTCGGAGCCGCCTTCTCGCTTTCCTGGCCCACAAGGATGTCGAACTGTGCTTTCGCGGTGTTGTACTTGTCCTTCAGCGCGTCCATGTACTGCCGCGCCGCTTCGTTGGCCGCTCTCTCGGCGTCCTTGTCAGGAGGCGGCGTGTAGCCTCCCTTGACGTGCAGATTGCCCGTGTTTGGGTTTGCGGGTTGAAGTCCGACGGGAGGCAAACCGAAATGCGCGTTCTGGAGTTGTTGCTGCATAACGCGGGCGTCGCGCTGCATCGCCATCTGAACTTCGTGCAGCGAGATCCCCGCTTCCCTGGCGTACCGATACTTCACCATCTCGGCTTCGGCGGGCGTCATGCCGTCGGTGACGAGGTTCCAGTTCCATCCCTGGCCGATCGGCCTATTCATATCTTGTGGCGCTTGAAACGGACCCGAAGCCTGCGATCTGCGAATATTTCCCAGTGACTGTTGAACTGCACCCTGCGTGGTAGTTACGGCCTGCCTGACCGGAGCACCAGGTGCTAGAGCGCCGCGAGTGAACGCATCTCGTCCCTGCTGAAAGTCACGAACGATGCGCATCGCTTCTAGGATGTGCTGCAGGTCGTCCCCGATGCCATGCAGCCAACCACGCAGAGGACTTATATCGATCAGGTTGGATAGATACGAGAAGGCCCCACCCCACACTCGTTTCCACTCCTGTTCAGTGGTCGTCATCGTCTGACGCAGATTGTCCGTCTCAGATGTCAACCCGTGCGTCGCCTTGGTAGCAGCATCCAATTTCTCCTGGATAACGCGCAGGAACTCGGGGTTAACCGTGCCGAACAACCGCCAAGCCTGCTGCGTGCCGCTGATCGCCTGCGAGAACTTCTGAGCAGTTGCGACTGGCATTCGGCTCGCGACTTCGTTGAAGTTCTTCATCGTCTGGATCAAATCCAGACCGCCGGACGGAGTAAGCCCTGCCTGAAGTGTCGCGCCCTTGTTGCTGATAAGCCCGGTCGCGGGATTGAAATGTTGGATCATCTGCGAGATCAACTGCGCCGACTCCGTGCCGCCCATCCTGCCGCGAACGCCCTCGAATGTTAGCGCGGAGATAGTCGCCGCCACTTGCTCCAGCGGTACGTGCGCTGCCTCTGCGATAGGGCCGAGATACTTCAATGAATTCGTGATCTCGGAAATCTCAGCCGCCGAGCCTTTCCACATGGACGCCAGCAGTTCGCCGGATCGCCTCATCTTCTCGCTCTGATCGACATTCTTTCCGAGCTGGTCACCAAATTGGTTGTAAACCTGCAGCATCGCCCGCGTCACGTCGCGCGCATCGCTCTCGGTCCCCACCACGAGGTTCATGCTCGTCTGAAGTGCGGAAAACGCTGCCGCGTTGTCCTTAATCTGCGTCTTAAGCTGATAGTAAGCCTCACCGATGTCCTTGATATCGGCCCCCGTGCGCGCCGCCTCCGCCGCGAAATCAGCCCGAATTCCCGGTGTGCTGCCTGCCGGAGAAACCCGCTGAACCCGCGCCGCCTGCTTCTCCATCTCCTTCATCGCTTCAAATGCCGCGGTGATCGATCGCGTCACGCCCTCGAACACGAGCGAAACGGCGCGGTACTGCAGCATCCGTGCGAACAGGTTCCCCATTTGACCGCTCGCGCTATTCGCGGAATTTCCCATGTTCGTGATGCTGGTCGTCGCGCTGTTAATCGACCGGTTGACGTTGTTGGTCGTGTTGTTGATCGTCACGAACTGCGAGCCAAGCCGGTTCGCCCCCTGCGCGCTCGCCTGCATCGCTGCGTTGAAGTTGACGTAGCTTGCCGTGAGCGACTGCAGGCGTCGGTCGTGCGTGCCGAGCGACGTGTTAAGTGCCTGAAGGTCGGAAAGACCGAGCACTTCTACCTGGATTTGACTGCGCCGAGTTGCCATTGCTGTGAGGTATTATCCTTAACGCTGCATAGGAGGCAGCCGAACATGCCGAACGAACCACAACGCCCACCGATGTCGCCCACTGACCAACTCTCAAGCTGCATCATGTGGAGTTGCGCCGTGATCGTCGTCATCGGCGGCGTCATCGGGCTTATCTTCGCCGCTATTCTCTTCTCAGGCGCGTGGAAAGTGCTTCATCCCTAAAGTGTCATCTCTTGGACGATAATGTCGCATAGCATCTCGTCGAGATGACCTTCGACCATATCCAGCCCTTTTTCGAGAAAGTGCGCGATCTCTTCCCAGTGTTCGGCGTAGTCGAAGCCGCCGTCGGTCGCCTGCCCGTCTTCGACCTGCACCACGAACCCGTTTCCGTCGGGGATGACCGTAAGCGCGTTGTACATCTCGCCGCTCAAAATCAGCGGCTGGTCGGGCGATTTCCCTGGGAACCGCCGCAACTCTTTCAGGGATTGCTTGCGCGCCGCGTATTCCGGCGTCAGTCGATAGAGGTAGTCCTGCCCAAGATTGTGACGGATAGCATCGAGCAGGTACGTTCCCGCCTCCGACTGGAAGCGCTCGCGGATACGCTGCGTCAGACCGGATCCCGGCACCGCCTGGAGCGTCGGCAGCGTCAACTTCAACTTCAACTGGTACGGCATCTACCGGCTCGCCTCGACTTCCAGCGCCGCACAGAAACTCTGGTAGACGGCGTAGACCGCTGCCGGCCCGTGGTAGGTCGTCACCTTCCCGGTCTTCTTGTGGGTGTACTTCATCGGCAGATTTCGCTCGAACACGACCTCTAGTTGTCCGCGATAGAGCCGCCCGATGTCGCCGCTCGATTGCTGGATCGCGTTCACCATCCCGAGCCACTGCAGCACGTCCACCGCCCAGTGCGGCAGATCAGGCTGGTTGATGACGACACCGCTCATTCGGAAATTCAGCGGGTCGCCGAGCCGGTAGATCGCACTTAGCCCCGACGTACCGAGGATACGCCGGGCTAGGTAGGGATCTCTTCCTGCTTCACGGTGTCGAGCGTCTTGTAGTAGAACTCGCGCAGCGCCTCCTGAACAGCGTCGTCAGCGTCCTCGTACGCCTCCGCGCTCTTGAAGTACCGCTGCGTGTGGTCGTCGGGCAGACGCGTCGCGCGGTAGATCGTTTCGCGCTCGCGCCGCTTGATGAACGCCTTGCCCCACTCGTTGGCGTAAAACGTCTCGCAGCACCGTTCCTGGCGCACGCGGGCGGTTAGGTCGAGGTTCTTCTTGATCTCGGCGCGATACCGTGTCTCGAACGCCTTCTGCCGCTTATCGTCCGCCTTCTTACACTCCTCTTCCCACGTAACCACTCTCTTACCGAACTCCTCCGGGCTGTCTTCGCCCTGCGTCGGCTTTTCTGGAATAGGGTATTTCTCGAACACTTCGCGCCGCATTTCCGGGAACTCGTTCTGTGCAAGGTAGGCTGCTTGATCCTCCTGGCTTTTCGCTTTGATCTCCGCGACCACATCCGCATAATCGCTCTGGCCCTTCAGGAACGGCCGCGCCTCTTTCTGTGCGTACCACCGCGCCTTCTCGTCCGCCTCTTCGAAGAGACGAGAGTTCAGCGTGCACACCCAGACGCGATCGCCGTTCGGCAAGGTTAGGTCGCCAGCGGTTCTGCGGGGAAATTCTGCATCTGACATAAGGTTAAGCCGCCCTCCTATTGCGGCCATTGACCTTGCCGAGACGCAGCGGATAGGAGCCACCGCATCTCGGCAAGTAGGTTACGCGGTAGATAGCCAGCCTCCCAAGCCTGCCCCATCCTGCGGATACTGCCCGGCCAGCGCCGCGTGTGTGAATGCGTTACGCAGCCGTATCTGGCACGAGTAGCCGAGTACCGGGTCTTTCTTGGCCTGGAAGTTGCCGCCGACGGTCATCGTCTTATCCGCGCGCGTCCGGTCGGCGTCCATGAACTTCAGGTGAGGCAGGTAGAGTTCGTATTCGTAGTAGTAGCCGGTCGATCCGATCTGCGCGCCCCGGAACAGCATGTTGATGCCGAACTTGCAGTTGGCGAGCGTCCCCTGTATGACCTGGTTGTCGCGGAAGATGATGTCCATCTTCCCGCTCACGCTGAAGCCGCCCGCGACTGGCACGGAAGCATCGTAGCCGGAGCCGCCAACCATGTTGCGCTCGATGTCGCGAGTCAGTTTCACGCTGAAGCCGGGCAGGAAGTCGGCGGTGATGGGGTTGTCGTTGAGGGTCACGAAGGCGGAAGAGAAACCGGCGGCGTTGCCGTTGAACATGTTGGCGAAGACAAGCGGCCCGTTCCCACAGTTCGTCTGCGCGACATCGACGTAGTTGGGTGAAAGGTTGATCTTGACTTGCTTCGTATGGTCGCCGCCGAGTTGTGAGGGTAGCAGCCCTGCCGTGCTGGTAAAGTCGTAGTCGGTATCGACGCCTCCCGCTGCCGGGTAGCGGTTCGGGATCTGCCGGTGGGCGTAGTAGTTCGCCTCCATCATCAGGATCGCGGTGTGGTTCAGCGTAATCTCGTTGAAACAGACGCCGGTCGAGAGTTGCCCGTTGGTAGCATCGCCGAAACTCTCTTCCTGCGTAAAGCTCGGCATGTAGTGCGGGAACTTCGCGTACATCACGTGGTCGTAAACGCCGGACGTAACCGTGCTCTCGACGTCGCGACCGAGGATGCCGAGGAGTGGGTAATAGGCGTTCTCGGGGTCGAGTTTCCAACTATCCTTGCCGTCGTAGAGTTTGCCGGTGAGAGTGATCCGGTGGACTTCGAAATCGCCATCCTGCTCCGTGCTCGCGACATCTTTCGTCGGCTTCGTCGGATACCCGCCGCCCGGTTCCACTCCAATAAAGCGCATCGGGTTTGTCGCTGCGATGCCCGCGTTGTAGACGTTCCCGCTCAAGTTGGTAAGCGGGGCCGATCGAAAAGCGCTCTCGATCGCAAATCCCACCGCGCTTGACCTGCCGCTCTGTGCACCAGACATTGTTTTTTGAACCTCCCTGCAAACGTCGTCCTCCGGCTGCGCCGCAGGAAGTGCAACAAAAAAGGGAACGGCCCGAAGGTCGCTCCCCGTTTACTCACATCACTGGTAAACCGAAAATCTTACGCGTCACACCCGACGAACCACGAATATCTGATCTGGAGAGGCAGTACGCATATCGCTTCCGCCACCTGCTGATTGTTCGCACCCGTCGCCGAGAGCCACACGCGCTCGCTCAGCGCGCCGCCGCCCGCGTTCCCCGGTATCGTCAGCTCGTACCAGTAGCCGGAAACAACGATCTGCTGGAGCAGGATTTGCTTGATGTTGTGCCGGAGCTGGTTGCGCTGCTTGCGCGCCGAGAACTTGTCCGCCGCCTGCACCGCGACGATCAGCGGGACCACGAGCACTCGATACTCGACACGCCCGCCGCTCGTCTGAACGGGGAAGTCGAGGCTGTCAGTCGCCTCCATCGCCCGCGTTCCCACATAAACCGCAGGGCGGTGCTTGCTGCCGTCGTCGTCGTACGGCTTGTCGAAGAGATTGATGTACCCGGCTGCGGGCGAACCACTCACGTCGGGGCGCAGCACACCCGTCCAGCCCGCGCCATAGGCGTTGCCACCGGCGTAGAGGCTCGCGTCCGCCTGCAGGATGTCGAGGACCTTGTCGCAAATCTTTTCGATCACGCTTCCGGCTCCAACCACTCACACGCCGCCGCCTGGAACCCGCTGAACGTGCAATCCACATTGACGTATGTCAGCCGTTCACCGCGCTGCAGGAACCGTCGGTAGTAGCTGGAGAGGAACTGCGTCGCGAGGTTGCCGACACAAAGGCACTTCTGCCGCTGGATCACGCTCCAATGCGCAAGGTTATTCGGCGTGGTGATGACGCCTTCGCAGAAATTAGAGATCGTCAGTACTTCCAGATTACTCTTCGTCTTGCCGATCAGGTTGACGAGCCGAGGCGACTTCGGCAGGAACATGATCGGGTGCAATCCGGTCAGCAGGTACGTGTGCGGCGTCTTATCGATCAGCCATTCGATCGCGGCCAACCAGTGCGGCCAGTGGTTGTTGACACTCTCGCTCCAATCGGAAATTGGATGCAGGTGGATAAGCGTCTTCGGCTTAATCGGCAGCACTTTCTGCATCAACTGGCCTGCGGCAGTCGCGTCCTTCTGCGGGATAATGCCGTCATGCCAGAGTTGCGCTGGCAGTCCCGTTCGCGTCTCAAACCATTGGCTGTTGATGTGCGTCTGCGTGAAAGCATCAGCCGATGGTAACCCACGATACTGCTCCCACAACATCCCGAGCCATGCCATTGGTTCACTGTCCGGGCGACTCGTCGCGTACCAGAACTTCTTGTAGAAGTCGCCGTTATCGCTCTTGATGCCGATCACTTCGCCCGTGAACGGCTGGAGCAGCAGCCAATCTACGATGTTCAGATCCGGCCCCACGTACAGGATATTGATCTTCTCCTGCCCGGTTGCCGCCATCATCGCCTTCATCACACCCACGCACATGAAAATATCGCCCCAGTGCCCGAACGCCGTGCACCACTGCATCGGCCTCTCGGGAGCCTTTATCGGCTTCATCAGCGACTCCGCGAGCACCACATCTTCGGTAAGAAATCGATTACAACTCGGGCAGATCGGCACGGGCATAGTGAGCAGGCACTGCGGGCAGCTAAAATGAGCAGGCATCGTGTCTTGATCGTCTCCTATTCGACTTCAGACGCAGGTGACGTAAAGAAGCCCCGCAATCGCGCTAGAAAGCACGTACGGGGCTTGCAGTCTCGATTAGGCGGGAATTTACGGGCCGGGCGTTGCTGCCGATGTCGCAGGCGATGTCCCGGCTTCAATCGCGGCGATCTGCGCTGTCAGGTCGGTGATAGTGGTCGCTGCATCATCGTTCTCGCTCTGCAGCGTGGTGATCTGCGCATCTTTCCCGGCGTTAGCAGCATCGGCCGCGTCTACGCGGGTTTTGAGGTCGGCGACGGCACTGTCAAGTCTAGTCAACGAATCGGTCAGTTTGCTCAACTTCTTTCTCGCTTTCTTAAGTCGTCTCTCCTGGTCTTCGATCAGGGAGAGGAGGAGGGGTGTGGTTTTCATGCGCTTTATGCTCACGCGAGTAAAAGCCCCGCCGAGTGAACGGTCGAGGCTTAGGGTGACGGGACGGCTGGGCGAAACATTTGTAACTATAGCTAGTTTTGATCTCAAAGCAGGTATAATAAAAGGGACAGCAGGCGTTCGCAGCGCCTCTGTCCCGTGATCCGCATCCATCTTGAAAGGAGATGCAGATATGCCAAGTTTACCCCGTATTGACCTCGTAGGCCAACGTTGCGGACGGCTAATTGTCCTCTCGGAAGTGTCTCTCGAAATCAGAAAAGATCGTGCGCAACGTACATTCCTCTGCCGTTGTGATTGTGGAAAAGAATGTGTCGTGTGCCACGGCAATCTTCGGAACGGCATGACCAAATCATGCGGTTGTTTGCGCCGTGAGATGGTCACACATCATGGTCACGCCGCTGATGAAAAACAATCTGCCGAGTACCGTACTTGGCACGGCATCAAGGATAGATGTTCGCGACCTAAGAACAGGAACTACCATCGGTATGGCGGTCGTGGCATTACGATGTGCGACAAGTGGAAGAACTCCTTTGAGAACTTCCTTGCGGATATGGGCGAACGGCCTTCCGATCAACATTCGATAGAGCGCAAAGACAATGACGGCAACTACGAACCAGATAATTGTATTTGGGCAACCCGCGAAGATCAGGACAATAACAGAAGCGATTGTGTGTTCATCGAATTCGACGGATTGCGAATGACGCTCTCCCAATGGGGTCGCCACTTAAACATTTCACGCGGGACAATCAATGCACGGCGCCGTAATGGTTGGACGGACGAGCAAATCATCAAAGGCATCTCGCCGCGCGGTCGGAAGTTGCCGCCGCAAGGGATGAAGAAGCCTCGAAAGTCTAAATAAAATCCACGTGGTCGGGAGGAGTTGCTGACGGAACCGGGCTAATACTTCCGTCAGCAACTCCCGCCAGTATTCGGTTCTGTGTTCCGAACAGACAGTTCGGGCATTGACTCACCGGATCATCTATGAGTGTGCGAATTGGCTTTTCGTAAAGTGACGCTGCGTCGGACCAGTGACATATTCTCCATTGCGGCCCGAAGTCGTGCTGCCCTGGCTCCCGCACTTCAGTGTTCAATGTGACCGCATCACAAGGATATAAAAACCCGTCCGAGTTCAGGATAGGGTGAAAAACGCCGACTGTGCAAGACGTATGCGGGTTCGGTAATTTTCGCTGAACGAAAACTCTTGACGGATCTATCGCGTCGGCAATCTGTTGTAATTCGTCGCACCGTTCGTTCACGAGATGCGGCTGGAGGCAATTTGCAACGAGGCGAAGATAGCGCGGCAAATGCTTGTCTACGTACTCGCGAAATTGTTCTGTAAGGCGCGGTAGCCGGTCGCGGCCCATAATAGGCGCTCTGCCGCCACTTCCGCCGTACTGAAGCAGGTCTTGCGGCGTGCTCACCTTGCCGTGGTTTTTTTCTCCAGGCGCAAAGTACAGATCGTGATAAATGTAGCTGAAGCCGAGTGTGGTTTTGGTCCGGTCAAAGTCAGGTACGAATACTTCTTCTTCTTTGTGATCGAGGCCGCTCATACTGATACGGCACCAGTCCAGCGAATCCAGGGTTTCAGGTGAAACTGTTGTCCACGATGTTCGACCGCAAGGATACTTCTTCATTGGAGCACCGTTCGTGATAACTCCGATTTTCAGTCCGTACCACTTTATGCGAGCAATCAAATCGTTAAAGCCCATCTTTGTTTCAGGGCATCGATACAAAATTGGATTGCCCCCGCCCGAGATCACAACGGCTTTTAACCCGTATCGCACTAATATTTCGATGAACCCAATCATGGCACTCATCGGCAAGATATTGCCCGCTCGTGTTTGCACGCTGCAAAACGCGCACGTATGATTGCAGCGGTCGGTCGGCATCAAATGGCACGTTATGGCGCGGCCGTATCCATTTACCAGTGTCCGCATTGCCTCCTGATGATGAAACAGCTTCGCGCCCGTAGACGTGAAGCTATTCGTGAGCGTCGCTGGTATTTCGAGTGTTGCTGTCATTCGTAATTCACCACAATCGTTCCGCATGGCAAGTCCAAAACAACTTCGGGTTCTTTCTCAACTTCTCTTTCGTGAGTAAGTGGGTACTCATCGCAAAAAGATGCTCCGTAATACTTCCGAATACTGTTGATCGCGAGGCTACGTGCCTCTTCCACGGTTTCGGCTACTCCGATATAGGTGTGGAACCCGTACCATTTGAACAGTTTCATAAAATCTCCGCCGCCTCCTATGCGGCAAGTTCAGCTTTTGAAAGCCTCCATAATCAGCGAATACTCCGCCCGCCGCTCGATCTGAGCGACATCGCTTGCGCAGTAGTGCCCCGGACGTGTCGTCTCTTTGAACGGCGCTCTCACAATATCCTGTGGCGCAAAGGAACCCTTTCGCGGATTTTCACGATTGGCAAGCGTGCACCACAAACTGTCTTCGGTAAACACTTGCCGATGGTCCTGATAAAGAAAGAGCGACCATCCCATCATCGTCTCGTAACCGGCATGTCGCAACGGTTCTCCAAACAACCGCTCGCAGTTCTCGCGGTTATCTTCGGGATGAACGCGGCGGTAAAACGAAGCGTCGGGCACGGAGCATCGAAGAACTCCTCCTGGCTTCAATATTCGGTAGCACTCGCGAAGCACTTCCTGTAAATCGACCGCATCGAAATGCTCGAAGCAGTGATGCGAGGCAATACCATCCACGCTTTCATCCGCCCACGGCCAATCGTGTTTGCGAAGGTCCATGTGGAAATAGTTCTCTTCGCTCGCGATTTTGTTCAGTACCCACTCGTAACCGTAAGTCTGCTCGTTGAGAACGTCCGCCAAATTGTCAATGTTCAGCCAGGGGCGCTCAGGCCGTACGTCTCCAGCTCCAAGGTTGAGAAACAGCATCAGCCGACCACCTGCTTCATCGGTCGCCCACGTCGCCGATTCTCAACCTCTTCGGTAGGAGTATCCCATTTTTCACCAATATCCAGCCCGTCGCACGCCGGTTTCGGTTCGCGCTTCCTAGCTACGAGCAGTCCGCACTCGCTGTTCTCTTCGAGGAAGTCCCACCCCTCCCACGCCCGCATCTCCTCGCTGAACTTGCGGCTCCCTTCCCAGCTCACCGTGTCGTGAATGGCGATCAGCGTCGCGCCGAGTTTAACCGCCTTTTCGACATCGTGCTTGCAGACGTCGTAGGTATGGTTGCCGTCGATGTACGCGAAGTCAACGCGCTCCGGCCACTCGACTTCCTGGCTGCGGCCTTTGATGAGCGTCGCCCAGTCGCGGACACCGCAGAGCGTCAGGTTCGCTTCCCACTGTTCCTCCTGGTACTCCTCGGTCCAGCAGAACGGATCGACGCAGTAGAGGCGACCTTTGCCCATCAGTTGCAGTGCGCGGGCGATCCATACCGCAGTCGCGCCGATGTGAGTGCCGACTTCGACCACCGTCTCAGGCTGTAGCCACATTACCAGCGCCCCGATGAAGCGGCTGTGGCGGTATTGATACGGGATAGATCCCGCTGACTCTTCGAATGGATGAAGTTGGATCATGCCACGTCACCTGGTTCAAGCACGAAAATCTGCGGATGAATAGCCGCGTTTATGACCACGGTTTCTCCTATTCGATATAAGCCTCGCGCCTCGTGAATATGACCACACGTGACCAGTCTTGGTTGAATCTCTTCGATTCGCCGCCGCAGGTTCGTGTCGCCTACATGATCGTGCTGCACCTTGTCCCCGGCCATAAAGGGAGGCCCGTGACAAACGAGAATATCCGTATCGCTGGGTACAAGCGCCCATTTCTTCGCAAGGGCAACAGGATCCAGGTTAAACGCTAGGCAGTCAAACTTCTTAACCCATGGCGCTCCCCAAATCTTCACGCCGTTGAAATCGGTTCCGCTATCACACAAGTAAGTGGCGTTTTCTTTCCACGCCCAATCAAAAGCATTCGAAAACTTCAGCAACACTGTGTCGTGATTGCCGCCTACGATGACACATTTTTTATACTCAAGTCCGTGAAGCCACTCGCGGAACTCGCCGCAAAGCCAAGCGTTCCATTTTGCTTCCGTGCCGTCTGAAGCACCTGTCCAGTTGCCTCCAGTTAAGTCCCCGGACAATATCAGCAGGTCACACGGCGGGACCTCTTCAGGTAGAAAGCCGTGAAGATCAGCAAGAATGGTGATCCTCATGCCACGTCACCTGTCGGTTCCAGCCCGCCCCGAAACTCCATCAGTGTCGGCGGCTTCTGCTTCTCGTGGATGCAGTTGTAGATGGCGATGTCGTGCTGCCTCTGCTCGGGCTCCATTCTCTTCACCACGAGATGATAGTGATCGAAAAAGACCTCTACGTTATCGTTGGTCGGCTGATACCAGTTCGGCGTTCCGCCGGTTCGGAAATCGACGAGCTGTTCGTGCATCGCGACATCGGGGCGGTATCCGATATGCTCGCAGTTGCGAAGAATACGAGCCTGCCAGTCGGCAATCATCTGCCAGTTCTGCGACGGGCTTCGGTGCCCCCACGACTGCCAGTGCCTGCGGCTCGTTACAATCGCGTCGAACTGCGGTTGCATCTGCGACTTGAGCGTGGTGATCTGGTCGTAACTCCCGACCTGCTCGACGCTTAACTTCATATCCACGAAGTTCGGATAATGTTCTTGCGGATAGAGTTCGTTCCCGCGACAGATTAGCCGCGGAGCCGTCTTATAGATACGCTCGTCGGCATCTCCAATCCACACCCACTCGGTCGGGCACATCGTCACCATCTCGGTTCGAACGCGGCCGAACCCCTTGTCGATGTCGCCGAACCGAACCTCCGCGCCGAACTTCTCGGCAATCTCGATCGTCCCGTCCGTGGAGTATTCACCCTGCGGCCCCGTGTGGTAGACCGTGATGTGATCCGCCCATTGAGCCGCGCTTTCAAGCCAACCTGGGAGTGCATTGCACTCGTTGAACACGTTTGCACACGCTGCTATGCTCGGCATAATCTCTGCGCCCTCCTATTGCGCTTTGATCTCAAACTAAAGTTGTACTTCCCTGCGGCACACTAGAAATCCGTTGCCCTCGTGCCACATTGCATAATTCTGCTTAATCCCCGGCACGAGATGGCACGCGCCCACACAGAAGCCGGGCCTGGTCAGCGCCTTCGCCCACCAGCCAAGCGTCCGGCGTTGAACGTGGGTCGCATCCTGCTCGTATTCAGGAACGACGTAAGGCTCGCCGTCTTTAGGACTGAGCGGTACTACGACAAACACCGCTTTACGCGCCTTGCTCATAAGAGTGTCGATCGTGCGCGCGAGTTCTTCATCCGGGATGTGTTCGAGAACGTCCTTCGCAATCACAAAGTCGAACTTCTTCGCCGACGCCTCGAAGTTGTTGACCCCGGTCGTGCCCGACCGGATCAGCCACACACGGTTTGCAACCTCCGCATCAGCGTTACTGATCGCCCAATCGCTCACGTCGAAACCGAAGGCGCGGTAACCGAGCTGCTTGAACGCCTTCACGAGATACCCGCGAGCGCAACCGAAATCACAGATCGTGTCGTCTTCGTCGATCCCGAGGTAATCGGCGATGCGGCGGGCGAACGGGATAGTCAAATCGGGCTTCCAAGAATAATTCTCGTAGAGCGACTTCCCGCTCTGCGGCCCGTTGACGTAGTAGTCTTTATCGTAAACGTTGTAATCCATTGCCCCTCCTATGGGCATAGAAAAAGCCGCTGGACGCTAATCCATCGGCTCTGTTGAACTCGCAATTTGTGCTGTCGTTACGTCGCCCGCTTGATCCGCTCGACCAGCCCGAGAAACAGCATGTGGAGGATGACCATGTGCGCATCCTCCGCCTGCTGCATACTCTCGGTCGGCACGTGAATGCTGATGTCGGCGACCTTTGCAAGCAGACCGCCGTCGAAGCCGGAAAGACCGATTGTCTTCACGCATTCCATTTGTAAGGCAGTCTGTACGGCGTTCAAGATATTCGCGCTGTTTCCGCTACCAGAGACGGCCACCAGAACCGACCCGCATTGGCCCCACGTTTCCACCTGTGGGGCGAAGACGTTCGACCACGCGCTATCGTTGGCCCACGCGGAGACGAGGGGCGCAGCGTCACTTAAGCAAATCGCCTTCAGCGGCTTGCCGGTTTCCAGCCCGACGTTCTTTTGCAGGTCGTTGACGATGTGCGAGCACGATGAGCCGCTGCCGCCATTGCCGCAGAACATCACAACTTTGCCGCGCTGCCACGACTGATAAAGTGCATCGACGGCGGCCGAAATCGACGGCAAGTACAGATGCCTCAACAGATCCGAAACGCTTATGGCGTACCGAGCGAGAAATTCGTTCATGGCTGTGCCGCCTTTAGTTCGGCTATCGCCTCGGCGGTTAAATACTTCTCCAGCACGGCGAACGCATCTTCCCGCGCTCTCATCATCTCATTGCGCTCGTGCGTCTGGGATGCGAGTCGGGTTGCAAGATGCTCGATTTCCGCGTTTTTAGTTTTGATGTATCGGCCAGAGTGGATGTAAGTCGAAAACGCTTGCTCAAGCGGAGATACTTTCTCTTCGTCGTCCATGTGCTTTCGCCGCCTCCTATACGGCTATTCACTCGCTATTCCGTTGTCTGCACCACCAGTGCATTGCACTGGATCACCACGTTATCGTTCAGTTCCGGTATGATATTTCTAATCACGCACCGCCAGTCCAAAATCCCTTGCGTGATCTCGTCCCCGTTCTTCATGGAATAAGGCGAGTTGATCGCATAGTACGGCAGCCGGACCTCAAACGCCGTCAGCGCCCATTCGTTCGTGTTCAGAAACCGCTGGATCGCGATAATTCCGGCATTCTGCCAGAACCCTTTAATCGTCTCGCCGTTCCCGAGCGTGCTGGGACAGCCTTCGCTTTCGATGATGAACGTGTTCTCGTCGCGCCGCGCTTCTCCGAGTGCTCCCATCGCCTTACGCCACCTTGATCCGGCGGTATCGGTTGAGCGCCTTCGTCAAGTTCTGCTGCGTCTGCGCCTGGAGGCGGGCGAATGCCTGCTGATCGTAGACGCGCTCGTCGGTGCCGATCACCCACGACTTCACGCCGCGAAACTTGCTGAACTCGAAATCTCCGAGCAGACTCATGATCGCGATCGACAGGATACCGTCAACAGCAAGTGCGGACAAGCTGGCATACGCCCCGCGCTTACCAGTCACGCTGATGGGGGCCGCCTGACCGGGCAGTGCGATGTAGAACGAGATGAATGTTCCGTAGTAGCGATCGAACTTCAGGTACTGGATCGGTTTGCCGTTCGTTGCGGCGTTGAGCGGCATCGTCCTGTAAGCGGTGTTCAGCGTGACCGCGTTTCCATTCACCGCGACGCTCGTGATGCTCACGAAGCCGCCGCGTAGATCCACGATCGGCGATCCATCCGGTTCGAAGTAGTGGGTGCTGTCCACAGTGTCGGCAAGGAACGGCTTAAACCCGGTCATGTTCTCCCAGGCGTCCACAGCCGCTTCGCACGCGCCGTCAAAATCTATCTGTGCTTCAGTTGCCGTTGGCGGATCCGAGATAACACCCGCCGAATACAACCGAGCGCCGAGTTGTGTTCCGGTTGGATTAAAAGTCTGGCCCATGAGCCTACTTGTCCTGGTCGGGTCGTATCATCTTGTTAGATTGCGGGCGGACGGCCTTTGCCTCGACAGGCTTTCCGTCTTCGCCGATCTCGCGAACTTCGCAGCCGACGTAACTCGTGTGCGCGTCAAGCATGTGGGCGCGAATTCCGTTAGGCGAGTGCGACTGAACCACTTGACCGCAGTTCGTCTTTAGCCAGCCTGTGCCAAGCCATAGCCCGTAAACCTTGTTCATATCCACCTGCCGCCTCCTATGCGGACTTACTGCACGGGCAACCGCCAAACTCCCGGTAAGTCGGTCGCCCGCACATCTTGCTTACTGACCGCTGACCTTCGACCACGTAGGACTCGCACTCGTGCCGCTGTTCTCGTAGAGAACCGAGTTGGTCGTATCGATCAACAACGCCCCTTTGCCTGCGTTCTGGTTGGCGTAAGTGCCGCTGGTGCCGTTGGTCGGCGCTCCGGCGTTGCGCAGCGGAGTGCCGAGGCCGGACCCGGCCCAAGCATTCGTGCTGCTTGCAATCACTGGCATTGGTTGTTACCTCCCGTAAAGACAAAGCCTCCGGCCAATAACCGGAGGCTGGTGAGTGATGCTATGCGGTTGTGATCGGATCATTCGATGCTGGCGAGTTTTCGTTCTAGTTCAAGAATGTGCGCTTTCGCTTCCTTTAGTTCATTCTCGATTTTTGCGCGCTTCTGCTTCAATTCACGTTGCGTTATTACGTTGTGGTCCGTAGGAGAAACTATCTGGAGATTCTCAATCCGATTATCATCCTTCACGCCGTTGATGTGATGGATGCATTCTTTTCGAGTAAGAAATCTCCCGATGCTCTGTTCAACCACTACGCGGTGATGAAATTGCCACCCTCGATTAGAACGATTAGGATGATCTGGAGACCACACCATAACGTAGCCTTCGGGTGTCAATTTCGCAGGTCGTCCATTGAATTCCCAGTCCAGAGGCCGCTTAATATCGTCCATCGCCTCGCACTCTTTGGAACAATAGCGCTGTTTGTGCTGGCTGGGTTTCAGAACGAGTTCCCTGTCGCAGGTTTCACATCGCTTGATTATTGGCGTTTTGGCACGAAAACGATTAGCACATCTTCGAGCAGAAAATGCCACTACCTTGACCGCTTTTGCTGCGATAAGTAGGTTTGCCGCAATGCTCACATGGGAATTCTTCGCCACGTCGCTTCTTTTTAGGTCGCACCCACTGTCCCGATGCCACACGGCGTTGCATCGTGTAAGTACCACGACACTTCGCGCCACAGAACCACGGGCGATCGACCCTCACCTGAGATAGATAACGTGTAACGTCAGTCCCACATTGCGAGCACGGACGTGTTTCTTTTTTTCCTCGGTAGGGATTGTCGCGCCAACCATCGGGCACATTTCCTAACCTGATACGAAGCATGTTGGCGCAACTGCGACCGCACGTCCAATACCGCCGCTGATACTGTTGAGCTGGTGTGCGAGTTACGGGTTGCCCACAGAACTCGCACGGCTTCGTTTCTGTGACTAGCAATATGGTATGCCTCCAGAATAGATTTAACTACCATATTCTAGTTACAGAATACAATCTAAAGCCCCGTAATTTTGCAAAAAGCAGTCTGTCTTTTGATCTCCAGACTTTCGCGCATCTCCCCACGCACTACGAGTAAATTGCTCGTAAAATACGTGCTATGCTGGTTCGCAACGTCGATGCGGATGCCCATCCTGCGGCTGATGTGGCTGTACATCGTGAAGTCGCCGGTGAGAGCAGTTCCCTGCGTGATCGCCGGGGTGACAACGACCGACTTCCCGAACAGGTTCTCGCTGCCCGCTTCCTGCGGCGTCCCGAAGATGTAGAGACCGTCGGTCGTGCGCAGGAGCCTGATGTTCTGCCAATCCGTCGGATGCATGATAACCGCGCTCGGCTCGGCGAACCCGGTGTAGCGCACGAGCGTGAACGCCTTGTAGATCGCGTCCTGTCGGTCGTCGCCGCCCTTGGCCTGGAGTTGGATGTTCGGCGCGCTCAGGAACCCGAGCATCTGCGGGGAGGTGCCGGTGCCGGTCAGGAGCAGGACTTCTTCCTCAAGACCGAGCATGAGAACGATGTCGCGATTGATGATCCCCATCATCGCCGGAACGTCGTCTACCTGCTCTTCCGTGACTGGGATGAACGTCGCGATCTTCTCGACCGTCGCCGACCGCTCCGTCCACGCCAGCGCCGACTCCGGCTTCGCGCCCCCTTCAGAGACGCTCGCCGCCGCATTCGTGAACGTGGTGTTCTCCATCCACTTCACGACCTGGAGCGTGGTCGGATCGCTCGGGATTACATCTGCAACCACCAGGCGGCGGTTCGGATAATCGACCACGATGTCAGTTCGGTAGTTCGGGGGAGTGTAGCCCGCGCCGATGCTGATGAGTGTCTTGAGGTCAACGTCTTCGAGTTCGAAGCTGAAGTGCTTGTTTCCGGTGTTTCGGAACTTGTACTCGTTGCTCTCGGTGACGATCTGGCCCAGGCTCTTGCCTTGATACTGAGCTGCGATGCGACGTGGCGTTCCCGCCTGATTGATCGGGCCGGTTGGCGGACGCGGTGTCGTGCGATCGACCTGCTTGAGTTCTTCGATACGCGCCTCGTTGCTGATGCGCGCTTCTTGAACGCGAGCGTACTTCAGCTCGCTTTCAAAGGTGATTAGCTCTTTCTCGCGATCGTCGATCTCAGTCAGCAAATTGGCAGGCATGTCGTACATCTGCCTGCCGTCTGCGTCAACCTGATCGGTGCGGTGCTTCTGGAATATCTCCTGTAGTTCTTCTGTCTTTCGAACAATGAGCGCCTGAATCTCGGCTACTGATTTAGCCATTGTGTCGTTTCTCCGGCTCAGGCCAACACCGTATCGCGATTAAACGCGTGCGATGCGTGCCTGAAAGGTCAGGAAGTTGGCGAAACGAGCCGAAACCAACCGACTGTCTGCCTTCTCCACAACCGGAACCGGGTCCGCAACAACGACAGGAGCCGCCTCGGTAGGCGGCTCCTGTTTCTCATTCTCTTGCGTTTCTGGCTCTGGCGGGATGGGGGAGGGAGTCGGTGTGTCCGGCTCATCGGGAGGCGTTTCCACCTCCGGGCTTGCGGCCTCGTCAGCATCCCGCTGGAGTCCTTTGAATAGCAACCCGATCGCAGTCACCGCTTCCGTGCGAGAGAGTCCTGAATCCCTCAGAAACCTCTCGAAGGCGCGTTTCGTCTGCAAATCGCCTGCCGTATATCGCTTAACCCGCGTAATGTCGGCCATGTCATTAGCCGGTGCTACCACGGGCGAAACTTCATATAAATGCACGTTCGTCAAGAGGCGCGCACCGTTGCGCGACATCGCAATGTCTTTCTCGGACGGCTTGTACCCGACGCTCTTCCAGTAGTCGGCGACCTCTTTCGGCCCATCCAGCATCTCGTCGGAAAGCACCTTATAGCCGATGCTCATCTTCTTGAGCACGCCGTCCTTCAAGAGCACCATGCAGTCTTTGCCGTGCTGCGTCGGGCTGATCTTCCCCTGCACGAAAAGGCCCTTCGCGTCTTCCTTCGCGGAAGTGACTTTCCCGATCGGGCTATCCCACTGGTGGTTGATGCCCCCCAGAAAAATCACGTCGGTCGATCCTTCGGCCATCAACTTTTCAATGCTGCGCTTGAATGCCCCGGACGCGACGATCTCCTGCGCCGTATCGATGTTATGGAACGCGTTTCCGTAGCCTTCGAACTCCGATCCGTCTCCGCTCGCGCTCTTCAGCTCGAACGGAACCGTCTTGAACGAGAGCACGTTGTCCGCCGACTTCCCCGGCTTGCTATCATCCGTGTCCTGATCGGTGTCCGGCCCCGTCTCCCAACCTTCCGGCAGAGAAAACCCGCGCCGCTTCGCGATCTCGATGATACGCGCCCTCACCGCTTGCGGGTCGGCAGCACGACCGTAGAGGTGAGCGGCGGCGAAGACGTGGGCTTGGGTATCGATCGGGAACGTGTGGTTCGGCCCAGCGAACGAGTCGTCGGGTATCCTCGCGCGTTCCGCCTCGGTTACATATTTAAGTCCGATATTCATAAAGTTAATCCAGGCATGAAAAAGCCCGCGACGCATGGTATCGCGGGCTTGGCAGCAAAGCGAACGGCGGACGCTCTACATCGGGCTAGGCTTCGGCACCATCGGCTTCGGGATCGCTCTCGGCTTTGGATGCGGAATGATCGTCGGGTTCGGCTTGTACGGCACGACTGTAGGCTTCGGGCTTGGCGCGGGCTTCGGCGGCGGCAGAGTTGGTTTAGATCGGGCCATCGTCGTTATCCTTTCGGCTTCACGCGGGTCGGTTTCGGCTTGTTGACGGTCACAGGAATCGGCTTTACAGGCCGGTTAGGGAACGGAACGACAGTCCGCGTGCGCGGGTTTCGAGGCGCGTAGCCGTCGCCCTCGGAAATCAGTTTCTTTTCTTCGGCCATCTCAAATCCTCGCGGCGGTCGGTCCGCTCGCACCTCCGACGATTTGCCAGCGACAGAGACACAATACTCCGCACTCACTCGTCCCGTCTCCTGGGTCAAACGTCACTAAATGCGCGTCGTACGGACCTCCAGCGGCTCTCTGTGGGCACGTTTGGCAGTGGTTGGTCTCAGGGACGCCTAACACCCAATCGAGTAATGTGCCGACTGGCTGTGCAAGCCGCCAGGCTCCATTTAACGTCCCAAGTAGACGCGTCGCGTACATCCGCAAGCGACGGATTACTTCTGCCTCACTGTTCGCCCCGCTTACAATGTCGCCAATCAACCCGCTCAGGTAGCGGCTCTGCTCGAACAGCACTGTCTGTGCGAACGCCTCATCCGCCGGGTGGATCGGGTCAGTCACGCCCGCCATTCGCCTGCCTAAATGGGCGGCTTGAACATGCGCGCCCGTCAGCGTCGTTACGAATGCCTGCTGGAGTTGCGTGAGCGAGATGCGCTGGGCAATATATTCCTTGTAGGTGTCGATCAGCGTGTTGGCTGTGTCAGCCTGAAGATGTTGGAAGAAAAGCAAGAATGCTTCAGAGTCGGTCGTGTCACTTGACGTGCGGCGGTTCATCGCGCCTCATTTGTGTAGAAACGGCTTCAATTCATCCATTGATGCCGCCTGCGTCAAATCGCTGTGTTGCCAGTAAACCATTCTCACTCCATCATCGTCCGTTGATTTGTAAAGGAACGGCTTGTCGATCGGACAATAAAAAAGCCCCGTAGGACATTCCTCCGGGGCTTGCCAACGCTCTACATCTCGCGGCCAAGTGTCTGACTGCACATGCAAAAAGAACAACAGTACACGATGATCTGAATACTTTTGAACTTTCAGGTAATCCAGATAGTGATTGTGGTTTATGCCTGTTACGAACTTCTTTTCTATGCCGTACCAGCTAAAGCGCGTTTTACGTTTTGCCTCAACCCACCCATGCCAAAAATACCCGGAAGGCGCGGATGGGTTGAAAACAAACATGTCTGGCGCGACTAATTCTTCACCATCACAGAAGAATTGTGGTCCCTTATGATCGTCGGTTTCCTTCTCGTACACCGGTAGAACATGGAAACCAATCGACTTCAACCACAGCGCTATGATGCTTTCGCCCATTTTGCCTATTAGAAGCTGCCTACGAAAATCCCTCACAGTGTCGCCCCCCATCCGTAGACAGAGAACGATTCTAAGAACCAATCACGATCTGGCCCAAGGTAGATAATCGCCTGCCCCTGCAATGGCGCGGAGAGTTTGCCGCCCGGTTCCCAAAACCGAACGCGGCCCCGCGTGAACACTACGGCGCTGGCAACCTCAACAATCTTGCAGAACCATGCCGTTTCCGTGGCATTGTTCACGAGCACAATAGCCGAAGTCACATCACCGGCGCGGAAATGCTCAACCAGTTTTGAAGCGAATTGGCCGATGAGTTCGCCTGCATACGGCGGGTTCATCCATACCCGGCCTTGCCAACACTGCTTTAATCCGTCTGTCTCAGCATCGAAGAACTGAGCCGCGCCGACAACCTCATTGGCCGCTGCGCTGGATGCAGGATCGGTGTCGATACCGCCCATGACGGCGATTGCAGAAGTGATGTACTCCTTCGGTGTATACCATTCATTGTTTCCGGCGTTGTAGGAGACGTGCGCTGTCTTTTCAACTTCGCCCCATTTCGTTGTTTCGGCCCACTGCGCCCGCGCTTCCGGCGAAATGTGACAGTAGGGGCAATACGGTAAGTCTGCCGCCCAAATATGTGATGGATTGACTTCGCACCGCTTCAGCCCGTCACTGTCTACATGAAATGACTTCGCGTCAGTATAAGCAGGCGCACTAAAAAACGCCGGTTCCTCTGTCAGAGGTTCCGGCGTAAATGCTGCCAACTCAATTTTGAGCGGAGGCGGCAATTCTTTTGGCTTGTTGAATATATGAACAGCTTCGCGCAGACTAAGATTCGCAACGCGTTGCGAATCTTGCAGTAGTTCGTACCTGCGCTCATAAACGCGCATATAGAGATTGGCCGTCCTATGGCTTCCCTCAAAATTCTGCGCTACCCATTCAATCCATTTACCGTACTCAACCTTGCCCTTTTGTTCTGTAAGCAATTCCCCCGCACGAATTGCGTGCGGCAGTCCCGAAAGATATGCTGACTGAACGGCCCGATGTTCCTCATTGATTTCCGCTACAACGTCATACACTAATGCTAATTCGCTCATGTTTGCGCCCCTCCCAGGCGCTTTATCCTCCAAACGACAAAAAGCGCATAGCAAGCGTTTGGAGGAACGCTTTTCGCCCCGTCGGGCTAGCTATGCGCAGGCTGGTGAACAGCCATTTTCAGTTTTTAGCGAACGCTTACTTCTTGAGAATAATCTCCGTCTTCGGCATATTCCTCAGTTCCGCCATCCTGCGCTCTAGCAGCACCGCAACTTCCGCGAGTTCAGCCGGAATAGGGAATCGTTTCACCTGCTTCTCAAGCGCCGCCTGCACGATCGCGTCACCGACGTTCTTCGCGCTTTCGTCAAAAGTTCTACCCGAGAAGAACTTCGCCAACTGCTCGCGAGCATCCGCTGCTGTCGGCAAGGGCTTGGCAAGCGCGTCCATCCCCTTTGCAGTGGGCACTTCGGTTGTATCGCCCCAATTCGCTCGCCGCTTCCGCCGAAGAAAGTCCGTCACCTCAGCCATACTGGACTTCGCGCGATAGTATTCCTCGCCAATTTCGGTGATGCTCTTTTCGGGATGAGCGGCTGCGTAATCGGCAAGCGGTGTCTTAATTGACGCGCTGCGCTCGACCGGCGTCTTATAGACCGCCGCGCCCTCCACATAGCACGCAACGCCTGCCATGCCAGTCAATCCGCAGTCGCAGCCGCGCCCGAGCGTGGTTTCACAATTCAGGGCGTGGTCGTGGGTTTCGGGAGTTATCATGAACGATACAAGGCTCCTATACTCGACTGTATCTCTTGCAGCAAATTCGCTTCGTGCGCCTTCCCCGTCCCGTTCCCATTAGTCGCCGCCGCAGGAGCGGGAACTGCCGCCATCGGCTTCGGTTCAGCGGGCACGGGCGGCTCGGGCAGAAACGACTGCAGGTACTCTTCGACATCCGTCTTCTGCTGGTCGGTCATGGCGTCGTAGCCCATCTCCTCGCGGCCTTCGTCGCGAGTGATAGTGCCCTCCTTCACAGCCTTGATGATACGGTCCCATTCCTCGCGCTTCTGGTCTTCGAGTGCGCGCACTTCGCTGTGGTCAAACCCAGCGAACAGCGTGAGCGGCGGCACGTTGTAGTTCTTCGGCTCCCAGAGCACCTGCTTGGTGAGCTGCCGCCCCATCATGCGCTGCACAGCCACCAGCGTGTTCCACGAGGCGGCGTTCGCAGCCTTCTGGTTCTGGAAGGTGACGTGATCGGCCGCGTCTCCTAGCCCGAGGCTATCGACCGAGATCCCCGCGAGCGCGCAGATACGATTGACGGGGATGCCGCGCAGAGCGTCGATCTCCATGTCCTTCATCGGACCCGGACTATCGACCTTGACGGCCCCGGTCAGCACGACGACGCGCCCGCGATTATCGCCCGTCGTCCGCGCCTCGATCAAATCCCTCACCGTCTCCGGCTCGTCGATCTCCCCATCAGCCGCGGAAGGCGAGACGATCATCCACGCAGTGCCCCGGTTTCGGAGTGTCGTCGCCGTATAGTTACACGCTTCGTTATCGGTGTAGACTTCCCGGCTGACGCTGTTCCACGGCGACATGCCGAGCAGGTCGTTGTACGGATCGACGCCGAACCGGAAATGCACGATGTCGGACGGGTCTACTTCGATCGGCCCGGTCGTCGTCCACATGCGATAGTAGTCTGGCCCCCGGCTCTTGCTGTCGGGGTGCCTGTACGGGCTGATCGCCCAGTGCGGGATGTAGTCGAACTGCGCGACGCGCCCGCCTCGATCTCGAATAATCTGCCAGTACGCGTTCCCTTCGCACCAGAAACTGATGACGGTGCCGCCCCAGAGGGTCGTGTCGTCGTCGAAGTCGTTCGGGTTCATCAGGATGCGCGTGAGCGGATGGTCCGCGACGACGAGCTTCTTCCCGCCATCACCCGGCTTCTTGACGCACGGGTAACTCTCCGGCCATGCTCGGATGATCCAGTTTAAGACGGCCTGCGCTGCACTGTTCGCCCAATACGGCCCCGCGAGCCGTCCGTAGTTGACGGCGGTCCCTGGGCTGATGTCGTAGAGTTGGTTGCCGCTGCTGTAGAGATTTCCGCTAAGGTTGCTGTTGACCCACGAACCCTGATCGAAGACCATCTTCTGGTCAGCATGGACTTTCGGCCAGAACCCCGGCAGGTCATCCTGTTTCGCTATGGCAACCTTCGTTTTGACTAGTTCTTGTGCCATAGGGTGTTCTTATGCCGCCCGTATTCGTTTCTTCGCTAGTCCGCGCACATACGCACAGGCGTAGCGGCAGGCGTCCATCCCGTGATCGAATTCTTTGACGGGTTCTTCCTTATTGGGTTTTCCGCTTTGATCCTTGGCCCATACGTAGAACGTAAACTCTTCCGCTGTCCGCGTCGGCTTCTTCTTTTCCGCCAGGTCCGCATCCGGCATCTTAAGCGGAAACGTCAGTTTCGCCGCATCGAGCGCACCGCGCAGAATCATCAGCCGAGGCCGACCATCGCCTGCTACCTTCAGACTATCCTGAACCGCCTGGATGCCGGGGCTAACCTTCTTCCACGCCGGAATGCTCCGAATACCTTCTGCGGCCAGCGTCGCGCGATCTTCCGCGTCGTGGTCGCAGATCGTACACTCGATTTTTTCATCCACACTCAGGTTTCGGATATCGCGGGCTATCTCGCTCACAAGGACGTGCGACAAGTAGATTTCACGGTACAGGTACATCCTGCCGTCAGGATCTATCGCCCACCACTGACAGACGAAGGGGTTCTCGTACCCGAAGTCGATGACTCTAATTCGTCGCCAATCCTTCGGAATCTTAAAGTCTGGCACGGTATGGGTTTTGTAGTCGAAGGTGTCGTAAACAACACCTTCTGCTTGGACCCACTTACCCAAGAAAAGCCGATCGCGTCGCAGTCCGGTCAAATTGCCGAGGATTTCGAGCGAGCGTCGCCCCTGATCTGTCCATCGCCCTATTCGCCCGTTGTAAGCCCGATCGGGCCATTCTTCGCACTGTTCCGCCACGTCGTCCGGCGCGAAATCGAACAGCGTTGGGTTATCTTCGTGCCTGCTCTCAAGCAGCCTGATATGAGGGCTGGTAACGATCCAGTGTGACGGAGGACCGGGGTTTGCGTCCACGATCACCTGCGTGTACGGCATCACGGCGCCGCGTCCGGTAGCGCGCGTCGTGATGGTCTCGATGTGATCTAAGCCTAACTCCTCCGCCTGGTTGATGTAATATCCGTCGCGTTCACCCGACAGTACTTTCGCGAGATTATCGAGGCCACCAACCCATAATCGGCTCCCGTTCGGGTAGTCAAACCATTCTGGCTTCTCGCCACCGTACGCCTTAATCTTGCTGTTCTCGCCAACAATGCGCTTGTACGTCAGCAGGCAGGTTGCGATACACGAACTGTACGTAAGCCTGAGCATTACCCACTGCGCGCCGGGATACTTCCACAGAAGTGCGTTGACCTTCTTGAGCGCACCGTACGTTTTGCCTGTCTCCGACGGTCCTGCGAGCGCGACCAGGAAGTCGCGGCTGTGCCACAGTTCCCGCGCTCCACCGCGAAGCGAGGATATGTCGAACGCGTCCCTCGGGTTGTCCTTCGGGTCCCACGGCTTCACGTCCGGCGGCAGAGCGCCTTTACGCTGCAACTCCTCGCGGATCATCTTTTCGAGCGCCGGTGACATCGGCTTCTTGTTCGTGCCGTTCACCACGCTCTGCAGCTCGCGCTCGGCCTTCTTCCGCTCTTGCCGTTCTTTGAGTTCAGGCAACGGAACGCCGCCGCCCATGCTTTGACCCGCCAACGTTACAGCCTCACGACATCCGTGTGCGTAATCAATCGCTCGAACTCTTCCATGCTGATCTCTTCTGCGCTTTCCACGTAGATTATCTGGCGCTGCCTTCGGCCACGTCTAATGCGTTCCCAACCTTCTCGTTTCAGGTAGTACCACAGGAAATACCAGCGTTGCAGACGCGTGACGTTGTGAACGGTCGCCTCACGAGTTGACTTCAGGCGCAGGAAAGTCTGCCAGCGGCGGTCGTGGGCGATCATGCCGCTTTTCCTGGACGCAATCCAGATGCGACAAATTTTTTCATAAGCGATTTGAAATGCTATCAAAGGGTTCTTATGCCAAGCATCGCAGCGAGGTATACCGCCGTCATCGTAATCAACAAGTTCCCCGTTTTCATCTTCAGGACAAGGCAGGTTGATACTACAATAGCACTCGTTTGTATCAGCATCCCCGGAGTGACTAAACGCTACTTCAATGCCCTCCTGAAGCAATTCGCACCAGATAGACAACATCTTATCTGCGCTCATCGCTGCACCTCGCGATACTCCAAACACTTGCGACAATAGAACACATCCGCACTACCACAACTCGACATGATCGTTGGAACACACGTGCCGGGCGGTGTCGGTATATCAGCGTAAATCGGTCTTTGCCGCAGAAACACGAAATCGTGCTCACACGGCTTCGTCGGCTGCTGGCCGATCGGAATGCCGTCGGGCACGGAACCGCCGCGAGCGACTTCCATTTGCCGTAATTCGCGTTCTACATCTGAAGCAGTGCGGACAGGACGCCCGCTGCCAGACTGGTTGCCGTAAGCGTCCATGTACGTCATTCCACTTCTTCCTCAAACAACTCCGGCGACGAAGCGACCGCAACAACCTCGCCCGTCACCTCGCACATGTGCAGGCCGTTCTCGTCGGCAGTCTCGTGGCATAATCGACAGATCATTCGGTCACCGCCACAATCCGATACCCACTCGGTATCCGCATCATTACGTGTTTGTCGCCCGAACCAACACCCTCAACCGTTTCGGCGTCCACAAGGCGGGTCATCAAATAGAACGGCAAATCGCCACTGCCAGAACAAGCCTCTTCCTTCGGGTTCTCGACATACCACGTCCACGAATGCTTGTCCGATCGATCGCCCGGCTCCCACTTATGAGCCACCCAACCGTACTGCCGCATTCGCTTCAAATACTTGCTTAACTGCTCGCTTCCCATTCGCGCCGACAGCATCGCCATGAACTGCTTAAGTTCCCGCCGATGGTCGTCGTCGTGTAGCACGTTCCATAAATCGCCCGTCTTGAACCGGCACCGCAACATCACGGTACGCTCAACCGTCAACAAGCGACCGAATGCCAAATAGAACTCTTCCGCCGACATCTCACCCGTCACGTCAACCGCAAACTCTGTGTCGTGGACCGGTAGACCCGCCAGCACTTCCGCAATCGCTTGTTTGACACCCGTGCGGGACTTCGGTATACTTCTCGTAGAATTGGATGCGTCAGGAGCCATCTGATGTGTCCTTTCAATGACAAAAACCACACTCGGCGAAAGTGTGGTTTTTGTGCGTTTTCTGATCTCAAAGCGTCTCGGAAAAAGACGCCTCGCAAACGTCTCGGCATTCTCTTTCTGTATTATGCCGAGACACTGGTGTTAATCGCACGCAATCGCAAGACCGAACTTTCAGAATTTTTGTTTTTTGTAAAGCCAGATATATCGCGACAGGGGGGAGGGGTGCGAGAAATTTCGCACTTTTCCTCGCCAACCGTCTACCTTTTGGTACGCGCGTGCACTTGCTCAATCGTCTACCTGCTTACGCGGAGCCGTACGCGTCTACCTGTTTGAACTCAACATATAGGTAGACTGCATTCTTCCGAACAGTTATTATCGGACGCTGCCTCTCACAATATATCGAACGCGTCCTCGATCGCAGGTTGGTCGGCAGCCGCGAATGCCTCTTGCTGGCTCTGTAGCAGGCGCAGGAGCGTTTCCGCGTCGATCTTGCGTACATCGAGGGTGTCGCCGTAGTCTGCGCGTCTGCGGCGCTTGAGCCACTCTATCGCGGGTTTCCAGTCACCCTTCGCCTCTGCTTGAGTAGCAGAGGCGAACACGCTCTCGGTAAGAGCAACCTCAGCTTCACCTTCCGCGCGCGCAACCCTATCGGAAAAGTCTTCTCTCTTCTCCAGCCAGTCGTAGAAGGTATCGGGGTTAATGCCTGCTTCGAGGGCTGCGCCTAAGCGTGTAGCACCACGTGCGAGCGTGTTACAGATTCGGGTTGCGATCCATTCATCGTACTTCGTTGGCCGCCCCATCTTGGGGCGTGGGGCTGGTTGCTGGCTATGATCGTAGACTACTAACGCTGTTCCCATTTGACAAACCTAACGCTAACATGTTATAGTAACGCTATCGCACTACGAGAGGAGGAGATAGCATTGAATGACACTGAAGCAGCGAAACACCTTGGCAGCATCAAGACACCTAAGAAGTCGGCCAGCAGCGCCAGGAACGGCGCTCTCGGCGGCCGTCCACTCATACCGCTAGAGCAGATACCGTGCACGTGCGGATCGATCGACGGCGAGCATAAATGGACGTGCACGCGCAAGCGGACCGAATATCAGCGCGAGCGCCGAAACAAGTGATTTGAGATCATAAATGGACTTCTTGAAAAAAAGTCCATTTATTTTTGCCTTACCTCTTGACAAACCTAGCGATAGGTTGTATAATGGTAACTGTAAGAACGAAACGAGAGAGGACGAACCAATGACATTCAGGCTAATCGGTTTCACCGGCAAGGTGCTAGAAATCCGAACGATGACAGAACTGGAAGTAAGAATTGCGAACCGCCGTTTAGAGATCGATGGATCGTCATTGCGGTGGACGCTGTAAGACTTCCCTGACGAGCCGGTAGCGGCGAAACCTCTTCGGAGGTCGGAAGTGACACAACCCAATAGCAGAAACGCGAACATACAGAGACATTCGGAACGGTTAGCGCCTCTACCTGTTACCAAGCAGGAAAAGCCGGATGTAGTTTCCTCTACCGATCGAATTCAATTCGGTACTGACGAGCCGGGAACGGCGAAAGGAAACTGAGCAATGACAATCTTTACCTACGACGGCCACGAACCGCACGCATCGCATGGCGGATGGGCTAACTACCTCGCGACGTGTTCAGTGCGCAAGGCGTCGAACCTGGCGATTTGGTACAGCGTTGCCAATTGCCACTACATCCTATTGCCGACCGGCCTGCTCGTGGAACTCTTCGGATACCACGCTCACGCAATGTGGGACCGCATACACGGAGAATGCTAGACGCTCCCCACTAGCAGACAGAGGATGGTTGCAGGTTCGCTGCCGGGCAGACGCTGGCGCAGTACGTACGCGCAAAGTGCGGGCTAAATTAGTCAACAAAACGGGGCGCGCCGCTGGAACCGGCCGCCCCGGGTACCCTCTGGGTGCCGCCAGGAGACAGCGGGCATCCACGACTGTACCCCGGCGAGAAGGCCGGGAGAAGGAGACGAAAATGATTGTAAAAGTGACGCATTCCTGCGGTCACACCGCAGAACTTTATCGCAACCTCTCGTCCATTGCCGCGCAAAACGGCGTGGACGAAAACCGGGCGGCGGCAATCGCCCACGAGCAAATCGACCGAGCGGCGCAGGATGTTTGCTCGGCTTGTTTCGAGGCTGAGTATGGCCCCTATTGCCATTGCGACGAGTGCGGGACTGACAGCCAACAGAGTTAACAACCTAGGCATGACTCGCATCCAAGAACCCTAATCACCTGTTCGCGTACAGTCGCAACCTAACGACGGTCGCGTATCGGCCACTGCATGAATGCTGCGAGTTGTGGACGCCCTACGCGGCCGTTGGAACGGACGGCAAATGGTATTCCGTCCATATGATCCTGAACGTGAACGGCGAGCCGCTTTTCAAACAGGAAGATTGGATTGCAGTTTGATCGTTTCTACCCGCCGTCAGAGAATGACCCTCCGCTCGCTGCGGAACGGCGGTGTATCACCTTGGGCGATTATCACGAAAGGATTTGAGACAATGGAAACCATCGGCTACGGCGTCTACGCCAACGAAGTCATTAACTGCCTGGTCGGTCTGCCATGTACTACCTGCTACCAGACCACGGTAACGGACTATCGAGCAACAATCTACCGCGAGCGCGAGGGTGAAACGATTTACTACCTCTGCGAGAAATCGGGTTTCACCACGTACTCTGCCGCAGAAAAATGGGCGATCGATTACCTCAACAAGCACTGAGAGTCACCCGCACGAAGCTAACGACTTCCCGCCGTGTTCGCGACCGGCTGCGGGTTTTATCCTGGTATCGCACATCACATCACACACAATGAGAGGAACCTGCAATGAGCATGAAACTGGTTACGCGCTTCTACAGAGACCGATTTTATGTCGGCGTGAAGGAAAGCACGAAGGACTGCTGCGGTAATTGGACCGATCGTCGCGAAGTCGTGACCTTCACCGGCAAACCCTACAATCAGTTCGAATTCGACGCTATCTACGAATTCACCGGGCCGAAACAGTTAGAGCACCTGCTGCCCGATACCGCATGGAGATCGGTTCAGCGCGTCGTTCCTGAGCCTCTAGCAGACATTCTAGGACGCGGCGAACACGCTATCTCGTGCAGTTCTGCACTCTGGGAATAGCCACACAAAGACAAGCGGCCGGGTAAGAACCTGGCAGTTCCCCGGCCGCATACGTCCCCTCATGGTCACGAAAAGACACAGTTAAGATTATGGCACGCACTCAACAACCAGTCAGTACGCCCACGACAGGCCCCGGAACCAAGCGCCGACCGCCTGAAATACAATCGGACATTCGCGCGAACCTAAAAAATCTGCAAAAATTTATCCCAAATCCCCGGATACCTGCTTGACAATTATAATACTATTGCGGTATTATAATAATACCAAACGAGGAGGAGTTAGCAATGACCCGAACCCTGGCCACAACCGATCAGATCGCCGCCGCGAAGCTCGCAGGAGCCGTTATCCCGCCGAAATCCTGGGACGTTGTGATCTACTCGCAGGGCAAAGTTGTCGCCTCCTGGTACGATGCTCGGGGCCGCAAGCAGTGCGCCTACTCCTCCGAGGCTGTCGCAGACCGCAACCGGCGCAAGTTCGCCGAGATGGTCGAGTTCGGCGCGAGCCTCCCTAACATCCGCAAGGCCGTTGCCTCCGATCTGCATTCGGCTAACCAGACGGCCCGCGCGTGCGCCGCCATCGTCGCGATCATGGACCAGACGACGATGCGGGTAGGCGGCGCGGAGTACGCCGCCGAAAACGGCACCTACGGCGCAAGCAGCCTGCTCAAGTCGCACGTCAGCATCGACGGCCAGACGGTGCGCTTCAGCTTCACCGGCAAGCACCACAAGTCGCACGACAAATCGGTCAGCGGCGCCGCGCTAGTTGAGGCGATCGAGTTCTTCGCCGCGCTGCCGGGCGACAAGCTCTTCCCGGTGACGGAGACTGCGGTCCGCGCCTATCTCTCCGCGTTCGGCGCGACGCCTAAGCAGTTTCGCACCTACCATGCGAGCCGCGTCTGCTCCGAGTTGCTCGACGCGGCAGGCCCGGCAGCCGATGCAAAGGCAGTGAAGGCCAACATCAACCGCGCCGTCAAGCAGGTATCCGAGCTGCTCGGTAACACGCCCGCAATGGCGCGCAACAGCTACATCGATCCGACCATCCTGGCCGCCTACGCAGCAGGGATGTAGGGTCCCGCACATCAAGAGAGGAGACAGAAGGACAATGGACACTATCATTGTATCGCGGCATCCCGCCGCCATTGAGTTTATCGCGCGGCAGCTCGGCGGGCAGACTGCTACCCACCAGGGTAAGCAGTGCATCGAAATCGACGTTACTCACCCGGACGACATCGGCACGCCGGAGCACTATGCGTGCCAGCTAATCCCGATCGTCGCTCAGGCCACCGCCGCCGACGTGCGCGGCAAGCATATCTACGGCAATCTACCGCTACACCTGGCGGCACTCGCGGCCAAAGTCACAGTTGTCGAGTTCGACGGCGCGCCTCCTCGCGGGCAGGAGTATAGCCTGGAGGACATGCAGGCTGCCGGTGCGGTGTTGCGGACCTATGTCGTCCACGGTCGGTCAACGCTATGACCGACGACCAGGTGCGCAAATTCAACCAGCGCCTTGGCAAGATCGACAAGGCGCTGGAGGCCGGCGAGATCGAAAGCGCAGACCCGTTCCCGCCAGAACACCGCTCAGTCCTGCGCTTGCCAGCAGAGGTCGCAAATCGCATCAAAGCGAGCGCCGCGCGCAACCGGCGTAGCCTCAACTCAGAGATCATAAGAGCGATCGAGGCTTACCTGGATCGCTAGAATCGCCCTGCCTCCTCACTCGCTGAAGCACAAGCGGAATGCGATCGGCGCAACGCTTAGTCATTCACACCCCGCCCGGCGGCGCAGGGTTTTCGATCTCCTTTTTCCTGCGCCGCCGGAGTGAAGGAAGGAAAATCGCGCACAAGCCGGGGGTGAATCACGCCGCCCGACAGATGGAGACAGCCTGCTCCAATTCGGAGCAGGCTGGAAAAGGTGTGAGACGCAATCATCTCTGTTAGGAATTCTACTGCAAGCAGTTCAAGTTTGTCAAATAATTTTTCGCGAGTGCCGATCGATCGCCCCAACTACCCGCAAACGATCATCGTCCCACGTAGACCTGTCGGTCGTCACAACGCCCTGCGCCGTCGGGTTTCCCACGTCCCGCACATCGCTGCCCTGGGCGGTTGCGATCTTGTACCTCTCGCGCTCTACCGGATCGGCTGGGTCGCGCATAATCTCGCGCGCCTCTCGCAGCTTGTCGCGCACGAGCTGCGCCCACCGGTATAGCGTGCTCTCGTCACGGAACCGGTCTTTCCGCACCAGGCTCGGGTAGTCGCACTGCATCGCCTTGAACGTTTCACCCGCCTCCGACCGCTGCCACACCTCCACCTTCAGTTGCCACGAAGCCGCGCCGGTTTCGCGCTCGGTGAGGAAACCGTTGCGGCCCAGCCAATACGCTAATTCGACATCGCACAACCGCCGCGCTATCTCTTCATCGTCTCTCTCGTCGGACATAACGGCGCACACCTCCTCCTCCATTTGTGCCCGCCATTTTGCCACAAAGTCGCGAAAAGCCCGGTGTCTACTACCCGGGGCGAAAATAGTTTGGAAAAAGTTTACAAAACCTACTTTACCCACTTGACAACCGGTATTAGGTTTTGTATAATAAACTATCAGAAACACACAGGCGAACCGCGCTGGAACCGCGATCGCCGCGACGACAAGAGGAGATTACGAAGATGACGACAGCAACCTACGATGTCACCGAAATCAGGATCAGCCAGATTTTCCCACCGCACGGGGTCCGTGACAGCGCAAAACTCGCAGCTCTTACCGCGAGCATGGAGCAGGGCGGGTGGGCGGGTCGTCCGCTGTTGGTGATTGAGCACGGTGACGGCTATCGCGCGTTGACCGGCAGCCACCGATACGCAGCAGCGCAAGCGGCGGGACTGGAAGAAGTTCCGTGCGTCGAAGTGGACGCGGAAAAGTTTTTCGCGAACTACGATACATCGGACCTGTGGGATGACGATGTTAATGTTTCGATCTTGGACGAGATCGGCGACACGCCCGCAGCGCAGTTAATGCGCGAGGAAGTGGTGTCCAACAACGAGACCGAGTAGGAGACGACCACTATGACATCCACTCGCATGGAGACAATTACCGCCGCCGAGCTTTCGGCAACCGACCTGCGCCACGAATTAGAGCAGTCCGGTCAGCCGACAGAGATTGCCCGCGTCTGGTTCGACGACCACGCGGAGCCAGGCTACGCGCTGTACTTCCCGGAGATTGGCCGAGCCGGTATCGCTCATGGCGCAGATGCACAATGGACGGACTGCAATTCGATCGAGGACGCCGTTGAGCGGTTTGTCAACGACGATATGATTAACTGACACAAGCATAGCGGGGCGGCCGCTGGAACCGGCCGCCCCCGGCCCGCCAGGAGACTAGCGGGCATGACGATTGTACCCCGGCGAGGGTCGGGGAGAAGGAGACTGAAATGGAAACCTGGAGAGATCGTGTGCAAACCAGCAGAGAAACTCTGGCTGACGCACTGGACTGCATCATTGATACGTGCCCGAATGCGCAGTGCAGTTTTGGTGGATGCCCGACAGACCCTGCTCGTTTCAAATCTACATGCTCTGAGAAACAACTCGCGCTAAGCGCGTACAGGCATCCGCTTACGCAAAACATAGAGGTAGGCACGCTTTCGCAACTGCTCGCGAATCAGTGCATGTTCACCGTGTTTGTCGAGTGGCCGGAATACAACGGATGATCGACCGTAACCTCCGCATGGTCGAGGACTACGCCAGCTCCAGCGGCTGCGTAGTCCTCACCGACCTGGCCGACCCGCCCGCCTACGCCGCCGTGCCCGTAAGCGACCTCCGCCGCTGGCTGATCGATGGCGAGTGGGAGGCGCTCTACGCAGAGGATAGGCCGCGCGTCAATGCGGCGATTGAGAGTTGGATAGAGGAGACAGGACGATGAGCCGGTACTTGCAAGAGGACATCTCTCGTTACAGAGACACCATTCCTGCGCCTAAAGATCAGGAGGAGGCGTACGCAAAATTATGCGTCGAGAATGCGCTGGATGACATCCAGCGCATTGCCTGGCCTCATATCGCCAGGCGCATCAACGCAGAGAGATACGCCGAAATTCTCGCTAATACGTTGCAACGCATCCAGGATGTTGCTGCCCCGTTTGCTGGCAATCTCCCGCAGGATACAGCCGCAGCCGACACTGCCTGCGCTCTCATTTATAATGAGTGCGAGCAAGCGAGACACCTCTACGTCGAGTACCATCCAGCCAACCGGGATGCGGAGGAACAAACCCGTGGGCAAGATTAAGGACCGTCGTGCCGTCACCAGCCCGATCAACGCCCGCAAAGGCGGCAGGCCGCGCACAGTCGGCGACGGCAGAGTGTACAGCATTAAACTGCCGCCCCCGCTCTACGACTGGTTGCGCTCGCGACCGACCGAGGAGGTACGCGAGCATCTGACCCGGTGGATGGTCGAGGCGCATATCATCTAGAGACGTTTCCGAGCTGCCAACGCTGATCCGTCTCGACCCGTCCACGTTTCCAGACTTCAACCTTCAGCCGCCCACTCACGGCTATCGGCACTTTGCCGGTTTCGATCTTGTTGTTCAACAAGTTCTGCTGCGCGAGCCTATCCGCTATCGCTTCATCGTCTCTCTCGTCGGACATAACGGCGCACACCTCCTCCACCATTTGTGCCCGCCATTTTGCCACAAGATCGCGAAAAGCCCGGTGTCTACTATCCGGGGCGAAAATAGTTTGGAAAATAGTTTACAAAACCTACTTTACCCCCTTGACAACCGCTATTAGGTATGTTAAAATATACCTAACACAAACACACAGGCGAACCGCGCTGGAACCGCGATCGCCGCGACAAAGAGGAGACTACGAAGATGACGACAGCAACTGACACCCGTACCGCAATCAACCGCGCAATTATCGCCGCGCTCTATGCGGCAGACGAGGACCGCCGAAGCATCGCCGCAAGCTGCGACCCGCGACCACTGACTATTCGACTGTGGCCCGATGGCGACATAACCCGCTGCAACGATCGCTCCGTTCCGGAGAGCCAGTATTACAGCCGCAAGCCCTACCCGATCGACGTTTATTATCGTGGCGAAGTCCACGACAGCCCGGACCCGGAAATTTCCGGATTGATGTGGGACGACGCCAAGGAGGGGGACGAGGACGCCTTTGAGTTTCAGGGGCAGTGGTATGTACAGGTACAGCGGTGGGATATGTGCTTCTCGGCGGAAGAGTCATACCGAGAAATACTTGAGAGAGAGTACAAATCGGCAATCGAGACGGCTAATGATGCGTTCAACATTGCGGACTTCGAGTTCCGCGAGTTGACCGGCGATGAGGAGACGTTCGCGGAAACCTGGATCGACTGATGCTCACCTACAAAGTCTTGGTGTTCCGGCATATGAGCCGGGAGGCGATTTCAAAAGCCTCCCGGTTCTTCCGGGGCGAAAATTGGATTGACCACGTGTTCGGCGAGGGGCCGCGCGGGTTTATGGTCCAAATGCCGAATGAGGGCGTGGTATGCGTCCACTGGGACGGTTTCTGCGAGATTGACGGTTAGAGCATAGCGGGGCGCGCCGCTGGAACCGCCCGGATCGAACCGCAAACAGGAGACTGACATGACAGTAACAGTAACCCGAACCGAAATCACGATCAACATTCTGGCAGGGAATTTCCTGCCGTCCGATCCGCAATCCTGCGAGGGGCTGAACCTCCGGCAGAGTGTGCTGAGCTACTGCGCCGAGATGGATGCGATGCTGCCCGAATACGAGATCAACTGGAACATCGACTGGAACTCCGAGGGTTGCGGCTCGCATGACCAATTCGAGAACGACGAACAGCGCAACGATTTCGAACATGCCGATCAGCGCGTGATGCAGGCACAGTCATTCTGGGTGTACGAATGATCAGGCTGCGACTGTGGTTTCTCTGCGGCGCGATTTACAACTGGGCGGAGGATGCTCTACTCCTCCTCCCAATCAGATCTCTCAGGCGGTGGATTTACGCTCGACGCGTTCGCGAAGACGAAAAAGCGCTGAAATGGATCGGTACCAGGGACGCGGCGGAAATGGAGGGGTTCGAACGATCTGCCCGCGAAGAACTCGAACATTCGCGGGAGCAACTGGCAAAATACCAATGAAGCGAAATTGCAGTCTCAGCACTGAAACCCTCAACGATCTCTATTGGCGAGGGGCGAAATCCCTGCGAGAAATCGCCCGTATCGAAGCCGACAGCAACCTCTCTCCTGCTTGCGAGAAAACCGTTAAACGTTGGCTGATTACGGCAGGTATCAATATCAAAACACGGTCTGAGCGGCAATCGCAAACAATCCGAGCGCGAGCCGACAAAACCGAGTGGAACCATGCAGGAGTGGCAGAGGCAGCCGCCAGAAAACACGCCGAACCGAGACTCGTTGGAGTTGATCACCTCCACGCTCCAGGCATGAGACGGCGGGCCAAAACAGGACGCAGGAAACAGGCGGAACGTGACGCCCTGAAATCGGAAACGCGTCTTTGCGATAACTGCGGCGCGAAAATCGTCAAAAAGCCGCACCGATTCACAGACGGGTTTACGACGTGCAGCAGGAAATGCCGACAGGCGTATCTCGCGAAGCTCAAACAATTCACGACTCCGCCAATCAAACGCGTCTGTGAATTCTGTCTAGGATCGTTCGAGGTCCCGCCGTCACGATTGAAATACGGTCCGGCCCGTTATTGCAGCCGTGCCTGCTCGAACAAAGGCCGAGCAAAAACGAAATAGTGGGGCGCGCCGCTGGAACCGGCCGCCCCCGGCCCGCCAGGAGACTAGCGGGCATCCGCGATTGTACCCCGGCGAGATGCCCGGGAGAAGGAGACAGGAAATGAGAGCATCCGTTAATCGCCGCGCCAACAGAGCCGCAGAAGCGCGCCTTGCGCTGGCACTCAAGATCACAGCTAGCCGCGCGCAACTGCGAGCAGCTGCGGCTCGGGCAAACCAGGTCCCCGGCAGCTACCTGCACGGCGACAAGATCGGCAAAATGCGGGCGCGCATATTGTATCCGGGCGTTAAGCCAGTGGGCTGGTAATATGATCGACCGCAACCTCCAGTTTGTCGAGGACTACGCCAGCTCCAGCGGCTGCGTAGTCCTCACCGACCTGGCCGACCCGCCCGCCTACGCCGCCGTGCCCGTAAGCGACCTCCGCCGCTGGCT
>Ga0207671_10000267_pt1 | contig 77753 bp, 56 predicted proteins | sample KBSC24metaG_FD_184352 | JGI IMG/M metagenome (GOLD analysis project Ga0207671, IMG submission 184352) | Corn rhizosphere microbial communities from Kellogg Biological Station, Michigan, USA - KBS C2-4 metaG (SPAdes) (version 2) | ecosystem: Host-associated > Plants > Roots > Rhizosphere > Soil...
TGGATGGAGACATCGCTCCGCTGCCGGATCTGCACCGGCTAAGCCGGGAGCACAATGCCTGGCTCATGGTGGACGATGCCCACGCGACAGGCGTCCTCGGTCCAAATGGCGGAGGGACAGCCGAGCATTTCGGCCTGCATCCTGGTGACATCATACACATGGGCACGCTCAGCAAGGCGCTGGGGACTCAGGGCGGCTTTATCGCCGGGCCGTCCGTACTGATCGACTACCTGCAAAACCGCGCCCGCTCCTTCATTTTCGATACAGCACTCGCTCCCGGCGCGACCGGAGCGGCGATCGCCGCCCTGAAGATCGTGCGAAATGAGCCAGAGCGGCGGATGCGACTGCAGACTAATAGCCGAATGCTACGGGAGATTGTGGGAGCCAACCGCTCTCTTCGAAACCGAGTCCCCTTCGTAGGCTCCCACCCCCACCCCCCTCCCGAAGGGAGGGGGCAAGAGAGGAGAGTGGGCAATGCAGCCTCCTGCTTTATCTTGCCCCTCTCCTCCGGGGAGGGGTTGGGGAGGGGAGCCAGCGTCTCCTTCACCCCCATCATCCCTATCATTGTAGGCGAATCCGGCGCTGCAGTAGCCCTTGCCGCACGGCTTGAAGAACGGGGGATATGGGCGCCGGCAATTCGGCCGCCGACCGTTCCGCCTGGAACAGCTCGGCTGCGCGTCAGCGTAACGGCCGCCCACTCTGAAGAAGACATTCGACATGCTGCACAGGAGATCATCGAGCAATGGCAGTAGAATCGAAGGCCATGGGAGAACAGCAGCGTGGAACCGCTTTCTTTATAACAGGAACGGACACAGGAGTCGGCAAGACAGTCGTTACCGGAGCACTGGCCGGGGCATTGCGCCTGCGCGGCATTGACTGCGGCATCATGAAGCCGATCCAGACTGGCGCAACGCGAAATCCCGACGGCTCCTGGTTCGCTCCCGACGCCGAGTATCTTCGCCTCGTTTCCGGTGTATCCGATCCCATAGACCTGATCTGCCCGCAGATATTCGAGGAAGCGACAGCTCCCTCCGTTGCCGCTGTCGCAGCGGGAGTTTCTGTGGATATCCCGGTTATACATTCATCGTTTCGGGAGCTAGCATCCCGCCATGAAATCGTCCTGGTCGAAGGCGCAGGTGGGTTGGCCGTGCCCATCGTTCAGCGGTATGTCATGGCCGACCTCGCACGCGACCTTGGCCTTCGGGCGATCATCGTCGCCCGGCCGAACCTGGGCACGATCAACCACACGGTCATGACGGTTGAGTATGCCCGCAATAAAGGCGTTCCCGTCCACGGCATCATCATATCCGGTTATCCCAACGCCCCTACCCTCGCCGAACACACCGCCGTCACCGAGATCGAACGCCTCACCGGCGCATCCGTTCTCGGTATCTTGCCGGTGATCGAAGGCGTCGACACAGAGCTGATGCAGCCAGGTAACAGTATCGACATCATGGCTCAAAGCGGCATCGTAGATCGCTGTTTCGGCTGATATAGTGCGGCATGGCTGCTCGTTTTGGGTAGATTTATAATTAATGACTGAAGCATCCCTCCCTGCGGACTGCGACGATGCAGAACTGCTGCCTATTTCCTCTCTAAACCGGATTGTCGAGATCGTCGCATCCCCCTGCGCGGTCATCGACAGCCATCTTAAAATCGCGGCCGCAAACACCGCGTTTTACGAGATTGTCCATACACTTCCCGAAACCGGGGCCGGCGCAGCTCTCCTGGAAACCGGAAATCATATCCTTGACAAGTCGGTGGTTCACCTTCTTATTGAGAATGTCCGCAAATCCGGTGCCGCGGAGTGCGCTGTCGAGCTGCCACAGGAGCTGCCTCGCCTGGGGCTGCTGAGTGTCAAGATCCAGGCTCGGGCTCTCATGCCAGCCAATGCGGCATCGCAGTATATATTCCTCTCACTGGAACCGGCGGCGCAGCTGCCGAACGGTTCAGCCGGACAGGCCCCCGGCAACCTGGCTGACCTTGGCCATGATGTGAGTCACGCGCTGATCCATGAAAATGAGCTGGAAGCCCTGCTGCAGCACTGCGCGCAAGCGCTCGTCCGCCACCTCGATGCCGCATTTGCCCGCATCTGGACCCTGGATCCAACTGAGAAAGAGCTTATTCTGCACGCCAGCGCGGGAATGTACACACACAAGGACGGCGCGCACAGCCGCATCCCGGTAGGACGGTTTAAGATCGGATTGATTGCGCAGGAGCGAAAGCCGCACCTTACAAACTCGGTTGTCGGCGACGCCCGTGTCAGCGACCAGGATTGGGCACGACGCGAAGGCATGGTGGCGTTTGCCGGCTATCCATTGATTGTCGAGGACAATCTCGTGGGTGTGATGGCCATATTCTCTCGCTCGATACTCACCGATGCTACCCTCCAGGCGCTGGGATCGGTCGCGAATGGAATCGCTCTGGGGATCCGGCACAAGAAGACGGAGATCAGTCTCACGGCAGCTAAGGAAGTGGCAGAGCAGGCGAACACCACCAAGAATCTGTTCCTGGCCAACATGAGCCACGAACTGCGGACGCCCCTCAATGCAGTAATTGGGTACAGCGAAATCCTTCATGAAGAGGCGAAAGAACGAAATCTTGATGCATTTGTCCCGGATCTAACCAAGATCAATGTCGCCGGCAAGCACCTGCTTGCGCTGATTAACGATGTCCTGGACCTGGCGAAGATTGAATCCGGTAAGATGGACATCCTTCTGGAGAACTTTCGGGTATACGAAACCGTTCGAGATGTCGTTGCTACGGTCGTGCCCATGGCGGAACGAAATGGCAACAAAATAGCCGCCAGATATGACGGAGATCTGGGCACAATGCACTCCGACCTCACAAAGGTCAGGCAGTGCCTTCTCAATCTTCTCTCCAACGCTTCCAAGTTTACGAAAGACGGCGAGATTGCCGTCGCGGTATCGCGAACGCAGGATGATATCCTGGCGTTCTCAATAACCGACTCCGGCATTGGTATGACTCCCGAGCAGCAAATGCGGCTGTTCGAGCCATTTTCACAGGTCGATCCCTCGACAACGCGCAAATATGGGGGCACGGGACTAGGCCTGGCCCTCACACGCCAGCTCAGTCATATGCTTGGAGGGGATGTGTCGGTCGAAAGCAAAGCCGGACAAGGATCGACCTTTACGCTGCGCCTGCCTGCACAGGTTATTATGGAAGCCGGGCAGGCATACACCGAGGTTGAACCGGCAGCACAGCGTCCCACTCTTCCCACCCGCGCCGGAGACGGCAAGGGAAAACGCGATACCATTCTCATTATCGACGATGACTCTACAGCTCGGGACCTGCTTTCCAGGCACCTTGTGCACGAAGGCTATCGGGTACGGGAAGCCGGAGACGGAGAGGAGGGACTGCGGCTTGCCCGCGAACTGCAGCCGTTCGCCATTACGCTTGACGTTCTGATGCCGCGTGTAGACGGTTGGACCGTACTTGCGACGCTGAAGGCAGATCCCGCTCTGTGTGACATCCCCGTCATCATGATCACGATCGCGCACGACAAAGAGCTGGGGTTCCACCTGGGCGCGGCGGACTACCTCACCAAACCGATCGATCGCAAGCGTCTTTCCGCCCTTCTTACGAGAATACGCCGGGACCGGCAGACGCCATGCACCGTGCTGGTCGTGGAAGACGATACTATTTCGCGACAAATGCTGCGCACGGTCCTTGAGAAAGAGGACTGGGTTGTTGTCGAAGCAGACAACGGCCAGTCCGGCATTCACGCGCTCTCCACAGGCATGCAGCCGGATCTCATTCTCCTTGATCTGATGATGCCTGAGATGGATGGCTTTGAGTTCGCTTCAGCCGTTCGCGCACATCCTGATTGGATGGGAATACCGATCGTCGTGCTGACGGCAAAAGACATCACCGCCCAGGACCGCCTGCGCCTTAACGGATCAGTCGAACGAATCCTCCAGAAGAGCGCCACCACTCAAGAGGCGCTCCTCGTACAGCTTCGCGCAATGATCGACCACGCCACGAAAACGGATTCTTAGGCCGCCCGCGGCATTTATCGCTTCTTTCGCCGGCGCTTTTCTCTCTCAATGCGCCTTCATAAATGAAGCCGTTATATTTGAGTAAGGCCTTAGAAGCCGGCAGTTCAGGCGGCTGCCGGCTGAGCCGTTATTCCCATGGTCTCGGCAATCAATTCATAGGATCGCCGCCGCGCCTCGTGATCGTGCGTAATGGTTACGATCATGACTTCCTCGGCCTGGTATTCGTTTGCCAGCGCTTCAATCCCTGCCTTAACGGTCTCCGGACTTCCCACAATCCGCCGGCGAGGACGCTCCAGCAATGCCGCGTACGGATCTTGATCCTCCAAAAAACGCGCAGCCGTTTCCGGTGTCGGCACGGGAATCAGTTGACCACGGTGAAGCAGAGCAATCAGCATCTGGCCGCTCGTGGCAAGGCGTTCTGCTTCGGCATCGGTATCGGCACAAACAACCCACGCTGCGACGGCCGCGCGCGGCTCACGCAGATCGTTCGACGGATCAAATCCCTCCCGATACATCCTTGCGATCTGAGCGCCCTGTGAATTGATGAAATCCGCAAACATATACGGCAGGCCAAGTTCGGCCGCCCAGAGTCCGCTCTGATGGGACGACCCGAGAAGCCAGAGATCGGGAACTCCGGGCCGGCCCGGAAGAGCCGCCAGGCGGGCGAAAGGATGGTTCTGAGGCATATTGCCGCTCAGATAACCGCGAAGTTCCGCAAGCTGCTTGGGGAAATCGTCGGGGGAGGATTGCCGGCGATCACGCTGCAGCGCCAGGGTCGTTTGCGGATCGGTGCCGGCGGCGCGACCGATGCCGAGATCGATTCGCTCCGGAAACAGGCCACTGAGCATGCTAAACGATTCGGCGACCTTGAGCGGACTGTAATGCGGGAGCATGATGCCGCCGCTGCCGATGCGCATCCGGGAAGTCGCTGCGGCAATCGGACCGATCAGCACCTCGGGGCTGGCCCCGGCCAGAGCCGGCGTTCCATGGTGTTCGGCAACCCAGTAACGGTGATATCCCAGTCTGTCCGCCAGTTGTGCCAGGTCAATAGAGTTACGCAGGGCTTGCGCCCCCGTGCTTCCCTCGGCGATAGGCGCTTGATCGAGCACGCTCAGTCGAAGCGCCCCCTTCTCCGTAGAATGTAATTTGTCTTGCATAGGACTTTAATTCTCCCACTAAAGGGCTTTACTACGCGCGTGAGCGTCATCATCCGGCTCAAGTGAGCTGATACGAGATGGTCACGGCCGCTATCCCTCTAGATAAAACAAATTTTCATGCATCTTAGTTTCTGGCCGGCGCATAAGATCCGATCCCGGGAAGCACGATGGTGGCGAGAGTGGGAACTAAAACGCAATTAGCGAAAAAGGACTGTAAACAAGAGGGAAATCGATTTGAATTGGTGGCCAATATTACGAAGATTGTAACCGACACGAAAACAAATGATTGCTAATTCAATCTGATGCCGGAATGGGCAAAAATGACGGGGCGAGGAGTCGAAGCATTGTGTTGAATCAGCAGTATTAGATTATTCGAATATCTAATACTGTTAACACGACATGGCTAAGGTATACCGGGTTCAAACCGGCAATTACCGTCTAATTGCGATATAAAAAATTACCGATTTAGGGTTCGCGAGCACAGTATTCCCACCCTTAAACTTAAATACTCGCAACAAAAACCTTTGTAACCAAATTGTAACCCGTATCGATTTTTTGTTCAGAATGCGGTCGATTTATATAATTACGAAGAAGTAACAAAGCCATTAATTGAATTATTAAATTCATTTATAATGTTATTTAAATTACATATAATAAAATGTTTTATCGTGATTTACACTTAAAACACATCTATTACTGTCGAGTTGCAGCACAAGTAACCCATAACCATTTACCTGTTACAGACAGGCATTCACCTATACTTCCTGAAGGTTAATCTCCCATAAATCGATTATGAATATAAATGCTGCATGACATCCTGAAGTTTTTTTTGAATTGGACGATTTTATGTTGGAAGAAATCAGATTTGTATGGAAGGATGAAAAAGTGTAAGAAAGATTCCTATTAACTACTTGAATTTTCAATAGTGTTGTGATAGTATCTGCCTGGAGACTATTACCAACGACATGGTTGAAGATTAGGCGTTGGAATGGAGAGAGAATGGGCAAAAGGATAGTCATGAAGAATCATGAAAGATGATTACGTAGCATGTAAAATTGTTATGTTTGCAAATGTCTGAATGACGAAGGAAATGACGGCTGGTTTACGCGTCACTTTCAATCACTTTTTCAAAGGCAATGAAGCCATTTCTCATGAATTGTTTTATGTGGATTCACTGTCCGAAAACCACATAAAATATAGGTTGGCCGCCAAACTGGATGGCGTCGTTACTCGGATCGGATCGACATCTCGTGAATCAAGGGAATGGAGTCCATAAAATGGAACCAATGAATCACACTCAAAAAACTTCTGGGGTGTATCGGAATCATAGCGATTCATACTCCAGTGTTCAGAAGCCGCTGCCGCGGATCAGAACAACTATCAAACTGTTCGTCGCTTTTGTCTACTTTATAGCTTTAGCGGCATTGACATCGACAGCTCAAGCGGCTACACGCAACGTCCCGGGCACTTATGCGACGATACAAGCCGCCATCAACGCCTCGTCCAACGGCGACACCGTCCTGCTCGCGCCCGGCACGTACACGGGAACCGGCAACCGGGATATGTCCTACAACGGCAAAGCAATTACAGTCACGTCGTCCGCGGGAGCCGCGACGACGATTATTGACTGTCAGGGCAGCGCCGCCAACCCCCATCAGGCATTCAAGTTCAATTCCGGGGAATCGTCGGCTTCCGTCCTGAGAGGCGTAACGATCCAGAATGCCTACCGCGCATATACAATCCTGGGCATTAGCGGCGGCGGCGCGATCCAGATCGATACCGCAAGCCCGATCATCAATCAGTGTGTGTTTAAGAACTGCGTCGCAAACTCCGGAGGAGCTATCTACACAGCCAACGGAAGCCCCCTCATCACCCAGTGCGACTTCTTTAACAACTTCGCCAATATCACCATCCTGAACGTCAACGACTATGGCGGTGCGATCTATGTCGCGCAGACAATTTTGTCGTCGGCCAATGTCGGTATAGCCGACTGCGTTTTCTCCGGCAACCAGGCCGCCTCCGACGGCGGAGCTATCGGCGTCGGAGGTCTGCTCAGCGGACTGAACGTCGTTATCTACAACTGCAGCTTCTACAACAACAACGCATTCGGCGTCGGCGAGTTGATCTCGCTTAGCTCGCAGCCCGGCACGCTCGCCTTTTCAGGCGGCAACACCACGATAACCAACTGTATCCTCTGGAACGATGCTTCGCCTGCGGAACTTTCTACGGCGCTGCCCCTTCTGATCGGATCGAACGTCCAGTACTGCGACATCCGCGATGCCGGATATGCCGGCAACAACGGCAACATCAACGCCGATCCCAAGTATGTAAATGCCGCAGCCGGCAACTTCCATCTGGGAAGCGGATCACCCTGTATCAATACCGGCACCACTTCCGGCGCGCCGCCTGTCGACCATGACGGCGTCGCCTGGAGCGGCGGCGTTTCGATGGGCGCATTCGACGCCACCCCTGCGACTCATTTTTCTGTCGTGGCATCCAGCACGGCGACCGCAGGCTCGGCGATCACATACACAGTGACCGCGCTCACCGCCGGCAATGCGACGGCAACAACCTATAGCGGAACGGTTCACTTCACGTCCACAGATCCGCAGGCGGTTCTTCCCGCGGACACAACACTCACAAACGGAACGGGAACATTCAGCGCGACGCTGAAGACGGCGGGAAGCCAGACAATCACCGCAACCGACACGTCAAACGCATCCATAACCGGCACAAGCAACGCGATCACCGTGAGCGCGGCTGCAGCCACCCGGTACAGCCTCACAGTTCCTGTGAACGCAACGGCAGGCACTGCATTCAGCGTCACCGTTCGCGCGGTTGATGCTTACGGCAACACCGCAACGAGCTATGCCGGAACCGTTCACTTTACGTCAAGCGATCCGCTGGCTGTACTGCCGGCCAATGCAACGCTCACAAACGGCACGAAGACCTTCAGCGCAACCTTGAAGACAGCGGGCAATCAGACAATCACCGCCACCGACACAGTCACTTCAAGCATCACCGGAACCAGTGGCGCAATCAACGTAACCAGCGGCACAGCGACAAAATTCACCGTAACCGCAGCGAGCACAGCAACCGCGGGCACTCCTATCAACGTGACCGTAACCGCTCTCGATGCGTTCAACAACACGGCAACGACCTACGCCGGCACCATTCACTTCACGTCGAACGACCCGGCAGCCGCTCTGCCAGCCGACGCGACACTCACTAATGGAACGGGAACGTTCAGCGCAACCCTGAAGACGGTCGGAAACCGCACGATCAGTGTCAAAGACACTGTTACGACAGCTACCGGCACCTCAGGAACGATTGTGGTCTCCGCAGGAGCCGCAACGTCATTCACCGTCACGACACCTTCGACGGCGACAGCGGGAACAGCGATCGGCGTTTCCTTGAAAGCTGTAGACGCATACGGCAACAAGGTAACCAACTACACAGGCACAGTCCACTTCACATCCAGTGATCCGGCAGCAGTTCTCCCTGCAAACGCGACCCTGACGGCAGGTCTCGGATCGTTCAGCGCGACACTCAAGACGGCCGGCACGCAGACGATCACTGCGACCGACACGGTAACGGCCAGCACCACGGGAAGCAGCGGTCCAATCGTCGTATCAGGCGGACCTGCTACCCGCTTTACAGTCACGACATCAGGAACCGGAGTAGCCGGCTCGCCGACCACGGTAACTGTCACCGCAGTCGACCAATTCGGCAACCCGACAACCAACTACAACGGCACCGTCCACTTCACATCGACGGATCCGCAGGCAGGCCTGCCCGCTGATGTGACACTTACTAACGGAACCGGAACGTTCACAGCAACACTGAAAACAGCCGGACCACAGACAATCACGGCGACTGACACAACCACGCCGTCCATAACGGGAACCAGCACGCCGGTATCGGTGACTGCAGGACCGGCCGCCGACTTCACAGTCACAACATCGGGGACCGGCGTAGCCGGCTCGCCGACCACGGTTACAGTGGCCGCCGTCGACGCATTCGGCAATCCGACAACCAGCTACAGCGGCACCGTCCACTTCACATCGACAGATCCGCAGGCTGGCCTGCCCGCCGATGCGACACTGACCAATGGAACGGGAACGTTCACGGCGACACTAAAGACGGCCGGAACCCAGACGATCACGGCGACCGACACCGTTAACTCAAGCATCACCGGAACCAGCAACCCGGTTACAGTTACCGGCGGAGCCGCAGCCGGCTTCACGCTCACATCATCCGGAACGGCAACAGCCGGTTCGCCGACCTCAATCACGGTAACTGCCGTCGATGCATTCGGCAACCCGACGACCAACTACAGTGGAACCGTCCACTTCACGTCCACCGACGCGCAGGCTTCCCTGCCGGCGAATGCGACGCTCACCAACGGCACAGGTTCATTCTCCGCAGTGCTGAAGACGGCCGGAACCCAGACTGTTACGGCGACCGACACCGTTAACTCAACCATCGCCGGAACCACCAACCCCATTACGGTAAGCGGTGGAATCGCAACGCACTTAAGCGTCACGGCATCCGGAACGGCGACGGCCGGCTCGGCGACTTCGGTCACCGTCACCGCCCTCGACGCATTCGGCAACACAGCCACTGGTTACTCTGGAACGGTGCACTTCACGTCCACTGACGCGCAGGCTTCCCTGCCGGCGAATGCGGCACTTACCAACGGAACGGGAACGTTCTCCGCAACCTTGAAGACGGCCGGAAGCCAGACGATCACGGCGACCGATACAGTCACTTCAAGCATTAACGGAACCACGGCTCCGATCACGGTCACCGGCGGAGCCGCAGCCGGCTTCACGCTCACATCATCCGGAACGGCGACAGCCGGTTCGCCGACCTCAATCACGGTAACTGCCGTCGATGCATTCGGCAACCCGACGACCAACTACAGTGGAACCGTCCACTTCACGTCCACCGACGCGCAGGCTTCCCTGCCGGCGAATGCGATGCTCACCAACGGCACAGGCTCATTCTCCGCAGTGCTGAAGACGGCCGGACCCCAGACTGTTACGGCGACCGACACCGTTAACTCAACCATCGCCGGAACCACTAACCCCATTACGGTAAGCGGCGGAACCGCGACACAGTTTAGTGTCACGGCATCCGGAACGGCAACAGCCGGTTCGGCGACCTCGGTGACAGTCACTGCGCTCGATGCATTCGGCAACACAGCCACTGGTTATTCCGGAACGGTGCACTTCACATCGACGGACCCGCAGGCTTCCCTGCCCGCCGATGGGACGCTCACCAACGGCACGAAGACCTTCAGCGCAACCTTGAAGACGGCCGGAAGCCAGACGATTACGGCGACCGACACCGTTAACTCAAGCATCACCGGAACAAGCAACCCTGTTACGGTCAACGGCGCGGCAGTCGCACAGCTAAGTGTAACTGCTCCATCGACGACAACTGCGGGAGCGCCTCTGGTCGTAACAGTTACGGCGTGGGATGCCTTCGGCAACCCGAGCAACACCTATAGCGGCACCGTGCACTTCACGTCGACGGACCCGCAGGCTCAACTGCCGGCCGATACGACACTCACCAACGGAACGGGAACGTTTGCAGCCACCCTTAAGACGGGCGGCACACAGACGATCACCGCCAAAGATACAGTCAACTCCAGCCTCACTGGAACGACCGCCCCGATTACTGTAACATCCGGCGCAGCCACACACATCAGTGTCACCACATCCGGCACGGGCGTGGCAGGCTCCCCGGTTACCGTCACGGTAACGACGCTCGACGACTTCGGCAACACGGTGACAGGATACACCGGCCCGGTACACTTCTCATCCACTGACGCGCAGGCTGGTCTCCCCGCCGACGCGACACTGACCAATGGAACGGGAACGTTCACGGCGACACTGAAAACGGCGGGCACACAGACAATTACCGCGACCGACACGACGAACTCCAGTATTACTGGAACCAGCGCGCCTATCACGGTAACAGCCGGCTCTGCGACCAAGTACTCCGTAACTGCCCCTGCATCGGCGACAGCCGGCACGGCGGTAAACGTGACTGTAACCGCGCTCGACGCATACGGCAATACGGCGACCGGATACAGCGGCCAGGCTCACTTCACGTCCACGGACAGCCGTGCCGTACTGCCCAACAACCCGGCTATCACCAACGGAACGGGAACGTTCACGGCGATATTCAAGTCGGGCGGCAGCCAGACCATCACAGCGACCGACACGGTCAACTCCGGTATCACCGGAACGACAGGCCCGATCGCAGTATCCCCCGGCCCCGTTGTGAAATTTATAGTCTCGGCGCCTGCAACCGCAATCGCGGGAGCGGCCACGACCGTAACTGTCACAGCGATGGATAACTTCTCAAACGTCGTGACGGCCTATGCCGGCACCGTAAAGATCACGTCGACGGACGCGGCTGCAGTTCTGCCTGCCAACTCGACACTCACCAATGGAACGGGAACGTTCTCCGTAACACTCAAGACAGTCGGTTCACAGACTGTCACGGCAACCGATACGGTGACTCCGGCCGTCAGAGGCACGAGCTCCGCAATCACTGTCGGCTCCGGCCCAGCCGTGAAATATGTCCTCGTGCTGCCCTCCACAGGCACAGCAGGAGTTCCGGTCAACGTTACGGTTACGGCCCTCGACCTCTATAACAACGTAGCAACCTCGTATGCGGGGCTTGTACACTTCACATCCTATGATCCTCAGGCGATCCTGCCTGCGGACACGACACTGACTAACGGCACGAAGAGCTTCAGTGTTACATTCCTGACGGCCGCAAGCATCGTATTGCGCGCCAGAGATACGGTTGACGCTAACATCACCGGCATCGCGCCGATCGTAGTTAGCCCGAACGTCATGACCCATATCGGTTTTGATGTTCCCGCAACCGCAGTATCGGGCTCGCCGTTCTATGCTCAGGTATCGGGAAGGGATGCATACGAGAACACGGTCCCGAGCTATAACGGAACCGTTCACTTCACCAGCACCGACCCGCAGGCGGTCCTGCCCGGAGATCTCAATCTCCCGAATGGAACCCGGCAGGTCAGCTTTAAGCTGAAGACTGTCGGCAACCAGACGATCTCGGCAACGGACATATCTAACCCGAGCTTCACGGGAACCAGCGCCACGATAGCAGTGATGGCAGCTCCGGCCCGCCTGACGGTTACCGCTCCGTCGACCACCGCTGCAGGAGCTCCGTTCACGTTCACCGTAACGGCCGCCGATCAGTCCGGTAACCCGGTTACCGGGTACAGCGGCACCGTTCACTTTACCAGCACGGACCCGCAGGCCCAACTGCCGGCGGACACGGCGATCTCAGGAGGGACAGGAACATTCACGGCCACGCTCATGACATCGGGAGCGCAGTCGATCACAGCCACCGATACCACGATACCGTCGGTCACCGGAAAGAGCAACACGATCACGGTGACTTCCGGCTCAGGGCAGCGGTTTAATATAAGCGTTCCCTCCACATCAACGGCAGGGGCAGCCATTACGGCCACCATTACCGCAGTGGACTCGTTCGGCAACACTCTCACCGGTTATACGGGAACGGTGCATCTCACCAGCAGCGACCCGCAAGCGGTCCTGCCGGCCGACACGACTTTGACCAATGGCTCCAAGCAGGTCACGGTCAAGCTGCGAACGTCCGGAAACCAGACAATAACTGCCACGGACACTGCCAACTCCAGTATGACGGGCACAAGCAGCTCAGTCGCAGTCTCGCCTGCAGCTCCGATGCTCGTAATCACTGCGCCGTCCACGGCTACCGCGGGAACCTCGGTAACCTTCACCGCAGCAGCTCGCGACATATATGGAAATAACGTCCCGAGCTACTCGGGCACAGTACACTTCACCAGCACCGATCCGCAGGCAACTCTTCCTGCCGATACGACACTCACCAACGGAACGGGAACGTTCACGGCGACACTGAAAACGTCCGGCACACAGACGATCACCGGCACCGACACGGTAAATACCGCGATCAACGGTAAGAGCAACAACATAACGGTAAGCGCCAGCGCCCTCACCAAGTTCCGGGTCACCATCCCGGCAACAGGGACAGTCAACGGGGCATTTATCGCCACGGTGTCTGCAGTCGACGCCTTCGGTAATGTTATTACCGGCTACGCGGGAACGGCGCACTTCGCCAGCACCGATCCACAGGCGGTCCTGCCGGCCAACAGCACACTGACGAACGGCACGAAGAGCTTCAGCATTAGACTGAAGACAGCCGGAAGCCAGACGATTACTGTGAACGACGTAGCGACCCCGTCCATCACGGGAACAAGCAACACGATCACAATCTCTTAAACGACACTTGATCAGGCCTCTACACTGCACAAGCGGTGTGGAGGCCTTTTTTTGTGTCATCCGATGTACAGCTTGACCGCTGGTTCAGGTATCCTGAATCCGTAGTGCAGGATATACGGTTATATACAGGAGTTCGCCCATTTCGCGAGACTGAGAGGAATCAATGCCGGCAGCAACAACATTCGGGCTTTTTGCCTTAGCGGCTCTGGCGCTGCTGCTTATGCCAGGCCCGGCCGTTCTGTACATCGTGGCCCGCGGAGCGCAGCAGGGGCGCAGCGCCGGTGTAATCTCAGCGCTCGGTGTGGGCGTTGGAAACTTATGTCAGGTACTCGCGGCATCGGCGGGTGTGTCCGCGCTGATGCTGACATCGGCTCTGGCATTCGCGGCCGTAAAGTTCGTCGGGGCCGGCTATTTGATCTATCTGGGCCTTAGGACACTTCTTGCTCGTGACGGCCATGAACCGGCTGCGCCTTCTCCAACGGACGGCAAGCGCATTTTTGCGCAGGGGGCGCTTGTCAGCATGTTCAACCCCAAGACAGCCCTCTTCTTTCTCGCATTTCTTCCGCAATTCGTCGATCCGACTCGTGGCCCGGTCGTGCTGCAGACACTGCTTCTGGGAACTGTCTTTGTCGTGATGGGCACGTGCACGGACAGCCTCTATGGTATCGCAGCGGCTCGGGCGGCGAAATCGTTCCGTCAATCACCACGCCTGAAGAGGCGTCAACGCCTTGTTACCGGCTCCATTTATCTTGCGCTCGGTGTAGCAACGGCCGCAACAGGCCACGGCCGTTCGCATCGTTAAGCAATACTCACCCGCCACTTCCGGATAACCCGCGAAAAGGCAGATGAATCTCTAATCGCCGATATTTATCACAAGAAGCAAGTGGACTTCGTCCTCTATTCGGAACCGGATGCGCCGAAGTTTCACATGATTGAACGCAAGTTTAGTCGCCAAGTTACACCTCTTGCCGCAAGAACGCGCTTGTGAATGTACTTCTTCGTTCGATCGTTAGAATATCATTAGTAATGTGATATAACTGGCATCAACTTAAAATTACGTGTGCGATTCTTGTCGAATCAAGGTAAATTTGATAATATACCAAAAGTATAATGAGGCATTACCAGTAGAGATTACGCTCCCATGATCAGAGAAACAACTGTTTACGACCTCGAAGAAGAACGCATCGAAAAGCGCCGGCAAATTTGGCGTGCGGCGAACCGCGGCCGGAACATCTGCCGTGTCGCGTCAACCGTGCTTACAATTGCGACGCTCTCCTGTATTCCGAGCGCCGGCCATTCTATAATTGGAGCCTGCGCTCTTGTCGTTTGCGCGGCGCTCGTCGCCGTTTGCTATATGCAGATGAAGAAGATCGACAAATGGGAAAAACGGGAGATGCGTGACTAACGCTGCCCTTATCACGTCGGCAAAAACTACGAAGGCGAGCAATCCATATCAACGGACTGCTCGCCTTCGGTTTCTAGCGGCAAATTTTCCAGGGCTAATCCCGGCCTCATCGGCATGGAGGCTTTGCGAATCTGAACGTGTTGCCGCCCCCCAGGATCAAGCTCACCGCTGACCGCCGGACTTTGTTGTCGCGCCGCAGTTTCTTAAGCTTGGCAATCCGATCTTTCAGATCCGCCTCGCGACTCGCGACGATCGAAACCTGTTCACGGAATTCGCACGCCTGCAGATCAAGAGCGCGCATCTGCGCCTCAAGCTGCGTGCGCCGGATATCGAGGTCGCGTTGTTTTCGCACAAAATCCGACAGTGGAAATGTCACTTTAACATACCAGGCGATCTTAAAATCGCGCGTCTTCCTTGTGATCTCGCAGAGGCGAATCAGTTCTGTCCTATTAAATGGATAGACTCGAAAAGCGATTTATGTTACAGATAGATGGCAAAATTTCTAATCGCAACGGGAAGCGCGGATCGAAGGCAAAGGACACTCAGGTCATCCCAATATTATAGAATAATCGACATTTTCGTTAAGATGCATAAAGTAGGACAAAACGGCGGCGCTCTTGGGGTAAGGTCTAAGCACTGGATCGCCTAAGATCAAATCATTTGTGGGCTTCCCGGGCGAGGGCTGATTCCACAGAGATACCCAACGTCCAGGTTCGTTACTGACTTCCATGAGCTTCGTTATTATTATCGGTATTTTTGCTCTGCTTGCTGGAGTGATTGGCGCAGTTCGCTACGCCCGCAACAACCGGCCGCTAGCGCTGGCCTACGGGGGCCTCACCACATACAGCATGGGCATGGTGCTGCTGTGGACATCCTATGCATTCCGTCCAGGAGGAGCATTCGGAAGACGCGCTATGGATGCCGGCACGCGCGCCCACAACACGGCTGGGGCGAACTTGCTGCTTGAGCTGGCCTGGATATCCATCCTCTTTACGGGCCTCCTATTGCTGACAGCTCTGCGCGAGTACACCAAAATACGGGTAGCTCAGGCCATGGAAAATTTGGAGACGGTTGACCGGCTGGACCTGCTTCCGCCTTCCCCGCGCAAAAGACGCAAAAAAAAGCGGCGCCATCGGCCACGATCGCGTTCCGGAAACCAGGCAGCAGAAACCGAAGATGCTGAGGAAACGGATGAAGTTGAGGAAACGGCGGACGCTCCCGATTAACGCCCACGTCAATTTATGGTCTCCGCAGCCGTGAACCCGATCAATATGATTTGACTCTCGGCGGCGGAGGCGGCTATAATATGTAAAATAAGTTATGTTCTCCGGTTACTGGCGAGATAGTGGAGCACCACGAGGAACCGGGAAGTCAGGCTGGCGGATCTATGCGTCTCGATCGCATGGACAAGCCGCAAAGCTGACAGAGAGAACAGGGCCGCTCGCCTGGGCAGGGACATCGGAAGGAATCCGGCGTCCCTTTTTGTTTGTCTGCTCATTTTGCCGTGAGAGCAATGATTCGACGCTGCGCAATCCATCAAAGCGACAGCGATCACGCAAGATTGCCATTCGACCTGCGATATAATTCGCCCCTGCGACACGAACGGAGGATTTCTTCGATGCCCACCTTTAACGACGACAGCCTGCTAGGAAAATATTTGACCGGCAATACCGATGGCCCGGTCAACAGCGGCACAGCAGCCGTCTATGCCACCCTTGATAACGTCCGCGCCAGTTCACCCACCATCGCCCGCGCGATCGTCAACGAATTCCGCGACCAGCGCCGCAATCTAAAGCTGATCGCCAGCGAGAACTTCAGCTCCATCGCCACACAGATGGCGCATGGCAACCTCTTTACCGACAAATACGCCGAAGGCTATGCAGGTCACCGCTTCTATGCCGGCTGCGATAACGTGGACGCTGTCGAATCCGAAGCCGCGCAACTTGCAAAGGAACTCTTCGGCGCAGACCACGCCTATGTGCAGCCGCACTCGGGCGCCGACGCCAACCTGGTGGCGTTCCTTGCCATCCTTTCGGCCAAAGCCGAGTATCCGCTTCTTGAGGAGATGGGACAGACCGATCCGTCGAAGCTGAGCCGCGAACAGTGGGGCCAGGTGCGCGAGCGCCTGCGATCGCAGAAGCTTCTCGCCCTCGACTACTACTCCGGCGGACACCTGACCCATGGATACCGTCACAACATCTCAAGCCAGCTCTTCGACGCCTACTCCTACTCGGTCGATCCCGAGACCAAGCTGGTGGACCTTGACGCCCTGCGCAAGCAGGCCCATGAGATCAAGCCGAACATCCTGCTCACTGGCTACAGCGCCTATCCGCGCCGACTGAACTTCGCCAAGATGCGTGAGATCGCCGATGAAGTGGGCGCGGTATTCATGGTGGACATGGCGCACTTCGCAGGCCTCGTGGCGGGCAAGGTGTTCACCGGCGACTTCGATCCCGTTGCCCATGCCCATGTCGTCACATCCACCACGCACAAGACCCTGCGCGGCCCACGCGGTGGCATTGTCCTCTGTAAGAAGGAATATGCGGAGTGGGTAGACAAGGGCTGCCCCAATATCCTGGGAGGCCCCCTCGCCCATGCCATGGCCGCCAAGGCAGTCGCATTCCGCGAAGCCCTGAAGCCCTCGTTCCGCGACTATGCCGCCAAGATCGTCGAGAACTCGCAGGCTCTCGCGGAAGCGTTTATGACGGAAGACGTGGATGTGCTGACCGGCGGAACCGACAATCACCTGATGCTGCTCGATGTCGCCAACACATTCGGCCTCACGGGACGCCAGGCCGAAAGCGCGCTGCGCGAGTGCCAGATCACGCTGAACCGCAACTCCCTGCCCTTCGATGCCAACGGTCCCTGGTACACAAGCGGCCTCCGCATCGGAACGCCGGCCGTCACCACGCTCGGAATGGGTCCATCGGAAATGAAGGAGATTGCCTCCATCGTCCGCGACGTGCTCAAGAACACCGAGCCCACCAAGATCGCCACCGGCAAGCAGGCAGGCGAAACCAGCAAAGCCAAATACGCCATTGCTCCGGCCAACGCCGACGCTGCCCGCAGCCGCATCAACGCCCTGCTGCAGCCCTTCCAGCTCTATCCCGATCTCGACCTTGAGCTCATGCAGAGCGTGGTCGGATAGAGGCGCCTTCTCCCCTGCGCCTACATGGGAAAGATCCCGTCTTCCAGCCCAGGATGCGGTCTCGCTTCGCATCCGGGTCGGAAAATCAGTATCGATTATATGAGTCATCCCGAATTTTGGGGTGGCTCATATTTTTTGCGCGTATCCCCGAAGCCTCACATCCCACCGGCGGAGTTGTTTACCGGTTACGACGATCTGCTGCGCGACATCAAGACGCGCATTCAAACTGCCCAAGTGCATGTCGCTTGCACAAATTACCTTGGCGTCACACCACTTGTTTAAGAAAGCAATCCTTGCTTGACAACCCGGGAACTCTCGGACATAATTGGATATTATAAAGATATATCTTTATACTCTTGGAGTAACTTCTATGTTTGATTTTAGTGATCGCCGGCATAACGGCCGGTCACATCATCCCCGTTTCGGGGATCAAGGCGAGGGCGGAGGCCCTGGTAGTCACCGCCGCGGCGGGCCATTTGGAGAAGGTGGAGCGGGCGGACGCCGGGGCGGCTGCGGCGGGCGCGGGGACCGGCTTGAGAGGGGCGCGATGCGGTTCGTTATCCTCGATGCGCTTCGCGACGGTCCGAAGCACGGCTACGAGATCATCAAGGGATTGAAGGAGCGCACGCATGGGCAGTACGCGCCGAGTCCCGGCCGCGTCTACCCAATCCTGCAGTTTCTCAATGACCTCGGGCTTGTCAGCAGCAACTCTCTGGATGAGCGCCGGGTTTACAGTCTCACCGATTCAGGGCTCGCAGACCTTGAGGCGCAGACCGAATGGCTGGCTGAGTTCTGGGCTAATTTCGAATCCGGTCCCGCTTCGGAACCGGTTCGCCATGAGACCGAATTCCTTCAGGATGAGTTGGACAGTCTGTCTCGAACGGTCTGGAACGGTCTTCAGCAGGCCATCGCCCGCGGAGATCGAGAGACGATACGGCGCGCGAGGCAGCTTGTCTCGCAATGCCGCGACGGCATCCGGGACCTCGTGGCCGACTCCGCGGAATCTTAGGACGCGCACATCAATGAATGCATCCAGAAAATTCTCCATATTCGTGAAGCCGTATCGCCACTGGGCGATCCTGGCGCCGCTGATGATGATCCTGGAAGTGGCCATGGATCTCATGCAACCTCGCCTGCTGCAGCGGATCGTGGATCAGGGCATCGCGCACGGCAACATGCCCCTCGTCATTCACACTGGGGCGCTGATGCTTGGCGCTGCGGTGATCGGGCTGATCGGCGGCATGGCGTGCACATTCTTCTCCGTCCTTGCCGGTCAGGGATTCGGCATGGATCTGCGGCACGCGGCGTTCTCCCGGGTGCAGTCACTCTCCTTCGGCAACCTCGATAAGCTGGAGACGGGCTCGCTGATCACGCGGCTGACCAACGATATCACGCAGGTTCAGGACATGCTCGTGATGATGCTGCGAGTCATGGTGCGCATGCCGCTCATGCTTGTCGGCAGCCTCATCATGGGCGTGCTGACAAGCCCGAAGCTCGGTTTCCTGTTCCTGATCCTGATCCCGACCATTACCGCGGCGCTCACCGTGATCGTCAGGAAGACTTCTCCCCTCTTTGCCCAGGTGCAGAAGCGGCTCGACGGATTGAACACCGTGCTGCAGGAAAACCTTTCCGGCGTGCGGGTGGTAAAAGCCTTCGCGCGCTCCGTCCATGAGAAGCAGCGTTTCCGGGGCGCGAACGAGCGGCTGATGGATTTGAATATCACGGCGGTGCGCTTCAGCGCTGTGACGATGCCGATTATGATGCTCTGCGTGAACGTGGGAGTGGTCGCAGCCCTCTGGTTTGGCGGCGGCAAGGTCGTCACGGGCGAACTGCGGGTCGGCCAGGTCATCGCGTTCATCAACTATCTGATGCAGACGATGATGTCTCTGATGATGGTCAGCATGCTGGTGACGCGCTTTGCCCGGGCCGAGGCTTCTGCGCAGCGCATTCAAGAGGTTATGACGGCCGAGCCCCAGGTGCAGAATGCCGCCGATGCCCTGCGGATATTCGCGCCTAAGGGGCAAGTCGTTTTTGAGAACGTCAGCTTCAGCTACAACGGCGACGACGATGACCCGGTGCTGAAGGATATATCCTTCATGGCCGAGCCCGGACAGACGGTGGCGATCCTGGGAGCGACGGGCTCCGGCAAATCGACGCTCGTCAATCTCATTCCCCGTTTCTATGATCCGAGCCGCGGCCGCGTCACCATCGACGGCATTGATGTCCGCAAAATCTCCGAGGAGGCGCTGAGCAGTCAGGTGGGCATCGCGCTCCAGGAATCGATCCTGTTCAGCGGTTCGATTCGAGACAATATTCGTTACGGGCGGCCCGATGCCGGCGACGATGAGGTGATCGCCGCGGCGAAGATGGCGCAGGCGCACGATTTCATCTCAGGCTTTCCGGGAGGCTACGATACGGTCGTAGGCCAGCGTGGCGTCAACCTCTCCGGCGGTCAGAAGCAACGCCTTGCCATTGCGCGAGCACTTATGACCGATCCGGCCATCCTCATCCTCGACGACAGCACAAGCGCCGTCGACGTGAGCACTGAGGCTCGGATCCATCAAGCCCTCGCCCACAAGAGATATGGGCAGACGTTGATTATCGTAGCCCAACGTATAAGCACTGTGATAAACGCAGATAAGATTCTGGTGCTGGAAAACGGCAGGATCAATTCGGAGGGCTCACACCATGAGCTGCTGCGAACGAGCCCGGTCTATCGCGAGATTTATGAATCACAGGCAGGTAATGGAGTAATGGTTCATGCCGGCGAATAAAACAAAGCAGAATGACGCGCCCGATAATGCGCCGAACCTGTTCGGACGCGGCCCGGGCGGACCGGGCATGGCGTTTACGAAGAAAGTAGAGCGCGCCAAGGACCGGCGCGGAACCCTCAAGCGCCTCTGGGGATATCTGAAAAAGCAAAAGACGGCGCTGATCGCGACCGCCGTGATGGTGGCGGCCACGGCGGGATTGAGCCTGCTCGGCCCCTTCCTCCTTGGCCGCGCCATCGATCGCTATATCATTCCCGGCGACCTCCATGGCCTCGCCCGCATCTTGCTGCTCATGCTGGCGGTATATGTGGCCAACTCCCTGATGGTATGGCTGCAAAGCTACATCATGGCAGGCGCCGCTCAGCAGACCGTCCGCGACATCCGCAACGACCGCTTTGCCAAACTGCAGTCGCTGCCGCTGCCCTTCTTCGACCGGCGTCCGCACGGCGAGGTGATGAGCCGTCTGACCAACGATGTCGAGAACATCAACAGCGTGCTCAGCGACAGTGTCTCGCAGATCGTCTCAGGAATTTTGAGCACGGTGGGCATCGGCCTGGCCATGTTCTATCTCAATGCGCAGCTTGCTGCCGCAAGCATCCTGACAATCACAGTGCTGACATTCGTCCTCAACAAATGGGTCGCCAAGCAGACGCGCGAGGGCTTCCGGAGGCAGCAGGCGACGATCGGCAAACTGAACGGTTTCATTGAGGAGACTATTACCGGGCAACGCGTCGTGAAGGCGTACGGGAGAGAGGCGGCGGCGATTGCGGAGTTCGATGCCCATAATCGCGAGCTGCGGCAGTCGGCAACTCGGGCACAGATCTTCGCCGGTTTCGTTGGCCCGATCATGAACCTGGTCAACAACCTGGGGCTCGCCATCGTCGCCGGCATGGGAGGCATGCTGGCCGTGCAAGGAGTTGCGACAGTCGGCACGATCGCCACCTTCATCAACTACACGCGGCAGTTCGGACGGCCGCTCAACGATATCGCCAATCTCTACAACTCGATCCAATCGGCGATGGCCGGAGCGGAGCGCGTCTTCGAGATCATCGACGAGCCGGTCGAAGTGGACGCTCCCGATGCAAAGCCACTGGAGCAGATCAAGGGCGATGTCGTGTTCGAGGATGTCAGCTTCTCTTATGTGGAAAACGTTCCGGTACTCAAGCATGTCAGCATGCACGCGAGGCCGGGACAGATCATTGCCTTGATCGGACCGACCGGAGCAGGCAAGACGACGATCGTCAACCTGCTGACACGTTTCTATGAGATCGACAGCGGACGCATTTCCATCGATGGTATGGACATCCGTGAGATCCGCAAGGGCGACTTGCGCCGCCAGCTTGGGATCGTGCTTCAGGATACATTCCTTTTCTCAGGCACGGTCAAGGACAATATCCGATACGGCCGCCTGGAAGCCAGCGACGAAGAGATCGTCGCCGCAGCAAAACTGGCCAACGCAGACATATTTATCCGGCGTTTGCCGCAAGGTTATGACACGCCCCTCTCCGAACGCGGCGGCAACCTGAGCCAGGGACAGCGCCAGCTCCTCGCGATCGCCCGCGCCATCCTCGCCGATCCGCGTATCCTTATCCTGGATGAAGCCACGAGCAGCGTCGACACGCGAACGGAAAAGAACATTCAGGAAGCGATGTTGCGGTTGATGGAAGGCAGGACAAGCTTCGTGATCGCCCACCGGCTGAGCACGATCCGCGACGCCGACCAGATTCTCGTCATCAACCATGGCGAGATCATTGAACGTGGATCGCACGACGAGTTGCTGGCTCAGAAGGGCTTCTATTACGCCCTCTACACAGGACAGGCCCGGTTTGCAGCCAAGGAAGGCGACGACGGCCCTGAGGAAATCGAGATCGCGCATGAGCGGGATGCGGTCGGGGTGTAGTCGCAGGCTCACCGGCTAGCCCAGCACTTGCTGGCGTTTGCGCGTTAAGACCCACCCTTATTCCCTCCCGAAGGGAGGGCGCGTTTACCTATACAAAAGGCTGCGACCTCTTGACCATAAGCCAAGAGGTCGCAGCCTTTTCGACTTCGAGAACGATCCTTCCCCTTGGGGAGGACGCAAGGAGGGGTTCCTAAACGACTCCCGCTCGCGCATGCTGGTGAGCCTGCGATCTACTGCTCGTTGCCGCCGCCGTCATCCGGGGGAGGAGGGCCGCCGCCATCCATCGGGGGCGGACCGCCGGCATCGCCGCCGAATCCGCCGACGCCACCATTGTCGCCGCCGAATCCGCCTCCGCCGCCGTTATCCTGGCCACCGCCTCCATTGCCACGCCGGCGTCCGCCTGCGCGATTTCCCCGGCCGCCTGCTGCGTTGCCGTTGCGGCCGCCAAAGCCGCCGCGGCCACCGAAGGCCGGCTGCGGGAAGTTAACGCCAATAGCAGTGGCGGTAAATGAGCCTGAATCATCCGTGGCACCCGCCGCAACGATCCGATCACCGCTCTTGATACCAGAAACCGTGATCGCCTTGTATTTGGTGATCTTAGCGGTTGGAGCAAGCTTCAAAGCGATATCCGTATCGGCATTAAGCGTAACGGTCAATCGGGCATCGGCTGCGCTGGGGAGCTTCTTGATCTTACCGCTCGCCATTGCAAAGCCGTTTTGCAGGCCGGGGAATCCACCGCCGGGAGCGCCACCGCCAGGACCACCGGCCCCGGGGCCTCCGGGAGCACCGCCGCCGCCAGGTCCACCAAAACCGCCGCCTCGCCCGCCAAAGCCGCCGAAACCACCTCGACCGAGCCCTGTGGGAGCCTGGCCGACTGTAATCTGAGAGGCCGTAATACCGGTCGGCACGCCTTGAATAGAGACTTCATCGCCGACTTTAAGGTCGGCAACGGTCACAGCCGCCTGGGTATAGATCTTCGCGTCCGGCCCCAGTGTGATAATGCGGCTGGCGTTGTTGCGCTCTTCGATTGTAATCTTACCGCTGTCTTTATCGATCGAGGTCACGGTGCCGTTAGCGCCCCGGCCTCCGCCGCCGAAGCCGCCCCGGCCCCCAAAGCCACCGCCTCCGCCAAATCCACCGCCGCCACCACCTGGGCCCTGTGCGAATACCGGCGCGGACAACGCCAGGCACGCCGCCAGAGATGCAAACATTACTGACGTACTACGTCTCATTGACATTCCTCCTAGAGAACTGGACGGCGCAACACTCCGCGCGTCGCCCCCACATGATCACAGATAATCCGTGAAGAGATACCCATTGTAGGATTGCAATTATGAATAAGTAATGAAGGCGAAAAAGAAATTGACTTTTAGTATTGGAGACGTGGCTTACAGTCCGCAGGTTCAAAATCGCAGTCTCCCCTCCCCAACCCCTCCCCGGAGGAGAGGGGCTTTCAGATTAAGATGCGCTTATGAACGCGTTTCTTAACTCTGACTCCCTCTCCTTCGGGGAGGGCTGGGGAGGGGAGACTACGAGGCGCTCCTGAGCTTCGGGCATAGATTCTTATCACTTCCCTCACGCAATCGCATTGCCCGGGCTTGGAGTTCCGGGAATTCGGTTTGGCACACGCTTAACCGGACGCTGCGGGCTGACGACCGCACGCTGCCTGGGTGCCAGACGTTCAATCAGTTCATCCGAAGCCTGGTAAGGATGCCGGAAGTTTCCCCATGATGGCCCGTACCGAAATACGATGATGCGCCGCTCGCCCGGATTGACTCGCATAGCGGAGCCGTGACTGATGGCATCGACAAAGAGAATAGCGTCGCCCGCCTCCATATGGACCTCAATCGCGCCTTCCATATTGTCGACGGAGCGCGCTTCGCCCTCCTTCATCGTATGCTTGCCGTAATCCGGGTGAATAAAGTTCGATTTATGGCTGGCCGGTATGACCATGGTGGCGCCGTCACCAGGACCGATATCGTTCAGCGCCATGAGAATATTGATCTGCCCGCACTGGAAGCGTCCGTTATGATAGCGGAATTGATTACGCTTGACGCCGTCGAAACCGCCGGAGTGCACGCCGATCGCCTCGCCGGGGCCGCGAAGGTTGGCAAAGTTTTCGTCGATGAAGAGTGGACCATGCAGATAGTCGAATGTGCGCTCCCCGCCTACGAAGTGCTTCACCTTGGCGAACCAGCCCGGATGATCGATCAGCCGCTCAAACGGCTCGCCGGCTTCGTAAATCTGCTGCAGGTTGATGCCTTCCGCGCCGCCATAGCTGTGCGCATGGACACACCCATACCACTCCCCCTGCCCCAGCGGCGGATCGAGGGTCGTGATTCCTGTAAGCAAGTCATTCATCTCAGCGAGATGGCTCCTGGTCAGAACGTTCTTCAGAAGCAGGTAACCATTGAGGTCAAATAGATATTCCTCCATCGGCGTGACCGCGCAATCGGCTATCGCCGGGGCAGGCTGCATTGTCATCGTCATTCTGAACTCTCCATTTCCGGGTTCGGCGCTTTCGCTGCCGGCGCCTAACTATACCAGAGTGTTTCCCGGAGGTTTTCAGCTATCATAAGGAATAATTCCGGTATACTAATTTCTTTATGGCATCAACGTCAGATATCCTTGACGACGCCACCATAGGCCTGGCCGGCTGGATCGGTCATAGCCGCGGGATGGCATCGGCGCACCGGCATCTTGATCTTGAGATCAACTACTTGCTTTCCGGCACGATATCCTATCTGGTCGGAGGCAATGTGGTAACGCTGCCCCCGCAACGCTTCTGCCTGCTCTGGGGAGGAGTGCCGCATCAGATGGTCCGCAGCGCTCGCGCTGCGGAGATGATATGGATTACGATCCCACTGACCTCTGTGCTCAGGTGGGGTCTCCCGGATCAGCTGATCCGCACTTTGCTCGCAACGGGGTTCGTGGCAGATGCCGCGCCTCGAAACAGCGACCTCGATCTGCTTCAGCAATGGCTGGAGGATTTGCCGGGCTACGCTGAAGCGCGCGGGGCGCGTCCGAGAAACGAAACAGCCGAGGGTGTTATACTCCTGGAGATAGAAGCGCGTTTGCGGCGGCTCGCGATGGGGCTTCCCCATTTATCAGAGGCGGATCAGGGATCACAGAGCAATTCCCCCACCCATTCCGATAATGGCTTGAATGCGGTCGAGGCAATGGCGCAATATATCTTCCGGAATTTCCAGAATTCGATCAGCATTGCGGAGATCGCGCAGGAGGCGCACCTGCATCCGAATTACGCCATGACGATCTTCCGGCGTCACACCGGCATGACCATTTCTCAATACTTGATCTTGCAGCGCGTTGCCCATGCGCAGCGGCGCCTTGCGACATCGGACGATGCCATCCATGTTATTGCAACCGACAGCGGCTTCGGATCGGTCAGCCGCTTCTACGAGGCGTTCCAACAGCACACGGGACGTTCGCCAAGGCGATTTCGGATGCAGATGGATGCAAAATCGCGATAATGGAAGCACCTTATGGAACCAACATCGATCAAAGAAGTAACGCGGTATCGCGGCGGCTTCGCAGAGGAGGTCGCCGATACGCTCGTGGTGGAGGAGCCGCTGGAGATCCGCGTCAATAACGAGCGATTCAGCGTCACGATGCGCACTCCAGGCGACGACTTCTCGCTGATACGCGGGCTGCTCCTGACGGAAGGCGTGATCGCGTCTAACGCTGATATCGGCCGGATGCGCTACTGCGAGGCGACTGATTCGGACATCGGCGAGGAAAATATCGTCAATGTTCATGTTTCGCCGGGATGCGCAACAGAGAGACGATGGCAGAGACAGCTGATGTCGGGGACATCATGTGGGCTGTGTGGCAAGGAGGCCATTGAAGCAGTCTCAACAGGCGTTGCGCCACTGCCGCAAGGCGCTACCTTCCCACGCGCCGTTTTGCAGACGCTGCCCGATAAATTACGCCAGCAGCAAGCGCTTTTCTCCGCCACGGGCGGACTGCACGCTGCCGGGATCTTCACGGCAAGCGGCGAGTGTCTGGTCGTGTGCGAAGATATCGGCCGCCACAACGCCACAGACAAGGCAATCGGTCACGGCGTGGCCGAAGGATGGTTGCCGTGGGGCAAGGATGAAGGACTTGCGCTCCTAATCAGCGGTCGAGCCAGCTTCGAGATCGTGCAAAAAGCTCTCATGGCTCGGATCCCCATCGTCTGCGCTGTCTCCGCGTCATCTGCGCTCGCGGCGGATCTCGCCGAGGCCAATGGGCAGACGCTCATCGGATTTCTTAGAGACAAGGCAATGACGATCTATGCGGGGAAAGAGCGGATTCACGATTGAGATATCTCTCAAGGAAGTGATTTGGCAAAGCAAGTAAGACGGAGATATACTGAAAACGACGCCATATGCATATAATGAGTCATGACTATGTCGTCGGTCGTCATTAAAGCGCGCCGTCCCGGTGAACCCGGACTGATTGAAGAGGCCCGTGAGCTCTGGCGCTATCGATTTCTGATCAGAGCTCTTGCAGAACGTGAACTGCGAATCCGCTACAAAAACTCTGTTTTAGGCATTTTTTGGTCCATGCTGGGTCCTCTCTTCCAGGTCCTGGTCATGACGATTGCCGTGGGTTATATACTTAACTCCGGTCCCAGCAACCTTAGTTCCTACATGCTCTGCGCGTTTCTGCCCTGGACTTTCTTCCAAAGCGCCGTGCTGGACGCATCCACATCTGTGCTCTCTCAGCTTCCTCTTCTGAAGAAAGTTTACTTTCCGCGCGAGATCCCGTTACTGGCAACAATCTGCGCAAACTGCGTCCATTTTTGCATGTCGCTTCTCGTTTTTTTCATCTACAGATGGTTGATCACGCCATTTATATTTGGCGCGCCTGGTCCCCCGCCTCGCGAGATTCTGCTGCTGCCGGTGATCATCCTGATACAGTTCTGCCTGACAGCCGGCGTGGCATTCTTTGTTTGCGCGTGGAACGTCTTCTATGAGGACGTTAAGTTCCTTGTCACCATGTCGCTGCAATTCTTATTTTATCTGCTGCCGATTCTCTATTTTTCGGAGAATATCTTCTACTCGGGAAGAATTACAGACCCTGTATTGCGTTCCTGGGCCTATCATCTATACTTGATCAACCCGCTGGCCTGGGTCGTGACAGCATATAAGCAGATATTCTTCCAGCGGCAGGCGATTTCTCCGCGCGGCGCGCCGATCATTATGAGCGCCCCATTCGATTACCGGTATATGGCCATCGCAGCGCTTATTTCATTCGTTATTTTCATAACGGGATACATGTATTTCAATTCTCGAAAGTGGAAATTTACGGAGCGGCCCTAAAGATACCCTCATGGCTATGTCCTCAAATGCAATCGATATAATTGATCTGATTAAAGAGTTTCGAGTTTACCATCGTAAATACGCATCGATCAAAGCGCGGGCGGCTGCCATCGCAAGGTCCCTGATCTCACACAAGTTAGAAACGGGCTTCGAAACGCGAAGGATTCTCGACGGCATCACTCTCAACATCAAACATGGAGAGGCAGTCGCTCTTGTCGGCCGTAACGGTTCCGGCAAAAGCACGCTGCTCTCCATTCTGTCCAGGATCTATCTTCCTACCTCCGGCGAGGCAGTTATTGACGGCAAGCTCATGAGCTTACTCGAACTGGGAGCAGGGTTCCATGGGGATCTTACGGGCAGTGAGAACCTGTTCTTTAACGGAGTGATGATGGGACTGACGCAGGATCAAATTACCCAGAGATACGAAAGCATCCTGAGTTTCGCCGGTTTAGATCCGCATCTCATGGATCTGCCTGTCCGCATGTATTCGTCGGGAATGCAGCTGCGATTGGCATTCTCTATGGCGATCCATCTGGACGCCGATACCATTCTGATCGATGAAGGCCTTGCAGTAGGCGACGAATCGTTCCAGGAACGATGTTTCCGCAAGCTTGAAGAACTCCATGCATCCGGACGAACCATATTGATGGTAACTCACGAGCTGGATCATATCGAGCGGCTTGCACAACGGGTTATCTGGCTCGATCGCGGTAAAATTCGGCTCGACGGTGAAGTTAAACCCGTTCTTGATGAATATCGGAAAGCTCTTCTGGAAACGGCCTCATGATGTCCGTCGCGCCACAGCAGGATATGGACCATCCGGAGCAGCCGGATGTTTCAGTCTCTATTGTCTCCTACAATACTTGCGACTTTCTCCGCGCATGCTTAAACTCTCTACAGGCGAGAGCGAATGAAGGCGAAGCGACACTTGAGATTATCGTCGCAGATAACGGCTCGACCGACGGCAGCCGTGAGATGGTTCAGAACGAATTCCCTGGCGTGCGTCTTGTCGATACAGGCGGCAACATCGGCTACGGACGCGGCAATAACGCCGGTCTGGAACACGCTCGCGGCAGATACTTCCTGATCTTCAACTCGGATGCGGAGACACCTCCAGGAGCGCTGGCAGCGCTCCTTAAGTTTCTCGATGCGACCCCGCGAGCGGGAGTGGCAGGAGCGCAGCTGATTTCGCCGGACGGCTCGCTCCAGACATCTTGGGACGAGGTCCCCACCCTGTTCGATATCCTCTGCGAGCAGCTCTACATCCCGCGCAAGCGACGGCAGGACAAATCTAAAGACGGCGAGGCATTCGAGGTTCCATGGATCTGCGGCGCCAGTCTTATGGTGCGCTCCGAAGTTTTTCGCGAAGTCGATGGCTTCGATCCGGCTTACTTCATGTATTTTGAGGATACCGATCTATGTGTCAGAATACGCAAGGCCGGCCATCCGGTGTTCTTTGTGCCCGCTGCGCGGGTCAAACACCATCTCGGCGCCAGCAGCGGACGCGACTGGCAGCTTAGAGCCCGAATGATCGTGGCCTACAACCAGAGCCGGTTTACGTTCTTCTCGAACAACCGCGGCCGCATCGACGGCGCTCTCGTTAAGCTGTATACTGTAACAGGCGCCGCGCTGAGGCTGATGGCCTGGAGCATAATTGCCCTGTTGCGTCCGGCCCGACGCGACCAGGTACGATTGTTCGCGAAGACGCTGGCTGACACGGTTCGAATGAAGCCGCATGTTCACGGCATTTCATAATCCGCCATTGCAGTTCGATTTATGTTAACACTGTTCACAACGGCGAAAGCCTTCAACGGGCATAATGCCCTCATACAACGAAATGCCCTGAAAAGTTGGGCGTTGCTGCGCCCGCAGGTGGAGGTGCTGCTGTTCGGCAGCGACGATGGATCGGCAGAGATAGCACAAGAGTTGGGCTTCCGTCATATCCCTTCTGTCGCGTGCAACGACTACGGCACGCCATTGATCGGCGACATCTTCGAGCAGGCGCAGAAACTGGCAGCGAACCCAATTGTCTGCTACATAAACGCCGACATCGTCTTGTTTGATGATTTCCTGCCGGCCGTCAAGTATGCCTCCGAGCAGCGCCGGCAGTTCCTGATGGTGGGACAGCGAACCGACCTTGATGTAACGGAGCCCATCACGTTTGATCCTGGCTGGGAAGAAAAGTGGAAATCCATCGCCACGCGGGACGGCAAACTGCACGGAAAAGGCGGCGTGGACTATTTTGTCTTTCCAAAGGGCGCTCTCGGACCGATCCCCGCATTCGCTATCGGCCGCGGCGTGTGGGATAACTGGCTGATGTACCGTGCGCGCAGTCGCAACATCGCGTTCATCGACGCTACCCCTGCGGTTCAGTGCATTCACCAGAACCACGACTACAAACATATTGCCGATGGGAAAGACAACACATACCTTGGCCCTGAGCGCGAGGTCAATCTGCAATTAGGAGGGGGGAAGCGATGCATGTTGACGCTTGACCAGATCACGGATACCCTTTCGCCCAACAAAGATAGTTACCGCCTTACAGAGATCCCAACATCCGAACGTATTATATCGACAATTGTTTATCATCCCGTGCTGGGGCCAATGGCGCTGAAGCTTGTTGAGGCCCGGCGCACTCTATTGCGGCGCAGCGCCTAGACAGCAGCGCCTGGATTCGTCTTATCAAAGCTGGAGGAGCAGCTCGTCAACGTTATGGGCAAGGACAACATTTCCGTTTCCGTCATCGGTCTTGGCAAGCTGGGAATTCCAATTGCCGCATGTTATGCGAGCAAGGGCTACACGACAATTGGCGTCGATGTAACACAGCGAACGATCGATCTGCTGAACCATGGGCAGTCTCCGATTTATGAACCGCACCTACAGGAGAAGCTTGACGAATCCGGCGGACGCCTGACCGCTACGATGGACACTCAGGACGCCGTTCGCCGCACCGATATGAGCTTCGTGGTCGTTCCCACTCCCAGCGAGGCCGAGGGCGGATTCTCACTGAAGTACATTCTGGATGCATGCCGGGAAATAGGGACGGCGCTGCGGGACAAAAACAGCCGGCACGTCGTCGTCATCACCAGCACGGTCATGCCGGGTTCAACCGACGGTCCCATACGCGAAACCCTGGAGCATCACTCCGGTAAGCGATGCGGGGTGGATTTCGGCCTTTGCTACAGCCCCGAGTTTATCGCCCTGGGGAGCGTCGTGCATGACCTCCTCTTCCCCGACTTCCTTCTCGTAGGCGTATCCGACGAAGAGACCGGCGACCAGGTTACGGCATTCTACAGCAGTGTCGTGGAGAGCAATCCCCCGTTCGCGCGCATGAACAATGTGAACGCAGAGCTTGCTAAGCTTTCGGTCAACACTTACGTTACGACCAAGATCACATTCGCCAACATGCTGGCCCGGATCTGCGAGCGCCTCCCCGGGGCCGATTCCGATGTGGTGACCTGGGCTCTCGGCCTCGACAGCCGCATTGGACGCAAGTACCTCAAGGGCAGCATCGCCTATGGCGGCCCATGCTTTCCGCGAGACAACAAGGCGCTGGCGCATCTGGCGCGCCAGCTCGATGTGCCCGCCACTATCGCGGTAGCCACGGACGAATCCAATCACAATGAGACGGCGCTGCTGGTCAACCGGGTGCTGGCGATTCTGCCGCCGGACGGCAAAGTAGGTATTCTGGGGTTGGCATACAAGCCGAGCACCGATGTGGTTACGGAGTCGCCGGGGGTCGCACTGGCGCAGGCGCTGCTCGACCAGGGGATCACTGTCTACGGTTTTGACCCTGCCGCAGGCGCAAATGCTCAGCGCGCGCTTGGCGACCGTCTCCATATCGCGGAATCCATCGATCACTGTGTAGAATTATCGGATGTGATCGTCGTTACCGTGCCCGACCCGATCTACCGAACTATCTCTCCAGCCGCCATAGCGCGCGAGGGAACGCCGCGTGTCGTGGTGGATTGCTGGCGCTTGCTCGATCCGAAAGATCTCGGGGGCGCAGATTATTTCGCCTTGGGACGATACGAACCAGCGGCAAAGGTCAAACTATAAAGAAATTGCACAGCTCAATTTCCAGGTAAGAAATCATCGAACAGGAAAGCCGATTTAGGGTTCAACTATGCCGTCAGCAGAATATTCGCCCGCGCATTCAATCTGGGAAAATCGAGCGCAAGTTGAAAAGGATCTGCCTCGCCTGACAGCTTTATGGAATGCAGTGGGCTACCTCAATGATTTAACGCCGGCGCAATGGGTGCAGTGGTACTCTACGGCACTGGCGTTTCAGCCGGACCTAATCATTGAACTTGGCAGAAACCAGGGTAATTCGACGTGCCTCTTTACGCAGGCAGCCAATACACTTCAGCATGGTAAGCTGCTCAGCCTTTGCCTTACCGATTACTGGCAGCAGTCCGTAGCACAGCGCGTCAGCCAGGTAGTTCCATCATCCTGGTTCGATCGCCTCGATCCTCGCGTTGCCGATATTATCCGCACTACCCCCTCCGATCTTGTCGGCGATGCCGAGCGTATTCTCGTGATCTGGGACGCTCACGGATTTCGAGTCGCGGAATGGGTGCTGGGAGCCCTGGCCCCCCACCTCGAAGGCCGTCAGAGCCTTATCCTGATGCATGATATTGCCGACACGCGATATTCCGATTGGGATGGCAGCTACAACGGCCAAAGGTTATGGCAAGGACGCCACACCAATGAAGGCGCGCACGCAAGAAGGCTGGCCATAGGCAACGCAGTATCTCCCGTCGAACAGATGCTGTCGGCGATTGACTTTACAACGCGAAATAAAATCTCGTTTCAGTCCGCGGATCACTCCTACGCGACTGAGCTCACGGAATCTCAGGTTTCAGAGCTTTCCAAGCAGCTGGACGGCGCATTCGATATTCAGGCTGGATGGCATTATTTCAGCCTTCAGGACGCAAAACGTCATCCATTGACCTTCCCGGGTTTTTCTGTAGAAGAACGGGATCTAAGCTACGACTATCTTTACGAAAGAGTCCATGATCTGCAGCATCAAGTGGATGCGATGTTATCCTCGAGCACATGGCGCTATGGAAGCAAAGCGGCAAAGCTGCTGCATAAGCTGCTCGGTAAGCGCCCGGCATCTTCATGACTACAATAGTCAATACCCCCGTTGTCTTCATTATCTTCAACCGGCCTGACGATGCTGTCAAAGTATTTGAACAGATCGCCCTGGCGCAACCGCGCCGGCTGTTTGTCATTGCAGACGGACCGCGCAACGATGACGAAGCCGCACGCTGCGCGGCGACACGAGCCATCATCGACCGAGTTGATTGGGAGTGCGATGTTCGGACGAACTTCTCCGACTCCAACATGGGCTGCAGGCGTCGGATAATGTCGGGGCTGGATTGGGTGTTCGACCAGGTGGATGAAGTCATTATCCTCGAAGACGACTGTGTGCCGGATCAGAGCTTCTTCCCCTATTGCGATGCTATGCTGGAGCGATATCGCGACGACACACGCTTTATGATGGTGTGTGGAACGAACTATCTCAAGGATAAACTCGATATCCCCGAGACCTACACCTACTCCCAATTCTTTGCGGTCTGGGGCTGGGCAACCTGGAAACGCGCGTGGAAACTCTACGATCGCGATATGGAATTCTGGCCCCGGTACAGAGATTCCGGCCAGCTCAGCGGCATTTATCCAAGCGAACGCGTCTGCAAGTGGCTGACATGGATGTTCGACCATATCCACCAGATGGACTCGTGGGCCACGCCATGGACCTACACTTGCATGTTCAATAATGCGCTGAGCATTGTGCCACGCGTAAATCTTATCTCTAATATTGGCATCGAAGGCGCCCACTTCAGAGCCGCAAATCATGAATACTTGAGTATGCCTACCTTTTCGCTGAACACAACCGCTATCACGCACCCGACCCAGGTATTTCCGGACCAGCGCTACGATGGTCCGTTTTTCGCCAATAGCACACTTTTTACCGTTCCCTCGTGGCCGTTGTGGCGCAGAGTGGCAGGCAAAGTCAAACGCGCGCTCATGAAGGCAGCCGGAATACGCGGAGCGGCTCCAGTCAAGTGAACATTCTCCAGATCAGCACAGCGGATATCCTGGCAGGCGCTGAAGTCGTGGCGCTGGAGTTGACGAAAGGCTTACGCGCGCAAGGCGACAGCAGCGTTCTTCTTGTGGGCCGAAAGTATACGGACCTCAAATTTGTCCACAGCCTATCGGAAGGGGCGACCCCGGGCGCCTGGAAACGATTTTGGATGCATGAGCATGATCGCTTTCACGCCGCGGAAAGCGATCGCAAACCGCTGGCCGGAACCATGCGCCGGGCGAGTTACACACTTGCCGATCCGGCATCGGCTGCGGCCAAGCTCTTCAGCTACGCATCCGGCATCGAGGATTTCCACTTTCCAGACAGTCGCAATGCACTGGAGATGGCGCCGTGGCAACCGGATATCGTCCATTGCCACAACCTCCATGGAGGATACTTCGATTTGCGGTATTTGCCGAAGCTTAGCCGCCGCGTGCCGGTAATGCTGACGCTGCAGGATGAGTGGCTGACGACGGGACACTGCGCCTACTCTCAGGGATGCCCGCGCTGGGAAACGGGATGCGGGAAATGTCCCGACCTTGAGCGTTACCCAACCGTACACCGCGATGCCACGGCGTACAACTGGCAGCGTAAGCGCGAGATCCTGTCTCAATGCAGACTGTATCTCGCGTCGCCGGCGCAATGGCTGCTCGACCATGCGAAACGCTCCATCTTAGGCGCAGCCATAGTAGAAAGCCGCGTTATCATGAACGCAGCGGATTTAACGCGCTTTCATCCCGGCGCATCTGACGACAGCCGGGCGTTGCTGGGTATCGCCGGCGATGTGAGGGTAATCCTGACAACAGGCGTCAAGTTCAAAACCAATACACGCAAGGACTATCCTACTCTGCGGCGAGCCATGGAGATTATCGCAAATAAGATGCCCGATGAGCGGATAATTTGCGTAGTGATCGGAGAGACCGGGGAAACCGAAACGATCGGCAAGACGGAGATGCGATATATTCCCTTCCGCAACGATCCTGCCTTCATGGCAATGGCTTATCGGGCTGCAGAAGTATATGTTCATCCGGCGCGCGCCGAAGTATGCAGCGTCGCGATTATCGAGGCGATGGCCAGCGGACTTCCCGTGGTAGCTACGGACGTTGGGGGAAACTCTGAACAGGTCCGCTCAATCCTTCCCTCACGCCTCATGAGCGAAGAGTATCCACCCGATCGCGCCACGGGCATCCTTGCGCCGGATCAGGATGCCGAAGCCATGGCAAGCGGCATTATGACACTGCTGCAGGATGAGCCGCTACGCCGGCGGCTCGGCGAAAATGCGACATCCGACGCCCGAGAACGCTTCGATTGGAATAGGTTGGTCGTCGATTACACAGCCTGGTATAAGGATATATTGGCAAGCCGATCAACACCGTAGTTTACGCATCACGGCTTTTCGAGGGGCATAACGAACGAATACTCTTCCCACGTTTTCGACCTATCAAAGATCTGGTAGCCACTCTTCCGCAGGTTGGCCATCGCCTCCTTCGTTCTTGCCGTGCCCACATTCTCCCATCGATGATGAAACTCGACCGCAAGCTGCTTTGGCCGGATCTCACCGGCCAGCATATCTTTAATCACATCGTATTCAGCGCCCTCGATATCCATCTTCAACAGATCGATCTTCGTATGACCGAGCATCTTCATGATGGTAACTAGCCGATAGACAGGGACTTCGATCTTGCGATCCGCAGTATCCGGGCGGTCTAGAAGCGTATGCGAGATATGGGTAACATCAACGGGCGGAAAAAATGTCGCGACACCGTCATATGAGGCTACTCCATATTCATGGAGAACGAACTGTTCCGGAAGCGACTGCGACTTCACCCACTCGATTGAGCCCGGCGTTGGATCGAAGGCGTGCACGGTAACGCCAAACGCCTCAATGAGAGCGAGGTCGAATGTAATATCTGTGCCGACTCCGAACGAATAGACAATGCTATTTGCGTCAAGGCTACCGGACAGTATCGACCAGCCGCCGTATTCACTGCCGAGATACTGTTTGTCGCTCTGTACCAGTACCGGAAAGAAACAATCCTGCCCTGTTAGCACTTTCTTCCAACGCCGGGCAAGGTGAACTATGCTGCGGAGCGACATATGCGATCCTCTTCACTATAGGCTAACTGATCCGTCTTTACGCGGCGCTCTTTCCGCCAAGGCGCCGGCGCACTAGGCGAAATGCGCCGGCGAACAGGAGGCGTGCCAGCGGAAACAGTTTACCTGGCGCTTGCGCAATCATCCGCAGCCATGCGCCCGGCGTCTTTGGTGGATGGATGATCAACTCTCGCAGCCATGCCCGTTCCGCTTCAATGCCCACGCGCCATGCGATATAGGTACGAAGTCCCAAATACTGGCGGATGATACCCGGCTGATCCGCCATAAACGCGTCCTGCTGCGTATCGCTCATCCCCTCGCCTTCATAGTTAGCGACGGTCTGATCCACATATTGAATGCTCACACGGGGATCGGCAAAGAAGCGGATGTTGAGGACCCAGTCGGCCGTAATGCGATATTTGAGGTCGAACTTGCCGAACATGTCATACAGGCGCCGATCGTAGAACGCGGCCTGATGGGGAAGGTTCGTGCGCGCGATCTTGAACCGATCGAACGGCCCATCATAGACGATTTCCCGGCTTACCCAATAGACGTTGCCATAGACGAGAGGCAGCCGCTCGCCGGCTTTCGCGGCTTCTTCAGCCTGCAGCAGGATCGGAGCGATTCTTGCAAGCGAATCCTGTCTCAGGCAGTCACCAGCCCCCAGAAAGAATAAAAACCGTCCGGTGGACATTTCGATACCGGTATTCATGGCATCGTAACAATTCTTATCCTTGCGCGACACCCAGCGCACACGATCCTCATACCGCTTGACGACCTCGATGGTATCGTCCTTGGAAAGGCCATCGACGATGATCATCTCGAAGAGGCCTGTTTGCTGGGACAGCACCGAGAGGATGGTCTCCTCGATCTTCGATCCGCAATTATAGGCAGGCGTGATGACGGATATCAAGGGGTGTGGATTGTTCATGAGTGTAGGCAGCATGGCGGCAAAAAGCCGCAGCCACAATCATGATACCATGGAGAATATGACTGGGGATTAGAGCATGACACCTAATCCCTGCCCACGAACACAGACAGAGGCAATGTGCCCATCCGCCTTCGTTTGGTTCTTAAATCACGCAGGCTCGCCATTCCAAAGCGGCGTGAAGTGCGCGCCGCCGGCGGATATGGTGTCGCCTTCCATGTAACATACGCTGAATGCGCGGCGTGATTGGGATGTAGCGTTGGTATCCGAGCGATGCAGCAGCCAGTTATGCAGCAGTATGGCTTCGCCGGCCTCTAGCTCCAGGTATACGATGCTCTCAGGCTCACAGAATTTCGCAACCTGCTGCTCCGAAAGAAAGCCCGAAGGGTGATCGGCGTTAATCCGGCCGAGCTTGTGGCTTCCAGGGATCACTTGCACGCAGCCATTTGCGATCGTCGCAGGGTCGAGCGCTGTCCAGAGGGTGATTTCCGGTTGCTTGTTAAGATCTGTCCAGGCATCCTGATGCCATGGCAGCAGCGTTCCGCGGTTGGCCGGCTTGTTCATGAACATGGCGCGAAAGCACGCGATGGGGACGGCCCCGGAAACGCGGTGGGCGATCTCTCGGAAGATGGGACGCTCTACATAGGCGCGGAATACTGCATCATGCTCAAGCTCCTGGATCTTGCGATAATTGAGCGTCGCTCCTTTCGAGCCACAGCTTTGCTCACCGGCATCCTCATACTTGCCCGTCTCGCTGTCCAACTGCATGAGGAGCTTGTCATAGGGCGCATCGGCCGTACCAAGCATAATGGCGTCTATCCGATCGCAAAGCTGCGCGAGTTCGCGGTTGTCGAGCAGCGATCCCAGCTTCAAATAGCCGTCTGCCTGATACCGCTTCCATTGTTCATCGGTGATGTGTTCGGACATGATTTTCTCCTGAGGCATTGTTTAACAGCGTGATATCAATACATAATAGATAGTAATTCTTGCGAAAGATCAGGGCTTTTCTAATGGTTTTTAGCGCATGAACGATTCGCTGATATTTTTTGCTTCGAGCCGCGATCCGCGCTGCAGTATTGTTAAAGACAAATATCTCGACGGATACTACACGCTCCAGTACATCGACCACGGTGATGTCTACCTGGCTTATGATAACCGCGAACATGTGCTTGAAGGCCCCTGGTTCTTTCCGGCCTACCCGGGGCCGCGCCTGCGGTTCTGGGCCGCGCCGGGCTGCGACCACTGGTTTCACCGCCATGTCGGGTTCCAGGGGCCACTGGTAAACCGGTGGATCGCAGACGGCCTCTGGTCGTTTGAGCCACAGCGTCCACCCGGCGGCAACGACTACTCGGCGCGCTTCGATGCCCTGATCGGCCTATCGCACTTCACGGATAGGTGGGGCCGCCTCCGCGCCATCAACGCGCTGGAGGCTCTGCTCCTTGAGATGGCCGAGGCTCGCACTGAGGAAACTCGCCACGAGGATTGGATATCTCAGGTAATCGACCTCCTCACGGCATCCTCCGACTTCTCCCCCGACTGCGAGCAGATCGCCCGCGGCTATGGCGTCAGCGTGAGTGTCCTGCGCCGGCACTTCAAAGAAGCGACGGGGACCTCTATCCACCGGTTCGTTGTGGAATCGCGCCTCAGCCGGGCACAGGCAATGCTTCGCGAGACCGACCTTCCGCTCAAGCAGATCGCCGACGTGCTTGGCTATGAAGGCGTCCACTATTTCACGCGCCAGTTCCACGCATCCGCCGGTCTGCCGCCCGGCGAATACCGCAAACGACTGAGGCTATAAATTCGTGAGATGAGTCTATCAGGTCGCCGCGCAGCGTTCAATGCACAAAGTGATCATCGTTTTGCACAATCTGAGTTCCGAGGGAGATAGCAGCCGGCAAAACACGTCACAGGCCCGCGAAGATCTCCGCGGGCCTGTGGCGCAAGTCTCTTAGATTGTATATCACGAACCTATATCAGCATCGGGGATTTCGCTTCGCCTTACGCTCCAGATAGATCGAAGTGAGTATCGGCGCCAGTAAAAGGCAAAGGTCGAAGCCAATGTCATCAATCAACTGCTTTTGTATGGCAGACCTGTTTGAAAACATGATATAGCGCACATACCAAATCTCGAAAACGAGGGCTGCAAGAAATCCGGGAATAAGGCTCAGTAAAGATCTTCGGATTCTCTGATCGCGGCTATCTTTTTGAGTGCTGGGGTTGTTCATCATGGTCTCTGATATTTTAGACCACGCAGCATGATGAATGTTGCGCCATGGAAAGGAATATTGCAAGGAGAAGAATTTAGAGGGGGCTATAAGGGATCACTGAGTCGGCAATGGAGCTTCGCCGGATTGAATGCGTTGGACTTCAGCGCGGGTTTTCACGAGGTCGAGACCAAAGTCATGGAGCACCTTTCCGGCGATGCCTTCACCTTCGCGTATCAGTCCGAGAAGGATGTGCTCGGAACCGATGTAGTTGCTGTTCATGCGCTGGGCTTCGTCGTAAGAAAAATCAAGGACACGCTTAGCGCCGGGCGTTAGCGGCGCTTTACCGTCGATACTTCCGTCGCCCGGCGTCATATGCGGCTCAACCTTCGATCGGAGATCTTCATTGCTCACACCCAGCCGTTCGAGAACAACCCGAGCCACATTATGGTCGCGGAGAAGGCCTAGAAGCAGATGTTCAGTGGCAACAAAGCTCGCGCCAAGCAGCTTTGCTTCTTCCTGAGCATAGCCCCAGGCCCTGTTAGCGTGTTTCGTAAACTCATGCCACATCCGCCAAACTCCTCACGCCTGCCCGCTACTGCGTGCAATCCATCTCAATATACAACACAATATAGAGTAGACAAAATGCCTACTCTATATATTCCGTCGAATTGCGCCCATTTAGCGTCGAGCAAGTTCCATTTTTAGCGCGGGCGGCCAAAGACTCCGCCACCCCGGCGCCCCTCATCCTGGTTAGAGCGTTCCGGCTGGTCATCATTTCTTGCAGGCTCGGGCCGGTTATTCCGCTCGGGCTGCGGGTCAGGATCCCGCTGACGGGGCGCAGGTTCCGGACGCGGCGCTGGCGCTTCTTCATGCTTAGGCTCTTCATGGCGGGGTTCTTCACGCTGCGGAGCGGTCCAAACCGGCTCAGTACGCACAGGCGCTGGCAATGGCGCAGGTTCAGGTTGTGGCGCAGGCGGTGTGTACACAGGCTGCGCTGGCGGATCCGCAGGTCGCGCGGGTGGATCTGCGGGCCGCGCATTCCAGCCGCCTTGCCGGTTCGGCGCAGTTTGATCCGGCCTTCCCGGGTTCGAAGGCCTTCCGAATACACGGCCGCCGTTGTTGTTTTGGCCCGGATCATCCGCGCGAATTGCGCCCGAACGCTCTACGCCGGGCTGACGATCCGTATTTTGCTGCCCTTCACGCGTCCGGCCCCATATCGATTGCGTCTTTCCACCCTGACCGGTGTCAGGATCGCGCTTCGGTCGCGGACGCGGCGTCCCCCAGCCATTTCCGGTATCTCCATCCGGTCGAGCAGTGGGAGGATTCGGTCTATTCCCTATGTTACCCTGCTGCTGTCCGCCGCCGTTTGGACGCCCCGTATTCCATCCGCCGCCTGCCGGCTGCGGTCGTCCGCCTGCGCCGTCTACTACCGGGCGAACGGGGCGGATCACTCCTGTTACGGGCGCGCTGGTCCGAGAAATATTGGTGGGCACCTGAGTGCGCAGCACAGGGCGCTCGAATACGGTTCTGCGTGTGGCGGTATCCTGCACAACAGTCGCGCGGGGCCTATACGATCCCGGCGCTGGACGAACTGTAACCGGCCCTGCGATAGGCTGCGCGCCGGACTGGCCGGCCACAATGGGACGCCCACGGCTGAACAGGCCGGCAGCCGATGTCGCGGGCACAGCCTGATAGTTTCCGCGCCGGCCGAAATCCACTCGGCGGACTTCCGAAGCGCCATATCCTGAGCGGCAGTTCTGCGGAACGAAATGTATTGCGCCGATCGGACTGGTTATCCGGCCGATATTGTTGACAGAATATCGCGTGCGATTGACATTATCATTGCGCCACCGGCATGGAGCGCAGTACCGATTGTCGATCGGAGTGTACACGGCGCAAGCGCCGATCGAATAGGTAGACCACCAGCCCGTTCCTCCTGTGCCGTAACAATCGAAAGGGCTTGGATAGCGCACTTCGGATGGACACAGAGGCGCCCAGCAGACGTCGTCTCCATAGGAAACGAAGTGCACTACCGCAGGGCTCCAGTACTGAACCTGAGGGCCGGGACACCAAGCCCATCCATACGCAGCATGGAACCACGTGCCGTAATGATAGGGGGCCCACCCCCAGGGTTCATCCGATACCCATGTCCAGCCAAACGGCTCCACCCATACCCAGTGACCATCATGATACGGACGCCACCCGGACTGCACGGACGTGGGAACCCATACTGTACCGTAAGTCGAGTCGTCGCGCCATGAACCATAGCTATCCAAATCGCCGGCGCAAAGCGCGAGCTGAGGCGACAGGTGGGCCGACGACCGGCTCATAATCTGATCGCGCTCATCGTTGAAGCGGTCCCAACTGTCCTTGCGCGGCAATGCGCCAACCTCGAACGAGACACTCGGATCGCTGATATTGACGTAGTCTCCTGCGCGCAGAGTTGTCTGATCTTGATCGTCTTCGACGGTAGCGCGCCCGTAACGCACTGTGACTTCCGTCCCTGCATCCACACCAATGCGCACCTTTGACCGGCCGGCAGCCTTAATCGAGGCATCGGGAGTATCGATCTGGAACGTGGAAGCGCGATTGATGAGATGCATCGTAATGAGGCCTTGAGAGAGCCTCAACTCAGTAAACTCGCCGTGTGAATCGCTGTAAAGCGTCTGCAGGGTAACCACAGCGCCCGCGCCAAGACGCACATAGCTGCCGTCATCGAACTGCAATTCCGCGCGATCGTTCCCGTTCACCCAGAATTGCGCGCCCTGGCGAACTGGAAGGTTGACACTCGCCAGCGACCAGTCCTCGGAATCTGCAGGACGCCACGTAATATCGCCGCTTACATACGAGAAACGCGCAAGCCGAACGGGACCTTCGCCGGCCGTATCGCTGCCAGGATCCTTTCGTCCATCCGAACTCGCGCCGTCCGAGGGCGGCGCCGGATCCTCGCCGACATGATAACCGCCGGGGTTGCCCACAGCCTCTTGAGCCTGTGCCGCTACAGAACCGCTCAGAGCATACAGAGCGGCTGCGGCGCATCCGATTGCAACGCCTATTTTAAGTGTCTTCATGCCCATTCCTCTTCAACAGATCGCATCGCGCGCGATGGCGACAACAACATAGCCTCTGCCTCGCACAAAAGGTGGCTTGAGACAGGCGGCCTATCACATGTAGACGGACTGCATGACGAAGAGGTTTGTTCCGGAGTCGATAAAGATTCTTTAATGTTCTGTTAGCGCCGCATGGTGACGTATTTCAAGGTATGCGCATATTCACGGCGCAAGCCTTCTTTTTGACCGAAGGCTTCTTCGACAATCTTGCGCGCCAAGGCGAAATTGCGCTCAAGAATATAAGCGGCGGCAATGATGAGAAGCCCATTATACCAGTGCGGCAGACGGGTATCTTTGCGCTCGTAACCTTCAATAATACTACGCGGCGTTGTGTACTCGTTAACAAACGGCACGACGTATTCTTGCAGATAATCCGCAAGGGGCCGGTATTCAACCGTCAAATCGTCGGCAGAGTGCACATCCCAGGCTTTGGCGGCCCGCTTAGGTCCCAGCGATTCTACCGAACACTTGATAGTCGGGTTGTTGGCCGCAACCGGGATCGGATTTCCCTGTGACATCTCTGCCACAATGGCATTGACCTCAGGAATAGTGATCGACACTGTTCCGCCAACATGGGCAAGCAGCGCAGGATTACGCGTCCGCGCGCGCCGGCATGAGAACTCGATCGACTGCTGAGCCGTCTCTACCTGCCGCTTATATAAAATGGCATTTCGGCGCCGCGCAAAATCGTGTCCGGCAAGCAGCGGATCCATCACACTGTTCAAGGCATCCCGTACCGGTCCAAGCGCCGCGTTCCGATCGTTCGTCAAACTGTACTCCTCCGCTCACAAATGAGCGCGTTCATACCCGCCATAATACCCGGACGGAGTTGCACAACCTGCGTGATAGTTTCTGGATCAGTACCAATCGGCCGGCCAGCAGGTTGCCTGGCCGGCAATATAGGCGCCCTTGACGGCATCATATTCCTCATCGGTGAGACAGACATTGCGGATCATCGCGTGTTCTTCCGGGGTAAGCGTTACCGTGCCCAGAGCGCCAAAGACAGCGACAGGATCAAAGAATTGGGGCATCCCATGGAACGACACCTGCGAAATCCCATGTCTTTGCGCCGCGCAGAGCGCCGTAAGGATCAGAGCCTGCTCCGTTTCCGCATTGGGAGCGATCCATTCCTGAACCTGGACTTCGGAGCTGTCCTGCGGAAGGTGAACTGTGATATATCCATGACCGCCGATTGCCCACGTTTCCGTACCGAGCTTGCTGCGCTCGTAAGACACCCAGCCAGCCATATAATCAGGCGTGCGTTCGAGGAGAAGAGGACGCGTGCTCCGCAAGTATCGCGCAAGGATATCCATGTCCTCAGAAATAGGATGAAATGGCGTAAGCGGAATAAGACGCTCCAGCGTGATGCGGAACTTGCCCATCGGCATGACTTCCCACCCCTGGCGCTCGTAGAAGGCGGGGATTCCCGTTCCCAATTGCCCGAACGAGAAACCATCGGCCTGCCATCCCGCCATGACCGCAGACAGCAGCGCCTGCGACAGGCCCCTTCCACGATGTTCCGGGAGTGTAGCGACATTGGCTACGGCGGCGTAGGTATATGTGCGGTTCCGCCACCGCACGGGACGGCGGCAAGTATGGACTGTGGAGACGAGACGGCCATCAATCCATGCGCCGAGCGTATCACCAGGCCGGTAAAATGGATCGCTGTGATAATAACGGGTGAAGTATTCGTCGTGAACGCCAAAAACATTGCGCCAGAGGGAAAGGGTTTCAGCATATTCGGCAGGCGCGACAGGTCGGAGAGTGAAAGTCATGGAGAGTCCCGATTTTCAATGCGATAACGCATTCTACCCTCGGCGGACGCTCATCCCAGTGACCCCGTAAACGTTTACGGACCTAAATAAAGGAGCTACGACGACGCATCGGGATGCGCAGCTCCGATACGCAGCACATGAATCCGCGGAGATGTCACAATGAGGTATTGTAACTTCTCCGGAACTCACAGTTAGTCGCCGCGGTTTGGATCCTGCTGCATCCACTGCCGCACGGTCCAGAGGAAAGTCCACGGCGCGCCGCCGGCAATCGCAGGCGTTACCTGCGGATCGATCATTTCAGGCTGCGAGTTTGGCCGTCGCGGCACGAAATGGTCGCTCTCAAGATACACCACGGTCATGCCGTTAGCGCGGTTGGTGGCAACTCGCCGGATTTCGACATCGGCGGGAAGTGGGTTCCCAACGCACACAGAGGTCAGAATTCCATCTTCCGTCAACAGATCGGGATGGATTTCGACCCTTGCAACGCGGGCTCCAGGCCGCATCCAGGTTTCAACTACACTCATCATATGTACATTCTACCAAATAAGTTCGCTTGCTACACGTTATTTTTTTGGCAATTGTATGCTTTTCGTATAAAGCAGAGTCGCCGGGCGCATAGAAAACACGCATCAATATTCCTTTACCCTTCAACTGGCACTATATAATCAACGGATATATTCGACCAATCGAAAATCCGATTTTGCTTTTCATCGTCATTTCATGTTTGCATGTTAGACTTTATTTACGGAACCGCACTGCCTGCTCCATCAGGTTCCGACTTAAGCACTCCTACACGGATAATGAGGTCACCATGAAGAAGAAATCGTATCTCCAAAGCCGAACAGCGGCCTTCACTTTGATTGAACTACTCGTTGTCATAGCAATAATAGCGATTCTCGCAGCAATCTTATTCCCTGTCTTTGCCAAGGTCCGCGAGAAGGCCAGACAAACGACATGCGCCAGCAACCTCAAGCAACTTGGTCTGGCAGTAACCCAATATGTTCAGGATAACGATGAGATATTTCCTGATGTAAATGGAACCCAAGTTAATACTATCAGCTCCGGTAAAATACTGTTCTGGCCGTATGCGATCTACCCATATGTAAAAAGCGCCGGAGTTTACCGTTGTCCGAATGATAGTACTCCTGTCGCCTGCAGTTATCTCGCCAATAATTTCACCAGCGAGCTGGCATTGGCTGGAGTAGATGCGCCCTCGGCGACCTTGTACGCAACAGACGGCAATGATGGCTACGGCGCATCGAAGCTTCCTGCAAGTGCCACAACCGGCAACGGACTGAACGGCGATTATTCACTTTGGTGTGAGGGTTGGCGGATCGTTAACTCCGACTTCAATACGCCTCGGCACACACAACGAGCAAACTTCCTGTACTGCGACGGCCATGTAAAGGTAAGCCCAATGTTGCCTACCTTGGCACATCCGACACTTGCGGACATGAATTCAGCCTTGCCGTTCGTACCAACAATCGTTCCAGAGGGAGCATCGGTCTCCGGTTGTACCTCCGGATGGGTCAATTAACATATCAGATATCCTATTTCTCTGTCCGATCTTCTGTCATGTCTTCACTATCAAGCCGCGGCGTTTTCGCCGTGGCCATTTTTTCGTCAATGCCGGCAACAATAAAGGCAATATTGGAGATCGCCTGTCGCCGGCAATTGGGAAATTAAACAGGAATCAGGCAAACATATGTCGAACAAGCTGGGCAATATCCCATGCCGGAGGAAAGCCATGCAGCGCAGTCGCGCCCTAATCTCCCTCTCTCTTCTACTCGCCGTAGCGCCGATTGCCGCGCAGGCGCGCAAACCGCACGCGAAGCATACGAGCGGAAATGCCAGCAACGCGCTTATCAGCCAATTCCGCAAGTACTATGCTATACAAGACTCGGGATGGCCGATCGCCGACGTCTCCCGGATGATGTATCGCACGACAGCCGATTATTATTGGACGACCCAGGACGGAAAAGCTGCTTCACGCGATCAAATGATCGATTCGTACAGCGGCATGCTTAAAATCGCCGCTGAAAAGGGCGCCACGATTCACGTCAAGACTACCGTATTGAGCGTCAAACTTTCCGGCAATACGGCAGTCGTGCTCGCAAACCAAAAAGGGAATGCAACAGGACAAATGGACGCAGGAGATGGCGATACCGCATCCCGGCTTGTACAGGCCGGCGGCTTCCGCATTCGTGATACGTGGGTTCACTTGGAGCAGGGGTGGTATCTTGCGCGAACGGAAGACGCAACGATGGATGCGTCGCTGAGCGTAAAAGACCATTTAAACGAATAATAAACTGCAGCCATTACGTGCAACAAATGGCGGCGAGCTCGAAGCCCGCCGCCATTTGCGTTTTAATAGACATCGGCATCCGGCGGGGGCGGTCCGCCAGGACCGTCACCGGGCATTCCGGGGCCGCCTATTTCTGGGCCGTCAAAGCCGGGACCGCCGGGGCGAGGGCCATCGAAACCTCTGCCACCACCGCCCTGCCTGCCGCCAGGGCCGCGAGCTTGCCGCGGAGGACCACCCTGGCCGCCGTCCATCGGAGGCGGCGGGCCGTCGAAACCCTCTTCAGCGCTGTCGAAGCCGGGGCCGCCAGGCCCACCGGGACGCCCATGTCCTTGCCGCCCTCCACGCTCCTGACCGAACGGCGGAGGCGGGCCATCTTGAGATCCCGGCCGGAACTGCCTCCGCGCCACGCGAACCTTGGCCTTCTGATCGGCGCTCAGTAGAGCCCGCACATCATCGCCCATATCTTCCTCGGCATCTCGCAGACCGTCCTGAGGCGAGCCATCCGAATCCTCACCATCGCTTGTCAGCAGCGCATTCGCTTTCTTGCGGCCGTCAGCGCCGATGGCGGCGATCTTCTTAAGCTGGTCGGAGCTTAAGCCAAGATCCTGCAGCGCCGGCAAGGGAATACGCGCAGCACGCAGTGCGGCAGCCTCATCAGTTACCTGCGGGACGAGCCCCTTCTGCGATTCCGTCAGGACAGCCATAATGGCGTCCTTTGTCTTCTTGCGGCGGTCCGGTCCCATCGCCGCACGTCCTCTGGCATCCGCCAGACCGTCTTCCCGCCCGCCCATCGCCGGGCCGCCATGGTCGCCACCGTTCATCCGCCCCATCGGCGGACGCTGCGGACGGCCTTCTTTCTGAATCGCGGCGATCTTCTCAGTCTGTTCGCTGCTGAGACCAAGCATTATTGCAAGCGCCTTAGCCGGTATCTCTACAATGCCCATACGCCGGCCGCCGGGACCGCCAGGGCCTCCCATACCGGGCCCCCTGCCCTCCGGACCGCCGGGGCCACCCATGCCGGGTCCGCCGTGAAAAGCGGGAGGAGGGCCATCCTGCCAATCCACCGTGGATGCCATTCCACGCTGTGTATGCGGCCGTGCTCCATCCGGTCCCTGAGCTAATGCGATGCTCTCGATTGCCCACAACATCGCGGCAATCGTTACTGCTTTCAATGCTCCGTTAGTCGGTGCTTTCATGTGCGTCTTCCTCACTCCATCGTCGTTTGTTGGTTCTATGGTAAAACATCAATATGAAACGCCAATGAAACAGTTGAAATCGCAAAATTTCTTTTTCTACGGCCCACAGACACCCGATTCAGGCCTTTCATCGTCATTTCATTTTGCGGCGTTAAACTGTAACAATAGCAAGCGTTCGTATGTCTCAGAGCGAGCGTTCGGGAGGTTGAGTACACTAACATGCCACGCCTTTTGATAATTGAGGACGATGCGGCGACGGCGCGGATGATCAAGCGCGGCTTTGAGCAGGCTAACTTCGATGTGGATATTGCCGAGGACGGCAAATTGGGCGCAGACATGGCTCTTGACCGGCCATACTCGGCCATTATCCTGGACCTTATGCTGCCGAAAATGAACGGCTGGGAGGTTTGCGAAACGCTTCGTTCAAGCCGCCTCCAGACCCCTATCATTATGCTGACTGCCCGCGACGCCGTAGACGACCGCGTTCGGGGCCTGGAGTCCGGCGCGGACGACTACCTGCCCAAGCCGTTCGACTTTGCGGAGCTCCTCGCGCGTATACGCGCCCTTTTGCGCCGCGACCGCGTGCATAAGACGCGCGTTATCCGGATCGCCGACCTGGAAGTCGACACATCTCAGAGACGGGCGTTCCGAAGCAGCGGCGAAATCATCCTGAGCCACCGGGAATATGAGCTGCTTGAAGCCCTCGCATCGCATGAGAGCCAGGTGCTATCCCGTGAAACGATCCAGCGCCAGGTCTGGCTTGACGAAGAATCGACCTCAAATACTGTGGATGTATTTGTAGGCTTGCTGCGGCGCAAGATCGACGATCCCTATCCCGTCAAGCTTATTCAGACCGTGCGCGGTGTGGGATACGTGCTCCGCGCGCCGGGAGATAAGTCCGGTTGAGCCAGTCTTACTCTCCAAATACAAATGGCCGTCTGAGGCGGGGATCGATCCGAACACAGCTCATGATCTGGAACATGCTGGCCATGGGCATCCTGTTGACCGGCTTCGCATTCCTGATTCGATACACCACAGATGCCCTATTGGTCACATCGGTCGACCGCGACCTTAGGGAGCGGGCACGTCCTTCACGCCCCGGTGGTCCGCCGCCACGAGCCGCTGATCCCCCGCCGCAATCCAGGCGCCCGGATCAGCCAGGCCCGGATGGGCGCTTTGTCAATCCGGATGACCCCATGGGGACACATCCTCGCCCTGACGGCATGGGGGGAGGACCTGGAGGCCCGGGCGGCGGGCCGTTTCAGCAGGGGGATGGACCTCCCTTCATGCCCGGTATGCCGCCGGCCGGCGGAGAAGGAATGCCTTTTGGGGATGGAAGAGGACCCGAAGGGGGAGAACCGGATCGGCGAGGCGGCCCTGGGATGGGCCTGGCTGCCGGAGCGCCGAATGAGCTTCCACACCCGGTCAAGGACAGAAAAAGCTTTGGCCCAGGCGACCAGTGGTCGCCGCGCGCGTTCGGTCCCGACAAAACGCCTTACTCTCTTTCGGCAAACCGGGGATTATGGGATGCTGACGCATTCTCTCACACACATCGCGATGCCCCCATATTTAAGACAATAAATTTTGAAGGCAATCCTGTACGCGTGATGTCTCTCGCACTCGACTACCCGCGAGGCGGAGTTATGCAGCTGGCATACCCACTCACCGACGTCAATCGGGCTCAATCCACCATCGACTACGCATTGCTCCTCCTGCTTCCGGTCGTCGCGCTGCTCGCTGGCCTTGGGGGCGTTCTGATTACGGGACGTATGCTTACTCCGGTCGATCGCCTTACACAGCAGGCGAACCGCATTGAGGAGAACCGCCTGTCGGACCGTCTGGCGCTGACCGGCAATGACGAGTTTGCGCGCCTTGCGACGGCATTTAACCGGATGCTCGACCGAATACAACAGGCTTTCGACAAGCAGCGAACGCTCCTGGAACAGCAGCGCCGCTTCACGGCGGACGCTTCCCATGAACTCAAAACGCCGCTTACGGTCATTCGAGGCAACGCTTCCGTGCTGCTTGGAGACAGTACGCTCAGTCCGGAGCACCGCGAGACGATACAGGATATCGAGGGCGCGACCGGCGCCATGACGAAGCTGGTGCAGGATCTGCTGCTTCTTGCGAGGTCAGACTCCGGTCAGATGGGCGTAAACAAGCAACCCATTCCTCTCTCGGAAGTGCTGGGGCAAGCCGTTCGCATGCACAAACAGCGGCATCCTGGTATTGTCGCCGACCTTCCCCAAGTCGATTTGATGGTGCAGGGAAATGAAGATGAGCTAGTGCGCCTATTTTCCAACCTGATCGCCAATGCCGTGCGCTATACGCCGCAGGAAGGACAAATCGCAATCCAATATAAGGTAGCGGACGGTAAGGTGCAGGTGGCAGTCGCGGATACCGGAATCGGCATCGCAAAAGAACATCTCTCACGGCTCGGCGAGAGGTTTTACCGCGTGGACAGCGCCAGAGCGCGAACGGACGGAGGATCGGGGTTGGGCCTGGCAATTTGCCATGAGATCGTAAAGGCGCACAAAGGCGCCTTCCGCATCGACAGCATGCCCGGCAAAGGCACAACGGTTACTGTGACACTGCCGCTGAGCAACTAATTTGCGGCAGGCCGCTCAGGATCCTCTCAATGCGTGACCGATCTGAGAGCGGCGATCAGGTCGATCGTCGCGGCGATCTCGTCCTTGCGGATTGAGACACTCTCCACATTAACTCCCAGCGGCACGCCCGTATCGCCAGCCTCCTCCAAAACGCGCTCCAGGTTCTTCGCGCAGATACGAACCGATTCGCTGAGAGGATCTTCCGACGCCAGCAAGGCGCGCTCAATCTCGGCAGGAATGGAAATGCCGAGCCACTTCATAAATGTTAACGTGCGCTCATTTCCGCACGGCGTAAAAGTCAGTATGATCCGCTTTGGCGCAACTCCCAATGCGGCGCAATCGGCCGCATAATCCCGCAACAGCCTTGCCGTGATCGACGGCGAGTAGACAGCCTGCGACACAAAGTATTCGCAGCCGCGCTCCATCTTCTCCAGCATCCTGGCGCTCTCGCTGCGCGCCGGACGAACCGGGACAGCTCCGCCGGCCGCTCCCCGGTCCGGCGCATGACGCTCTGGGATTACGACCCCTCCCAGAGTAAACTTCGCAGGATGGGTATGGGCTTCAAGCAGCGCCGCAGAGAGTGTAATGCCGTCGCTCTTGCCGCGCGACGTTGCCCTGCCTACCAGAGAGAGACAATCAACGCCATAATCGGATGCTGCCGTATTCAACCAGTGCTTCCAGCCTTCCGGGGTTGCCTGTCCGACACACTTGTAACAGATCGTAGGGAGATCGCCTAATCTTCTCAGGAGTGACGCGTATTCTCGCGGCTCGTGCGTGGGCAGAAATGGAAACGGACGCTCTACGCTTGTTCTGCCGGCTTCGTCCTGAACGTCATAGATGATAAGGCCATCGAGGTTCAATCCGGCGACACGCTCTGTCAGACGCGTCGCGGCGCGGAGCACGCGGTCCGGAGGAGTATCGGCGCGCGGCGGTGTTGTGCCGTAGAGGTAAACAAAACGATCGGGATCGTGCAACGCAGCGGCAATCGGTGTATCGGCAGAAGACATTTAGTTATTCTACCTTGCGCGTATTGCAGGCGCAGCAACAGAAATGGGCTTGATTATTCACAACGATGTTGGCAACATCGTCCCTAGTAGCAGGTAGAGGTTTCTAATGTTTGATGCATTTTACTTATTTATTGAAATATTTTAATCTGGATACTAAATTGGCAGAAATTTTGAGGTATTACGAGTCGCGATCGCTTGCTTCCGCCATACAAAGATAAACGTTGACGATGAATCAATGGAGACGACTAAAATGCTTGCTAATGTTTCGGTTTTTGGCCGGCGAATTGTAGGATCCGCAGTATCGCTAATATGTCTGGCAGCCGCCATTCAAGGTCCGGCAAAATCAGCTCCCTACACGGCGCTATACAGCCTTGGCTCAACACCGGCCCATATCACTTCTTCGGGAGGCCTTGTAGAAGGAAACGACGGCAACTTCTATGGCGTGGGCGAAGGAGGCGCATACAATCTGGGCGTGGTCTTCAAGATGACTCCGGCCGGTACGGTGACGGTCCTGCATTCCTTCACGTCGGCCGAAGGCAACAATCCACAGGAAGTGCTCACTCTCGGGCAGGATGGCAATCTCTACGGCCTTACCTCGAATGGCGGCGCATACAACGACGGCACCTTCTATAGAATTACACCGAGCGGAACTCTTACGACTTTACATAGCTTTCAGGTGCCTGAGGGCAGTTTTGCCCATAATTATTACGATCACTCTTACTGCGGCCTGACATGCGCGCCCGATGGCAGCTTCTACGGCAACGCAAATTGGGGCGGATTGCCGGTATATAATTCGGTAGGTTACGGGACGCTCTTCCGCATTACCCCGGACGGCACATACACGCTTCTGCGGAGTATCGTTTTCAGAGATGGAGTACAGCCTGGAAACAGCCGCTTCGCCGTGGGGACGGACGGCAGTTTTTATGGAATAAGCGGTTTTGGCGCGCAGTATAATGACTCCGGCTCACTTCGGGATGGAGAAAACGCGCTCTTCCGCTTCAATCCGAAGACAAACGCATACTCGCTGCTATATGTTTACCCGTATGACCATCTCACTTCCATCGGTCAGATAACATTCGGACAGGACGGGGTGCTTTACGGTCTCGCCGGCAGCGACAACTACTACGCGGCCGATGGAGCGATATACTCCGTAAAGTCGGATGGAACTCTTACGGTCCTCAAGGATATCTATAGCAACTCCCCGATTGGCTCTCATACCAACGGAGCGTTCGTCCTTGCCAACGACGGCAAGCTCTACACCACAACGGACTATGGGACCGACAGCCAGGGCAACGATTTCCCAGGCGGTATTTTATCTCGCGATCCTGCCGGAACGGTGAACTACGATTTCCAGTTCCCCCAGATTCTCGGCTCGATACATCAACTTACACTGGCAAGCGACGGCTTCCTGTACGGAATATCCTCGTCGGGCGGAGCCAACAACCAGGGCGTCATATTCAAATATGACACCGGATATCCCGCAGCGCCCACGGACTTGCATGCCCAGGAAGACGGCAACACCATCGCGCTTACATGGCATAAGTTTCCAGGCGCCGTAAAATACAAGGTATATCGCGGATTGGCGCCCGGCGCGGAAGATGCGACGCCGATCGCGACCGACATCACAACACCGTCGTTTACCGACACAGCTGTCGTAGGACAGAAGGAATACTACTACAAGGTCGCCGCCGTAAGGGCCGATGCCAGCGAGACAGCACGCTCGTATGAGGTCTTCTCCACGACTACGGCGCACCTGCCGGTCGCGCGCTTCACCTATCAGACATATAATTATACGGGAATAGCCGGAACGCAGTTCAACTTCACCATTACTGCGATGGATGCTCATGGCGACATCATGAAGGACTACACCGGGACGGTCCACTTCACCAGCACGGATTCCTATGCGACGCTGCCGGCTGACAGCCACCTCACAAACGGCACAGGGGCATTCACCGCTATATTGCGGGCAGGCGGAACCCATACGATCACGGTTACCGATACACAGTATCCCGCGGCGACCGCGACAAGCAATCTCTACACAGTAACCGGGGCAAAATTCGTCGTTACCGGCCTGCCCGCAACGGCGCCCGTGGGACAGAAGATCTCATTCCAGGTCACCGCTCAAGATGCCGCCGGCAAACCATTCCCTTACTACTCCAATTACGCCGGCAAGGTCCATCTTTCCGGGTCCGATGCCAAAGCCATATACGCACCTGACAACCTGCTTAATAACGGCGTCGGCACATTTACCGTTATATTCCGCACGACGGGCAACCGCGCTGTACGAGCGACGGACAGCGTATTCCCCGGCATTACGGGCGTAAGCGGCACAGTCAACGTCACCAGCGATCACGCTGCCAAGCTCGCGGTTTCGACGATCCCAACGGCCTATGCGGGCGGCAAGATCACCGTGAATGTCACCGCCCTCGACGTCTACGGCAATCTCATCACGACCGCCACACCGACTATCCACTTCACCAGCACCGATCCCAAGGCTGTCCTGCCCACGGACCTGACTCTGGTCGGCGGCAAAGGACAGGCATTTGTGACGCTCAACTCCGTAGGAACGCGAGCAATCACTGTATCCGACACAGCAAATACCCTGACCTCGGCCAAAGCCAACGTGGCGGTCTCAGTCGGCTCCCTGGCGAAGTTTCTCGTAACCGCGACACCTTCAGGCAAGGTGAACAGCCACTTCACCGTCAGGGTCACCGCTCAGGATGCCTCCGGCAATACCATCACCGGATACGCCGGGACCGTCCACTTCACCGACGCATCCACGCCTGCGATACTTCCGGCGGATACCCCCCTGACGAACGGCGCCGGTTCGTTCATCGCCATTCTCAAAAAGGTGGGAGACCAGACGATCAAGGTATCCGACGTTGCGAAACCCAGCATCCAGGGGTTGAGCAACATCATTACCGTAACGGGACCGTAAGCGCCCCGTAAGATAACCACGGCAGCGGTTTTCCATGGGAAGGCCGCTGCCGAAGACCAAAACGACGAATGTTCAGCGCGGTATCGATCATAGAACGGCTCGTGTATGTTCTGTCTTCTCTCATTGAACTCCGATTGACCGGCAAGCTATATATTCGTTATTTGGCATGATTCTTGCACGAAACAGTTACAGGTCTGGGTTTCTCGACATGCTTTGCAGTTCGAAGATGAAGACTACATGTGACAGACAGCGCGCGTGCTATGATTCTTCCGAAGAACACGGTCGGTCGTGGCGCTGCAATTGCAGCGAGCGCAGTCATCACACAATCCGTGGATCCGCTGACAGTCGCTGAGATCCCAACCCGCCAAGATTGGGGAACGAGAACACTGGACCTCTATTACACGATTTCGCATGACGTCGCATGGGCATAGGAACTACGACGTGAATGTTCATATTATTGCGCCAGTTCTACCGCCGGCCCTGAACGGAATCGGGGACTATACGGCACAACTGGCAGCCGAAGTCGCAGGGTCACACAAGATAACACTGCTGACCGGCCTCGACCAAACCCCACAACAGATACCAGGCGTTACGATTAAGAATCTCTTTTCCGTCGACGACCGTCCAAGTATCAAGCATGTCGCACAATACGTCATTGACGAGTGCCCGGACTGGGTTCTGCTTCAATACAATCCATTTGCATACGGCAAATGGGGGCTGAATCTGGATCTGCCGGCAGCGATGCAGAAAATTAAAAAAGCCAGTCCCAAGACCAAGTTCGCCCTCATGGTGCATGAGCCGTTCGTCCCGATCCTCGACATAAAACATGCTGTTATGACGACCTGGCAGCGATGGCAGCTGCTGCGCCTGGGACAACTGGCCGATCTCGTATTTTTCTCGATCGATCCATGGGCGCGCAAATTCCGGAAATGGTATCCAGGCAAGCCGCTCGTACACCTTCCCGTCAGCTCTAACATACCGCTTGTCGCAGGGTCGCGCGACGCCGTCAGATCGCAACTGGGAATTAGCCCTGAGACACTTGTCCTGGGATACTTCGGCACATTTCACAATTTCCGGATGCCGCACTGGGTGCGTGACGCCGCGCGCCATGTCGCTCCATCGGGTGAAAATGCGCTGATATTATATGTCGGCCCGCACACGGAGGCGGTGACGCAATCTCTCGGTAATTTCCCGACGATTTCAGAGGGAAGACTGTCCGCGGAAGACGTCTCACTGCGACTGCGCGCAATGGATATCTATCTTGCGCCGTTCCTCGACGGCGTCTCCACACGGCGCACCTCCCTTATCAGCGCCCTCCAACATGGGGTTCCTACGGTTGGAACAAAGGGATATCACACGGACGAAATGCTGTCTCGCGAAGATGGGAAATCGCTTCTCCTCGCCGATGTGAACGATCAACAAGACTTTAACAAGCAAGTCGCGCGGCTGGCAAATGACGCGGCGCTACGTGAGACGCTATCATGCAACGCCCGGACATTCTTCGATGACAATTTTACTTGGCCTCGAATTGCAAGCCGGATGATCACCAGCTTCGAATCTATTTGAGCGAAATCGAGCAGAGAAATCACATGGAGACGCTGACAGAAGTCCGCAGCGATAATCGCAAAGCACAGACAAAAGCCAAGCCCAAGCCAGGCGGATTAGAGGTTCTGGACGCTATCCGGGGCGGGGCGGCGCTATATGTCGTCTGTCACCATGCGCGTATTTTGCTGATGATGAGCAATCAGGACGCTCATTCCGCTGCGGTATCCACTTTACAGCGCCTTCTCGTGCAATCGTCCGTGATCTTTTCCTTCGGCCATCAAGCGGTACTCCTGTTTTTCGTCCTGAGTGGATTTTGCATTCACTTACGGCAGGCCGAACAGCTCTCCGAGAACCCGAGTGCAGCGTTCAATTTGCGCCAGTATGCCGGACGCCGTTTCAGGCGAATAGCGCCGCCATACTACTGGGCCATATTGTTTACGTTCCTCATCGACATGCTGGCGACCTATGTAAACCCGCACTTTGTTAAGTATGGGGGGAATAACACGTACGTAAATTACATGATATTCCAATACAAAGATGTGAAGACACTTTTAGGGAATCTCGTGTTCTTGCAATCGGTCGCGTTTCCTCCGTATGGAAACAATACACCGCTCTGGTCGCTCTCTTACGAGTTCTATTTTTACGTTCTCTATCCTCTGTATCTGGCGCTTCGAACCCGCCTTGGCATAACAAAAAGTATGGTCGCGACGGCATTTTTGTCGTTGGCAGCCGCTTTAGGTCAAGCTCACATCTCGCTGCTAAGCCACTTCTGGATCTTAGCAATTGTGGCAGCATGGTTCTGGTGGGTACTCGGAGCCGTTGCCGCCGAATTGTATGTTCGCCGGGATAATCTGACTCCCAAGGGCCCTTCACTCGATAGCTGGCGCCGCTATATCGCAATGGCTACTATCGGTTTGGGCATCGTTTGGCTTGCGAGCGTGCGCCTCCTGCCCTCACTGGTATCGGATACGCTCGGCAGTTTTGTCTGTACGCTTCTGCTCTTCTTCCTTGTGACGGGAGAAGCCGAGGGCATCGGAGTAGACAGGTTCCGATCAGTCCGCAATATCCTGGCTAAAGCCGGCATATTCTCATATTCGCTGTACCTGACACACGTGCCCTGGCTGGCGTTTATCTGTGTGACATGGATGCGATTTCATTCGGCGCTGCCAAGTTTCCCTGCCCTTTTCCTTTTCGGTATCGCATCGAGCATCTTTGTAGGCTGGCTCAATTTTCTGCTCGTCGAACGGCATTTCATTAAGCCCGCGAAGAAGCGCCAGGCATAAGTTTACCAACGCCTTTGCAATCGAACCAGCTTTATAGCGCCCTGGCGATCGATCGCCGGGGCGCTACTTTCGTCTTGAACGAACCTAGTAAGAGGGCATAAGCTGATGCGGCGCAGGCTCCCCTCTCCTCCGGGGAGGGGAGCCTGCGGGAGATGAATCGCTCACAATGAATTTTGTCCTCTTCTTTAATAATGTGAATTGTATGACGGCCATCCGCCGCTGAAGGTCAGGTTGGAGATGCCAAGCGTGGGCGCTCCGTTGTTATAGCCGTTGTAGTAGTGATAGCTGATAATACTCGCCCAGAACCCGGCCTGTCCCGGCCCGTAATATGGATTGGAGCCGGACATAAAGACCCGGTTTCCTGTGTAGGGTCCTGTAATGCTCGTTGACCTCGCCACCCACATGGTGTATGTGCTGTTCACCCCATTGCAGCAGACACCGCGCTGATAGAAGCAGTAGAAGTACCCGCCATTCCAGATGATGTTCGCGCCCTCGGCATCGGAAATGTTGATGATGTTGGTCTTCGTACCCGTCAGCTTTCCGGTACTGGTGTTTACCGGCGATATCCAGATACCGGTAGGATGCGATCCCCAGCCAACCCAGCCGCTCCAGATAAACGGATCGATGGAGCCATATGTAGTGCTATTGTTGGAATACACCACAAGCCCCTGATCAGTCCAGTTATAGCCGTCACTGCTGGTCGCGCATCCGATGCAGCATGGTTTCGCCCCGAGAGAACAGGCATAATAGAGGAACCACTTGCCGCCCTGCCACACAATTTCAGGCGCCCAGAAGAAGCCCGCAAAGCCCGGCACATACGTCTGTATCCAGTTCGGACCGCTGCCGCTGCCAAATACGCTTGACGACACCGTCCACGTGACCAGATCAGGTGATGTAAGATGATAGATCCCCTGTCCCGTTCCCCAGATATGATAGAGATTGCCGATCTTTACAGGCGATGACGGGTCATGGATCCCATTCGCGCCACCTGTCGCTCTCGCAGGGGTTCCCGCAAAAAGCAACGCCCCCAACAACAGAGCAGCAACCGCAAATCGCATGAGCCTCTGCAAAATGGGAGAGGCAGTCCGTAGATCTCCAAACAGTTTCTCGTGCATGTTCCTTCCTTTCATCGAAGGCCAACGCGCCACATCCTACGCAGCGCGGTATCGTTGCACAGACTGTAATGCAAATCTATCTAAAAGAACTATAGACATGTCATGAACAGTGCGCGCCTAAAGTCTAACACACTCATGCAATTGAGTCAAAACCGATTTTGAATCAATAAGACCAATATTTTCTATTGGTCTAAAAGACCATGCATACGAACTATAATCTCCAGGGAATACTAAGATTGCCATGCCGGTATCTTCGAACCTTCATGGATACCAGGACATGCTTTTCGTACGATCCGGTTGGTCCGACAATTTCCCGCCATTTCTCAATTGTATGAGGAAGATCAAGTTTCGGGGAGATGAAGCCGCAGACCCAGTGATCGATCTGAAACCCATTTGTCGTTTGTCGAACGACTGGTGGCGTAAATCCACGAATTTTATAGTCCCGATCCGAAAGCACGCCAAGCCAGCCCGACGGTAGTGTGACAATCGTATATTTTGGATCCACAAACCATATACCTGGAGTTCCTACATGAGGCGACATAAATGCAGGTCCCAGGAACTTTGCCGGAACAGCAAACGATGCTTGTATAGATTGCGACTGGCTGATAATCTCTACCTCCACCGAGTGATAATTGTCCATATAAGCCCTTGAAGTCCGTAATCTCACAAATGCAAGAGCATCCTTTGGAGTGTCGATATGAACAAGACTATTCAATTGACCGAGGGAATCCAGAAAAAAGACATGTGGACCATTTTTGACACGAAGACGACGCGACATTGGAATCACTTCGGGCGAAGCGTTCACCAAATCCATAGTGACGCCTGGATTCAGGAAAGAGAAATGGAGATGCCCCTCCACAGGAAGCTGAGAAATCGGAGGAGGAACGTAAGAATTATGTGCTTGATCCGGCGCAGCCCCACATGCCGCAGTTGTTGCAATCACAAGCAGAAAAGCCGATAGCTGATGTGCGATTTTCACCGTATATCTCCTGGACCAAGCAATTTGTGCCATCAGGAAGCGCAATAGAGGAGAGTCTGATCATTTGCTTCCATTGGAAACACGCAGGGAGTGGGCAGCAGTCGGCTGTGAGGATCTGAGAGCTTCCATTTCAGTGTGTTCTGAAGCGGTCAGTTTGCGTTCAAACTCTGCCATATTCAGTTCAGCAAGCCGTTGCAGGCGCTTTTTGGAATCAGGGGAACGCGTCACACCGCTACCGAAGATATCCGTGCTATAAGCATCGAGAACGTTTCCATACAGAAGACGATCAAGATCTGTACCCGTCACCATGGCGGCTTTTTCTTTACTGCCTGGTTTGGGTAGACGCCAAACGGTTCTGACGTCCGCAGCCTGACAGACGAATGGGCTATGGGTTGTCACGATGAACTGGATATTAGGGAAATGCTCACGGAACCATAGTCCCACTTGTCTCTGCCATGATGGATGCAGGTGTGCATCGACTTCGTCAATCAGCACAACGCCTGGCACGATTACTTTTGCACCGTCATCAGAAAAAATCCGTTTGGAGGGATATGACTTAACCATCTGACGGATAAGCTCAAAGGTCATGCTGAGTATTGAGCGGTAGCCGTCACTAAGTTCTTCAAGCGAAACATCGCATCCGTTCCCATCCACGAATTGGACCCTATCCGACGACACATTCTGCAAATGGACATGGTTCGGCAAGAAACCATCCTGGTTTATGAATGCAATGATTTGATCTAGAATTTCGCCTTCAGGGTTGGCCTCCAGATTTTTGAATTTCAGATCTTTAAGCCACTTAATGACTTCCGTTAAGGCAAAACCTTCTCCAAAGGCTGACAGATGAGCCGCAAGTTTAGGATTCGAGTTGAATATCTTATCATCATCTGTATTGCCACCCGAAAAGCGTCGAAACGGACCATATGCAGCCGAAAACCAACCACCATGATCTGCCCAGATATAAAGATCAGGATTGTGGGGGACATGTGGCTTGTTTGATGATGTAAGCCGTACAGTACTGCCATTCTGTCTGATAAAATTCAGCACTACCTGGAGATCGTTTATATCTGAGTTTGGCCCCGAACCTGAGAATACATCATAATCGATATTCGGCAGCAACGATAGCAGGACAGCCCCTTTCTCCTGGCCTTTTCTGAGCCACTCGTTCCAATCCTGTCTTAATGCGATTGCTTCCGATGGCCCCACAAGCGCCAGTGCTACAGATCGGATGAACGTGGATTTGCCTGAGCCGTTATCGCCAAGAATGACGTGCCATCCCGCACTATCCTTGGTTTCAATTTCCCAGTCCGTTTCCTGAATGGAGCGGATATTCTTGATCTGGATTCGCTTGAGATACATCCCGCAATCACCTTGTTCTTCTTACGCATAAACCGGCTGTAAGCCTATTATGTCATAAGGCTATATGGAACAGGATCGCAGGACGATTCGGGTAGAACTGCATCGCAGACTGATACATCGGGTTACCAGCAGCATAAGTGCGCAAACCTTATAGTGGGTTCTGAAGCGCGTCGGGACAAGTTGGCCGAACAATGCTCAGCGGGGCAGCGCTCAAAGAGCGCTGCCCCGCCAATTTTCCCATATTGCTGGCCAGATAGCCGATAGACGAAGCGCCAAATGCAGGCGCGAAACATGCGGGCCTTATAAACTGAAGGTGGCCGCAATCGTCGAGTCGCTGCATTCCGTGCCGGCGGCCATTGTGCCTTCGCCGGATGAGTCTTTCACCAACGTGGCGTTGCAATCGGCATTATTCGGATTGGTGATGCCCGCTGAAACCGCACTGGAACGGAACCATTTAGCATGATCGTCCGCCATCAGGAAATTGGAGCCATCGGTATGGCGGCCAGTTGCCGTGGCATATGCCGCAGCGTGATCGTCGGCGGTCGTATTGCGAAGGTAGCCGGTGGCGTACTTAAGGGGAGTGCCCGAAGCCCATGCGCCGGCGCCGCCCAGACATGTATTGGGATTCCCCCACGTTTCAACGCCGAATCCGGCCGGCGAAGCGCCGTTCGAGCCATTTCCGTAGTAGGCGTCGGAGCCTGAATTGTCGGAAGGAAGCGCTACGCTCCAGGTATCGCTGGAGCCGTTATAGGCATTGCCCTGAACTTCGAAGAGCAGCACGGTCTTGGATGGCGCATTGTACGCGGCGATTGCATGGGAGTCTGCCCCGGCGGCCGCGCTGTAAGTCGGGATGACATTGTTGCTGTTGTAACCATAGGAAACATACGATCGCGTCCCGGTACTGTCGTCCGGACAGCGATAAACCTGAACACTCTTTACGTAGGAGTAGACTTCTCCGGCCCAACCCATTCCGCCAGGAGAATAAACGTTTACTCCATTCGGATTTTTCTCGTCACTGTCCTGACTGTACTGGGCAAAGGCAAGGCCAAGCTGCTTCATATTGCTCAAACATGAAGTGGCGCGGGCCTTCTCCCGGACTTTTGCGAAAACCGGGAATAATATTGCAGCAAGAATCGCTATTATAGCTATAACAACGAGTAATTCAATTAATGTAAACCCTGAATTATTTCGGCGAGCTGTCATCAAACTTCTCCTTAATGATATGATCGGGCGGATTGACAATACACTGTCGTCTCGATTATGTAACAAGCCCCTCCTTCTTCGTCAAACTACGAAATCAATCTCGGAACGCCGGCAGAGCGCGTCCATCTTTATGCCTCTCTTCTCATGATTGAGAGGAGGCGCGGACAGCCAGTTCCGGCTTCAAGATCATCTGCTGCAGCGGCATATCGGGATTTCGAATACGGTTCTGCAAGAATTCCCATGCTGTCGCGCACATCTTCTCCACAGGCTGCACGATCGTCGTCAATGGGCAGGCCAGATACTCCGTCTCCTCAATGCCGTCGCATCCCACCAGCGCGACATCCGATCCCACGCGTATACCCAGATCATACAACGCCCGGCACGCTCCCATCGCCAGGTCGTCGTTATGGCAGAAGATCGCATCAGCCTTGCCGCCAGCCTCGAAGTATTCGCGCACGACACGTCGTGATGAGAGAAGAGAAATCTCCTGTGTCCACAGATATTCAGTATCCAGCCCCGCTTCCGCCATCGTGACTTCGTAAGCATCCTGGCGGGCCTCGCGAGGCCAATTCTTATCGACCTGCTGCAGAAGATAGACGATACGCCGGCGGCCTCCGGCAATGAGATGCGAAATGGCATCCACGGCGCCGGAATACAAATCGACGGCCACAAAGTCCCGTCCATCGGCACGATATGCCCCCATGCTCACAAACGGTAGAGAGAGCGACGGATAGGCACGTGAAAATACTATACCGGCAGTCGGAGTGTCGAACGTAATAATGCCGTCGACCGGCAGCTGGAAGGTTTTGGAGAATCCCGGATCCTGGTCCAATACCCTCTCAACGTCGCGAATCACGATCTCGAACCCGGAGTTCTTCATCTGCTGCTGCATCCGGTGCAAGACATGCGCCCGGTGCTGAGAGTAGTCGAAGCACATCCAGAAGCCGATGGTGCTGAACTGCCCCGTCACCAGAGAGCGGGCGCTGTTGTTAGGCTGATACCGCAGGGTCTGAGCTGCCTTCAAGACACGCCGGCGAGTTTCATCGGTAATTGACGCGCTGCGGCCGTTCAGGACATTGGAAACGGTCCAGCCCGATACTCCGGCTTCGCGAGCGACATCATCTCTTGTAGGGCGCTTCATCATTATATTTCAGGCTCAACCACTCAGCTACACGCGTTGGCTACACGTGTATCATAACACGGGAGCGCAATCGTGTCAAGCAGAAATATGAGATTATTTTCAGCCGGGGGCAATGCCGGAGACTGCCGCCTCTACACCAATACCACTCAAATAACGGATACCTTCCCCGATAATCATATTCGGAGAACAGAGAGCGCAATCTTTGAGTGGTATTGACCTTCGTCTGCTGTCACCCAACCGCCTTGCGTATCGCCGCCGCAAAGGCAGTCACGTCCTCCGCCGTCGTATCGAAGGAGCAGACCCAACGGACTTCGCTTGCGGCTTCGTCCCAATCGTAGAAGAAGTAGTCCCTGCGCAGTTGCTCCACGGCTTCGCGTGGCATCCTGGCGAAGATTGCGTTGGTCTGGACTTCCTGAGTGATCGTGATGGTGGTTATGTCGCGTATCTCGCTCGCCAGGAGGGAAGCCATCGAATTGGCGGTCTGGGCGTTGCGGAGCCAGAGGTCATCGGTCAGGAGGGCAGTGAACTGAGCGGAGATGAAGCGCATCTTGGAGGAGAGCTGCATGCCTTGCATACGCAGGAAAGGCATGCCTTCGCGCAGGCGCTCGTCGAACACGATCACTGCCTCCCCAAGCATGAGGCCGTTCTTTGTGCCGCCAAATGTTAAAACGTCCACGCCGGCGTCGGTGGAGATTTCGCGGAGAGTGACGCCGAGCGCCGCGACGGCATTGGCGAAACGCGCTCCGTCGACATGCAGATACATGCCGCGTTCGTGAACGAAATCGGCGATCGTCCGGACCTCTGCAGCGGTATATACCGTTCCCAGTTCCGTAGCCTGGGTAATGGATACGACTTTCGGCTGAACGCTATGTGGATCGCCAAGGCCGACGATACGCTGAGCAATGAGATCGGTGGTGAGTTTGCCGTCTTCGGTCGGAACGGTCAGGAGCTTGCATCCTGCATGCCGCTCCGCAGCGCCGCATTCGTTGGCATGGATATGGGCGGTCTCAGCGCAAATGACAGCCTCATACGGACGCACCAGCGCCTGCAGTCCCATCACGTTGCCGCCTGTGCCGCCGTACACGAAGAAGGGATAACAACCGTCGCCGAAGTGCCGCCGAATCGCCGCTTCCGCCTCGCGCGTATACAGATCGTTTCCGTACCCAACGACATGCCCGGCGTTCGCAGCCACAATCGCTTCCAGGATGGCGGGGTGTATACCAGAATTGTTATCGCTCGCAAAACCGCGTGTCATAGGTCCCTCTCAATCACGATGGTCAGGTGATGAGAAGGATACCCCGGCTTAAGCCGCAATCCCCATCGGATAATCCTGGATCAGGCCGGGCTTCGCCATCAACGCTTCGATCTCGTCCAGTTCGAACGGGACGCCCGTCGTCAAAACCTCAACCCCGTCCTGCGTTACGGCAACCGTGTCTTCTACTCGAATATACAGCTTCTCCTCGGGTATCCACATCTGTGGATCGAGCGCGAACACAAGCCCTGGCTCCGTTGGGCGATCGAAGTAACGCCCACCATCGTGCACCGCCATGCCCACGGTGTGCGAGAGATGTCCCTCAAATGTGAGCGTCCGCAGTGCCGCCTGTCGATAGACCTCCTTGGAGAAAGCGGTCTTCTCGATAACGGCCGCCATCTCTTCGGCTGCCTCGGCAAGTATCTGCTTCGGCATAACACCGGGGCGGATCTTTCGCAGCAATGTCTTGTGATACTCGACGATAAATCCGTACAACTCCCGCTGAACGGCGCTGTACCGGCCGTTTACGGGCCACATGCGGCCGATGTCGCTCGTGTAATTGCTGACATCAGGCGCATAGTCCATGATTACCAGATCGCCGTCGTTCAGCACGCAGTTGTTGCGGTAGTAGTGAGCGAACCAGATATTCGCGCCGCCGGCGATAATGGGACGATATCCTTCGCTGCGCACACCATTCATCCGGTAAACATAGTCGGCAACGCCGCCCAGCTGATGCTCATATATTCCGGGTTCTGTCGACCTGATAGCCTCGCGCACGCCAAGGGCGCAGATTTTGCCGGCATGGCGCATGGCTTCGATTTCGCTCGGGCTCTTAATCAGACGCATGTCCGTCAAAATCGGGGAGAGGTCTCGAATGGAGGCATCGGGAGAGCTGCTGCAGATCGCGTAAATGGTCCGCTGTTCCCGCGACGGCTCAGCGCCCCATGGGTCAGCCGCAATCAGCTTTGCCGCATGCCGCAGCGTATCCTGGCAGGCAAGGCGGCCTTCGGCCGGACTGTGGGGCACGAAAATCGTTTCGATATTAGCCAGCGCCGGAGAAAGATGATCCAGAGAATGGACGGCATCCACCCCTGATAATCTCTGCAGGTCTTCCGCTCCCAGCGATGCTCCCTCGCTGCCGGCATGCTCGTCGCAAAGTGGCACAAACAAGGTCGACGTTCCATTGCGGCCGTCGATAAGCAGATATGCCTGGGGAGTGTCGATCCCTGTCAGATAGAAGAAGTCGTTCGTCTGACGGAACACCTCAAAGCCCGCCACCGGTCCCTCGCCGCACAAAAAAGCGCACGCAGAACTGCCGATGGACTCGATAATACGAGCGCGCCGCGCGACGAACTCATCCGGTGTAAAGAAGCTTTTTGTTGTCATTAACGTAATCAATCTATCGAATCGTGGCGATGCCGGGGCGGATATCGCCGACGTAAAGTCCTAAGGGTTTGCCGTCCTTATTAACGATCAACCATGCGTGTCCGGAATATGTGTGCTGCTCATGCTGGCCTCCGGGCGGGATCGATCCGTATGGCACACGATCTCCGGCTTCATTGATCCAGAACAGATCCACTTCCGCGGGTGTCGCGTTACGGAAGAGGATGGTGGTGTCGCGCCCGCCGGAAAGGCTCGTCACGTGTTCATCGGCTGATCGATGCGGCCTCAGATCGATCGATGCCAGACGCGGCTTCGGCGCATTGCGATCGGGCGGCTCGACGCCCAGCAGATTGCGCACGAAGAAGTCCACACGCCGCCGGTCGCCGTAAACGCCGCCGCCGGTGTGGTCCTGGCCTGTCAGGACAATCAGCTCGAAGTCTTTATCGGCCTTCATCAAGGCGTCAGTGAGGCGGATCGTCGACTCCGGCGGCACATTCGAGTCCAGTTCGCCCACCATCAGCAGCAGCTTGCCGCGCAGGTTGGCGGCGTGCGTGATATTGGAGTTGTCGGCATACCAGGGGCCGAGAGGATATCCCATCCACTGCTCGTTCCACCACTGCTTGTCGATGCGGTTGTCGTGGCATCCGCAGCTCGACACGCCCACTTTGTAGAAATCCGGATGGAACAGCAGCGCGCCTGTCGCATTCTGGCCGCCGGCCGATGTGCCGTAGACCCCCACCCGGCTGGTATCGACATAGGGATACTTCGCCGCCAGCGCCGTCATCCAGGCAATACGGTCAGGAAAACCGGCGTCCTTGATGTTCTGCCAGCAGACATCATGGAACGCCTTGGAGCGATTGCGGGTCCCCATGCCGTCGCACTGGACGACAATGAAGCCAAGCTCCGCAAGCGACTGCATCGAATCCCGCACAGAGAACGACTTGCGCGTGAATGAGTCCTGCGGCCCCGCGTAAATGTTCTCGATGATCGGATACTTCTTGCGGCGATCGAAATGAGTTGGGCGGAATACCACGCCCCAGATATCCGTTTTGCCGTCCCGGGCCTTTGCCGTAAAGACCTCAGGCGAGCGCCAGCCGCGCTTCAACAGCGCCTCGATGTCCGCCGTCTCCAGCGGGCAGACGAGAGAGCCGTCCGATGTGCGACGGAGGTTGTGGACGGGCGGCATGTCGGCTCGCGAATAGGTATCGATTATGTAGTCGCGGTTCGGCGAGTAAGCGATATCATGTGTTCCATTGCCGTCCGTGAGCGCAACCAGACCAGTGCCGTCGAAGTTCACGCGATAATGATGGTTGTGATAGGGATCTTCACCGGCATTTTTGCCGCTGCCCTGGAACCAGACCTGGCGAGCGTCCTCGTCGACCTTATCTACCGTGCGCACAACCCATTCGCCCTGCGTGAGCTGCTTCTTGAGCGTTCCAGCCGCAGTATCGTAGAGATACAGGTGCCGCCAGCCGTCCATCTCCGATACATAGATCACCTCAGCCGCGCCTTTGGTGAAGTACTGGTACACATTGCTTGTGTTAATGAACTTGGTTCTGACACCGTCAACCTTCTCGTGGACGATATCTCGCGTCTTCCCCGTTGCAGCATCCACCGCGATCACGCGGTAGCTCTGGTGGCCGCGATCAGGGCGCGAGTAGAGGAAGCTGTGATTATCATCTGACCAGTGAAGTTCGGGAGCGTCGCCGAAGTCGATAGGTTCTCCCTCGACCGGAGCAGCCGCGCCGGATTGGCGGCTGAAGGTCCACATCGCAAATCTGGACATCGGCTCGCCCGGCTGGAGGTATTCATGCTGGTGCAGCACGCCGCGCGTCCCGCCATCTGCCGGGGACGACTCCACCATGTAGACCGGCTTCACCTCAACAGGATCGATGTGATATGCGACTATGGTTTCGGAGTCAGGGGACCAGGCGATCTCTCCAAAAGGATGCTCCGCGGTGCCGGCGGTAGTAAGCGCTTTGGCGTCTCCGCCGTCCTTACCGCGCACAAATAGGTTGGCATCCTTGATAAAGGCGATCCATTTCCCATCAGGAGAGGCTGTGCCGTCGGAGTCATGCGGCTTGTCGCCCTCGTCCGGCGCTCCGCGCCGGTGTCTTGGCTCAGTAGCCGGTTCGGCATTGCCGGGCGTGCCGGACCTTATCGAATATGTCGAAAGGTCGCACTGCCACCATTTGTCGCTCGCTTTGAAGTGAAGGTTTCGCCCGCCATCGGTGAATTCCAGTTCGCTAAGGGGCAGATGATCCGCCTTCACAGCCGTTCCGGTCGATGTTGTCAGCGCCTCAGCAAGCCGGGCATGGTCAAAGGCAGCCGTCCGAGCGCCTTTACCGGCATCCACGAGGATGAACTCACGCCGCCCTTCCGGCAAATCGTTGCGATACCAGAAGCGTGTTCCGTTGTCGAACCAGTGGGCGTCGATGCGGGTTTTATATACGGGCTGCAGGACAATGGTATCGTATTCATCCTGCTGCGCGTAGGCTTTGGTCAGATCTTCGGCAGTAAAGGAACGCGGTTCTAAAAGCAATTGGGAGTCCTTTAGGCGACCGGCCCCAGCAGACACGTCTTGAGGCAGTCCCAGCAAGGCTGCTCCTCCGGAGACCGCAGCCCCCTTCAAAAATCGTCGGCGTGAGATCGGCTTCTGCATAGTTGATGTTCTCTTACAGCCGGCGACGGACACCGAGGCTGTTTCTATTATCAGTTAAGAGTGAACTCTCGGCAATGGAATCGGGCGTATGCCGATGGAAACTATTGACCCGCTGGCGAGCTGTTTATACTTAGGCCTCATTCAACAATAAACGCCCTGCAAAAGCATGGCAGTCAGGCAAGATGCAGCAGTCGGGTCCGAATGCGGGGTGCCCTCTGGGCCCTGGTGGCGACTGTCCTTGTGCCATGAAGGCGCATTGAGAAGGCAATCCGCTCTCGAAAGGAAGCGATAAATGCCGCGGGCGGCCTTATCCATAACGGTCCGGGCTGAGAGCCTGGATATCAATTTCCGTCCTCTCATTCGAAAGAAGCTCGGCGACAAGCTTTCCGGTAATCGGCCCCAAACTCACTCCCATCATCGCGTGCCCTGTGGCGGCGCACAAGTTATGATGCTTCCGGAACCTGCCGACATACGGAAGGCCATCCGGCGAACATGGGCGCAGCCCTGTCCAAACGGGGGCGCTGCGGAAGTCATCCGGCGTAAACTCCGGGAAATACCTCGGGATGGATTTGACGATGCCCTGAACCCGGCGCTCGCTGATAGAGAGATCCGTACCGGTAATCTCCATCGTACCGCCAAACCGCAGCGTATCACCCATGGGAGTAACCGCGACGCGCGCCTCGGTAAAGATCGAGCAGAGAGTGGGCAATTGGCGAGGCTTGGCGAGGGTCATGCTGTAGCCCTTGCCCGCCTGAAGCGGCAAGCGTAGATCAAGGTTGCGAAGCGATTCGGCCGACCAGCTGCCGCCGGCAAGAACGAACTCGTCGGCCGTTACCTCACTGCCGGCAATGCGGGCCGCCGCAATACGGTCTCCGGCCGTCCTCCACCCCGTCACCTCGGTGTCCCAGCAGATGTGGCCACCCGCGCGTTCAACCTCGCCGGTCAATGCGCGCACGAAATCCTGTGGGGTCAGGTGGCAATCCTGAGGAAAATAGACGGAGCCGGCAATGTCCATTCTGACTCCCGGGTCTGTTTTAGCAGTCTCCGAGGGAGAGAGAACCTCGGCAGGCAGGCCCAGAGCACGCGCCTTCTCCGCAAAGGCGGCCTCTTCGTGGAATGTATGTTCCGACTTGCACAGCATGAGCAGGCCGCGTTTCGTAAGGCCGAATGTATTGCCCCATGCGCCTGAAAGCTCCTCGTAAAGCCTACGGCTCGCGAGGTTCAGATCACGCAGCAATGGAGCGGACTTCTCGACGTGGCCGGGATTGCAGTTTCCCGCAAACAGCCGGCACCACCGGATCAATTCCGGATCCAACCGGGGCGTTATCGCAAAGGGGCTGTCCGAGCGGAGCAGCATACGGAGCCCCATGGCGACCATGCCCGGCGCGGCCAGGGGAACGAAGTGGCTCGGCACGATCATGCCTGCATTGCCGAGAGAGCAAGAATCGTGGCTGCGGCCGCCGCGTTCAATGATAGTGACCTGGTGCCCATGCTGCAGGGCGTAGTGGGCCGTACAGAGGCCCACAACTCCTGCCCCGACAATGACGATCCGCTTCTGAGTTGCCATCAGCGGATCCCCTCTCGAAAGGGATCATCGGGATGAAAGAGCAGCCTGGTTTCAGCCGTCACAAATGCCCGGCCGGTAATCGTAGGGATAATGTCATCGCCTACGATCCGCACTATGCCGTCGAAAGCGCTCCCGATAATGCTTTCCTGCCGCCAGACTTCGCCTTCCTGGATATCGCCGTCCGCATAGAGGCAGGCCAGTTTGGCGCTCGTGCCCGTGCCGCAAGGCGAGCGGTCGTAGGCTTTGCCCGGACACATCACGAAGTTTTTACTGTTGGCTCCCGCCATGCTCGGCGCAGCAAACAGCTCAACATGGTCGATCTCCTGCCCATTGCGCCCTGTGATCCCCTGATCCGCCAAAGCCTGTCGAGTACGCCAGGTCATGTCCGTCAACTCTTCGGCGTTCTGCAGGCTGATATCCAGGCCATGATCCTTCACCAGAAAGAACCAGTTTCCACCCCAGGCCACATCGCCGGTGACGGCTCCATATCCCGGAACTTCCACCGATACATTCTTAGCGTGCCGGTAGCTTGGAACATTATCAACGGAGACTTCCCCCGTTGGACGTAGTGTTGCGGCGACAACCCCGACGGGAGTTTCAATACGATGAACGCCGGGCACGATCTTGCCGAGATGCTGCAACGTGGTGACGACACCAATTGTGCCGTGGCCGCACATCCCAAGATAGCCGACATTGTTGAAGAAGATAACGCCGGCCGCGCATGCAGGATCGGCCGGTTCTGTCAGCAGCGCGCCGACGAGCACATCCGAGCCGCGCGGCTCATTTACTACGGCGGAGCGCAACCAGTCGAACCGGTCGCGCAGTTCATCACGCTTATCGGCCACTGTCACGCCGGCGAGTTCCGGACCGCCGGAGACCACAACCCTGGTTGGCTCTCCGGCGGTGTGAGAATCGACGGCGCTTACTGTCTGTAGTGCCTTCATCGACGCCCCTAGTTCAGTTGAGCGCAAGAGCCGGTATAGACGGCCGTGTTTCAATACCATGGCGGATGATTTTAAGGACCGCCTCGCGCTCAGCGCCCTGGATCGGCAGGCGCGGCTCGCGCACCCATTCCGCCCCCAGGCCTACTTCCTGAATTAGCAGCTTGATATACTGTACGAACTTAAGCGGAATATCGAGATGAAGAAGCGGCATGTACCAGCGGTAGATCTCCCGCGCCTCTTCCCACCGGCCGGCCACGGCCAATTCGTAGAGGTACTGGTTCTCCGCAGGGAACGCCAGGCCCACGCCGGCGATCCAGCCTTCAGCGCCAAGCATAATGCTCTCCAGCGCCAGGTCGTCCACGCCGGTGAAGATCGTATAGCGATCGCCGATCAGATTGATAATATCGGTGATGCGCCGCACGTTGCCCGACGATTCTTTGATGGCGACCAGGGTCTCCTGATCAGCCAGCTCCACAAACATCTCAGGAGTGATGTCCACGCCGTACGCAATCGGATTGTTGTAGCAGATGATCGGAAGGCTGGAAGCGCGCGCCACGGACCGAAAGTGCGAGATAGTCTCCGTGGGGTCCGATTTATAGACCATGGCTGGAAGCACCATCAGTCCGTCAGCGCCGAGGCGCTCCATATCCCGCGCATAGCGGCAAGCGCCGGCAGTGCTGCACTCAGCGACACCGCTGAGCACGGGGACGCGCCCCTTGACTGTGGCAACCGCCATCTCCATGACGCGATGCTTCTCCGCCAGGTCGAGCGCCGTATTCTCGCCCAGCGACCCGAGCATGATGACACCCGTGACGCCCGATTTAACGAGGACGTCGATGTGGTGAGCCGTCGCTTCAAGATCCAGTGTCTGGTCCTGATGCATGTGCGTTGTCAGCGCGGGGAAGACACCCTTCCATTTCGATTCCATGGTTCCAGCCTTGTCGATGTGATGGCTTCATTATCACTCCGAAGGCTGCAAGAGAACAAGGGATTCTATGCTAACGATATGGAAATTATTGACTTCTGTCACTCCCCGATCAGTCCCAGCGGTTAAACTGCCCGCAAGATCTCCCGGCGGTTAAAACCACGGCTAGAGTGAGATCACCGTTGGTGATAAACCCACCTGCGTGGGTTCCTTGAGGTATCGCTTCGCGATGTATTAATTAAATCGTCGCGAAGCGACACATGCAGGAGTCCACGAAGGTGGACTTAACTCCGAAGGAGTTCTTAGGCTAGCCGTGGTTTTAACCGCCGGGAGCGCAGGAGCGACCTACTCCCTCCAATCCCGCAGCGTCACCTCTCGGCGTGTGCGGGCGGCCTCGTATCCGGCAAGAACCACACGGAGATTCTCGCGACCGGATTCGCCAGGCGAAGGATTGGGAGCGCCGTCGAGAACGGTGTCCAGATAGCGGCCGATCATTGAGGTAAAGGAGTTGCCCCACTTTTCCAGGAGAGTTTCACGGCCATCGGGAAGGTCTTTGCTGTACAGGGTCAGGGCGCCATGCGGGCCGCCCATTGCAAGCACACCCGCCGTTCCAAAGACGCAGCAGCCCGATCCGAACATCCAGCTTCCGGCCGCATGGGTGGAGAACAGGGTTCCAAGCGGCCCGGACTCAAAGCGCACGCCCAGGATCGACGTATCTTCGCCGCCCAGTTCAGGGCGAAACCTGGTCAGCGCGCATGTCAGGGATTCGATCGGCCCGCCGAGGTTGAGCATAACATCGATCGCGTGTATCCCGCCGTCGAGGAGCTGCCCGCCGCCCGCCACAGCGGGATCGTAACGCCATGGCGTATCCAGCCACACGCCGCCCTGCCAGTAGGCGGATGTAGCCTGAATGCCCACCATCTGCCCGATGCGTCCTTCGGCAATGGCCTCCTTGGCACGGACGACGCCATCCATAGTACGATTGGTCTCACCATAGTAGAGGACGACACCGGCTTCCTTTGCGGCATCGATCATCAAATCGCATTCGGCGATCGTCTTGGCAAGAGGTTTTTGGCACAGGATATGCTTACCTGCTCTGGCAGCGGCGACGACAATATCGGTGTGCAGGTGATGCGGCGTGCATACCTCTACGGCGTCCACTTCAGGATCGGCAAGCACTTCTTCGATTGTTGTTACGACACGCGCGCCGCCGGCAAGGGACGCCTTCTGTTCCGCGCGGTCACGGTCGCGGTCGCAGCAGACCGTGATTTTGGCCCGATCCGCGTGATGCGCGTATGCATGGATATGAGCTTCGCTGACAAGACCGCAGCCGACCAGGGCAACGCGTAAATAGGTCATGGTTTAGCACCCGATAATCTGGAGAGTAGGAGTTGTGAATGCCTTTACGGCAGCGTATATTCCCTTCGCGGCGATGCAAGGCAATTCCTGCACAGCGGCGGCGTTCCGGCATAAGGACATATAAATGGCAGTTCGATTGCGCCGTATAATCTGCCCGAACCGATGGATTCGTCATCGGATGGCAAGTTATGGCATAATTGTTATACTGCGTTCTCAGTTTTCTCTTTTCAGTTGGTATGTCAGATCGCAATCGGCTCGCGTCAGCAGGATGCTCTGCGACAAAAACGATCGCGATCACTCTCACGTTTATAGAACGGTTTGAATAAGCGACAATGCACGAAACTGCGGGCAGTAATCAAAGTTCGAAGAGTTATGCTCTTTATGGACAACATTTGGATCACCTTCTACCGGCTCTACTGGGCGCACTGACGATCGACGATGTCGCAAGTGTGATTATGACGCATGGCGTTCCGGCCCTGAACGCAAATCTCGCCATACTCTATCTTCTATCTGATGACTCGCACACTCTTCACGCAATCCGCTCTTCCGGCGTTGCCCTGGATACTCTTGACGCTTGGGGAGTCATTCCGTGCTCCATCCCAACTCCTGTCAGTGATGCTATCCATACGTTGCAGCCGGTAATACTTGAGACCGAGGAAGACTGGTCTGCCTGCTACCCTCAATATGCGCGGGAGCGAAAAAGCTTTTCAGCGGGAGCCGTATGCCTGCCTCTAATCGCGTCGGAACACGTTGTCGGCGTTATTTCTTTGGGCTTTCCGCCGCGGCGCACATTGGACGAGCAAGACCGCAACATCATGGCTTCGCTCGCCGAAAAGTGGGCAATCGCTCTGGAACGCGCTCGCGCATATAACGCGGAACATATGCGTCGTAAGAGCGCGGAGAAAGAAGCAAACGACCATCAAAGCGAGCTTGAGGAAACACACCGCGTGATAGCCGACCTGCGGCAGCGGCTGCGCGGGCTCGAAACCCTGTTCAATGTGGTTCCCGTAGGGCTCTATGTCTCCGACGATCCCGAGTGCCGTCTGATACAAGCCAATCCGGCCGGCGCGCGCTTGTTAAATATGCCGCCGGGAGCGAATGTATCCAGGAGCCCGCTAAATCCTGAAACGCCGGCCTTTACGATAGAACGCAATGGAAGTGATCTGCCTCCCAATGAGATGCCGCTGGAGATAGCGATATCGACAGGACAGGAAGTTCGCGACCAGGCGCTGGATGTGGTATGGCCAAACGGAGCGCGCCACCACGTCCTTGGTTTTGCCGCGCCGATACGCGACGATCAGGGAGAAATTCGGGGCGGCATCGCCGCATACACAAACATTACGGCCCGTCTCGAATTTGAAGCGGCATTGCGGGAAAGCGAAGAGCGATTTAAGACCGCGTTCGACTTCGCCCCGATCGGCAAGGCGCTCGTAGGATTAGATGGGCGTTTTTTGCGTGTCAACCGTGTCATGTGCGACCTCGTCGGCTACTCTCCCGAGGAACTGCTTGCCAGCGACTTCCAAACCATCACGCATCCGGATGATCTGACCGCCGATCTTGAGTACATCGACCAGCTGACTCGCGGCGTTATCCGGCAGTACGAGATGGAGAAACGGTACATCCACAAGACAGGCCGGCATGTACTGGCGCAACTCAGCGTCTCGCTCGTACACAATACCTCCGGCGAGCCGATCCACTTTATCTCTCAAATACAGGATATCACGGCCCGCAAAGAGGTTGAAGCTGAGCTCATAGCTCAGGCCGCGAAGCTTGAGGAAGCTCAAAAAGTCGCCCGAATTGGAAACTGGGAAATTGAGACCGCGACACGCAAAATGACATGGTCGGATGAGATATTCCGCCTGTTGGAATTTGATCCTCAAGATTCCGAGCCGTCATGGAACGATCTTATAGCCCGGCTGCATCCGGACGACATCCCTTTGCTGCCTGAGGCTGCCATGATCACCGGACAATTCTATGAGCAGGATCTGCGCATGATTCGGAACGATGGCAGCATTATGTGGGTGCATATCATCGGACATGGCGAGGTCGACAATTCAGGAACCGTAGTCCGGCTGTTCGGCACGATCATGGATGTTACGGAGCGCAGGCAAGCTCAGGAGACAATCAAGGATTACAGTATCGCTCTGCAAGAAAAGATGATTGAGCTTGAGCAAATGAATGCGGAACTGGAAATCCTGGCGACATCTGACGGTCTGACCGGTCTCCTCAACCACCGCGCTCTGCAGGAGCGGCTGGCAGCCGAATACGCCGGCGCGCGCCGTTATGACAAGCCGCTGTCCCTCCTTATGCTGGATGTGGATAACTTCAAACTCTATAATGACACCTTCGGCCACCCCGAAGGCGATGTCGTGCTCCGCAAAGTTGCCCGTATCTTGAAATCGAGCGCGCGTCCCATGGATGCCGTAGCGCGCTACGGAGGCGAAGAATTCGCGGTAATCCTTCCCCATACGGACGGCGCCGGAGCCATGGCGGCCGCAGAACGAATACGCGCCTCCGTCGAGACCGGACACTGGACAGATCGCTCGATAACGATAAGCGTCGGCGTCACCACTCTTGGGGCTGACAACGAAGACTATAAGCAGTTGCTGATCGATGCTGACCGCGCGCTATATGCATCCAAGGTATCGGGGCGAAACAAAGTGACGCACGCTGAAGAGATTTAGTCGGCTGTCACAGCGCGATAAGCGCTGTTAAGAGGTGTCTTATGACACAATTTGAATGAAAATTCTCTTTTTATCATAGAAGAATGATTGCATGGAAGCGGACGGACGTGGGTAAATGAGAAGTAGCAGATATAAGCTCCTGTAAAGCCCGAAGCGCCGTTGACCGATAATACAGATAACCGTTTATCTCCCACTATGATTCTGGTGCGTATCACGGCCATGTTCAATGAAACGGGCACAGGCAGGCTACAGGGGCCTTGCATAAAATAGAATTGCGTTATTTGCCATTTATTGGGCAATTGCCTCACAGATATGTAATCAGGATAACAACATGGTTGGTACCCAGGGGCGGGCCGAGGACTGCGACAAAACAGACGAAGACTGGTTATCTCCAGCCGAGACGCACGATGAAGGCATAAAGCGCGCATTCTACGCTGCAGCCGTGTCTTCATCGGATGATGCCATCATTGGAATGGCTCTGGACACGACGATCATCGGCTGGAACTCCGGGGCTGAAACTCTTTACGGATACCGGGCGCATGATATTGTCGGCCGGCCATTTCGGATACTCGTGCCGCCAGACCACATAGATGAATATAATCGGTCGCAATCGCTGCTCCACACAAACGACAAACGCACTGCGGGAGAATTTATTCGCATCACGAAAAGCGGTGAACGGATCCGAGTGTCTGAACGAACATGTTTGGTCCGTGACGCAGAAGGCAGCCTAGCCGGGATCTGCGCGACTGGGCGCGCTTTCCTTTCTCCGCAAGAACTTCGCGTCAGTATTGACGATCGGGATCAAGAACTGCGGCTGGCCCTGGAATGCGGCAACCTGAGCACTATGCGTGTCGACCCGTTTACCCACGCCATCCACAGCATTTCCGCTGGCGGTAAATCCCTCCTTGGCCTGCCGTCAAGTGCGGATCTGCCTGCCTCTCTGCTCGAAATGGTGCATATCGAAGATCGCGATCACCTTTCAAAATCCATGCAGCATGCGGCCGACCAGCTTGAACCGTTTGTTGCGGAAATACGTATCTCATGCCCTGGGGGCGAACAGCGATGGATCAACATGCATGCTCAGCCGATCTACGGTGAGCAGGGACACGCCATTCGCTTGATTGCGGTTATTCAGGATAGGACAGCGGGAAGGCTGCATGAGTTGGAACAGGAGCGCGCTTTGCGCCTGGCGGAAGAGCGCGCCGACCATGATCCTTTAACCAGCCTCCTGAACCACCGGGCGTTCCATGCTGTCCTCGAAGTCGAAACCGCCCGCAGCCTGCGCGGCACGACAACGTTCGCGGTCGTTAAACTGGATCTGGACAACTTCGAGTTCTTCAACGATGTCTATGGACATGCAACAGGAGATGAGGTGCTGCGCCTATTTGCAGAGCGGTTGCGAACGACATGCAGGCCGTACGATACCATCGCCCGGTTCGGCGGCGATGAGTTCTGCCTCATCCTGCCAAGCGGCGAGCCCGCCACAAGGCAGGAAATCGAAAATCGACTGCGCGCGGCTCTCAGTGACATTACGTATCCATCTGCCAGACAGGATACGCCGATCCCGATCGGCGTATCAATGGGCGTGGCGCTGTTTCCAGGCGATACAGCCGATCGTAATGAGTTGCTGCGCTTCGCCGATGAGCGTCTGAGACTGGATAAGGCAGGCGCATCCGGCGCAAATGAGTCCCTGGATATGCGCGCCTGGGCTCTGTCACACATCACGGGCTTCCCAATGCTCGACGCCATGGTCACGGCAGTTACCAACAAGGACCGATACACGCGGCAGCATTCCGAAGATGTTATGGAATTCAGCCTCATGATCGCCAAAGAGCTCGGCATAGGACAGAAGGAACGCGACACGATCGCTGTCGCCGCCATCCTTCACGACATCGGAAAAATCGGTGTTCCAGATTCGATCCTGCGCAAGCCCGGAGCGCTGTCCGACGATGAGTTCGAGGCCATCAAGCAGCACCCGCAGATGGGCGCCATCATCGTCTCCGCCGTGCCCGGCCTCGAAGAAACCCTCGACGCC